>Ga0129348_1000001_pt1 | contig 122393 bp, 95 predicted proteins | sample CPBDNA_4_FD_94424 | JGI IMG/M metagenome (GOLD analysis project Ga0129348, IMG submission 94424) | Freshwater to marine salinity gradient microbial communities from Chesapeake Bay, USA - CPBay_Sum_27_0.8_DNA | ecosystem: Environmental > Aquatic > Marine > Coastal | place: USA: Chesapeake Bay...
CGACTACAGTTACTTGTCATATGGACGGAAGTGTAATTAGTAGCAGGAACATCATCAGCAAGATGCTGAAGAATATCCAAGTATCCTGGATGAAAAGTAGGCTCACCCCCAGAAAGGCTAAAATGAAAACTATTAAAACCGTTGCCACGTGCTTGCCTCTTTATTTCATCAATAGTCTTAAGACATAAGTCGGTGGGTCTGTGGTCTTTACGATCTGATCGGGCGTAGGGCCAACAATAGCTGCAACGATAATTACAAAACCTACCAAGAAGCCAACTAACAGTAAAGATATCTCTATACAAAAGAGTACGTTGACCGACTTGCACAATGTCGTCAAAGGGAATCTTTGTAAAGTCATAGTTACTCCATTTTAAATCTTCTGTCATAGTTTATTATAACACCTTTAAGTTTTATGTCAACCATAAGGAAAGTTTACATTTTCACCATTATCATATATGTAGCGCCCAAATGCATAAAGTCTTTCTAAACATGGAAAACAATGATTGCAATGATTAAAGTTGTTAAGATCAGTAAAGTTTTCTTCTGTATGTGAAGCACAACTATTTGTTAAGGGAAAAAGCCAATCTAGTGCCATTAGGGCTTTGTAAGCATAATACACATCTTTTTTATCTACTGCGCAAAAAGGTGTATTTTGCAAAACACTAGCACTATCCGTGTATAAGTCCACTGTAGACATTGATTTTGTTAACTGGTCTCGAGATTTATCTCTATTTTGCAAGTGCCACAATGCCCTGTTTGGGTCCATATTATATCTTACATAGTTTTTCATTATACTTGCAGCTACATATTCTATAGGCGGATTAATAGTCATGCCACTATAAACTATATCTATATTTTTCTTTTTTATAGTTTTTTCAACTGCTGCATCGAGTCTTTCAACATAATCATTATGTTTTCCAAAAACTACAATATGCTCTAAGGGATTTTTACCAGTTATCTCTGCCACCTTGTTAATGATTCTTCTAGTAACAGGACCATAAAATGGTTTATGGTCAGTTTGTAAAGTTATTGGATATATGTTTGCATCAGGATATGCTAGGCAACAGGCATAATAAACAATAGTACTGTCGGCTCCGCCACTAAACTTTACTGCTATATTTTTAAAGTTTTTGTTGTAATAGAATCCATCAAACATTAAATGATCCTATTGAATCCATACCATCTTTCAGCACAAAAGAAACAGTGTTCGCAATGCTTGTGATCGGGTCCTATTCCATGAAACTCAGTAGTATCCTCACAACTAAATGTCAAAGGATATAAAATATCCATCATGCCTAAGTCTTTATATGCTTTGTAAACTACACGTTTATCACCAGTAGCGAACGGTCTATTAAAGTATACATTATTAAAATGTAATAAAGGATCAAACGGTTGATAAGGTTTTGCTGAAGGTTTTCTTGGCTTTAAACCAAGTTTAAAAAGAATATAGTTGTGCTCCGTGTTCCAATCATACACATAATCTTTAGTTTGATGTATTTTTACTTGTGCATATGTCTTTGTTGTATTATACAATGTTTTATACCAAGGAGGCGGATCTCGTGATACATCTCTTTTGTTTATATGATACATAATAGATTCGTAATCAAATCCCAAATCTTTATGATTATTTCTTAAAAAAGCAGACATAGCACTATACTTTGGATTTTTTGTTAAACCACTATATACGATTTCAAGATTTTGTTCTTCTATTGCTTTCTTAACTATTTCATTTTGTCCTTCAATATAAACTTGCTCGTTACTAAAGCCTTCGTGTTCTTTGTAAATAGTATAATGTTTTGCAGGAGATTTTCCAGTAAGTTCAGTAACTTTTTCTATTATGCGTTCGGCATATGCAATATAATAAGGTTTACCAGATGTTGCTAATGTAATAGGAAAAATGTTTGTATCAGTTCCTGCATAAAACTTACATACAGCATAATATATTATACTACTATCAGCACCGCCCGATAGTTTTACTGCAACATTTTTAAATTTTTTGTCTAGTTTTATATTATCTATCATACTATTTTTCCAAATCCATACCAGCGTTCTAAACAGAAAAAACAATGTCCACAATGTTTTACTGTTTCAATATTTTTGTAGTCATCTGGGTCTTCACAACTAAACGTCAAAGGATATAAAACGTCTAACATATCCAAATCTTTGTATGCTTTATATGTTACTTTTTTATCACCAGATATAAACGGAAAGTTAGCTATAACTTTTCCATTACCGTGTACAGAGTCAACAGGTCCCCACTCAAAAGGATTATCTCTTGCAATATCTCTTTTATTGTTGTGATGATGCACTCTATCCATGTCTATTTTAAATGTTTCAGCATTGTCATTTAAAAACTTTATTAGTGTAGGATTGTGCGGATTAACAGTTAAGCCACTGTAAACTATTTCTAAATCTTCACAACTAATAGCGTAATCCATTAGGTTGTCTTGACTATCAATATATTGCTGTCCTAAATCATCTACAGTATCATCGTCTTCAAAATACGTATAATGTTTTGTAGGATATACTCCAAGCAAATCGCCTACAGTCTGTATTATACGATTTGCTCCGTCTATATACCACGGTTTACGTTTTGTGGCTATAGTGATAGGAAAAATATTTGTATCAGTATCTTTGTAATATTTACAGATAGCATAATATAATATACTACTATCAGCACCTCCTGATAATCTTATACCTACATTTTTAAACTTTTTATCTAAAACTAGATCATCAATCATAAATGAGAATCTCCGATAAGCTCTTTACATTTTTTAATACAGAGATTAATATTTTGCTGTTCTTTGTCAATAAAACTCCAAACTTGACCCTGTAATATATCTGCTATCGGACGATGTAAGACATTATGATCATGTCTATCTAAAAAGTCATATGTACTCCAGAGTTTCTCTAACTCCCTAAGATTTCCCATCCAACAACAAGGTACCAAATATCCATCAGCACTAATGTATATATTACCTTTTGTTTTGTGAAACTTCGAAACTGAGCTATCTTTTCTAGCAGGACATTCAACACACTCTAAGGTGATATTTGCATCTCGTAACTCTTTAAAAGATTTTCCATTGATGTTATCACCTTTTCCTTTTTCATACCATTCTGGTATTTCTACTTTTTCTATTTTCACTTTTTCAGGTGTTTTTTTCTTAGGCGTATTTTCAACTGTTTCAACCTCAGACCTACCAGATTGTATAATATTAAAACTAACAAATCCTTCTTCGTCTGCACGTTTTTTAACATCGTCGAGTTGGTGTTTATTATGACTAAAAACTATAAACTGCCAAACAGCTTTGCCGCCGTGTTTAATATATGTTTTAAAGTTTTCTTCCAACACATTCCATTTAACATTTTTCCTGTAGATATGATTGGTATCTTCTAAACCATCAATGCCAAAATGTACATATAGGTTTGTGTTAGAACTTATCTCTCCTAAACGTTTCCAAAAATCTACATTACGTGTACCACCGTTTGTTGCAACTGCAATATTCATTGTGTTGTTTAAAGATAAAAAATATTCTGTTATTTCTATCATTTCAGGGTTTGTTGTAGGTTCGTCAACATTACCACAATAATGTAAGTAGTCTAAGTTTGACCAATCGTATTTGCCAAAAATGTTTTTTATCTGGTCAAGAGTAAAATATGTGTTATTTAAATTTGCGGAAGGCCTTCTACCTTTTTTAAAATCTACCCATTGTTCCCATCGGTCACATTGAGGACATGCAGCGTTACAGTAGTTTGTTAGTTCTATTTGTATTCTGCCGATTTCGCTTACATCAAACCATGCCATAAAAAGTCCTATATAAATTCTATGTTGATAACTTTATCTTCACTGTCATCAACTTCATATCCATATTGCCCTTCTATTATTATTGTGCCTCTCGAAACGTCTTGTCTTGGTTTTCCTATACCTAAAAACAGGCCTGTGTTAACAACAGGTCTAGTAATGCCAAACCTTTCTACAAGTGTATCAAACAAATCTTTCCATCTAACACATGCACAAAATCCTGTTCTATATCCAAGTGTTGCGGCTGTGTGTGCTGCAACTCCAGCACATATACCTAAGTTTTGATCAAAGTTTGTGTAAAAATCATCACCAAAAGGATTATAAACAGAATCAGGATCTTCTGGGACAAACATTAAAAGCAAAGGTGCCATTACCTGTCCATTTCTGTGCAATGGTCTATCAAAATCAGGATTAGTAGGATCTTCGCTATAATCGTAACACACCCTGTTAAACTCTTTATTTCTACTCACAATCATTCTAAAATACTGCTTATTTTGCTTTGATGGCATATTTATACATGCCTGCATAATAGTAGTAAAATCATCTTCGGGTATTTCTTGATCAAAGTCAAAGTTACGTTGACATCTTTCTGCAATGAATGATGCTTTAACTGGATCCATTTCTGTAAATATAGGCCCTGTGTCTAACTGATTTAAAAGTATACTAAATGTTTCATTTACAGCTTGTTCTACAGCAAAAGACATATTATGATCAGCTAAATGTTTTAACATAAGAGGTTTTAAAATATTGTAAGTATCTCTTTCTGCATCTGTAGTACGAATCTGTCTTTTTCCAAACTTATAAAACTCCTCAATGATAAACTGCATTTTTTTATCATTTCCCCATCTTAGTTTTTCACATACTGCATCATAAACTTTTGACATGTCTGTTTTACATTTATAGAAGTTATCAGTACGAGTTGGATGGTTATTTTGAATCCAAGTTGCTAGTGTCTCGATGTCATCATTTTTGTAAGACTTTAATATTTCTGCTGCTTCTAAACTTATAATTGGCATTTTCTATTCCTTAATATGCTTTCAGCATACGAATAATAGAGTTATCTTTGTTTTCTTTTTTTACTTCTTGTTGAAACACTGGCGTTAAATCTTTCGTATGCTTTTCAAATATTTCTTTTGCTACATTAGTATTTAACGCTTTTGGCGAACATAATCCACACCCACAATAAAATTTTGGACATTTTATTACTGGCATAACACCTGATTCTAAAGTATTTTTTAGGTTGGTGTTAATAAGATCAAATCTACTTGCTTTTCCTATAGGACCTATTTCACCTTCTAGATTAACTTGACATGTTTGATGATGCCAAACACCATCTAGCTCACTGTTAATAAACAAGAAGTCCCAGTTAACCATACAGTTCCAACCATTGAAGTTGTTTTCAGGAACAAACCTTCCTTCTGACCATTTATTATCTATACAAAGGTTAAGTCCTCTACCTGCACAACAAGGACGTCCTATGTTTTGCGCCATTTCGCAACTTTTGGCTTTTTTGTTTACTTTCTCTTTTTTGCCTCTACTCCAATAGTCTTTAAACCATTGGTGTTGTTCTTCGGTGTAAATATGCGCAGATCCATCCTCAACGTCTTTTGGATTTCCGCTATCTCCTATAACTCTTGGAGTATATTTAACTCCGAGTTCATCAAGCCAATCTGCAACAGCAATACACTCATCAAAATAATCTTTATGAAACATTAAGTTTATTCTAAAGTTGTAATCTGCTTCTTTCATTGCAATAATATTATTACGCACAAGTTGTTCTTCAATCTTGCTTTGTTCAGCATGCCAGCTTACAGTGCAACTATCAATGTTATCAATAATCTGTTGGCATTTTTTTGGTGTGTAACAACCATTAGTTGTAATATTTGTTTTAACTTTTGGATATTTTTCTTCACAGTATTCTATAAATCTAAAAAAGTCAGGATTTATTGTTGGCTCACCTCCTGTAAAGGCAAGTGTGGTTTTCTTTTGTTGCTTCCTATACTTGTTTAGCATATCAGTATATTCTACAATACCGTCTAATGTATGTACCAAAACATCAAACGGTGTGTTTGGGCTTGTTTTATTACTATGGTGCGGGCCACAATATGTACAAGCATATGTACATCTTCTTCCCAAGTCCCATACTACATCAAAACTATCATTATCTATTTGATCAATTGCGTTGAACATCTACAGATCCAAATCCTATTATTGCACGTTTCCATTCAGTACTAACTTCGGGAATATCGTTTGTTGAAAGGAACCAACTGCTGCTATGCCATCGAGCTGCATCAAACAGCATGAGTGTGCCTAGTTCCCATTTGTAAACACTATCTACTTTTAAATCAGCATATTCTTTTGCATACAAGCAATCAGCTGGATTATATTTTAAAACTTCTTCGTCATATTTCCATTTTGTTCTATACTCAAAGATTTCGTCGTTATCTCTGTACCGCATTTCTCCTTTGCGATACATCATTTTTCTTGGAATATAACTAATCCTATCGTAGTTTACTGTATAGGGCTGTTTACAGTTCCATTCTAAAGGAATAATACATCCTACAACAGTATGGCAATCTACTTTGTCATCCCATGGAACAGTTTCGTAATCAGTATGTAAACCTGCTGGCTCTCCGCTATGAAAATAATCAAAGTTCCAATCATTAAATGTTGCGTTGAGATTTACAAGATAATCTTGTAAAAAAGCCTTATCTTTTTTTGACAAACTGCAAAATAGATTGTGTCCTCTTAGACCAGTAACCTTTGCTTTGCTTTCAGATAGAATATTTCTAAACTCATTTTTATGATATTCAATATCAATATCGATTTTATGAGAACCAAAATCATACATGTATTACAAAACTACCTTTTGCTCTATCTATTAGATTGTATTCTTTTATTGTGTCTTGTATAATAGGACCATATTTTTTATGGTTATAATTTCTTCCGATAACCAACCCATTTGGTTTTGTTAAACTCAAAGCCTTTATATACGCACTTTTCCAATCTACACTACTACTTACCAATCCCATGCTTACTATATCATATTTTTGATCAGTTTTAAAATCATCAAAATACATTTCATAGGTTTTAGCAAAAGGACAATGACTTATAAACATTTCTTTTGTGATAACTTCTTTTAGGTTATCTTCATCAAAGTATCCTTTATCCCAATCAACTTGTAATCTAACTTGTTCTTGTTCCCATGGATCAACTGCATGATAATCAGCATTAGGAAAATCATTATATAAGTAAGTAAACAATCTACCGTTTGCTGCTCCTACTTCTAATATAGAACTAAATGGTTTCATATATTTTTTTACAAGATCCATTTCTTGCAAACTAATCCAACCTTCAGCAATCATTTACGCAACTTTTCAATTTTTTGTTTGCTTATTACAAAAGATCCAAAAGCAACATCAAGAACTTCATATTTTCTCATAGCTTTTCGAGGACATTGAGCTCCTCTAAAATCTGGTTTCTGCACTATATTTCTACCTACAATGTAACCATCGTCTTTAAGCATACTAAATGCTTTTTTATAAACATCTTTCCATCTTACTTCAGGATTATTCATACCCATACTAATAACATCAAACTTCATGTCTGTTTCAAAATCTTCAAATGGCATATCATAACAGGTTGCAAAAGGAATAGCTTTTTTTAAATTTTCATGAGTAGCTCTTGCACCTCTATTGCCATTATCAAAATAACGTTTGCTATGATCGAGTTGAATATAGACTTCTCTTTTACTTAACGGATCAACTGATACATAGTTCCAGTTAGGGTGTTTCCAATACAAAAAATCAAATAATCTACCAAACGCACTACCAGTTTCTAAAATATTTCCTACTTCCGGTTTCATCCATTTGCTAACTAATTCACATTCGTCTCTTCTAATCCATCCCTCAAGTAAAGGCGCTTGGTTATCACCAAAGTTACTCATACAAACTCCTTATTAACTTCCACCAGTGACTGTTTCTATCTGACATTAGTTCGTCCCAATCGACTGCTAGTGCTAACTGCAAGTTTACTCGAAGATTATTATTGTTAAAAACAGCATGTGGAGATTGTGTGTCAATCATTACAGTAGTATTTATGGCTCCACCAGTTGTATGAACAGGTGCATAATCGTCAGTTAATGGATGCAATATCACAGTTTGTCTATCAAATCTTGCAGAATCTGTATGCCAGTCTTGCACCATGTTTGGATACATTTTCATTACACATGCACGAGGCATATGTCTAAACTCAGTTGGACCAAAATGTAAAGAACTGCTTGTTCCAGTCTGTGTGTTTGTATGGTTAATAAATATATCACTGTCAACTAAAGAAAGCAAATGCTTTTTTTCTTCTTTTGTAACAAAGTTAGGTAACTTCAAAAAACTCATTTTCGTTCACCTTGCTCTATTTTATTTAGACCTTTATCGGTTCCTCTTAAATCAAATACACCATCAATAAGAAAACGTAACGGCGTTCTAATACCGTATTGATTAATACCATCTTTTCCTTCGTCTATCCATCCAACGTGAATACTATCACTTTCAAGCAATCCAAAATCTTTACAAACTTTTTCATACAAATGTTTATAGTTGCTCCACCAATAATCAACACCAAATGATTTTATCATTTCTGTACCTATCCACATGTCACTTACGTTTGAATAGTCAAAATCGTTCATTATGCTTATAGGACCATTTACACGCTCTCTTGTATAACGTATACCAATACGTTGACTTCCCATTCCAAATGCTTTACTTAAACTTACACTAACACTTTTTACCGCAGGATGTGAAACGTCAAAATCAAAGTTACGACATTGCCCAAACCAAGCACCGTCAATGTGTACCGGTATATCGTTATCTTGACAATGATCTAATAACTTGTCAAAGTCTTCGTGATAGTTTGTTGTAATACAACTTGGATAGCTTGTGACAAAAACATTGCCTTTTGTAAGTTCTTTATAATCTTCGATTTGTTTAACTTTAAAATCAGTTAACCTGCGATGATATTTGTATTCGCCTTTAAAAGTTGTTATGTTTTTGCCATGTAACTGGTGTAACTCGTCTAACTGATGTGTAGTTCCTATTATTGCATCTTTCCTACTAAAAGAATCTATATTAGTATATTTCACAAGTTTGTGTTCTTTTATCCACATATCCATATGATCTAAAAACTTGTCTTTATAAGCATGAGGATTTTTTGGATAATCTGCCATATTTAGTTGAGCTCTAAACTTATTAAACATACTTACAAACATAGGACGCTGTCTGCGTGTACCTAAGTGTTCTAATGTTAAATCATCGTATTTTATATCCATTTTTCTACCACAGCATCTAGTTTACAAGGACATGCTCTATAATCACATACTATAGGGTCTTTAGGTAAAGTATATGTTCCAGTTTTTATATTTCCTAAACTACCACCAACACCTTTTGTACATCTTTTAATATTACCATCTGGTTCAACCATAAGTCTACGTATTCCAGCAGTGCATGTATATCCTTCAAACTTATGCAATCCTTTATCTAAGACTTTCATAAAACGCATAGGTTCTCCATCAAAATGTAAGTTTTGAGGTATTTTCCAATTTATACCAAAAGGTTTCATTTTATGCCAACTATTGTTTTGTATCCATTCACGTTGTTCGTCTGTATATTCAAAATAACTTGTACCATCAATACTTGTTCTTGTGAACTTAGGTGTTATTTCTACATTTAGATCTTGTAATCTTTCGTACAACAACTTAGCTCTTTCGTAGTTATCTGGTACAATCATTAAAGGAATGCTAACACTAGCTTTGTGCTGCATTATTTTTGCAACTTCGTAAAAATGATCATCATTAGCTTCTTCGGCATGCCAGCTTAAAAACACAAAAGCGTTTTGAGTTTTAAACTTTTCCCAATACCTTAGTGTTCTACTTGCATTTGTAGCATATTCAACAAACACATCTTCGTCGCTTATTGTATCTACAAAATCTTGAAACTTAGGCCACACAGTAGGTTCACCACCTAGCACTTCAACATAAATGTATTTGTTTTGTTTTTTAACGTTTTTGATTAAATCTATATAAGGTTGCCAATCAGTAGGCCATCTATAACTGCCATCTCTATGATAATCATTACAATACGAACAACTAAAGTTGCATACATTATGTACAAAAAGAGTTAATACACAACAATCAAGGTTTTCATTTGTTATATGCATCAAACAACTCCTTGTACTGAGGCACAATGTCTAATATATTTTGTTTACGTATTTCATCAAGTTTTACTGTAACATCAACAAACTCTTCTAACCATGTGTTGCCACTCCAGCACATACCTTCTGAATAATCTTCACTCATCATAAACTTAATAACACCATTTGCAATTTTTGAAAAATCTTTTTTAATCTTTTCGTCAAAATCTGTATTGTCTATCCAGTCTATGTGTTCTTGATAATAATCTGCAACTTGATCTTTAATATATTGAGGTAGAACTTTTACATTATAATATTTTGGACTATGGCACATATGATGAGAAACAATAGGACGTGAATCAGACACAGGATTAAATCTAGTTAATCCACTTTCAGTTAACTTCCATTTCATAAACTCAACAAAATGAAACACGTTCATAGGTGTAACAGTAAATGCAAACCAACCTTTAAGATTGATATTTGGATTTTGATCAATCTTTAGCATGTTTTTATAAACACTATCAAAGTTTGCAGGAGTACGTTGATAGTTAAATACATCTCCTGTTCCATCAATACTTACACCTAATCGTACTTGTTTAAAATTTTCCCACATTTTTATTAATCTATCAGGAACATTTGTTAGATTTGTATTATATTCTAAACGCATATCTTTTGCTGTTCCATTTGCAACAATACGTTCTAAACTTTCAAAATGTTCATCAATGATTAAAGGTTCTCCACCTACAATGTAAAGTTTTTTTGCTTTTGCAGCATACTTTTCAAAGTTATGCCAATACATATTATTGTTTTGGAACCAATCATACTGATCAGTATGATATTTTCCTTTATCATTTTTAACTAGTTCTATTTTTTCATGTGTATCATTATAATGAGTTCTACCAGTCAGCTTCACATGATCTTCATACCATTTGTGGCTATCAGTTGGACCACACATACGACACTTTAAGTTACAAAAGTTACCATATCTAATATCAACAAAGTTGATATCTTGTTTTGTTACATCAAGTGTTCCATCTTCTTGAGTTATTTCTTTTGCTTTTTCATAATCAATATGATTACCAAACCAACGTTCCCAGTCTTCTTTTTCATATTCTCTACGACTTCGAATACCATTTAACTCTTCTTGTCTACAACGTTCACACTCAGGATGCCATTCACCTTTAAGCATTGCTGCACGTACTTCTTTCAAAATAGGCGCATTACGTGCTTCATTCCAATCATCTTTACCTGCATTGTACGTAGTACCATCTTCTTTTTTCATTATACCACGTTGTGGACTATAACTGTTTGTGTTACAGCAAATACGTAAATCACCATTATTTCTTAGGTTAATACTATTCCACGGTAATGGACAGAATCTACAATCACTCATAAACTATCTCCTGTAACAATGGAAATACTTCTCCAAACTTTGTTTCCCAACCACGTTGTTTATTAATAAGTTGTAAGTATTCTCTAGTTTCAGGAAGTCTTGCACTCCAATCTTCTGCATTCATAAAACGGATTATACCTTGATATCTTTTAATCCCGTACGGTGCTGCTAAAAACTGTTCTTTTGTAACACCAGCTTCTTTAACACCTGTAAAACTTTGCCAGTTATCTTCTACCCAAGGATAAAACTCATGTTCATATTTGTTACTAATCTTTTGTTTTATATGTTTTGGTAAAACTTTTACATTAAGTTGTGGTGGCCAATATGCAAAATGCATGTTTACACCTCCGGCTCCTAATGGCCATTTGTTTATTTTTTTAAATCCTTGGCTTACTTTCCATTGTATAAACTCAGGTATGTAACCTATATTCAACGCCATAATCGTTGTTGCAGTTGTAACTTCAACTTGTGGTGCAGTATTGTCTAACTTGTGAAAAACTTCTTCTTGATGTTCCCATTGGCTTGGATATCTAATATAGTCATTGTGTTTGCCCGCAGCATCAATACTGTAATGAAATCTTACACGTTTAAACTCTGCCCATAAATCAAATAAATCATCTCGCCACTCTACTGCATTACTATTGTAACGCAATTCAATCTTATTAGCATACCCTCGTTTAATACATTCTTCTAACAAATCGTAATGCTCGTCAATAATCAAACTTTCGCCGCCTGCAAAATACAACTGGTAAAGATTAGGCACTTGATCAAATAAATCTTCCCAAAATCTAGGATTATTTTTATGCCAGTTATAACTAGCACCGTGATTTCTACCTTTGTTTTCCCACTGACTTGTACCTTTTAACTTTTCGTTTTTCATATTAGGATACATTTGTTGCCATTCTTTAATCCAGCCGCTGGAATCATGAGGACTGCACATTACACATGCTAGTTGGCACTTAGTACCCATTCGTAAATCAATATAACGTATTTTTGTAGGAATACTACCATCTTCATTTGTTTCTTGTGCGAGTTTTTCTAAATCATATCTATGTCCCCAATATTGTGTTTCCCAGTTTCTTTTGCTTAAATGACCTGCATCTTCTTCTTTATAACATTTAAGACAACTGGCTGGTTTTTCACCACGTAGCATCATGTTCCTTACATTACGCATGTAACTACTATTCCAGGCTTCGTCTAAACTAGTGTGGTTAAAATTTGCAGGAATGCCATCATCATTTTTTACAACGCCAACTTCGCCGCCACCAATTTTATTACTACTATCAGGATCTTGTACACTACTAGCATTACTAGTACAACAGGTTCTCATTTTACCGTCTGGTCTGCTAGATAAGTGTAACCATGGCAATGCACAGAACGTAGGGGATATATTATCAGTCATTTATTTTATTTTTTACCATTTCGTATATGTCTGGATTGATATCTTTAAACTTAATACCTTGAAAGTTATCTAAAATATCAATACTTTTTAATAAGGTTTTGTATTCCGGCTCATACTTATCATTTGCCAACACAAGTTGATTGAAGTTAGCGCCTATGCCCTTATTCATTTTTTCTATTCTTTCATTCATTTCAAGCTGATATATCGACAAGTACTTTGGACGCTGCAAAGGATTGCACCAGAAAGATATGCCATAAGTTTCGCAAAACTTTTCTAGTTTATCTATCATATTAAAGTTAAGTATATTTATCGTTGCTGTATTACTCAAAATTATATTTTTACTTCTTTCCTTGAGTTGTACCCATTTTTGTACATTATTTTCAATTTGCTGCCAACTTATGCCATATCTTAAACATTCGGCTAACGATCCGACTGCATCTAGGCTAAAACTTATTTCACATTTTTTAAACATTAAAAGTTTATCTATTAGTTCTTGTTTAGGAAAAATACTTCCATTTGTGTTTATGAATAAAGATACTTTACTCATATCACAACTATTATACAGTTTTTCAAAAAACTTGTCAAGATGTTTAGCATAAAATGGTTCACCTCCAATAAGCCTTATACTTTCTATACTTGACAAATCGGTTTTGTTCCAAACATCGATAAACTTGTTTTGATATTGCTTGTATGTTACGTTTGTTCTATTTGTAAATAAATCAATATCATTTTTTGCAAAATCATTTATAACACTTTTTGCACTGCCCCATTTACTACTAGCAGCTGGACCACACATCCTGCACATCATATTACATGTGTAATCAATACTTATTTCTAGTTCAACAGTTGAGCCTGTATCCTGTGTTAGGATATTATTATCGACAAGATAGTTTCCATATTGTCGCCTACTTTCACGACCAGCTTCTTCATCTTCTTTACACATCCAGCAACCAGTTGGCCACTTGTCTTCATTTAAAGTCTTTTGAATATATTTAAAATGATTGCTATTAGATACTTCGTCTAGATTTTCAACTTCATACAAATACGGAGTATCTCCTGTATACTTACAACATGGCAAAATTTTGCCATCCATGTCTACCATACTTCTTCCATTATATGCATAAAAACAATTCATACTTTCTCCAACATATAACTTGCCCATGGATACCTATCTAAAAACTTTTCATTACATTTATAGTCCCAAATAGTAAGTGCATAAAGTTTTAAGTCTTTACAATCTTTTATTGTAGGTTGTGTTGTTTCGTACATTACTTTTTTTTGAAATGCGTACCAACGTCTATTAGCATTTACAAGATTCATCTTTGCAAACGATTTATAAAAATCTTCTCTTATACTTTCTGGAATAAATCTAAAGTTCATAAAATTAAAATTTTCTACTTCATTATAGTGTACCATTGCTTTTGGAAACTGATTAGCCCAGTCAAAAAAGTTATGTATATCTAAATAGTTTAAAATTCCAACACATGGATTAATACTTACATTACATTTACTATTATAAAACTTAATAAAGTTTTTTTCTATTGTATTCCATTTACTAGGGTATCGTTGATATTCCAATGTATCTTTAATGCCATCAATACTACAACACAACCACGAAGTTTTAAACTTTTCTAATGCATTTAATATCCTAGGTTTTGCAGATGTTACATTTGTAATAAACTCTATTTCTAAATCTGTTTTGCCCAGTTCAACTAATTTCACCAAAAACTCTTCAACTTCGGGCATTATAAAAGGTTCACCGCCGGCAAATCTTATTTTTTCTAAATCTGGTAAATCTAAAATAAGTTCAAAAAGTTTACTTTGATCAGGAACTTTTGATGGCATATTTTCAACCAAAGGTGTATGTATGCCTTTGCTTTTTAACTCTAATCCTAGTTTTACTAACTGATCAGTTTCTTGAGGTTGACACATTTTGCATTGTAGATTACATTTATTGCTTAGTCTAATATCAACAAACTTTATGCTAGGCGTAGTTTCTTTCCTTATATCGTCAAAACGCCAACTATGATTATATTTGTCTTCGGCAATCCAGCAGTTTTCACACAACTTGTGTCTTATGCCATTGTCTAAACTTTCTCGAACTTCATTAAAAATATTATGATTTTTATAATATGTATTTAAATCAGAAACATCGGTCCAGTCTACCTTAAAGTTATCTATATCTGTTTGCATACAGCACTGAGTAATATTGCCAGTATTGAAGTACAGACTGTTATATGTTTTTGGACAATGTAAAGACATACAGTACTTATTTAAACTGCTCTCCAAACGGATCAAACTCGATACCACATTTCATACTACAAACTTTAAGTTTTCCATTACTACAACCTTTAGTATTCCAACTTGCTTCAATGTTGTCAAATATTCCTGTGTCAAATACTGCACGTAGTCCGTGTTTTTTAGCACTGATTGCATCTTTGCCGCCAGCTGTATCTATAAAATCCCATATTTGTTCTACTTTTGGATCAGGATTCCACCATTTGTACATACGTCCAGCAGTCCAACAACACGGCATGGCAAGTCCTTCTGCTGTTATAAACAAGTTGCCTTCGTCTTTTACTTTACATTTTATAGGTACTACATCATAGTATGCATCCATGCTACCGTACTTTTCTAGTAGAGCATCTTGTTTACTTAATGCTTTGTTAAGATATTTTTCATCGGGCTTTTTTAATTCGGCAGTTTTGTTGCCTTTTTTGTCAACTGCTTGGTGCGATTCTTTCTTTTCAGTTTTAGCAGTAACAAATCTACCTGTTTTCTTTGCTTGGAACTTTTCAAAACCCCATTGGTTAGCTAACTCTTCTGCTTGTTCAACTTGATGTTGATTGTGTTCAAATATTAAGAAGTCCCAACGTGCTCTGCCACCAGCAGCAATAAAACTGTGCATTGCTCTTTCTACATTGTCCCAGACAACACCCTGCCTGTATAAATGATTAGTGTCCCTAAGACCGTCAACGCTGAAAATAACAGTACCCATCCTGCCAAAGACTTTGGCCAATTCACTCCACCACGCTTCATCTCTTGCTCCTGCATTTGTGTTCATAGAAAGCCAAATGTCTTTGTTGTGCTCTCTAAAGTATTTAAATATTTCAAGTGTGTCTCGTGCAACAATAGGATCACCCAAGTTACCACACATGTACATTGTTTTTAGTTGTGCAATAAACTCAGGCTCAAATATACGTTTACAATCTTCTAGTGTAAGTTCGCTTAAATCTATGTGCGGATTTACAGCGCCACCGTTTTGATTGCGATCACACATAGGACAACTGGCTTGACAGTTTTGTGTATTTTCTAAATGAATTGTTGTTATATTTTCATATTTGTACATTGTTTTCGATCCAATCCGTTAACTTATCAAATACTATTTTATGATATTCTACAGGCATATGATTAGCCAACATATCATATACCTCAATTTTATCCGGCAGTGGATATATATCTTTCATTGTTTTAGAAAAAATGTGTAAGTTAGGATTTAGTTTTAAATTTTCTGTATTGGGTTTATTAAAACAATATATTACAAGAACTTTTTTAAATCTAGGTGCCCACATGTTAATCATTCCAAGATTTTTTTGCTGTTCTAACATGCCCCACAAAGGTGATAAACTAAGCATCCATCGTTTACAAAATTTTTTATAGTGTCTGTATTTCTTTTTTAACTGAGATACTTCTTTTTCTCCACTTAAAAACTGATTTGCTACTATTTCTGTTGTTAAGAATTGATGCTCAGGATCTGTCCAAAATGAAAAGTTTTGTCTTTTTTGTGAAGAAACAAAAAATAGTACTGTTACATCTTTTGTATCTATGTCTGCTTTTTCATAGGCAATAAACATTTGTTCCAATGACCAATCTACGCCGGTTCCGCCAATCGCATAATTTTTAACATCATAATATTTTTCTAGCATGATAGGCCAACTGTTTTCAAATTGTGGAAGACGACTAGCATAACTATCTCCAAATATCCAAATTTTTTCATTCATCTTGTAACAACTTTACATCTTTTCCTGGGCCCGTCTTACTAGGCAAATCACCATACTCATTAATATACCATTCGATCACAGCTTTATACCATTTTTGACTATCATGGTGTGCTTCTTTATTAAACTGCCAAATATTATTATTAGTAGCTTGCATTGTACTCAGTGCTCTTGCACTTTCTTTTTGTAACTCTCTTAAACTTAAATCGTTAATCATAGACGTCCAATCAACATAAATCTTTTGTAGCCAGGTAGTTCGAGTTCGCCTGCATATTCTAATCTACTCATAGGAAATCTTTTTTGCATATGATCTATACTATGAACACATTCAACATGATCTTCGTGATCAAACAAGTTATTCGTCTGTATGACAAAGAGCGGATCAGAAGGCAATGGTCTATATTTAAATTTGTAATACCATATGTGATCCATATGTTCAGCACTTGTATTAATAATCAAATCTGGTACAGTTTTTTCTTTATAACTATTTTCTTTTTTGTAGTTTTTTACTTCATATTCTACACCTGTTCTACTTAACCAAGGCATAATAGTTTCAGGATTTTGATCATCATCACGCAAAGGTAAATCTAGTTCAGCAGACTTAACTTTATAATCTCCTATTAAATCTAGATTAAAAACATAATCGCTTATTTCACATGCTGTTTTATCAATATCAAAAACTCTCATTTTATCAAAACTAATACCAGCATTTTCTAAATAAAGTCTTGTTTGGCCAAACCATCCTGCATGAACGTGTATCATGTCAAACTTTTTTTGTATTTTTGATAACTCTTGTGTCATCCATATTTTGCTTTTTACTTGTCCTCTGCTGAATGCATCGGCAAGATGTTTCATATTGTAATCTTTTCTGCCATATTTGTGAAATATATCTAGTAACTTAACATTAGGTAAACGCTTACGCATTACACTAACTGTTTCTACAAAATCAATATCTTCGTTTTCTAACAACTTAAAATAAAAGTTAAACCTTGAAAGTTTTTCAGTTGCATCTCCTGCATCGGATAGACAAAGATTTTTTACACTATTTGCTTTGTTATCACTAAAATATACTGAAATCAACTGATCTACAAATAACTTTGCAAGATAATCATTTTCAAAATCTAAATAATCTTGAAGTCCATATAACCAACTAGGTGGTTGCATCAAACTGCTCCTTTAGCCAATCAAAGTCATTGATTTTCCTCAATGCTTGTATATTATTTTTATTATTACTTCCGTATTCTTGTCCTGCTTTAGCACCTTCAATTGCATAAGATCCAAACTTTCTATCGGCACCTATATTTGTCCAAGTCCATAATCTTTCATCGGTTTCTTTGTCTTGCTGTCTATCAATAACTTTTGAAGACAACTTGCAACATTCTCTAAATGCACTTTTCCATGTTTCAAATGGATCGGTATTAAAAGCAGTTAATACACTCATTTCGCCTACAGCTTTAAACTTGTCACTAATGCTAGTTGTCATGTCAGGTTTACTTGTATCCATATTTATTGTTAGTTCTGTTGGAAATAGTTTGACTCCTCCGTAACCATATACCAAATCATTTACAGGATTAACACTACGCCAAACATGAACAGTATCTTTATCCCATTGCGCACATTGGTAATCAAACTTAAACTCATCTAATATAATAGCATCGCCGTCAACAATCCAAAACATATGAGTATCAACAAGTTTAGCACCTTCAATATGAGCTTGGTGAATACCTTTTACTCCATGTACTCTTTTTGCACGAGGAAAACGATTAAGCAATCTTTGATAGTTTTGATCAGCAAGTTTTTCTTTATAACTTATAAACACAATATCATATGGTTTTGGAGTACTAATAATAATAGGAACTTCTTTTTTAGCTGATATAAACTTGTAATCAAACTCTCTTTTGCTAAACTTTGCTTTCTTACTGCATAGAACTATACCATCATAGTATTTTCCATTAAGATATGCATGGTTTATTTCTCTATTATAGGTTTCATCATGCGTAAAATATGTATCATATTTAAATCTGTCTGTTGTATTAACATAATCAGGTATAATCCAAAACATTTCAGTTTTTGAAGTTTTAAGTGCTTCTAAGTAATCGTCATATGTTTTTGGTTTGAATATTTCATACTTAACTGGGCCGCTTGCTTCAATATCCCATTCCTTTGCATTAACTAAAAATCTATGTTCTATTTCTTTTTTTGTTACCGGAACATGTTTACTTAACAAAAATAATCCGTTACGTTTATCTTTGCAATGTAAGAAGTTATGATTAGTTTTTCTGTCATATTCGTTATTGTGTGTAAAATACAAATCAGGAATGTTTGCAGTAATATTTGCACTACTCATCCAAAACATTTCTGTTTTACTGTTATCTAAAGCGTACAGATACTCTTCATAAGTATCAACTTCAAATATGTCATATTGCTTTTTTACACTACCAACTATATTCCATTGTTTTGCATTGACTAAAAATCTGTGTTCAACTTCACGCTGTGTTAGGGGACGATGCTTGCTGCAAAGGAACAATCCGTTATACAAATCTTCTCCTTGCACCCTGTGTATAAATGCATGATTTTGTTTTCTATCATACTCGTTGTCGTGTGTGAAATAAACATCAGGTATAGTAGCTGAAATGTTAGCACTACTCATCCAAAACATTTCTGTAACACTATTCTCCAAAGCATCAAGATATTGATCATATGTATCAATTTCAAACACATTGTATACTACAGCATTACTTGCTTCAATATTCCATTCCTTTGCATTAACTAAAAATCTATGTTCTATTTCACGTTGTGTAACTTGAACGTGTTTACTAAACAAAAATAGTCCGTTACGTTTATCTTTACAATGTAAGAAGTTATGATTGGTTTTTCTATCATATTCATTATCATGAGCAAAATGCAAACTTGGTATTTTGCTAGAAATGTTGTTGCTATCTCCCCAAAACATTTCAGTTTCACTAGTTTTCAAAGCAAATAAATAATCATCATACGAATCTATTTTAAATACATCATAAACAGTTTGTGTGCTACCAACTACATCACTATGTTCGATACGATTTACTAAAAATCTATGTTCTATTTCTTTGTGTGTAGCAATAGATTTTTTGCTGCACAAAAACAAACCATTATAATCACCATATTCAGTGATCCATGCATGATTTTGTGATCGTAACTGCGATTCATGATGTGTAATATAATAACTGTTAACCAGTTCTTTGTTGTGTTTTATATTTTTTGTACTAATCCAAAACAAATCGGTTGTACTGTTTTCAACTGCTTGTAAATATTGATCATAAGTGTCTACATAAAATAAATCAAATGGCTTAGGTTTACTTGCAACAATATCAACTTCTTTCCTATTTACAAAAAATCTGTGTTTTAGTTCTTTGTCAGATATTTCACGAGATTTTGGAACTAACGATACACCATCATAATGCAAGCCATTTTTAAAAACGTGTACAAAATCTTTACTCCAGTCATCAACAATATAGTCAAACTGAAAATCATTGTCTATTACAATATCATCAAAAACTATGTAATAGAAATCTGTCAAAGAAAGTTCTTTAGCTTGCTTTATATTAGAAGCAAACTTCAATAAAGGCAAACGTTGTTTTATTTCTTTGTAATATTTGGTTTTTTGATCAGAAATATATATGATATCGTACATTGTTTTTATTATATAGCAAATAAGAAAGGCTGTCAATATTTATGTAAGGATAAATATGTTATAAGGAGATTTCTATGAGTTTTTCAGAAGGTGCATCATACAGAATTAATATAGTAGGCGAAGATAGCTCTATGATATTAGACAGCTACACAAGTCGTGTCAAAGCAACTATTGTTGGTTCTGATAACACTGTTTTAGTTGACAAAGATACAAATACTATTTTAGCTACTTTGAGTGCTAACATTATTGACACTGATGGAAATGTTGCTTACAACACTGCAACAAACTCATTTTCAGGTAACTTATTGAATGACATAGGTGGTATTGCTTACAACAAAGATACTAGTACATTTTATGGAAACTTTAGAGGTACATTAAGAGCAGCTGATGGCGATGTTATAGTTAATAATGAAACTAAGCAAGTGTATGGAGATTTTCAGGGAGACCTTTATAACGCTAATGGTATAAAGGTTTATGATAGTGTCACAGATAATATTAATGTAACATCAATAACAGGTAGCGGCAGTGGATTACGTAATGTAGATGCAGATACACTTGACGGATTAGCACCTTCATTTTATTTAGACTGGAATAATATAACTAACAAACCATCAACAATGAGTGGTTATGGTATAACTGACGGCAATGTAGGCAGCGCAGTTGTAGATGAAGACGATCCTGCTTTATTAGATCTTGAACTCAGTATAACTAACACCTTAACTAGATCAATAAATGAAACTAGAGCGTATGTTAATGATACAGTAGACGAACTTAGAGGTAGTGCATGGAACTTAATTTATAATGGCGATACTGTATTAGACGTAGAAAAAGCAACTTTTTACGGCACTGTTATCGGGGATGTTAGAACACCAGAAGGAGCACCTTTAATCGAAGATGGATTTATTTCTGCTAGTATTAGAGGAGCTCAAATATTTGACTTTAGTAATAATCTTGTAATAGATGCAAATAGTAAATCTTTACATGCAAATATCTATGCTTCAGATTCATCAATGTTACTTGACTTTACAGATAGACTATTAATCGGTAATGTAGAAGGTAATATTTATAACTCTTTTGGATTAGTATTAGATAGCGAAAACGCTATAGGACATATTGATGTATCAGGTAATATTATAAACAAATGGGGTTCATATGCATATGATAAGGTATCTGATATATTCAGCGGTGCTTTTAAAGGTCATATAGTAAACGACAACGGTGATTTAGTTATTGATACTAACAACGCTGTGTATTTGCCGCTATCTGGTAACATTGTTGACGATGATGGTATGATACATTATGATAGTATAACAAATACTTTTAGTGGCAGTTTTATAGGTAACTTGAGTAATACTGATGGAGATACTATTGTTGATGTGTTTTCAAAAAATCTTCGTGGAAATTTAACAGGCAACATGTATAATGCAGATGGTCAGATAATAATTGATCATAAAACAGATGTTTTTTACGGCACACTTAGAGGTAGAGCTACTGGATTATTAGTAAACGAAGACTCTTTCGAAACAGTATTTGATATAACTGATTCAAGATTTTATACAACTGTAAGTGCTCCTACATTTAGAGGAGATTTTGCAGGAAATCTTGTAGATGCCGATGGTGTTAATATAATAACTTATAGCTCAGGAGATATCAATGCTAACCAAGTTACAGGTAGCTTTGTGGGTAACGTTACTGGTGATGTTTTAGGTGATGTAACAGGAAGCCTCTATAATGACGAAGGGACTTGTGTACTTAATGTACGAGACGGGTCTTTTAAAGGCATTATAACAAACCACGCAGGAGATGTGCTATTTGATCAATCATCAATTAATGTTGCTGATGGCAACTTTGGAGGAAATGTAACTGCGAATCAACTAAAAACTGCCGGAGTAACAATCGATAGTACTATTAATCTTAAACAACCAGTTGACCGAGAAGCATTGGTAATAGAATGTTTACCATTATCAGGACGCCTACACAGTACCAACTTAGGAATACTATTAAGAAAATCAGCAGGTACTTTGGAAAATCCATTGCCTACTGAACCAGGCGATCAGATATCTTTTATTGGCTTTGGTTCTAGAACAGTACCATCTGAAGGTGACGAGGATTGGGATTATGATTTCAACTATTCTATGACAGGTGCAATAGGATTTAGAGTAGATGCAGAAGCCGATGTCAGTACCTATAACATGCCAGGCGAGTTTGTTGTTACCCAATGTTATCATGATGGAATACAAAGAGATTCTTTAACTGTAAATGCACATGGTCAAACAACTGCTACACTAAAAGATCTTACAGTTGTAGGTGAAACAGGAAATACTCCAACCAACACAACAACTCCTGTACAATGGTTAGAAGTCACTGTAAACGGCGAAACTAGATACATGCCATTGTATACTTGACAACAACAAAAACTTTAGTATAATAGTAAAATGGATTATATGTTGTATTACAACAATGTCCCAGGCAAGGGGCGTTGTAGAAATAACTTGATTTACACCAGTTTGATAAGCACTGACAAGACTGTGTTCTGTCAGTATTATTGGAATGATCCTGCATACCACAAAGGTATGAACAAAGTGGTTGATCCTAATCTCATGCATGATAAATGGTGTAGAGATTTGAAGTTTAGTAATATAATGGTTAACAAAAAGCCTAAGATTGTACCTAAACTTTTAAATGTAGATTTAAAGACCAAAAAACTATGTTGGCGTATTCAAGGTGCAGACTTTTGGGAACAAACAGGCTGCACACAAGACTTTGATAGTGTATTGCCAGATTGGCAGGATCAAATGTTGGACATATTAGCAGCATACAGAGAACTTGGCATTTGGAAATACAGTTTACATCCTAGCAGTTATTTTGTTATCAACGGCAGACTTAAAAGCATTAATCATTTTTTCTGTTATGAGGATAAAGAAGAAGAAATATGTATTGCAGATTGCTTGTCACACATCAGCGATGACAGATTGTCCCAGTTGATGCCTATGGTAAAAGCCAACGGATTAAATATAAACAAGCCTGTGCCGTTTTCAGTATTAGGACAACTTGCACTAGATAGTTTTGTAGACAGTTATCCAGCAGACTTTATTGCAAAAGCAAAGGACATTTATGTATAGTGTAAAAAAATACAATCCTATGTTGGATTTAGAAGATTTTTATGCAGAAGCAGCCCGTAGAGGTTTTGATAACAACAGCAATAGACAAGTACTAGCAGAAAGTTTTGCACATTTTGAAGCCAGCAGTGTTTGGTTGTTGTACTGGCACGACCGTCCTATGGGCAGCGTAGCAGTACACAGCTTAGAAGAATTACCATTAGGTGATGCATACCGTATTGGTGCAAGAACCTGTTTGCTGACAGGTATTGATCCACACGGTAGACTGTTTACTCGCAATCAAATCAAAACACACCAAGGTCCTGCGCCACAAATATTGTTGCCCATATGCATGGAATGGGCAGGATTAGACAAAGACTTGTATATCAGCAGCAACGATAGTCCAGTTGCAACACAACAACATGTGCATAGATTCTATTGTCCATTATTACGCAGTATAGGCATACTAGAAGATCCTATCGAACTGGATTATCGCAACGAGTTTCAGTATTTTTGGCGAGTAAATACCAAAGAGTTTTATCGGCAACTAGAAGAACATTGGTGGCCAGAATGTAGATCTGCTATGATTCAATGGCGTAAAGATTATTCAGGCGAAATCCAAACTCCTTGGGTGTAAGTTGTTCTAGTTCATCTAAATAATAGCGTTCTACTTCAAACGCAACACCCCTTTGTGTCTTTTTAAAGTTGTTGATTATGCCTTTTTTGTTTGCCCAGTTTAACCAAGGTGACATAACTTTGTCAAATGTAAATCTAGGATTTTCGCCGCCAGGTGTAATCAATACTCGTTCTTTATCTAGCAGTGTGTTTTTGCGTAGCAATAATCTTACCACAAGTTGAAATCTAGTATACTCACCAAAGTTAGCAGCACTATGAGTTTTTCCTGCATCCATCAAGTATACATTACCATCAGGATACAAAAAATAGTTAGTGTTGCTGTCTATGTCTATTAATGCAGAACAATCTCCTGTGATGTTTACATGATATCTATCGTCAATATCACTGTGTGCATAGTAACAGGTACCCGATTCTTGTCGTATTATTCTTGCCTCTCCGCAGAAAGGCAGTTTGTCCAATAGAGTTTCTATCGGAGTACCTTTGTATTCATCTTTAACAACCCATTTGTCGTAAAAAAAGTCACCTGTTGGTTTGTTGAGTGTTAGTCTATGTGTATCATAATCACATATTCTTTGTAGATACTGTTGCTCAACCTCACTTACAGAATAAATCGTGTTCGCAATCATAATGATATTTAGCCAATAAATACAGTATGAGAATATTAATGACAGGTGCTACCAGTGATGTAGGCAGAGTTGTGTTTGATCATATTGCTCAAGATCATCATGTTGCTTGTATTAGCAGAAGCACAGGCTTCGACCTGAGATTTCCTGAAAAGAATCTAGAATATCTAGTGCAAGACTATGATGTGTTTTTAAATCTTGCAAACATTGATTATTTTCAAGGCGATGCGCTGTATCAAGTATACGATGTATTTGAAAAACAACAAACTGATACTCCAAAAAAGATAATCAGCTTTGGTAGTTTGGTAACTGAACTGCCTATGCGTATTATTGTTGACAGTAATAACGCATATTACAATAGATCAAGAGAACAAAGCGAATACATAGGACAAAAACTCTACTTGGAAAAAGTACACAATGAGTGTGTACAACGACATTTAGCAGGATACAGCAACGGTTATGCTATGCCACAAAGTGTGTTGCTCAAACTGGGCAATGTGTTTGAAAAAAAGGAACGCAGTCACGAACCTTATACAACTGAAGCACAGTTGTTGGAAGTAATAGATGCTGTGTTGCTGGGTTCGAACTATATTCCTACTGTTGAAGTGCGTTGGAACTAGTAGTGATCTAAACTACCAATACCCACACGGTTTCTAAAACGTTCTGTAAACACACCATCAATACGCATACCATAACTTTGCTGCATTAGCCTGTCGCCACCGTGCCAATCTTGGTCATTCCAAAATGCTGCACGACTGTTGATATAAACTTTGCGTTGTGTTTCAGGATCCCAAATGTAAAACGGTGCCCGTGTGTTGGGTCTTATGTGTATAAACTCATTTCTGTGGTCACTGTAATCTTGTATGCCTTTGCTGCCGTCTAGATCTCTGTGTTCAAACGGAATACCATCGTGCTCTCTGTGGAAAAACATCACTCTGCCTAAATGTTCAAACACTTCACCTTGCAAACTTTCAACCCATTTTACTACATTAGGAAAAAACTCTGCTTCAGGTGCTAAATTGCGTTTTGCAGTCCTGTCGTCCCAGCTGCCTTCTTCCCACAAGAAGTAATATATGTAAGGATCATATGCACCCATTGCCATTTTTAAATATCTCGTGAACTTGTTTCTTGTTTCATGATCTTTGATGTTGCAGTACAAATCCCAGCCACCTGTTTTTACAGGATCATCGTCAGGCAATGCTAGGTATTCATCAAGTGCAGCAAATATAGGCTTCCAGTTTAGTGTATAACTCATGTACTTTGGATCAAATCCTGGCTTCATCCATGTACCTTCTTTGGCATGCATTCTTCCTTCAGCAAATCCTCTGTATATTTCAGGTTGCAATCTGTCAAACTCGTCGAGATTTACCCATGCACTCATGTCAACATATGGCATTCCGCCAATACCTCTAATCATAGCGTTTTCCTATAATGTTCATTGTAAACTTTTTTTGCAATCCAGCATTTACACCAGCGTGATAGTCTCTCCAACTGCTCCATTGATACACATCTCCTGCTGTATACCCATATGCACACTCGTTGCCTACAAAAAATGCATGTCCTGGCATACTTTTTGTAATATGCACATGGTATCTTTCTACACCAGGTTGATCAAACTCAGTTTCATCGTCTTGAAAGTCATAATGCAGTGGAGCATATTCTCCAGGATGTATAGCACTGATCCATGTGCTGATGTTTTCAATACCAATCCAATTACATACTGCGTCAACTGTGCTGTGTGAAAAGTTTGTACCACTCAAATACATGTCCCAACCCACTGTTCCTCCAGCATCAGTTAACACATATCCAGCATCATTCCATTGTTTGTGCATTCCGTTTGCGTTAGGATGGTCTGCTTGGTGATGTCCTGGTCCTCTTTTTGCAGGAGTATTGTGCATGAGTTGCACCAACAGTTGTGTCCAGTCTATACTATCACAGTTTCCTACATATCGCATCTTAACCCCACATAGTTGTATTGGAACTTGGGCACCATACTGGCATTTACACCTGCATGATAGTCAGTATAATGATCCCATTGATACACACTACCTACTGCATCGTTGTAACAAATACCATCTTTTACAAAAAATGCTTGTCCAGGATGCCACGGTGATATATTTGCAGTGTATCTCACAACATCGTCAAAGGGCAAGTCAGCATCATCTTGGTGCCAATCCCAATGCCACGGTGCAGTTTTACCTGGCTTTACACAGCTGATCCAACTTCTTATGTGTGTTGCACCAACATATGTTTCAAACAGTCGAGTTACACCCGGATCATAGTCTTTATCTGGATAAAAGTTTAACCATTCGATGCTGTTCATGTTGTAGCCAGCGTTTTTTAGATTGTTGAACATGTTTGTTACAGGTGGTACATCCGGCAAGTTTGCACTGCTGTTGTATCCTGTGTCAATGTCCAGCCAATCTATGAGATTTTTCCAGTCTATAGTATTACATATACCAATATATTGCATATGGTATTTATATACCAATAAGTACAGTATGATAGATGTTGATTCAAAGTACAGCAAAATAGGCATAAGCATCAGTGGTGGAGCAGACAGTGCATTACTTGCTTGGATGATTTGTAAACAGAGCAGAGCACAAATACATTTTGTTTATCAAATCCGTATGTGGAAGACTAGACCGTGGCAAGAATACTATGCAGATAGAGTAATGCGCTGGTTTAGATACAACTTTCCGCATGAGTTTGTAGTACACAAGAACTTTGTGCCACCAGAAATGGAAGAGCCGCACACAGATTATATCACAGACGAATACGGCGAACAAAAACCAGGCAATAGAATCATACTTAGAGCACACAATGAGTACATTGCACACACGCAACAACTAGATGCATGGTATGCAGGTGTTACACTAAATCCACCTGTAACACTAGAGGGTGAGTTAGACGATAGAAACACGCCCAGTTACGAAAAGCACAAAGTAATACATGGTGTAAATGTACATCATCCATTTGTAGACAAGGCCAAAGATTGGGTGATGAGACAGTACTTGGACAACAACTTGCACGAACTGCTGAGACTTACTAGAAGTTGCGAAGGTGAGTTTGAAGGAATAGACTACACTAACTATCGTTACGGAGAAGATGTGTACGAATGTGGCAAATGTTTTTGGTGCAGAGAAAGAAAATGGGGCTTGGATAATGCATTCCAGTAATACATTTTGTATGCATCCATTTACAGGACTTGCTACTAGAGAAGACGGTGCTATCAAAGTGTGCTGTCGCAGTCAACCTATTGGCTGGATACAGAACGAAACACTGGAGCAAGCATGGAACAACGATGCTATGCGTACAGTAAGACAGCAAGTACTCAACAACGAAATACCAGATGTGTGCGTACCTTGCTTTGATTTAGAAGCACAGGGTGTAGAAAGTTTAAGACAAAGACATATCCGAGATAGTTTTCCTGATTCTAGAATAAACTTGTATCCAAATGCGCTAGACAAACTAAATGACGACTATACCATGCCATTTGAGTTTCCTACTATTGAGATAAAAATCAACAACTTGTGCAATCTCAAATGCAGAATGTGCAATCCATTAGACAGTACGCAATGGAAAGACTGGGAACAAGTTGAAAAGTTTTATGAAGAAGAAGGCAACTACCTAGTGGATGCTGTGCGCAAACTAGGATTAACACGAGCACCATACATTGGTTTGTTTGAAGATAGTGCAGAGTTTTGGAGCAACCTTGAAAAACTGTTACCATATTTCCGCAGAGTTGAGTTTGCTGGTGGTGAGCCACTGATGGATCCTAATCACTATCGCATTTTAGACTTGTTAGCACCATACGGCGAAAACATTGAAATAAAGTATGCTACAAACGGCACAGTGACGGGTATAAAGGGCGGAAGGACCATACACGACTATTGGCCTAAGTTTAAAAACGTGGTCGTAAATGTAAGCATAGACGGGCTACACGATGTTTATGAATACATTAGAGGCAATGGTAAGTTTGAAGAAATGGAAGAAAATGTCAAAATTTTTAAGAGCTTTCCCAATGTTAAATATGTTGTAGGTGCTTGCACAGTGCAAGCAGGTAATGTTATGCAACTACCAGATATTATTGATTACTTTTTAAATACCATGGGCATTGTTTTTTATTCACACAGAGTAAACTATCCAAATGTATTGAGTGCTCAGTGTTTGCCTCTAGAATACAAAGAAGTTGTAGTTGATCGATTGACCGCAATGAAAGAGATAGTGCCAAAGTACCCTATTATGGCTGTGGATGATAGATTGTTGCCAATAACACTGCAACAAATACAGGATAATATCAACTTTTTAATGGCTAGAGACTTGAGCGACAAATGGCCGCAAACACTGGAGTTCAATCACAGACTAGATGCAAGCAGGAATCAAAGAAAGTTTGAGCAGGTATGTTTAGGGTAGAAAATCGCTGGCCTCATTATGCAGACAGTGTGAAAATAGAATGGAACTTGGGCAAACGCTGCAATCTAGATTGCACATATTGTCCTCCTGAAATACACGACTTGATAAGTCCACACACAAATGCAGGTACACTTTTCAATACTGTTGATGAGATAAGCAAAATACCAAATGCTAGAATCAGCTTCACCGGTGGAGAACCAACTGTGCATCCTGCTTTCGAAGATTTACTAGAGTATGCAAGACCCAAGATAAAGTGGTTAAGTGTTACAACCAACGGCACAAGGACCACAGAGTTTTATGAACGCATACCTGTAAACTATATTGTGTTCAGTTTACACTTTGAGGATACTCAATGGAGTAAAAGATTAAACAATATTATCAACTTTGCAACTGCAACAGAAAGTTTGAAGTTTCCAAAGGATTATCATATTGCACTAATGGCACATCAGGATCATATGAGTGATGTCAAAAAAGCAGCAGCATATCTCACTGGACACGAAATACCATACACAGTTAGAAGAATAAGATGGACAGAAAAGCACGATTGGTTTGACGATTTAAAATACAATCAAAATGACTTGGATTGGATAATGCGCAACACTGCAACTGCTCAACCCAATACACTGATAGACGAACACGAACTAAAGCACGCCAACGATGTAATAAAAGAACATCTAAATCAGTTCGAAGGATGGAACTGTATGGCAGGTATAGAAAGCCTAATGATAAACTGGGACGGTGAAGTACACAGAGCCACTTGTAGAGTAGGTGGAAGTTTGGGAAATATATACAATAACACATTCAAACTACCAGAGGAGCCTGTTGTTTGCACACGCAAGTGGTGTACTTGTGCCGCAGACATTAATATAACAAAATGGAAGTAGAAGCAATAAAACTAGCCAAACCCGAACCCATGACAGTTACATGGGATATAGGGCGCCGCTGCAACTTTGACTGTACATATTGCGAAAGCGATAGGCACAATACCTACAGTCCGCCTACATTATGGGAGGACCTGTTAGAAACATACAACTTTGTTAAAAACTACACAATGATGTATAACCAACCAAATGCAAACATCAACTTCACAGGGGGCGAACCAACTGTTAATCCCCGCTTTTGGGACTTTGTACAACATATCAAAGACACCAGTGACTTTACTGTTGGACTTACCAGCAATGGCACATGGCCAGAAAAATATATTGATATTATCAAACAAAACATTGTAGGAGTTACGTTAAGTTACCATACTGAAGCAAAACATTTTAGTAAACAACGAACTATAGACAATGCTAAACTACTGAAAGACAACAATGTATGGCTAACAGTGAATGTAATGATGCACACCGATCATTGGGACGAGTGTATAGAAACAGTTGACATTTTACAAAAATATGGTATAATAGTATTTCCTACTATAATTGGAGACGGTAACTTGGGAACAACAGAGTGGTTCAAAGACAGCGAAGGTGTATTGCGCAGAACAAGTCATCCTTACACGCAACAGCAACAAGCATGGTTCTTTGATTACCACGGTATAGATGCAAAAACACAAGAACAAATATTAAGTGGTAATCAAATGCCAAGAGGTTGCTGCGGAAATAGAGATATATTGGGCAAGTGCAACAACTGTTGGAGTAAAATAAGTGCTGTAAACACAAACTTTGAAGGTTGGTATTGTAGTGTAAACAAACACTTTTTACACATAGACCAACACACACAAAAAGTGTATCATCATCAGACTTGCAAAGCCAAGTTTGAAGGCAGAGGTGCAATAGGCAGTTTGCGGAACACAGATGGTATACTCAACTATGTGCTGGAAAACCAAGGCAGAACCATTGTGTGTCCAAACAGTAGGTGCGGATGTGGCATGTGTGTGCCTAAAGCAAGATCAAGGAGCGAGTATGAAAGCATTACCAGACCTACCACTGTATGATCAAGTGACTTGGATATTCCAAGAAAGCAACTTTGATTATATTGAACTGGATTATCCTATGCTTAATATCGATCAGTACAAAGCAGAAGCAGAACTTGCTGAAGATTACTATGTGGATCACAGAGACGAAAGCACAGGCGAAGGTTCGCACCAAGGTTGGCAGGCTTGTACACTGTATGGCATAGACACAGACAAAACCAATCACTGGTGGGTTTATGATTATGAACTGCCACCTGCGCACGATTGGACAGAACTAGGAGACTTGTGTCAATATATCAAAAACTTTTGGTTGCAGTTTCCTGCAGAGTTTGTTTATAGAAGTAGATTTATGCGACTTGGTGCAGGCGGTATGATAGACACACACAACGACAATCCGGGTGACATAGATTTAAGTGCATGGCACACACTGCAAATACCAATCAACACTGCTATCAATCATCCAGCAGGATGTGAGATGCATGTTGAAAACACTGTTGTTCCATTTGCCGATGGAAAACAGTTTTTGGTAAACATTTTCAAAGATCACAATGTGCATAATCCAACTGACACAGATAGAATACACAACATTACACATGTTATTCCAGGCAGTATGCACACACTATTTGCAAATCTTGTTGTAAGGAGTTATAAGAAGCAATATGATAAAGTATCCGGGTAAGTTTCACAGCAGAGAAGACTTTTGTGTTGTTATTGTAGACGATACTCACAAGTACTCTGGCATTACAAAAGAATATGTAAAAAATCAGGCAGACTACACAATACAAAACTGTGTTGGTATGAACTTTGATGTGTATGTTACAAGAGACGAAGAACAAACATTAAAACAACTACAATATGAAAAAGCAGTTGTTATAAGCCCTGCTACTGAGTTTTTATACGGCGAGCAGTTTTTTGAAAGTATAAAAGGAGATTATTTCCTATTAGGACATTTATTGGATATGGGAGATGCATTTTATACTTTACATCCTCAATGTTACGTAGTAAACTTAAAACTTTTAGAAGTAGAAATAGGACAGGAGCAACATTGCATTCAACACAGACAAGTTATACCAATTAGGACAGAACAAAATATTCACGACTGGTATACTCCTTTAGAGATTGAAGCAAGTTGGAAAGTTGGAACTTATAATCATAAACTGCATGGATACAATGCTATCGGAGTTGGGTTACGACAGGGATACAAAATTTTATCTTTTAACGAAAAGCAACGTTCTCTGAAAAACTATATATATCCTGATGGAACTGGAATAGATTTCATACACAAACGTCATAGATTTGCGTTAACAGAACTAGTTTATAATGAAAACACAGGAAGTGATAATCTACCTATTCATGAACGCACTACTTTAGAAACTGTTGTTTTACCAGCAAGCGGTAATTTATATGAAAAACTTGGAGACGAAAACACCTTATTTATTTTTTATGATCATAGTCCTACAGCATTAGAAAATATTAAAAGTAAAACAAAGCATATTAATGCAGAGTATCATCATATAGATGTTATCGCTGAAACTGATGATTTTATAAAAATAATAGAAAATAGACCTGGACGTTTATATATAGAAATGAGTAATGTTTTCTGTTTTGAATGCACTACTCCATTTTACAGTTTAGAATATAGAAAGAAAGCAGAAGAAAAACTAATAAGTTTTGCAGATCGATTTGATTATTGGATACATTTTGATCAACGAGCAGGTGATATTATTGATTTACCTTATTGGCATTACTAAGTTGTTCACTAGGTGATATTAGTTTATTTCCGCATGTTCTAGCACAAGTGTATAGTTTGTTTATTGACCAGTATTTTTCCCAAACTGATTGATATTGATCGCTCTCTACTATGTCTATTATGCTAGATTTTAAAACATTTGTATCACCTAAATCTTTTATAAGCATTTCGTATTGGTTTTCTATGTGTAATCTAATATCATCAAGTTTAGGATTTTCATAAGGTTGGTATGGTATGCTTGCAAGAAAACAACACGGAAATAAGTTTTTGTGAGCATCAATATATATTTCTTTGCTATGTTTAGCATAACATGTTATAGTTGTGCTATCTACATACTCTTGTATATTTTCTAAATCATTATCTGTAAGTTTAATATTAGAACTTAATGAACTAGGATATAAAAAATATTGAAATCGTATTTTTTTATCAAAAACTCCAAAGCTATCATCAAAAGCAAATCTGCTGCTGTGTTTAACATAAAAATCTTTAAATCCATAAGAACGACTTAAATCTCTTGCTGTTTCAATTTGATGTTCATTGTGTCTAAATACTAAAAAACTCCATACTGCATTTCCGCCATTTAATATAAAATGTTTTGCATTAGATAAAACTTTTTCATAAGAAGTTCCAATCCTATATATTGAATGTGTATCCTTTAAACCATCTAAAGAAAAAACTACTTTGTGATTTGTAGGTAAACAGCTAGGTAGACTAGTCCACCAGTCAGCATTATGCATTCCGCCATTTGTGTGTATTTCAATACTTTTTTGTTTTTGTTTTAGGTATTGTAATATTTTTAATATATCAGGACATATCATAGGATCTCCAAAGTTTCCGCAGATATAAAAGTGTTGAATAAACTTTAGGCTAACATCATCAAATACTTTAATAAAATCATCAATACTCCAGTCACAAATTTTGATTCTACTATTTTCTAATCCGCCATGCCAGTTACGATCGCACATAGGACAACTTGCTTGACATCTATTGGTAAGTTCTATATGTACAGTTTTGATGTCTTTATAACGAATCATACAGTTGTTTTGTCCTTGCTTTAGGCGCACATATACCGCACCAACATGTTTTCTTTTTGCATATTATAGTGCCAGTGGTACCTAGTCTATCCAATATTTCTTTTGTATTATTGAGTGTACCAATAGGTCCTATGCCGCCGTCCCAATTCATTTTACAATCCTTGTTTGTGTACACCATTTTGCTGTGTTGTTGCACATACAAAAAATGTTTGTCCACACTGCAATGCCAGCCAGCAAAACGATTTTCAACTTTGTCTACAGTGCATCCATCTGAACAAAGTTTTGCTCCACCGCAACAAGCTCTTTTGTCTCCTAGATCAAATCCCCTTGTTATTATAGACAGCAGTTTCTTGTTTAACTTTGTAGGAGATTCGCCACGCAAGTATTTTACTTGTTCAGCATTGTAGTTAAATCTAAAATCTAACCAGTGATGATCTATTTCTCGCAAGTGGTAAGGCACCTTTGATTTTTTACACCATTCAACCATTGCAACACACTTTTCCCAATATTTTGGATGCATCATGATGTTGACTTGAAACTGTTTTTTATTGGCTTTTAAACCCATTACATTGTGTTTAAAAATTTTAACTTGCTTTGATTCTGTTTCAGCATGAAATGTTACAGTGTAATAATCTATATACTTCATCATTGTATTCCATAGATTGTTTCCTACAACACCGTTTGTAATAGTACTGACATTAATATTTTTACCAGAATCTTTTATCCTGTAATGCAAGTGCTGAAATACATTTAAAATGCCAGGTTGGAAGAAACTTTCTCCACCTTGTATGTTAATACCTGCATACTGTTGCTCTATAGGTTTTGTATCTAGTATTCTACTGGTGTATTCTATAATAAAATCAGCAGTAGTCAAACAATCTTGCCATTCAGGATGATTAGTTTTGTTATTATGTCCATCACCGCAATATGAACAATCAAGATTGCATTTAAGAGTAGTTTCCCATTGTACATCAAACATTTTGGGACTAACAGGTTTTAAAATGTCCATTTGCTTATTCCCATTTCTCCACTGCAAGTGCATTGTGTTTGTTCACATATCACAGGCTCTGTCCTTGCTGTAAACTTATTTACAAAATCGTCGTCATAAAAGTTGCAATCATACAAATGCTGTGTGCAGTTGCCGCTGATTACACCTGTTCTAAATATAGTAAAAATATCCAAACCAAGATTGCATTTGAATCCAAAAAAGTTGTTGTATCCGTTTATGTGAAACCAGTTATCATTGTCTATCTTAACAGTGCTTGAATCGGTTTCTACAAATATTTCAGTGCGCTTTACCCTTGCAGCATTAATATACCAATCAATCTCTGGATACCTTTTCACACTTTTACTCAAATATTCTTTCTGTGTATCTGTGTATTCAGCAGAACCTATTACAGGCTTTGCAATAACCGTAAACGGATATTTGCTGTTTGTCAACTGTTCAACTATGTGTATACATTTATCAAAGCACAGTGGATTCATCAACACATCTGCATTGCATTCTATATTATGTTCGTAAAGCAAATCCAGCAGAGCAATACTGTGTTTGATATTTGTGTATTCGTGATGTATGCTGACATTGACTATGTCAAATATATCTATGTGCCGTTTCCACCAACCGATACTTTTGCTGCCATTGGTACTGATTTTAAACACTACATCAAACTCTGTTTTTAGCTTATTCATAACAGACGGTAAGTCTTTCCATATTGTAGGCTCTCCACCAATCAAGTATATCAGCACAGGTTTATTGTAACTGTGCAGCAAATGCCTCAAGTTTTTGTAAAACAGTTGTTCATCAGGCCAAGGCATAGTGCCGCTGTTACTGTCAGGAAAACAATAACTGCATTTGAAGTTGCAGAGATTGCCCAGCATTATCTCTATCTGAAGTCTGTTTTTAAGATTGGTTATACGTTTGATCATAACAAATGTGCAAGTTCAGGAAATACATCCTTAGCATTTACTCCTCTTATTGCATCCAGTTTGTTTACATATTCTTTGAAGCCTGGCAACAAATGACTGTTGTCCTGTGCATCCATGTGATTTAGTATTGCTTCCCAACGGCGCCAACCATAAGGATTCTGTTCCCAAAACACAGGATCTTTTGTGTAAAAGTCGTACAAGTAACTTTTGAACTTGGCAAACAAATCTCTTATTTCTGCTTTGTCCTCTTTGGGCAGTATTTGTATACTCATAAATGTTGGAATATACAGCAAGTGCATGTTTATCAGTCCACCGCCTGCTCTTACACCTCTGATCATTTCAGTGTTTACTTTGCTGAAGTTTTGTGTGTTTTTCCAATGTATAAAATCAGGTAAGTGTTTGATATTAAATATTTGTATAGCAGTGGCAATGCTTGGACGAATGTTGTCAGGTGTGCGATCCAGCATGTGCAAGTTGCGTTCTACAGTTGCCCAATCAGTTGGATATCTAATGTAGTTGTTTCTTGGTCCAGCAGCATCAATACTTACACCTACTTTTACTAGATCAAAGTGTTTCCAAAGTTCGATAAGATCCTCGTCTACCAGAATACCGTTGGTGTTGTATCGCAATCTAATGTGCGTATTATGCCCACTGCGTACTATTTCTTCAATAAACTTTTTGTGCTCTGCAATCATTAATGGTTCGCCACCTGCAAAGTACACTTCCTTCAAGTTGGGTATTTGCTTGTACAACTGTTCCCAGAATATTTCATTTTCATGCCACTTGTTGTTGAAAGCAGCTTTGTCCCATTGCATTTGTCGCTTTACTTCAGGATCTTCCAGTTGTGGCTCTAGCACTTTCCAGTCTTTTACCCACTTGCTGCTGTCATGCGGTGAACACATTACACACTTGATGTTGCAAGTATGCCCTAATCTCAAATCTAGGTATTGCAGTTCGTTTTTGTATGTGCCATCTTGATGTGTGTTGTTCAACAGTTCTTCTACATCAAGTCCACGCTCCATCCATGTGCCTGTTTCCCACAAGCGTTTGCTAACAACACCTTGTGACTCTTCTGCAAAGCACTTGGTACAACTTGCAGGTATAGAACCTTCCATCATGGTTGTGCGTACACTTTTCATATAATCGCTGTTCCACGCTTGCATAGGAGTAACAGTATTGAAGTTGATAGGATCACCGTTTTGCTGTTTGACTAATCCTACCGTGTGATCTGAACCTGCACCACTAGCATTAGCACTGCAACACAATCGCATGTCTCCGTTGGGTCTTGTTGCCATGTGTATCCACGGCAATGCACAAAATGTTGGAGTGGTTTTTTCAGCAATAGTGTTTTGCACCATTGCAATCAAGTCTTTGTTCATTTTTCTCCAATCAAAAGGAATCGATTGTATAAAGGCAGTTCTAAAGTGTCATGCTGTTTTATATATCTAAGTTTACTATGTTCATAAAAATCTACTACATTGGCAAAGCATCTAATGTGTTCAGGCAAGTCATAATAGTTATTGCTTTGTAGAACTATTAAACTAGTCGAAGGCACTTTAGATAACCATTTATCATACTGTTCTTGACTAATATGTTCTGTGCTTGTATTGATAACAACATCAGGATCAAACTCATATTCATATTCACACATATCAGCAGTAATAGCATTAAACTTGCCTAACATTTCTTGTCTTTTACAAATCATATTTGCAGTTTCTACGCAACTTGAATCAATGTCTACACTGCGAATGTCATTTATTTTCATATTGCTGTTAAATAACAAACTTGCAAGCACGCCATTCCAGCCGCCATGTATTACTATATTGAGAGGTTTGTCGGGTACATGTTTAGATAACTGGTTTACAAGCCATACTTTGCTTTTGAGTTGTCCTTTCCAAAAACTTTCAAGTACACCAAAGTGATTTTCACTGTTGCGTATTGCATCCATCCAAAATGCTACATCATCTAAATCTACCAGCATGTTTTAACCATACTTTTTTGTATCTTGATAAAGTGTTTTAGATTGTGTTTTCTTATTTGTTTAGTCATACTATTCATTTCTGCAACACTATATTTTTGTTGTGCTTCATTTAATGCATCGATTGCACTAAACAATCGAGTGCTTTCATCTTCTGAATCATAGCTTTCGTTTATTATACACGAAAATGTTTTAAAGCCAAGTTTTTTTAGGTATTGAAGTGTATTTTTTGGACCTATTACTATAAATGCTTGTTTGCATACTATAGGTTTCCACATTTTTTCACTAAGGAATATATGATAATGTTTTTGATGTACAGTATGATAATGAGTTTCAGTAACTATATTAAAAAAACAATCGTTATATATTCCTGGATTATAATCATGAGGTCTACAACCTGCTGAAAAATCCTCTGTATCGATATTTAAAGGTAGTTTTTTCCATAACTCTGTTTGTTGTGTTTTTAAAATCTGTTTATGTTTGTCTGAATAGTTATGACTATAAGGAAACAATAGTTGTTCAGGTGTAAGTTTGTTTGTATCTTTTTCATAATGATTATCTAAACAGCTTACCTTACCTATGTTAGGTCGTAACAAGTTTAAGTGATTTAGATAAGCAACAGTTTGCATACGATGCGCTCGAGGACGATTGTTTAAACAACAATATACATAGTCTTTTGTATAAGGTATATTATCTAATGGCTGATCATAATAGTTGTCGTATACTCTATGATACCATTCGGGATAATAAAATACTTGAAATGTTTTTTTAAGTTTTTTTTCACGTAACCAACGATTATATTCAGCTTCTGCTTGATATAATCCTGTAGCAAAATATATTTTGTTTATACAATCGTATTTTTGTGTGCATTCATAAAGATCTGGAAAATATCTTAGTGCATATCCTTCTAAAACATCAGAAAACAATACATAAACATCTTTATTGTTTTTTGCTTCTTGTATTTTATCTTCACAGTTGAATATATTTGCAATAGGAACTATAAAAAAATATTTGCCACTAGGATTAGCTAACCACTCACTATATTTTTTGGTGTGTAAGTTAAACGGTTCAATGTATCTTGTGTGTTTTACATCGCAATAGTTTATTTTATTATTTGTTTCCAATGGTGAATGGTCCTATCTATTCCTTCTTCATAGGTAATTTTAGGTGCCCATCCTGTAACTTCGGTGATTTTATTGTGGTTACTGTTTAGCCACCAAATCTCTCCATGTCGTGGATCTTTTGTATCCCAGTTGATTTGTCCATTCCAATCAAGTTTTTCAGCAATATATTCTGCACAATGTCTAATTTTGCGGGGATCGTCTGGCCCAATAGTAAATATATTTCCTTTAACTTTATCGCCATTAGTAATAACTGCCATCCATGCATCAAGCAAATCTTCAATATAGATAAAGTTTCTATAAGGTTCACTATAACCTAGGTTGCAAGTATCACCTTTAAGCATTTGACTAATAATCTGTTCAGTTACAAAAAAGTCGTTATCTTTACGACCATACGCATTTGTTTGTCTAAAACTTGCCCAGTTCAACCCGTATGCTCGTTCTGCATACTCTAAGTATTTTTCACAACCATATTTTGCAACTGCATATGGAGCATTAGGATGAGGAATAGTATTCTCATCAAATGCTACACTATTTACATATGTACCTGTTACTTCTACTTCGTCACTAATAGGTTGCCAACCATAGACTTCCATTGTGCTTGCAAACACAAAGTACGGCATAGGATCAACTGCTCTACAGGCTTCAATAAGATTTACTGTTCCTACATAGTTTACTTCGCTGAAACTTACCTGTTCATAAAAACTTTTTTGCACTTCGGTTCTTGCAGCCAAGTGAACAACAATATCAGGTTTGATTTCTTTAACTTCTTGTTGTACACCTGTGTGATGTGTTAAATCACTTTTCAGTTCAAATACTTCACCTATTGTTTTAAGTCTTGGTAGTAAATGTTGTCCGATAAATCCGCTCGATCCTGTCAATAATATTCTCATGTTAACTTTTTAAAAACTCCATTAGTGGTTCATAACTATTTACACATTCCAAATAAGTTTGCAACTGTTTGTGAACATCTGTATTATTTTTACAAAAACTTTCAAAGCCTTCTGGAACAAACCGTTTAGTTTTTAAATGGTCTAAATAAACTTCAAAGTTATACTCAGCAATATCTTTAGTAACATTATATAATTCGTGTTTATCTATCAAACAAAGATCACGTACTTGTTTTATAAACATATCACATCTTTTTTCATCGTGTATTTCTTTATCAAACTTATAATCAATAATATTATCAAAAAGTTTAAATCCTATATTGTTTAAATACATATTAGAATATGGTGCTCCCCATATTAAAAAAGGCCGTTGATGGTATATTGCTTTATAAGTTTTTTCAGTTATAAACAAACAGTCTAAATTGCTTTCACTGATAACACTGAAAACACTATTAGCAAACTCATTAGGCGGTACAAATATATCACACATTCCGTTACTTTGATGAAACTTTTTGTCAAAATTAAGATTTTTTGGCTCCCAATATTTAAAATCCCATAAAGATTGGTAATCTTCATAATCAAACTCATGCCAACTTATATAACCATAGTCAAATAAACCTTCACCATACAACTTGTCTATAAACATACTCCTCCACCAATGAGGTCTGCCGTTTAGGCTTACAAAATGTTTATCAAGTTTTGTTGGATCAGGTTTGATAGGATATACACCATGCTTGTTTCTAAATGCAAGTCTATGTGCAAAATAATTCTCCCAATGTTTTATATCAAAATCAATGTGTTTATATCTAAAGTTTAAACGTTTATCAGTACATGCTCCATAGTAAGATGTAACTTTTATATTTTTTAGTTTTGCATACTCTAATGTTTTGTAAACTGCCGACGAAGAGCCTCCTAAAAGAACAGGTTCCCATTCTTCAGGAGCAATAATAATAATTTCTTTTGTTTGTGGATTATCAATACATTTCATTACTTGTTCAGGTGTATTAGGTCCCCAAGCATAAAAAACATGTGTTCCATTATTTTGATGGTATTTTAACTCATACATAAATATACTTATGTTTGAAATAGTTAATGAGTTTGAAAATGCGATTGCAGACTTTTTTGGAGCGCCGTGTGCAGTAAGCACAGACTGTTGTACTCATGCTATAGAGTTATGTTTACGGTATAAAAAAATCAAAAAAACCACTGTTCCAAACCATACATACCTAAGTATTCCTTTAACTCTTAAAAAACTAGATATAAGTTTTAGTTTTAACAGAGAGCAATGGACTGAGTATTATAAACTATCAAACACTAATATTATTGATGCTGCTACACTTTGGAGGCAAAATAGTTATATTCCTGGCACACTTATGTGTATAAGTTTTCAATACAAAAAACATTTAAGTTTAGGTAGAGCAGGCATGATATTATGCGATAATGTAGTAGATTGTGCGAACTTATTAAAAATGGGATATGACGGTAGACACAGAAATGCTCCTTGGCCTGAACAAAAAATAACTAGTATGGGATACCATTACTACTTAACTCCAGAAACTGCACAACTTGGGTTAGACAAACTGCCAGATGCTATACAACGTACTCCAAAAATTTGGTCTTGGAAAGATTATCCTGATATATCAAATAACTATATCTTCAAGGATATACCTGTTTCTTGAATATTTTTTTAAATCTTTGAAGTCAGATCTCAAATACAAGTTGTTATGTATATAATTATAAACTGGGTCAAGATTTGTTACTATATCATTTTCTATAACAAAATCTTCAATCATGTTTGAAAATAAAGTAAATCTGTCAAGTGTTTTTTCTCTTATTTTCCATCCCAGTGACGGATAAATCCAATCTTTGACTTTTTGCATATGGCCTTTTATATCAGGATGACTATCTTGTAATTTTCCAAACGGTAAGTTAGTTTCAAACATATGCCAACTGATTTCTGGAAGTTCTTTTTCATAAAAATGCTTTAACATGTCCCATTGTTCAGAATGATCAAAAAATATAGCTGCCTCATTTGTATAAGGTGTAAAGCTGTGTCCTTGCCATATAATATTATCTTTATACAGTTTATTTACATATATAATTGACGTCATATTTTTAACTAAATCGTTTTGCATACTCCAATGATTTGTTAGCCATGTTCTATTATTGTAAGGACTACCTGTGTTAAAAACACTTCCATGAGCTTTCCACATTCCATTGTCAAATCTATCCTCACGACTAAAACTACTCCACAATATCATTATTTTATCGTCTGGTGTAAACTTGTGTTTTATATCAGCTTCGAGTATTCTGTGTTGTATTCCTACATTACCTAAGCCTGCTAAACCAAAATTGTAAAGTTCTAACTCTTTATCATATGCAATAATGTTTGCCCATGTTGGCCACATGTAACTTGTAAAACTACAACCAAAAGTGAATAATCTACTCATATAATGTCCTTAAATATAGTATGAATATTTATAGCTCAAATGAATGGGATCCATTAAAGAAGGTTTTAGTTGGCGTTGCAGACTACTGCCGTATTCCTGAAATGGACAAAAGTCTACGTTGTATAAACTATGCAGATAGACAGGATGTAAGTGATGTAAAGGCTGGTCTATATCCTGATCAAGTTGTTGAAGAAAGCAACGAAGATTTAGATAAGTTTGTTGCTTTTCTCGAAGGCGAAGGCGTTGAAGTTGTTAGACCTAAACGTACACCTGATGTTGAATACTACAACTATTGTCCTCGTGATACTGTATTTGTTCATAAAAAAGGATTTCTTGCAACGCCGATGAGTTTGCGAGCAAGAAGGAGAGAGTTTCATCATATGCTACCCCACATTGGAGGCGTAGAACTAAGCCCTCAATATAATAATGACGACCTCTACGATGAAACTTGTGTTGGCGATCCTGATCGACTAGCACTTACTGAAGTAGCGCCTTGCTTTGATGCTGCTAATGCTATTCGTGCAAATGATGACATTTTGTATCTAGTAAGTAATAGCGGAAACAAAGCAGGTGCTGCCTATTTAGATCAATGGCTCAATAAGCCTAGATATGATTTTCAAGAATGGGGTGATAAAAAAGTACATACACTTGAAAATGTTTACAGTTATATGCACATTGATAGCACTATTGCATTTTTACGTGAAGGACTATTACTAGCTAATCCAAGTAGAATTAAAAGTAAAGATGTTTTGCCTGGTCCGTTCAAGGATTGGGATATTATTTGGGCGCCGGATCCTGTTGATGCAGGACATTATCCAGGGCTATGCAACAGTAGTATTTGGACTTGGAATGTAAACTTGTTTAGTGTTAATCCTAATCTAGTTGTATTAGAAGAACATCAAGATCCTACACGTAAAGCACTAGAAGCACACGGTATTGAGTGTGCTATGTTGCCATTGCGTCACGCACGTACATTAGGCGGTTGTTTCCATTGCTGCACACTAGATCTTATGCGTGAAATCGGGTAACGAAAGCAAGCCTTTTAACTTTTCTACAGTTTCTTGATGCCATTCTTTTCCGTCATGCATCATGTCTCTTGCTTTCATAGATCCATTTTTACATCTAATAACCCATAATCTATATGGACTATTTAATATACGTTCATGATCCATTTCCCATGAAAAATTTAAAACAGGAACATTCATGCTTTTCCACAATAAGTTAAAATGATCAAACCATAATCTATTAGCAAAATGTAGCTCACCGTAGTCCATGATATATCTTTTTCTATACCAAGTTCCGTCTATATCTCTCGATTCTGCACGATCAGTGAACCGATAATCATTGTTATTGTGATAGATAAAACTTTTGCGTGTATGTGCTGGCCATTGTACTATAACAATTTTAGGAATAGGAAAGTTATTTTTAATCCATTGTGATGCTTGATAGCACTGAATATCACAACCGGTACCTTGATTTGCTGCATTATACACATCGGTTTCTAAATATTTTGATATTTTCCAAGACCAAGTTTGATCGTGGTGTAATCCTACACCTTCGGTATAACTACATCCAAATGTTAAAACAAAATCATGAGACAAATCGGCAACCGATTTTGTTCTGTGTCCATATTCGTTAAATTTATATTCAATATTTACACCAGCCCATTCCCAACTAGGATTTCGTTTACATTCTCTGTAATAATCGTCTTGTTCTCGTTGAGACATAAACTTCATAGTTTTGTTTATTCTTTCTGGATTAATAAGTAAACCGTTATCGTGTAACTCCATTTGATGTTCCTATAAATATCTAATATATTTAATGTTAAAGGACTTTATATTTTGACAAACTGGTTTATGGGCATCTATTTTAGACCAAAAAATAATCTTTTACCCGAACTTATATCAGAAACAGGCACAAGAAGACCTATGACAGATATCAGTACCATAGATCAACTTGTTGATTTAATCAGAGAATCTAATATTACTGATTCTACTCATCCTATTGCAGTGTTTAATGGCACTCATACTATAGATCATTTAGATAGTTTATTGATTTCAGAACAACACAAAAAGATTTTGCAAGAAAAAACAATCGGATTTTATTTTTATGAACCTTTGACACATTACAAATATAATCCTAATGGACATAAACAACCACACATTTTAAAAATAGATAACGCACCCGAAGAACTTAAAGACATTAGAGCATATGAACTAGATAGTCTAAACGAATGGGCAACTAAACACAATTTTAACAACGTAAATGTTTATTGTACAGATTACAAATGTTGGGAGTATTATCAACCTAAATATCCTAATATAAAACTACTATCTATGGACTTATTTGTAGAATGGTGGACATGTCATGTTAAGTTAAGAGATAGAAAAAACTTTATACAAAATCGAGAAGAAATGCCTCCGGAGTTTTTTCCTGAAAAAATAGTAAAAAAGTTTTGGAGTGGAGCATGGAGATATGATCCAAGCAGACATTTTATCACAGCATTTTTAGCAGGCAAAAATATGCTAGATACAAATCATGTTAGTTTTTATTATGGCATGTCAAACGAGGATATGAAAAGAAGAATGTGGTTTCCTTGGAAAGAGTTTGAGTTACGACATCCTGCACTGTCTAATATTTTACTCGAAGGTAATACAATTTTACAAGAAAAAGTTCCTTTAAGTTTTGCAGTTAACAATCCTGCTAAAAAAGGAGCAAATGATAGTATTGAGCCTGAGGATAGTGGCTTAAACGCAAGAACTACGCACGATCCAACAGATACCTATTTTGAAAGTTTTTGTGCTATTGTTCAAGAAAGCAGAGTTACACAACCGTGGCCTAACATTAGCGAAAAAACTCTAAACGCAATAAAAAGTTATAGACCGTTTTTACTTTGTGGAGCACCTGGTGTTTTACAAATGCTAAAAGACATGGGCTTTAAAACATTTGACAAATACTGGCCAGAAGATTATGACGATATAATATCAAATAAAGATAGACTTGCACGTATTTGCGAAATAATAGAATACATTGATAGTTTTACAATAGAAGAAATGAAACTAATGTATCAAGACATGGAAGAGATCCTTATACACAATCATAACAACATAAAGTCAATACCAAACTTTTATGTTAAAATAAATGAACAACTAGGTGAAATAATCATTGAATAGTTTATCTGCCCAATATTCGTGTGCATCTTCTTTATGATGCCAAAATTTTTGTCCAGATATATCAAAGCCTTTATCTTTACAATGTTCCCAAAAACTTTCTTCTGGGTTATCAAAGTTTTTAAACCTATTTCTATCTATTTTATTTCTGTAAAACTGATATCTACCTCCGTTTTTACATGCTTGAAATGCATTTGCAAAAATAAAGGGCGCTTCTATATTTTTGATAATAGTTTGTGTTTGTATAATATTTAAATATCTTTTTACATACCAATGAGTACTACTGTAAAATAAATGTTTCCTTAATACCTTTTGATTATTATCAAACTTTTTTGGAAACAGTTTACTAGAATGATCATGATGTACATGTCCAGCCTGTTTATCTGGAACATAATCTACAAAATCGTATACATCATTTAAACTATCATCAGGTGTATCATAAAACATTTCTGTTCTATGTTCACCTGTCCAATGTATTAAAAACAAGGTATTTTTTGCACGTCGAGGATTATCTAGTATATAAAATAAAGTTGTTCTAGCTATGTAATCATTACTAGCACCAGGTACACTTAAATCTGTTTTATCTACACCTAATCTATTTGCTAGTTTAGCACCAAAAGATCGTTTTCTGTTTTCAGGATGGTCTCCTAATCCACTTCTAAAAATTTCACTTCCGGCTGCATGACTACAACCATTGATTAATATGTTTGTAAATTTGTAGTCAGACAAACTGGCCATTCTCCTCTATTATTTTTAATAACTTCAATATACATATCTTTGAGATTTACTAATCCGTCAGTTGTATGTCTTTCATAATAAAACTTGTTGATATTACCTAAAATAACTTCAATTTTATCCATGTGGATATAAGGAGAGTTTAAACTAGCACATGCATAAAAATCATGTATGCGTACATTATCATTATCATCTAAATATGCATTATGAGGATAAAAGTTCATTTTAATCATATTATGTTTTTCTAATGCATCGAGAACATCATTTACTTTATTTGTGTAATCATTCTTCCATTTGGCTTTTTCTATTAAATGATTTAAACTTGTATCATACCATTTGAAAAATATCAGTTGTTTCTTTTTATCGATATCAATAATCTCTGGAGCAAACTTTTCTTTTTGAACATGCTCTAGCCATTTGCATTCATTTTCAAAAAAGAAATCGATATGTGCTTGGGTATATCCTGCTCTATCAAAAAAGTATCTGCGATCATATTGATATTGCATACAAAATATGCTTTTATTTGGACTAATGCGAGGAACATAAACAATGTTAGGACGTACCATTCCTCTGTTTTGATACTTATAAAATATTTGCCATTCTTCTATATTCATAATCGTTCTTTTGGTATAATAATATCAGTTCCGCAATGACAATGCTCTTTACTACATATAACAGGTCTTGTAGTAAATTGCAAGTCTTTATCTAAAATATTTCCATGATTTCTTCCAACACCGCAACTTGCACTTGATATTTCTCCTCTTGGATTAATAAAAAGAGCATCATCTACAAAACATTTCCAGCCTTTAAAAAAGTTTTGTCGGGCAGCAATAATCTTGTTACTGTTAATAGGTTCAATAGTATCAGTATAATGTGCCATGCTTACAGCTTTGTTTGGATTGTAAGGCTTGGGAAGTTTTTCAACAGTTTCAAACTGTGCTTCTTCTAAAAACTTTACTTTTTCAGGATCACTGTACTCCCAAGGTCCTGCATTCACACTCATTTCATCAAACAGAGGTGTCCATTCTAAGTTATAGTTTGGTACTTCTTCTCTTACCCGATTTCCAAACTCAACAATCTCCCAAAAGCGTTCTTCGTGCATCAGCATTTTTGTACACAAATAGTTTACTTTGTCGCACAAAAACTTTGCGTTTTCAATATACCTTTCTTTCTTACTAAACTCTACATGAAAACTTGCAACAATGTCATTAAACAAATGATAATGTTGCTCCCAATATTTTTTTGGTCTACTAAGATTTGTGTTTACACTAACTGTTAAACTATCACCTAACCAATCTTTTAGGTATTCTGTAAGAGGAATAAAGTTTTCCCAATGTGTTGGTTCTCCTCCGCTGTAGAATATTTTAAAATATTTGTATCCTTTGTCTTGGTAAGTTTTAAAAATCTTTGTTACATTTTCAATATATTGATCTAGGTTACCATTATTTCTAACATCTCCTGCCCAGTTACCTGGATTGCAATAAGTACACTGAAAGTTACAAAAGTTGTTTACTTGCCAAGTAATACAAGCATACGGTTCTGCCATAGGTGTAATTTTTAGTAACTTAGACATAGTTTCTTAACCATTCCATTTCAGGAAATGTGCTCCAAAAATCTTCTCCACGATATTGATCTAATCTATGATTATTGTCAAAAAACTGCTTTAGTTTTGATTCATTTAAAGTTCCAGCGTTGAAGAACTGAATAACACTATCAATCTTTCCAATAACATCTTTGATTATCTCAGGCTTAGCCATTGCTCGATCTTTAATTTTATCAAATGCCCATGCCTTGTAATCAATATATTTACTTCTTAGTTCTTGTTTATAATGCTCAGGTATATAATCAACTCGCATAAAATCTGGACCAGTTAACATGTTAAGTCTGCAATTTTCAATATCAACTAAACCACGCTCAACCCAGTCCATGTGAAAGTCTGGCCAGTTCCAAACATTGTACAAACTTATAGTTGGTGTTAATTCGAAATGCACATGTGGTACTTCTTCAATCATCTGTAAACGATTACGTTCAATCTGACCCCAATCTGTTCCATGACGACTATATTCTGCTCGTGCGCCGTTGCAATCTAAACTTGCACTAACATGTATATCGTTAAACTGCTTCCAATATTCAAGAATACTTTTACGTTTGTACTTAAAATTACTGAAGTTTGTAGTGTAACGTAATGCTACATCAGTTTTATTAGTTTCTAACCATTTATCTAATATCTTATAATGTTCTTCGGTAATAAGTGCTTCGCCGCCTGCAAAATAAACTTCTTCGCAATCCGGCAAGTATTTTTGTAAATCTTCCCAAAAGTTATTCTTTTTTGCAATATTAATAATAATCTCGCCATCATTATTAAGTATATTTGCAACTTCATGTTTACCATATAGTTCACCGTGTTCTTTAGCATGTAGACTGCTAAGTTCAGGACCACAACTACGACACTTCATGTTACAAATATTACTAAATCTTACATCTAAATATACCATACGCATTTCGTCGATACTACCATCGTTGTTAGTTTGCCGCACTAAATCAAAATGTTTATCTCCATACCAATGATTGTGATTTTTACGAAGAGTCCACACATAGGTCCTATCTTCTAACTCGTAACAACGTCTACAACAATCAAGTCTTTCTCCATTTAGCATAGCAAGACGCAGTTCTTTATATCTATCACTGTTCCACGCTTCTTCGATACTACTTTGTTTTAAGTTAGCAAAAGGCTGATCGCTGTCTGCAATACAACAAGGCATAACTCTGCCATCAGGCCAGGCATGCATATGAATCCATGGTAAAATGCAAAATGCTTTGTTTTCTTTTAATAAATGTTCTTTATCCATCCATCATCTCCGCAAGTTCTGGAAAAGTTTGACAAAAGTCTTCATTTCTTATCTCGTCACGTCTTTGTATATGATGTTGAAACTGTTGTTTTTCATTGTCCCAAGTGTCTTGTTCATTTGCAAAATTCATTGCATCCTTAACGTGTAGAGATGGCCACCATCCATCTTTACTCATAAAGTCGTAAAGTTTTTGATTGTTACTATTACCAATTTCTTTTAGACTTACTGGCAATGCATGAGCACAAAAATAAGAAGGTGTTATTGCTCTATATATACTAATACTATCTTTATGTCTAAATAAATCTTTGTTCATTAAGTATGTAAAAAAATCAGCCAAAGTTCTATAATTAAATACACTTAGTACTGTGTTAAACTGGTAATCAATGTAATCTAAATTCCTAATACTTTTTAAGTTTTCTTCAACAACAGCCCAATCTGTTCCATGCCTCAAATATTCAGCACGTTTTCCATAGTGATCTAAACTAGCACTTATTTCTACTTTTTTAAATCTACTCCATAAATCTAATATATCATATTTTTTATATTTGAAGTTGCTCATGTTAGTATTATATCGCAAAGTGATTTGTTTATTATATCCACCTTGTATCATTTCTTCAAGTATTTGATAATGTTCGTCTGTAATCAACGGTTCGCCACCGGCAAAATATGCCATGTCCATATGACATACTTGAGATTTTATTTCTTCTAAAAGTTTACCAGATGAATCGGCGTGATTGATTATTCTATAGTTAGGCGGAACATGATCATGCTGTTTCATTTCTTGCGCCCATTGACTACTAAACTCTGCACCGCAGGTCCTACATTTAAAGTTGCAAATATTACTAAATCTAACATCAAAGTAACGCATTTTGAAATCTGCAACAGTTCCATCGTCTTCAGTAGTTGGAACTACTTCGTCAAAATATTTACTAAAGTTTTCTAAACTATATGTTCTAAAACTAAAAGGACTGCTTTTTTCATGTTTGTAACAATATTCACAAATACTGCTTTTTTCATCATTAAGCATTCTCAAGCGTAGTTCACGCATAAGTTTATCATTAAATATTTCAGACAAAGGTTTGTTTTTTACATTATCAAAAGGATCAGTATAATCACTGCTACAACAGGGATAAACATCACCCTTTGGGGTAACGTTTAAATGTATCCACGGAAACATGCAAAATGTTTTACTATTTAATAACTTTTCTTTGTCAAAATCCATTTGCTTCCTTACATAGGTCAAAGAAATCATTCATTTCAGGAAAGGTAGATTCAAAATCTACGTTACGTCTACGATCTTGTTCTTTAAAAAAGTTCCAAAAATCTCGACGACCTTCTCTAACTCTATCAGGAGTATATTCTGTAGACCTCATGTAATCAACTACACGACGAAACTTTTCGTACTCTAATTCACTAAAATGATTTTTACTACCTTCTTGTACATTTTCTCTAATAAACTGTAAATGTTTTTCCATATAGGGCAGGTACTGCTCTTTAGGCAAAATATTTATATCATATTGCAACGGCTCTTTTAGATATGGTGTATCAAAATGAATACGTTGCCATCTGCCACTGTTTACATCATTATACTTACGGCGCCATTCTAGCATTTTTTCTAGTAAAGTTTCAAACGTAGTTACACTAAACAAACTAAACGTAATCATAAATGTTACAGGCGCAGTGGTATTACGCATAAAGTAATCTAAGTTACGTTCAAACACTTCTAAGTCTAAACCGTCTCTAATATATTCTGCACGAGGCCCCCAAGTATCAATGCTGCTGAATAACTTAAACTGTTTAATTTTATTTTGACTTAACAAACTGTTTACACTATCAGTAAACTTTTCTAGTTGTTTTTCTTTGCCGCCAAGATTACTGTTCACATTTAGTTCAAGATGTGGCTTTGGATCTTTTTCAAGTTCTTCAAACAGTCTATATGTGCTTTTTTGTATTGTAGGCTCTCCGCCAGTAACACGTAAAATGTTTAGTGTCTTGCTAACTTCAGGCCACCATTTCCACCAAGCACGTAAGTAAGGATTTTTATCTTCTTCGTATATACGAAACCAATCGATATCGTTTCTATGATTTTTAACCATGTTATATGGACCGTGTTGACGGATTTCATTGTAATATCTACTACTTGCTTTTGGATGACAATATCCGCAACGGAAGTTGCATTCATTACCAAATGAAATTTCAATATACTCAGGGTTAACATTAAAATCCCAAGGATTGAACTTTACTTCTTGCAATCTTTCTTCACTGTAAATACTACCACTACGAATATGACGGTCACTAATATAATCGTCTCCCATGTTTTCAATATTCCAGCAATAGTTACATCCGACACATTGTTTGCCTTCTAACATCTCTCTGCGTTCTTGTTTCTTTTGTTTTGTATTATGCAACGCACTAGGATTGGTTAGGAGCTCGTCAACATCAATTTGATGAGGAGCAGGGTGATAACAACTGTGTGTTTCACCTGTTTGCAAGTAGATAGTTGTATGGTACCATTTTGCAAAACAAAATGTAGGAGAAAAATGCCTTGTTGTAATAGCATTAATACTTTTAAGTTTATCTGTATTTTCTGACATATTATCTCTTTGCAGTTCTTGGTGGATTTGTGTACACTGTTTTGAAGAACTGACTTTGATTTCCATTAAACGGCTGAGCTGCAATAGGCAAGTCAAGTTCTTCAATCAAACTATAACCAAGCGATAATGTATTATCTTCCATTTCGTCATCATTCATTTGTTTGCTATTCCAATATTCATTAAGCCATTTAAAATCACGAACATTAACAAAATCCCAGTCTGTACACATTGTTTTGTACAAGCCTTCTCTAGCACCATAAATAGCCCATTCACCGTTTTCAACATCGGCGCCTACCATTAACCAAACATACAATCTATGTAGATTTTTCCAATGATTTTTATGAAAATCATCTAAACTTGGTTTCATTCCTCTGTCAAGTGCCATCTTTACACCCTCACGGAATCCAGCACGCCATGCTTGCTGTGGAGTAGCGTTATTCATTATTTCTGAATAACAACCGTTCATTTGTATATATTCAATATCCCAACAAAAATCTACTTGTGCATGTGGATTATTAGGATCTGCATTTTCATGGGTGCGCATTTCTAAGACTTTTTTCTTTGGCCAGCATTTGATTCCACCGTTACCATATTCAAGACCGTTGATTGTATTTTTGGCACTCCAACTAATCACACACTCCTCTAAACTTACATTTCTATTCCAGTGTCCATCTTCATGGTCATCTAAGTTAAAACTTTTTGTAAGAAAAGAAGGATTAATAATGTTATCACCATCTACTGTAATAAACCTATCAGTTTCGCTTAATTCTGCACAGGCTTTATGCGCAGCATCACTACCTTCTACACCGTGTACACGTTTTGCCCACGGAATTTTTTTGCACAAATCTGCATAGTTTTTTTCTGCGTTTGGTTCATCATAGCTAAGATAAATGATATCGTAGTCTAAAACCCTAAACTCTGTCATACTAGTACCTCATGATAATAACTTTCAAGTCTCTTTGAAGTATACACGCTAAATGCGTCTGGGTCAAGTTCTAAATCACTGTTAAAATCAATTGTGTGTGCATCATTTATAACTGTAGAAATATCAACTACAAAAAATCTATGTAAATGATTTGGATTATTTTTTTTAGTTACACTAAATCCCATAACTTGATTAAAGTTTAGTTTATTTTGTTTAAAATTTTGTTGTATTTTTTTATCAACTGTAAAAATCCATTTTTTATTTTTTGTATCTTGTGTTACTGTTAAATCTGGATTATCTGAGATTGTAGGTAACTTGTATATTTGATCGTTTATATTTTGCATATAAGTATCTTCATTGTATATATGTTTTAACACATGCATTTTTACTTTGCTATCAAATACCACAAGATAGTTTTTAAACTGTTCTTTACCAGTTATCAAATTTTCTACATCACTTGGATCAACTTTAATAAAGTTAGCATCATCAGGAACTCTATTATAAACTCCTAAAAGATTACCATGTTCGTCAAAAGTTACATATTTGTCTACATTCACAAATACACTCATAATATTCCTTTTTCAAATGTTTCAATCATTTCTTGTGTTACAAAGTTTTTTTCAGTATAATGAAAAACTCCAGATTGCTTATAGTTGCCTATAAACAAATCACAATCGGCATCTAAATATACACCAACCTTATCTTGCCACGACTCTGTTTTAATATCCCACCAATCTTGCCCATGTAACTTCATGTGTGTCAAATGAGGAAAACTTGTGTTGCTAGTAACTTGTTTTTCAATATTTAAAAGTTTTACTGCGATAGCACAACTTACATCCATACTTGGAAACTTCTGAAAGTATTTACCACCAGCAAACTGACCATAAAATAATTCCCAGTTATTCATTACAAGTTCTAGCAACTTGAAAAAGGTGTGTGTATCATCACATTTTTTAAAATAATACAATGCACAATATATATTTGGTAACTGATGTGTTTTAAATGAATGTCTATAGTAATCTGTATTGTATGTTGTACCTCTATATGTTTTAATATTAGAAGTAAAAAACAGATCTTTTTTATCTAAAAACTTCCACCAATGTTCAATATTTTCTAATACTAATACATCTGTATCTAATACAAATGTTTTATCAAAAGGTGTTGCATGATAAACTTTCCATCTATGTTCTGCAGAGAATCTAGATTCTTTTTGTTCATACCATGGTATTTCTACAATATCATCAAATACACTTTTTTGTTTAGGTGTTATCTCGTCGTTAGTAATTAAACATACATTTGCATTTTTGTTATATTTTTTAATACTGCAAGCAGCTAAGTATGCTTGCTGTATATAATCGTGATTTTTATTTTCTGCTAATAATGTAAAATTAGCCATTATCAATAATCCTATTCAAACTGTATTTGTTAATCACATGTACGTTGCTTCCTTTTATTCTTAAAGGTGTATACTCATTACTTTCATTTCTTTTTTGTATTAAAAATAAAAAGTTATCATCTTTTAAATCTATTAAAACATCTTTGTCTGTACAATAATACATTGTACCTGGCATTGTTCCTGCAAAGTTATTGTTTGTGTATCCATTCATAATATGTATAGCAATACTAAATGCATGATCATTTCTAAATACATTTGTGTTTAGTTTATAAAGGTTACGGTAATGTGGATAATATTCTTGTATATGCGATACTAGATCAAAAAAAGTTTTGTTAAGTTCTGTTTTTCTAAAAAATATACAAGTTGCCCAGTAAAATGTAGGCCCAATTTCACTTATAAATGTAAACTCATTTTTATCTCTCCATCCTGATAAATCAAATGCATCTTTGTATAGCAAAAGATCTTTTTGCTGTACAAAACACTCATTTAAAATGTCATTACTAACAACAAAATCTGTATCTAGTAACAAGGTTTCGTCGTAAGGAGACAAATCATAAACACTACTTCGATTACTGTTTTTAAACTCTAGTTGTTTTTTTGCAAATATACCATCATAATATTTTTTATAGCTATATTTTTTGTCATTATCAACTTGTATTATTTTATCAAAGACATCTACACTATTTTTGTATGTGTTATACAAGTAATCAACATTATCAGTAACTAAAGAAGTGGGCAAGTCTAAATACTTGCGCACACGTTTTGCAAGAAAAATTGCTTGCTTTATATAATCTATTTCAGTATTATTTCGAGCTATTAAAACAACACCTTGATTCATACTTCAATGATGCCCTTAACAGTTCTATTTGTTTTTAGTTTATTATATTCAGTGATATATTTATTTGCTGCTTTTGAGTACACGTTAACCATTTCACTTGCAAAAACTTTTAAATCTTCAACCTGTATTGGAATATCGTTATCATCAATAAGTACAGTTTCCTCTTGTCCTAATGCTAACAAACTTTGACAAAAACTAACTAGTCCTGGATTAACTGTAAACTGTCCTCCATTGCAAAAATATAATAAATCATCTTGGTATTGTTCTTTCAAAACTCTTTTTGTATTATCTAAAGTAATCATATAGTTACTAAAGTCAAGAGCTTTTTCTAGTCTTTCATCCATTGGAGAACTCCTTTTAAAATATTATATATTGTGTTATGCAAAAAGTCAAGTATTAAGTGGGAGGAGTACTTAAATCTTGTGAAACATTTGTTGTAGTAGCAATAGTTGGTGCTGTTAAACTACAAGCTGTATAAGACACAGAGTTTACTGTAAAACTACTATTAGCTGTACTCGATCTAACATTACTAGTAAGTGTGCCGGTAACTGTTTCGTCAATAGGATCAAGTACACCGCCGATACCTTGACCGCCTTCGCCAACATCACCGTCGTTGAACTCTATCCTAAATCTAACAGCATTACCATCTAATCTTGCTGAAATACTGTAATCATTATCTGCGTAAACACCGCTACCTATCTTTGTAAAAATAACTTGATAACTTGCTGTAAGATCTACATATCCGCTATTCAAAGCAGGAGTTCCGCTAGATGCTGTTGTTTCGTATTTGTTAAATGTAATAGTAGACATAGCAGATAGCATAGCTGCCCAATCTGTGCCTTTTGCACCAGAAGATCCTGTTAAACTAGCATCAAATCTAACAGATCCTCCACTATTAAAAAAATAGTTACGTTGAGTCGTGCTTGCAAAAGTAACTGTAACAACATGATAAACGCTTTGCACTTCTGATGCGCCGCCCCATTGTGTAGTACGTGAGCTGGTTTCTGCTGGGCTTAAATCAAAGTTACTTGGAGGATATCCAGTTGTTTCGTCATCAAAGTTTTGTATAGTTGTTATAGCACTAGTATAGTCATTGAACCCCATAAGTGTTCCATCTGTAACTGCTGTTTTGGTTCCAGTTGCTTGATTATAACCAAAACTGGTATCTGCACCTATTGTATTTCCTGCTGTTACTGTTGCTAAACTAGTGTTTAGTGCTCCTGTTTGATGTACAGATGCTTTTTGTATATCAATGTATAAATCGAATAGTTGATCTTCAGTGACTGAATCAACCTGCTGGGTAACTGCACTACTATTCAATGTCTGGCCCCAATAAGAAACAACAATAGAACTTACATTGGTACGCATACCATTGTAATCAGTATCTTGAATCTTATCTCCTGTAGCTACCAAAACTATTCTCCTTTATATATACCTAACATAAAAAAACAGTTTTGTCAAGCTAAAGTTGTTGTTGTAACATAAATTGGTGTTGCCACCTCTACATACGAACCTGTTGCTCTAAGTTGGGATACAGAACTTGTAAGTGTACCTGTTACAGATTCATCTATTGGACCGTGTCCGCCTGCTCCGCTACCTGCTGCATCATCGTTAAACTCTGCTTTAATAGTAATAACGCTTCCATTGGCTTTTGCTTTTAATGTATAATCATTGTCTACATAAACGCCGCTGCCTGTTTTTATTAATAATGTTTGATATGATGTTGTTAAATCGAAGTTACCTAATCCAGAACTTGTTCCGCTATCTGCTGTAGTATTATTAGACGTAATCTTAATAGTGCCTAATGCAGATAACATACCATTCCATTCTGTATATTTGGATCCGGTACCGCCTGTTAGACTTGCTGCTAACCTTATTTCGCCGCCGCTGTTAAAAAAATGTCTTCTATGATCTTCAGAGTTAAATGTAACTGTAAAATGATGTTCTACACTTTGTACTTCTGAAGTACCACCCCATGACGTTGATCTATCACTTGTTAACTTAGGTTCCGTTGATGCTTGTGTAGTTGCAAATATTACAGCAGCATCATTCAGTATACTTGTTGATGCAGATTCGTATTGAACATAAACTGCATCAGTAATATCTTCTTGAGAAATAACATTTGATAGTGTAGGAGATGCACCCGTTTGGTGTACCCTTGCATTTATCATGTCTGTTTTTAAATTTGTCATGTGAAATGCATTTACAGTATCACTGGTAGATACTGCTGAACTATTTAATGTTTGACCATATCCATAAGTACCTGACCCATTTCCATAAACTAGAGCAACCTTTGCTTGCATTTGGTTGTACCTAGTTACTGTGATTATTTCTCCAACTGCCATATCTTTCCTTTACTCGGGTATTTATACCTGTAGTAATACCTCAACTAATTTTTCTTCTTCGTTAGTATTTGTTTCAAGAGCTACTCCAACAACTGTATCAGTTGGAATAGTAGATGCAGTACCATCTGACCAACCATAAAGTTTTTGTCCCTTACCTACTGGAAATACCACTTTAACAGGAACACGACCTTTTAAAGCTATAGCTTGTCCATCACAATCTTCATTCATTAGATAAGCAGGTTTATCGCTTATAACACCAACAGCAACTCCGCCTATTTGATAAGGTTCTATTTCAAACTTGCTGTTTTTTCCTACCATCATTACTGTTCCAACAGGATGCTCTACGCCTTCTTCAACAGTATACTTTTCAGCAAGGTCTGCGTAACGAGCTTTTGTTGCAGTACCAGTGAAAACATTTGCAGTAATATTTCCAGCAGCATCTCTAGCTGCTATTGTATTTGGTGTGGCAGCAGTGGCAGCAGTTCTATTAGTGCCTCCTACCGATAGTGTATCAGCAGCGGTTGCTTGTCCAGTAAATGTAGTTGCATGAACATTAGCAAACTTGTTTGTGGTTTTACCCAATGTATATGTTCCATTTCCAAATGGATAAAAATGTGTGCTAGTTAATGTAGCTATTGTTGCACTTGCGCTACTACTTAAAAATTCAAGCATGTTGTGATCTAGTTCTATAACAGGTGTATCTCCTGCAACTCCGTCACCACTAGGATCACTACCATTTCTAATTCTTACTGTTATGTCAGCATTGTCGGTACCTACTGTAAATCCTTCGTCTGCAAACTGAGCAGTTGTTGCACCAGCACTAAAATCCAATGATGTTGTTTTTACATATTCATTTTCTGCATGATAGACACCAGACCCATCTATTAATCCTTTTGCACTAGCAGCAGTACCCCAATAATAATGACTGTTTCCAGAACTATTACCATTAGCATCTGCCCCATATACTGTTATGCCTTGTTTAATGGTAGAAAATACACCTACGGTTTGAAGTTCACCAGTTTCGGTTTTTATTTCAGTTGGAACTTCTGTTTGTAAACTATTCACTGCAGGCACAAAATCTGCATTGTGATTAAATATTGCAACTATTTTATTGTCAACTACGGCAGCAATAACTGGTTTAGATATACCAGTAACATTTTCAAACAAGGTAAAACTTTGCATAGATGTTGTACCAGTACCTGCTTTTTGTGGTCCTATTAGTATCCATGCATTGTTTTCGTTTAAACCATACAACTGATCTGTTGCTGTATTCCACCATAGATCGCCTTCTGCTCTACTAGTAGGAGTTGCACCAGATACTTCAGCACCGCCTGTGCCTTTCCATTGTGTGCCATCATAAACTTTAAGTCTATTTCCACTATTGTCAAACCAAAGTTGACCAGTAATAGGTTTTGTAGGTGCAGCAGTTCCAGAAAAGTTTTCTAACAAAAATAAAAAGTTTTCATTTTGTGCTTCACCGTAACCTGAATAGTTTTTACCTATCAGTTTTAAGTCTGTTGTTTGATCAACTGTTCCGTCTTCTACACTTGTTAGAACAGTTCCGTTGAATCTATTTATTGTATATGCCATAGTTATCTAACCTTGTTATGTTAATGTATTTACCAGTTAAACGCTGGAAACTAAATCAGTGTCAAACTGCCATTGCTGCGATCCGTTAACAACAAAACGTTTTAAACTTCGAACAACAGTTAATGTAATACCTTGATTGTTCTGTGCAGTGAAAGCAATGTCTTGTAAAACACTTTGGTTTTCTGTACCGTTTTTGTCAACAGTAACGAAACTTTTAGACAATCCATCAGTAGCATCATAGTTGTATGTTCCTGTTTGTGTAGTGCCATGTACTCTACAATATACTCCTGGATTTTTTGTAATAGCAGGAAATAAATCTTCTATTACTAATGCAATATCACTGTTAGACAATCCTGTAATATCTAATGCAAGTGCTTCGTCTCTATCTAGTGTTGCCGCATCTACATATCCTTTTGTTGCAGCAGTATTTGGATCGTCACTAACTTCTGGTGTCCCAACATTTAATATCTTATTGTTATTTGTAAGTGTAATATCACCACCTACTGTTAATGTCATTGCAGTTGAAACTGTTAAAGTACTACTGTTTAAAGTAAAGTTGTCTACTGAAAGTTCAGTTAATGTGCCTATTTGTGTAAGTCCTAATGCATTTGTAACACTAGGTGCTAAAGCAGTTGCAGATAATACTTCATTTCCGCCTATTTTATAATGATAACCAGCAGGAACATCAATATACGAATGTGGTGTCCAAGCATCAGTAGCAAACTTCCATGTCCATGACTTTGAATTACTTTCGTACCCTTCTGGGCCTCCTCTAATAACAAGCCCTGCATCGTCAATATCTGCACTGTCCGGATATGTGCTACTGTCGTCTGCAACTGCTAGTTCAATCTGATGGTCTTCTAACTGTAAAGTATTTGTAGACAAATAAGTAGTTGGGCCTAAAACTGTAAGACTTCCCGAAACTCGCATATCACCTGTAAAATCAAAATCGGTGGTAGGAGCACTATTTTTAAAACCAATTCTATAAACATCATTATCAATAAAAATAACATCCGTTGGAGTTCCAGATCTTGTAACCTGTATTGCAAAATCATCAGTATTAGATGTAGAGCGTGCTACTACTTTTCCTGTTTCTGCTTTGAGTAATATTTCAAGGTTAGGACCTATTTTTAATCCTTCTACGTTAGTAACTTGTAATCTAGCACTTACTTCTTGCGTGGTTGTTCCAGCTTTTATTAAAAAATCATTTGGTGAATACAATGTACTACCATCATATAGGTTACTTGTACTGTTAGCATTACCATAGAAACTAAAGTCACTTTGAAGTTCTGTTGCAATAGTAATACCCGCTTTGACTACTAGAGAAAATCCTGTTAGTTTAGTTAAGTTATCGGTTGTAGTTGCAGCAGTAAATGCTTCTCTGCTAATAAGCATAGCAGGTTGATTACCAATTTTGTATATTGTTACAGTTTTACGCTGCCCGTATCTATCAATCAATGTTACAGGTTGTACTCCGGTATATCCTTGAGTGCTATTAAACTGAGGACCAGCTAAAATAACATCTACACCGTCGCTAAAATACATTTGTTGATTAACACTGTCAATCCATATATCACCGGCTAACATCGAAGGCTGTGTTGCACTTACAACAGTTGTATCTGTATTTCTAAACTGTGTGCCATCGTATACTTTTAACCTGCCATCGCTTGTATCGTACCAAATTTGTCCTCTCAACGGATTGTCAGGTTCTGCAGAGTTCGCAAAGTTTTCTAGTATTTTGACAAAGTTTTCATTCATTACCTCGCCATAACTTGTTGTATTTCTACCAATCAACGTTACGTCAATAGTTTCTGAATCAATCTTGCCATCTACAAGATCAACTAATAGTGTACCATCTGTTTTGTTTATTTTATACGCCATATTTACTCCTGCTTATGTAGATGGTCCAATGTACATGATGTAGTTCATTACAACACTAGGGCTGGTTACGCTAAACTTTTCACCAACTTCTTGATTAATATTATCAATATTTTGTGTTGTAAATGACACTCCATCAACACCGCCTGTTTTATCTATTCCATATCCTGCTGTATTTCCTACAAGGTTATTTGCTGTTGCGCCTGTATCTGAACCGTCACCTGCATTTGTTAATGCTAGGTATTGATTTGATGCATCCCCTTCTAAACTGTGTTCATGATTTGGTAGGTTATCTTTTGTTATCCAATCTTCTTCTCTACCTGATGTAGTACCTAGTACACTGGTTGATCCCCATGTGTCTGATGGACTTGCTTTATCATATATACGATTTGTATCAGTGTACGAAACATCATTAGGCACATAACCTAGCACATGTCTACCTCTTAAATCTGGTACTTTAAAATACAAGGTACTTGATGGAACACCATATAAGTCTCCAATCAACGAATATAAAGAAATATAGTTAGCTTTTACAAGTTCTTGTCCATGACACAATACCCAATCTGTTTGATCTACAGGTAATGTTTCGCCTGCGTATGGCATTATCATACCTAAAAAGAATGTAGGTACTGTGCCTACTAATACCGACTGTTTAACTCTACGTATGTCGGTACCTCTAGCAATCAAAATCTCATCAGTACCTTCGATAGTGGTAGATAATGTTTGACCTGTGATAAAAGCATCGCTTACTGTTGTAACAAACTCTTTTATACTTGTACCGCTACCATCAAATGTAAACTCAGGTGCTGTAACATGACCTGACATTCTAAAAGTTGTAGGACTTGCAAGTTTACCAGCAGAAGCCGATGTACCTGAAATATTTCCAGTAACAGTACCTGTTAGGTTTCCTACAAAGTTATTTGCATATACAGTATTATACTGTAATGTACTGGTGCCAAGGTTGTAACTTAGATTTGTTTTTGGTGTTAAGTTTTTTGCAACAATATTTTCAGCAACATCAAGATCGCCGCCTAGATACATGTTTTGACTTATACCTACGCCGCCTGAAACAACTAAACTACCAGTACTAAAACTTGTACTACCTAAACCTCCGTTAATATTAACATTTCCACTTACTACAGCATTTCCTGTTACATCTAACGCTTCTTGTGGGGCTTCGTTTGCAATACCTATTTTCCTGTCAGGTGTAACACGTATTGCGGTTTTTACTGTACCAGCATCGTTTATTTTAAAGTCTAGGTTACCGTCTGTCGCAGTATGCCTAATCTGTGCTGTACTTCCAGTAATACTTAAACGCAATAATCCATTTTCACCAATAGCCAATCCGGTATTGTCAATAATGTTTTGTGCTTTACTAAAGTTATTGGTTACATCTTTTCTAGCAAAAGTTGACGCTGCAATATTTGTGTTAGAAATAACTAAGTTTTCTGCAGAAGTTGCTGTACCATATAACTTTGCATCGCTTGCTAGAGTAATACCCTTTTTTAACACAGTTGCTACTGAGAATCCAGTTTCTGCTTTTTTAAGAGAAAACTCAGTTTGTGCAGTTATACTAACCGGAACATTATTTACTCTATCTATTATAACATTTTCAGTGGTATTTGTGCTGTTTATTACTTCTTCAAATCTTGATCCGGTACTAGCACCTTCACTATAATCTGGTCCAACTAAAATATATCCACTTCCTGTATAAACATAAACTTGACTATTTGCAGTATCTACCCAAATATCACCAATTGTACTTGCACTTGCTTGAGGTTCACTTGCTGCTTTTTTTAATCCGCTTGCACTTACCCATTGCGAACCATCATAAACTTTAAGTTGGTCTACTCCAGTTGTATTATCGTACCATAACTGTCCTTCAACTGGATTAGACGGACTTGTTGCAGAGGCAAAGTTTTCTAACATTTGAAGAAGATTTGTGTTTAATAGTTCACCAAAATCATTATAGTTTCTACCTATTAAAGTAATACTGGTTTCACTGCTATTTGTAGCACCATCATCAACAGTTATAGCGCCTTTATTTGTAAAGTCTGTAAATCTTACTTCATAACCTGCCATTTTTACCCCTCACTAAATCCGCTTAAACTTTGCACTCTTACAGTGTAATCTATTTGAATAAGTCTATTCAAACTTTTTTGTACAGGGTGAAAAATAACATGAGTGATTAATCTACCAGTTCCGCTTGTGCTATAACTTTTTAATCCTAACTCATCAAAAACATATATTCCATCTTGGTTAGCAGAAGTATCAAATGCATCTTGTCCTTCAGGCTCTCCGTAATCTAATAAACATGTTACTAAAATGTCAGTATAGTTAGTACCAGATACGTGTCTAATTTCTGTTTTATTTCTAGTTGGATCGGTATTGTTAACACTTCTGTCATCTACAACTTTATCAAATGTTTGATTATACAAAGTTGCATTTGTTCCAGTGCTGTTAGGAGTCAAATAAGTAATGATACCAGTTGGATCAACACTTGTACCGCCATTACCAAAACTCATACTATTAATAAAACCCTGTCCTTGATTGGCTAAACTTTCCGCTAATGCTATACTCATGTTTTCATAATGAATAGCATTTCTTTTATTCACTAAAACATCGCCTGATATAGGATCATGAATTTTAATATGACCTTCAACGTGTATACCATTTAAATCTTTTAAATCTGTCATTTGTTTGTACCTTATACTGTATTTATTTAGGTAAGCTAATAGTTGCTCTACGGATGAATTTTGATATAGCATTATCCGAGTCACCTAAACTTTTTCCCGGATCATTCCATACTTTTCCTGTTTGTCTTACAATTTTTATTTCAGTTCCTTCTACAGGATCGTCTCTTAAATGTAAAACTGTTTCTTGTGTACTACCATCGCTGCTAATACGTGTTTCTAAACTAAAGTCAGGTTCAAGTATTGTATCACCTTCACTACTATCTAGCGCATTTGCAGGATTAAACACTGATAACTGAGTTTTAACTAACTTTTTACCAGCTACATATACATCTATTTCATTAATATCTGTTACAATATCATTTAAAATATGTTGAGTGCTATCTAGCGAAACTGCTTTAATCGTTTGAACAATAGTTGTATCTTGGTAGTCGATTGTTTCGTTTGAACTTTGTCCATACATCCTGGTGCCTTCTTCATAAACATTTTTTACGCCGGTACCTAATGTGCCTCTTCTAAGTTGAGTAACTGTATTGTTTTTGATTTCAAAATATTCAACACGCTCACCTTCTATAAATAATACACCAGGTAGATTTTTAGATCTATTAGGAATATATAAACCTTCGACACTTTCTAAATATATTGTATTATCATAGTAGTTTAAAGGACTTTGTAATACATAACTGTTTTCTTGATTTAAACGCTTGTAATGAGTTCTACCAAGCATATCTTTGAATATTCTAAATCCAAACTTAGGTGTTACTGGTAGATTTCCAAATTGTAAAACGTCTATAACATCATTGTCTTGCGGAAGTTCTCTTAACCTAACTGCTTTAGCATCGTCGCTAACAATATAATCTTTTATTGGAGATAGAAGTACTCCGTTTTTAGATACCCATGCATACGCTGTTCCTATTATAGGATCTTGTAGTTGTATTACGCCTGCACTTAAAAGATTACGTCTTACATAAGTATCGCTTGTTGGGCTTACGCTGGTAGAAGTGACATTATACGTGTATCTGTTAAAATCATTTACGTCATGATTACTAAACTGATATATTTCAATATTTTCGCCGCTACTAGGCGGAGTAGCAAATGTAAGATTATTACTTAAAATATATTCAACACCTGAGACTTTAACCTGTGTACTGTCTTCTCCAGCAACACTCACTATAAATTCATTATCGGTTTGGAAAGCATCTTTTATGTCTTTTTGTATTGATCTAAATGTAATACAGTTATCTACAATTTTTTCAACAATACCTGAATACTCAGTACTATCTGATGCAAGTAAAGTTAATGTATCACCTTGTTGTACAAACTCTGTCATATCTAAGGCTGTACTATCAATACTTTCAAATTGAACTTCTGTATCTACCATATAATATTCAGCTTCTTTTATGACATAAACAGAAAGTTGAGATCCTGGTAATACTACATCTGTGCGCAATAAATCAATAGTGCAGTTTACTGGATCATATGTCCAAGCATCGTCTGTAAGTTGTGTCATGCCTTCAAAAACTAGTACATCTTGTTGTTCTATTGCTGTAGTATCAGCAAAGTTCCATGCATCTAAATAATATGTTCTTTCTTCTGTAACTGCAAACTGTATGCTGTATCCTGGATTTAATATTTTGTTATTTGATTTTACTAGTAATCTATGAGAAAGAGGTACAGCATTAAATGGAACAGGTATATCTCCTGTAAACTTATGATAATAGTTTTCTCCATTTGATTCAAAAGTATTATCTATAATAATCTGACTGTAAGTAGTTGCAATAGAATTGTAAATAGAATATTGTATATGATCACCATCAACAAGTATACCAGGCTCAAACTGTATTTTTACTCGTTGTGGATATGGTTCATCTGCGCTACTTTCAACCAACGTGTATTGATTGTTTTGTGTTTGAACTTTACCATTTACAGTGACTAAAGCACTTCTCTCGTTATCCCAAGACACTGATGTCACGATTCCAGTAGTACTACCGTCAAATATTGTTGTATCTGTATCTAGTAAACCTGTACCATTAGTACCATAACTTATAATACTTAATGTATTACCGATACTACTTGTACTATCATCAAACAAAAGTGTTTTATTGATCCAATCAATAGAGTATCTATCACTCGACAATATTTCGTCATCCAACTTAACAATCACAGCATCATTTGATTGCGGTAAACCAGGCAATGCATATACATCAGTGCTATCATTTTCGATTCTATAGTTTGCAACTGTAATGTTTGCAACACCATCGCTTGCTCTTGTATAAACTTGTATATCTAATGTGTCAATAACTTTGCCTGGGACCATTTCTTCTGGTCCTTTAGAAGTATTTAAAGTATAGAATCCATCGCCATCTACTGTAATATCTCCTGCTTCGATTCCTGTTGCAGTTGTATATCCTAAATCACCGCCACTTAAAGCAGTATCATATGTTGTTGCAACAGGTGTGAAACTTCCATCACTTGTACTTTTACTAATAATAACTTTATCACCAGGTGCTGTTGAAATATCTGTTAAATCTATTGTTACTTCAATAGTGCTATCATCGCCTTGTATTGGTAACATTTGAGCATATATATTTTCAAGAATAGTTGTTCCATCATATGCTGGATCATCTAATCTGTATATCTTCCAATCATCTTCTTGAGTTTCTCCAGCTACTTTTACATATACATTATACTCGTAACCTGTTTCTAATGCTTGAGATAAAATATATGTTTCTACTAAAGTACTATCTGAAGTTATTTCAAAGATTTCATCTTCAAATGTATTTACAAATGTATCAAAACCAGTTCCTGCAAATCCACCAATATCAAACCCTGTTTCTGTACCAAAATCAATACTATCATATATAGCACCTTCATATTCAACACCTGACATAAGTTGTGATAAATCATTTCCAGGCATACCAGCAGTTGGAGAATAATACAATGTTGTTCTATCAGCGGCACTTAGCATAGATACATCTTTTTTGTAAGTAATAGATATTACTGCATCTATAGCTGGTGCATCAATAATGTTTATATAACCTTGTTTTCTTTCGTAGGTTTTTTTATTATTGCTTTCATTACCAAACAAATATTCACTCGATAACAACTTTTTGTTGTCCACAGTAACTTCAAAAGTGTTAATATTTAAGTTCATTGGCCATTCAAGTTGGAACTTATTTTTAGCACCAGTTCCTGTAAATGTTTCACTAGTATCTATGTTTGCAATATAAGTTTTTCCAGATACTCTATCAAACTTCATTATCATATGAGTGCTTCTGATATTAGCGTTACCTAATATTGCAGACGCTCTTGCTGGTGTTCCGTCATCTGCTAAGTTGCCTTCAAGAGTCACAACAGGAGCAGTATAATATTTTCCGCCCTTGTTTGTTATTTGTATTTCTTTTACGCTACCTCTTGATAAAAATGCTTCAGCAGTTGTACCGTTGTCTCCTGATATAAAAACTTGAGGCGCTGACAAATAACCGCTACCACCATCTGCAACTTTTATAGACACAACATCATATGTGTTGTTATCTACCCAACTTTTAAAAGGATATTGTTCATATTTGGAATCAAGAAACTCTATATTATTATTTTGTAAAACAGCTTTACTTGTTTCTATTTCCTTGGTAATACTATTATGACTTGGAGGTAAATCAAAATCAGTGACTAAAGATCCAGTTGGATCTACTTTTGTATAAGAACTTACATATTCTCTAACTTTTGTCTTATATGGTTTTACTTCATTTACATAATCTTGGTAACTTTCTAGGTTATCATTTTGATAACTTATTTTTTGTTCTAACTCAGATACATTATGTTTTGCTTTTACAAAACTTGTTTTAAATGCCCAGTCAACATTAGATTGTTCAGAAAACACATATCTTAATGATGCAAAAAATAGCTTATTATATTCAATAGATAAATCTGCTACAAATATATCATCTTTTATTGCAGTTAAAATATTACGTAGTTCTTGAATAGGTTCTCTATCATAAAAACCACTATCATATATTGAAGCGTCATATCCGCTTGTTACAAAACTATAATCATACAATCTTGTGCTTAAACTTATAGTTCCATTTTGTCTACCAATAGTTTCGTAGTTTACAGTATAATCTTCGACTAGTTGATTATCTATTTTCTTTAATAATAACCAACCTCCTGAACCAACATTTTCAATTTTAACAATATCGTTGATATTTGCATCAAGAGCAAACAAATCATATGTATAACTAGCAATATGATTTATTGCAGTATTACTATTGTATCCAGTAGCATACCAATCTGCATAATCCCAATATTTTGTTGTATCATAGTTTTGGTTATTTGTTCTTACCCATTCTTTATTTTGATAGCTGTAGATTGCCCATCTACCTCCTACTGTATCGTCGTTTTCTACTAATACAGAAAAGTCTCTAATCGATAGCTGTGTATTACTATCATAATCAAACCCTTGCGTTACTACTGTAACACTAACAACTTTACCAACACTGTCTATAGATGTTTTTAAATATGCGTTTTTGCCATTGGCTGATGTTATTTTAACTAAAGGAGCATTTTTATATCCGCGGCCTGGATTTATTATATTAGCACCAGTTATTCTACCATTTTCTACAATAGGTGTTAAAGAAGCAGTTTGTACTTTAGAAACTTCTACAAATCTTAAAAGACTTGCTGAATCAGCAGTTGTATCAAACAACCCACTCGAAGCCAATGGTACTTCATCTTTGTCAAGTAACTTTGTAATAACATAGTTATCTACTATAGGAATAGTTGTAAATACACTGTTTACCCTTTCAACAAACTGTTTTACAGCTTCGAGTCTATTAATAAACATACCCTGTCTAGGAAAGTTTAAAACGCCTATTTTTTGACTTGCTGGAATATCTTTATCTGGAACTGGTTTAACATTTTCATCATATCCTACTAAACTATCTATCCATTTTCTTTCTATCTCAGAATCAATAGGTGTAGTTGCATATCCTTCGCTTAATAACTGATATTCATAATGAATATTATTTTTATTTTCTTGGTTTTTATTAAAACTAATATGTAAAATTGAATCAGTGCCACTTACATATGATTTAATATTATATAATGCAAAACTATTCGAACTTAATGGTGTAATAAATCTATATCCATAATCTTGCGGCGCTGTGATTATCTTTGCAACATCGTCTGCACTAAGTTTTCTAACACCATCTTCAGGCACATCAAGTTTATTTTTTACCCAATAAAAGTAATAGTTTGTAAACGACTGTTTTACCTCATCAAATATAGGTCTAGTGCTAAATGTATTATCATCATATAATGCAGTACCAGTTATTCCATTGGCAAAGCCTTGTGCTGTATTTGCAATATTATTCCATTCACTTGGAAGTAAACTTGTGCCTACCCATTCACATACTTCAATCTCAAAACCTGAAACAAGTTTATTAAAGTAAGATGTTCTATATGTGTTGCTATCTTGATATGGATTGTACCAAGCTGCTTTACTAACATTCCACCAAAGTCTACCTACTTGTGTATCGGTCCAGTTAAGTCCTGCATCAACAGTAACATTACTAGAATCACTTGTTGTATAAACAGCAGGATCATAAGTTGTTTTATAATATATTTCTTGTTCAGCAGGACCAGGTATTTTTCCTAAACGAGGATCAATAAAATCCAAGTTGGTAATAATATCTTTTGTCTTTTTGTCATATATGAAAACACGATTGATGTTTGAAATATTAACTTTTTCTTCTTGATTAACTAAAACCTGCCAACTGTCAGTAGATTTGTTAATCCTAAAATCTGCAATAACACCGAGATTTGTATATGTACTATCTAAGTAGAGTAGGTCATCAACTTTGTTTTCTGTTGCTGGAATCATGTCTGCAAATGCAACATATATATGATTGTCTACAAAGTTAAAATAATCATAATCGTATGTACTTGTATCTCTTAAATATTTTAAAGTTTCAGCATATACAAATTTATCAGCAATCTCTTCAAATATTTGTATTCCGCCAGTATTTTCCTCAACGTAACCAAAACTTGTGTTACCTGCATCAAATATTGTTTCGTCGTTGTCAAACGATGTTTTATATATTGTGTCAATATTTTTTCCAACTACTGCAAGTTTATTACCACTAAACTTCATGTTTTGGCCAAAAAGTTTATGTCCACCTTTAAATGGATTTTCAACTAGTTGTTGGAACGCATATTCAGTAATGCCCATTCCTGTTTGTTTATAAACGTAAACAGCGCCACTATCTGTGCTAGAGCCATCATAATATTGAGCACTTACTGCAACTTTATCTCCGTTATCATTTATTGATACATTCCTACCAAATAAGTTTTCAAACTCATTTTCTAATGTTTGTACATATTGCCAACGGAAATACGGAGCAGCATATATTCCTACTTTTCTTTCTTTTGTATTAACAGTGTTGATGCTAGTGAAAACTAAAACATCACCGTGTTTGTTTACGTCAAAGTTTTCACCTATTCTTGCTCCATTAACAAAAATATTTTGACTGTTTGGATTTAAACTTTCTGCAAAGTTTGGAACATACCCTGTATGTTCTTTCCATGTATCCTCACCTGTAAGTAACTCCCATTTTGTAGCATCAGTTGGATCTGCTTGTCCAGGCGTCAAGTTATCTAGTGCTTTATAAAATGCATAATCGTATAGTACAACATCATTTGTATTATAAGCATATGTGTTACTATACTGTCCTTTATAATCTCTGTCAACAGTATATTCCCATCCATTTATATCATCATAGTTTACAAAATATATTTTACCAGCAGCGTTTCCAGGCGCACCTATAAACAACTTTAATCCAGATGTAGGGTTATTTCTAAAATGTAGTTTGTAGCCAAACTCTTCATTTGCTGTAGGATTTGGACTTGTTATAATAGTATCTAATTCGTAAAGTTGTGTGTCACCTTTTTTAAATATGTAAACAACACCTTGATTGTTTAGTCCGCTTGCTGTTCCAAAGTTATCTGCAGGTATCATATAAACAGGAGAAAAATCTTCATTTAAACTGTTTATTGTACTGCCGTCTTGGCCAACTTTATAATCTATGTCATCAATATTTTTGTTGGCTTTCCATAAAATACCTCTGTCAGCTACAATATCATTGTATAAAATGTTTGCACTATCTGCGCTATACAAGTCTCCAACAAACTTTGTTTTTACATTGCTTGCATCAGGTGCACCAACAGCTATATATTTTCCATCTGGGCTGATTGCTATACTTGCTCCAAAGTTAGCATCGTCATCGTGGTAAGTAGTATCTGGTGTTAAATCGTATACAGATGTTTTTTCAAATGATTCGTTTGGTCTAGACCATATTTTTACTGAGCCCACATTACTAGGGTTTTGATAACTAGGTGCCCCCACTGCTAACAATGTATTATTATCATTAACTGCAAAGGCACTTAAAAACTCAACATCTGTTTCATAGGTGCTGTTTACTTCTTCTTGCAAGTTCCAGTTTTTAGTATTTTTATAGACAGACCAATCTCCGTTGCTGTCTGTATCAAGCCAAACTTTTGTATTAGTATAAGATTTAGGATCACGAATACTAGTTATCCAATCATCTACTGTAGTGAAACGACTAGTAACAAATCTAGATATTCCAGGTATACTGCTGTCATTAAATGCTGTAACATCCACATCAGTTGATGTTTCAACAGTAATAGAAGCACCATTTACATCAATAACTTTAAAAAATCCTCTACCACTCTGTACACTGCTGTAAATACCTATAACTTCATCTTTATTAATATTATGAGAATAAGTATCTACAGTAAGAGTGTAACCAGGAACACCTTGTAAAATATCATTGTTTACTTCTAACTTGTTTACTAATAAATCAGTTTCAACATTTTGCAAAACATTCCAAACTTGGCCTTGTTGATGAACCCAAACATTGTCTCCGATTTTTACTTGCTCAATATCTAAATTTACTAACTCGTCATAAACATGCACTTGCCACTCAACATCTTTATCTCTTACATATCCTGCATCTCTAGTGTATATGTCATTATCTGTTCTAGTGTTAAATGGGGTATGTGTATAACCTGTTGGTTTTGCATAAGTTTGATAGTTTGCAATCTCAAATGTCAAATCAGTACGATTTTTACTTAAATTGTCAACAAGTTCAACTATTTGAGGTTCAGTTTTAAAATATTTGTCATTTAGTTGATATTCAACTTCTTCTATATTATCAATACTTCCATACTGTCCTAATCTAAGCGCCCATTCTTCAAAAAATTCTATACTGTCTGTATTTGCTGTGCTTAACGGATCAAAAAGTTTAGTTAAAGCATTTTTTGTACCTTTATCTTGTATAAACCCTTGATAAAACTTGTATTGGCTGGTTGGATCAGTTATAATATTATTTAAATATTCACGTTTTTGATATCCTATCAAATGTTGAGCTAATCTTTGTTGTTCAGTATCAAAGTTATCAGTATCTAGATCGTAAAAATCTCCAAACTGTTTTGCTTTATAATCCCAGTTAGGAAATAGTTGATCTTGAGGTTTTTGAGATAACAAAATCCATTTTGTACTGTCAAATGTTGCTCCACTTGTATGCCCTGATGTGTTTGAATAATAAAACTGTTTGAACTTTACAAGATCACCAATATTATAATCAGTATTAGGAGACCATTCAATAACTTTTGCTTCGTCATAAAAGAAGCCAGGAACATTAAGTGTACCATCCCAATAATCTGTTTTGTATCCTACAACTTTTATTCTTTCTTGTCTATATCCTGGAATGACATCAAATATTATATCATTAAAGACAGTTTCGTTATCAACTAAAATAATATGCTCTGTTTGTATTAATGGCAACTTAGCTAGATAAATACTTTCCGTTATAGTCTTAACATTAAAATCAAGGTTATCTCTATAAAGATTTAACACAGAAGGATTTAGACTTTCTCCATCTGCTGATAATAAACTAAAGTTATAAAAAGGATCGTATAGGTTGTCAACACCAAAATAATCTTTTTGATATTTGAGTGCATTTGCAACAGGACTAGTTGCAATCACTGCACCATTATCCCAGTTTTGTGTGTTAAAAAATAAAAACTCTTTAATACACAATGTCATATCTTCTAAAATACCTGTGTCACTTACATTGTCAAAAATAAATCCTTGTTGTTTTAGATAGGCTTCGTAGCCGCACATAAAATCAACCACATCTTGTATTGTCTCAAAATATGTTCCGTAATAAACTTTTGTTAAATCGTTAAAATCAAATACACGTCTAATCTTTGCACTTTTTCCTCCAACTTCAGGAAGTTTGGCTAGTTTTACAAAGTTTTCACTGTTAAAAGTTGCATCACTTGTATGAGTAATCGATGCCCTATAATATTGACTATTATAAAATACTACAGTTCCTTTTGTATAAAGTTGATTTGATCCCCAGTTGACAAAAGTTTCACTTACACCTCCGACTGTTATTCCTGGATCATTAAACTGTTCTATGTGCTTATATGAATAAAATACTGGATTAGCATTATCATAACCTCTTATTGTAAATCCTTTTGATTCACCGTCTGCATTTTTTATCTGTTCTATAATCATACCAGAAATAACAGATAAATCTAATACTGAACTTTTGTTTAAAAATATTTTGTAGTTTTCATCTGGAACAAAAACACTAGTTTTATTCAAAGGACTTCTACTATCTAACACTAGTTTTATTTTACTTTTATCTGCAAAACCGCCAAGTCTTAAACTTAACTGATTTTTAATATTGGATAACTCGTTTTGATAATCAGTTAAGTTTGCATCTATTCTAGAATTAATATTTGCTGCAACATAGTTTATAATACCAGAAGTGTAATATTGAATATTATCTTTAATTTTAGGAACAACTATATCTGTAAGTTTTATAGATTTTTGTGTGTCTTTCCACACAATATTACCCACTATGTTTTTCGTGATACGACTTCTATCAAAACCTAAGCCAAATACTGTTGCAGGGTTTAATAACATCCATGCTTTTAACAAACTAAACACGTAATCGCTACTGCGTCTCCAAGCATTTTCTGCAGGACTAATATCTCCATAAGTAAAAATATTTTTAACATTTTGTATTAAAACATTATTTGCTAATCCACTTGTAGTGGGATCTATTAATCTACCATATTCATCTACTGGTATATGTTTTGTTAAATCAGTTCTTACATATTTTGTATTAACAGAAATAGGCTTATTTGGTTCACGTATAATACCTTTTTCTAAATCTTGCCATAAAACTAAGTTGTCTCTGGTATAAGGAGCTGGCCCATAAACTTCTTCCCACCATTTTGGTTTAATATAAAAACCTAACATTTCCCATGGATTTGTATGAGGACGATCTGTGTCGTAGAAAGTTTTGTATACATTTCTCCAAGAGCCTTGTAATATTTTACCATTAAAATCATTTGTACCGGTATAGTTGTATGTGAATCCATTTCCGTCAACAACATTATTTTTTGTGTAATCGTAGTTGTTTGCAAAAGATAACCATTCACTAAATCCATTTAACATTGCTGCATCAATGTCTTTTTGAGTAAAATATGTTGTTCTATCTGACGATGGAATAAAATCGTGAATATCTAAAATAGTAGGATCGTATTTTACTTTAATATTGTTGAATATTCTTTTTTCTAGTTCTAAAAGTAAATCGTCTCTGTAATCATCATAAGCAACAACAATACTTCCATCGTGTCCTTGGATTACTTTTTGAGGTGTTAAGTACGTTGTGTCTACAAATATTTGAGGCTGATATGCTGGAAGTAATCCTAACTTTACAGGAGTAGGTGGAACAAAGCTACCATTTGTGTTTTCATATTCATATATTTTTACAACATCGTTTATTTGTAGTTCACGATCTATGTAAACAAAGCCATTACTAAAAGTATAATCTATTTCATGTAAAAGTTGAACATCGTTTAGGTATACTAACACTGCTTTTGAATTTGGTGTAGTTAAATCAAATGTGTTTTTTAACGCAAAATAATCAGGTCCTGTAAACTCTACAGTATGTTCTTCAAATGTAAATCCAGAAAATGGAATCATGTCACTTGTATAAAATGGTTGTTGTGTTGATTTATCTTTGTTAATAACTTTAATAATGTAATCTACATGATCTTTGACTGAGCCAAAAAACCCAGAACTTTCTGCTTCTCTTAAAAAGGCTCGTTTGAAAGTATTGTATTGTTTTCTTGCAAGATTCAAACCAGATATTGCATTATATTCTTTTGAAACTAAATGATACAAAGGTAGGTTTAATGGTCCTTCGTGCTGTAACAATAATCTACCATAACTGCTTAACTCTCCTAAATCTCTAAGATTGTTTACACCTAACGATTCTCCTTCAAAATCTGGATGAAACTCTGTTATAGTTTTTACATGATCAGTTATTTCACCTAAAGTAAAAGTTGTTATATTTTCATTTAATGGATTTCTTTCATAGTTTAATGGAATCTCATAAGTACCGTTGTTGTTTTTTGGAGAGTTAGAATAACATTTTATAACCACTAAAGCATATGCATTTAAGTCGTTTGGTAATGTAACAAAAGCAAGACTGTTTCTTTTTGTAATACTAAACAAGTTTGTTTTTTTGCCATCTATATAAACTTTTACAAATAAATCATCTAAGTTTCCTGCATTAGTAAAACAATCTATAGGAAAGTTATTCAACATATTGTTGTACTGAAGTATTACAGGTTGTATTGTTTTTTTATTTGTTTTTACCCATGCATTTTTGTACTCAAAGTTATCTCCAAGATAGTTATATTTTTTCAAAAATAAAACATCCGAGTTAACACTAAAATCATTTTGTAGTTCGTCTTGGTATGATATTGTTTCAGACAAAAGATTATAATCAAATACAATATCACCTATATTATTGATGTTTCTATATTTTATAGGAAATCCTAAAATACTATCATTTGGTCCAGATCCAACTGCGTAACTAAAAACTTTATTTCCTTTAAACGTACTTGTAGGATAATATAAAGTATCATTTAAGTTATTTTCATCTTTATCAAATAAATCAAATAAAGGCGGCTGATTTACAGTTAACTTATCTTGGCTAAGATTCCATTTCTCTCCGTCATAAAAAAACATTTTTCCTTTGTAACTATTACCATTAGTAACAAGAACTGTTTCGCCTGCAATAGGATCTGAATCATCAGTTGGAACAAGACTTATCTGTGTTCTACCATTGTGTAAAATAAAGTTTACAGTATATATTTTTCCATTAACAAATGGATCAGGATCAGCAGTAAACATAACCCTCATGCCGTTTGTTATTTCAGTATTATCAATGCTGTAACCGACACTACCCTCTATTGTACTAAAAACGTCACTTGTAAAAGTATCAACCAAGTTAATATTTTTCTTTGTTACGTTTCCATGTTTCCAAAGTTTTAATCCTGCAGAAAACTCAATAATAGGACGCTTTCCTCTAGCTTCTTCGTCTAACTCAGGATCAGCATTATTTTCTAACGCAGATGCAATAATTACATCTCTATGAAACCATCTATTATATCTACTCCAAGGATTTCTGTCTGCGCTTCCTCTGTTAATCACAATGTAATCTTGGTCTGCTGGATAACTATCTGCGTATTCAAAGGGTACATCATCAAAGTTATAAGCATCAAACGGAACTTCTATTTCATCAGTAAATACAGCAGGTACTTCAAGGTCTTGTTGATTAATAATCCTAATACTATCACCTACCCCTTCAATAAACCATTCACCTTCGCTGTAAGTTGCTGGAGTAACATTTCCAGCAAATCTAACTTTCATACCATTTGATAATGTTATTCCTGTGCTTGTAGTATAAGTTTTTTTACCTAATATTTCTTTTTCAACATCTATTTCACTATTTTCTTCAATGCCCTTATTTAAAACAATACCACTTGTATTAATATCTGTACTACTAATATAATACAAATCCTCTGGTACATCAACAGGCACTGTCCATTCAATAACTCCGTTTTCAATATAGTCCTTGTCTGTTAGAACAAGTTTTCCTTCTTCATTGTAAACATATTTCGTTATTCCTTTTGTGTATATTCTTGAAAGATTATTCTGTTCTATAACTTCTGTAGGATTTAAATCTTCAACATTTCTATTATATGTAAATGCAAAAGGATGTCCTGGTGTGTTTATTTCAAATCTATAAGTCTGTTCTTTGTACAATGTAATGGTTGGATTATTAGTAAATCCATTTGGAGTAAAAACATATGTAGTGTTATTGTCTTGATCAGATGTAGTTATTTTATATGTGCTTTGTACACTTTTGCTCTGTCCAATAACAGTAATACGTTTAGGACCTAAAGGTAACCAGTAATATTCTCTAAAGTTTGTAAACTTATCCCAATCTATATGACTGTCTAATGCATAACTTTGTTGCTTATTTAAAATATTATGATTTTTTGTATCAATACCGTTGTACTTTAAGGCACCTAAATAATCAATATAGTCACCATAAAATGTTACATTATCTAACGTATCTTTTACAACAGTACTGTTTTCAAACTGATACTGTTCTCTTTCTTTTGAAACATCTGGATAAAAAGTGTCATCAATCTTTGTTGCTCTTGCATATCTTCTGCCAGCATAACTATTAAGTTTTTCTAATGTTCCAGAACTGATCATTTGATCTATACTAGATTGTAAAAACTTTTTATTAGTATCTGTCCTAAAATATTTTGGTAAAAAATCACTCGAAGTTCTTTTGTAGTTTTCGTCAGTTGGCAGAGCCGATTGGCTTTGATTTTTATCGTATGACATTAATATCCTCCACCTACTATAATATTACTAGATGTGCTTTGTATACCTGCGTTAGAATTAGTAGTTTCTGTAATAATACTACCTTGTGCTTTTAGTTTTTCAGCGGTGTTTGCTGTTATTATTTCTACATCAGAAACAGTGGCTCCACTTATAAACAGTTCATCGCTTTCACTGTTTACTTCAAACAAACTACCAAAGTAACTTGATGTTTCAGATGGTACAATAACAATACTTGTTATATCTGGAGACAAACTATTCATAATATAAGTTGAAAGTTCTGACCAGTAAAATGTTTCACCAAAATCCCAGTTTTCTAGAGCAAAATATTGATTGATTGCTTCTATAACTCGTGATTTTATATCGTTATCGTTTGTAACACGTTCTTTTGATTTTACTATTTTAAATGTTGCTTTCAACTGATTGTCTGCCTTACTACCGAATAAAACTTTGTATTTTACTGGATGATATATTACTTCATCGCTAATACTTTTAATCTGATTTATTGCATCTCCATAATCTCTATATAAACTATCACTGCTTTGGGGCAACGGTTGAGAAGCAATAGTTCCTAAAAGATATTGTCTATATAAAGTATCATAAGTTTTTGTTAAAACATACAAGTCAATAATATTACTACTACTAGGATCTATTCTTGCATTTTCGTCACTAGCATGAGTATATTGAAACTTTATATTATCTCTTCCTCTGTATGCTTTGTAACCTACAAGCTCTGTAAGTTTACGAGTGGTACTGTTTGATTGGTAAAATACGTCAGTAGAAGGATCATACCATGTTTTATCAACACTTACATTTGGAGTTCCTATTAATATTTCTTCATCTGTATACTGGTAAAACTCGCTATCAGAGTATACATACTTCTTTAAAAAAATATAATCGTTGCTATCTTGTTTTACAATCTTTTCAAATAGTTCTGGATCGTCTACTATACCGTCGTCGTCGCCGTCATAAAACACAACTTCTACTTTTTTGCTATCTACATAGCCATTTAAGTCTCTATATTCACTACTTATTGCCCAATCATAATCTTGTGTAAAGGGTGAAAGTCCTCCGGTACTAAATAAATCTCTATTAACATTTAAAACTGAAACTTTATCTCTAACAATTTTTCCAGTTTTACTATCGTAGATTTTTTTATTATTATCAAAATAAAATCTTGTTTGATTCTTACTTTCAAATATGTATCTAGATGATCTATAAGTTATTGTATAAGTATCACCATTTGTTTCAAATAATACTATCCAACTAGCATCTAGTTTTTGTCCAGTTGTATCACCTGCTAATCCTAAGCTAAAGTCGCCTAAAATATTTAAATCTTCTTGTAATATAACTTTCCATTGTCTGTCAGTAAGATCATAACGTAATCCAAAAGTTCTATAAGCAAATATCTGATCAATCATCTGACTTTTTACATCATCAATAATATCTCTAACAAACTTTATCTTTACACTTGTAAGCAATGCATCAGTAGGTATAACATTATCAAATAAAATACCTCCAAGACCATCAGCAGTTGCTTCTTGACCTGTTTTAAAAACATTAACAACTTTTGTCCAAATTTCAGACTTATCACCTATTACACTTTTAGTACCAAATAATAGTTTATTATCTTTATCAAAATAGTATCCTGTTGGTGCAGAAAACTTAACTAAAGCACCAGGTTCTAAGTATCTTAATGGACCTTCTGTTGCCGAAGATACTGCAAAGTTAATATCTCCATCAGTTATAAAACCAGAGCTTGATACAGAATCAGCAGCATATTGAGACCAACTTAGATTGAGTTCAGTATAGTTTTGTTCTGTAAACTCACTTAAATAAAAGTTACGCACATTATTATTTGCTAATATAGACGTTACTTTATTATTGATAGTATTTTCAATATCAGTTCTAGTTACAAAACTAAAACCTTCAACATTATTAAGTTTTTCTTTATATAATATACCGTCATTTGCAAAAAGATTTGTTGTACTATATTTTCCAGTAGCATCTGTTAAATCATAATATCTGTTTATACCACTACTTGTTCTATTAATAGATTTAATTTTTATTATTTCTTGACTTACACCAAGAGGTCCTACATTGTAGTCTTCACCGGTTATTAATCTGTTTTGAGTATAATATGTGCTAGGTGCATTTGTTTTAATACTTTCAGTTGTTTCTGTACTATTAGCATTATAGACTGGAGACGCAAGGTCAGCAACTATTATCATAGTTTCTACTCTTCCACGTGAACTTGTGTATGGAACACGTAAAGTTACATTTTTAATATCTGCTGGTAAAATATCATAGTCTCTATTTGCGCTTCTTCTATAATATGATCTAAATGTTCCTTTTGGTAGGGTTCCAAATGTTCCGTCGCTAAAGATAAGACTGATCCTATCATCAGTTCTTGTTAGTACGCTAAAGATATTTCTAACACCTTTATTAATACTATTATAGATTATATTATTACCTTCAACTGCCTCAACTTTTGTCCATAGATCAGACTCTAACTGATTTTCATTTAAAGAATATAACCAAACATCTGAGTTATTAATATTTGTTACGTTTACATTAATTGTTTGATTAGGCGTTGGTAGATTAACAGTAAAATCTCCTTTTTGTAAACTACCTTGAACAAAGTTAAGAAAAAATCCACTTTGTGTACTGCCTGGACCTTGGCCGTTGTCTTTATATAATATACCAAATGTATTACCCGGAAGTGGTGGTTCTTCAATCACACTACCGTTGCTTATATCCGCACTTACTACCTCAAACTCTAAATCTGCTCCATTTACAGTAGAGTTAAATGTAAATATTGGTAAAATATTATTTGCAACATTTATTTTATATTTTTCAGTTGGTACTCCGCCAACAATATCTAACTTAGTAGGAGTTCCAAATCTATTAATAGTATTGAAGCTTGCATTTATAACTTTTATAAACTGTTCATACCAGTTAGTGTTTACATTATCATTCCATTTTACAGTTTTACCACTTAGATTTACGCCATTGCTATCTAACATATTTTCAGAAGTGCTAACACTTGTAATCTTTAACAATCCTTTTGCAGCTTGATTTCGAGTAACATTATAACTCAATAATCTAGCCATACGTAATACACTTTCTCTACGTTCAGCAAGTTCTATAAAGTTTTCTCTTGCATTTAAATCTACACGATAACTGATGTTTTGACCTAAGAATGCAATCATATCAATAAGAGCAAGGTACTCACTAGATTCAATATAATCATTAAAATCTTCTGGATAGTTTTGTCTTATGTAGTTGATCATAGTTCTGCGAAGATTTTCAAAGTCATAACTTTTGAAATCTGCGTACTTGAAACTTTGGTATATTTTTTGCCAGTCTTCGGCAAGTAAAAGTCTATTTTGTCTATCGGTTGATGACATTTTGCAATCCTCAGCTAATACAATATTTATGCATTTTATAATATGCGCACATTAAAAGATACTGTTTCTTTGATCAAAAGTAAAACGTAAGTTTTCACTTATATTGTAGTCTAAGAAAGTTAATTCAGCATAAACTTGTATACCATATTCAAAACTATCAACAGTTATATTGTTAGCATTTACACGAGGATCATAGTTAATTATTGTAGTGACATTTTTTACAATAGCACTTTTTAGAGCATCAGTTAACGGTTCAAAAATTACATCCCAAATAATAGTTCCAAACTCAGGATTTTCTAGTTTTTCACCTAGTCTAATATGAAAATGATTAACAATGTCTTGTTTTATCAAAGCAATATCATTTAACACCAAATCCTTACTATCTGGATTTACTGTACTAAGTCCTCTATAACTTCTATCAACAATAGGATTATTTTTAAATCTAGGATTGTTGATTTGCAAGTTTTTGTAAAGATTTTGTTCTAAAGTGCTCATACTATATTTATTATCCTATTACTGAAGAGATTTTAACCTATTTCTTAAAGCTGTGTCTGCTCTAGTTAAATCTTGTTCTGCCTGTTTTACTGTTTGTGTTATACCTGGTACTACTGCTTCAACTGCTTTTCCTAAATCATTATCTATTTGTTGTGCAATATTTCTTAAATCCTTTTCAAAATCAACACCAAAATCAAGTTTTATATCCAAGTTAGATGCAGCATCAATAATAGACTCAAGGCCATTTGTAAACTGATCTAATGCATTATTGGGATTCCTAGCACTTTTTACATTATAAAGAGGTTTATCTAACTTTTCAGGTATGTCCCAGTTTCTTCTAACAGATACTAATCTTAGTTTAGGGTTAGTCCCGGATACTGGAATATTTTTTACAAGTCTAACATCTCTATTAGCATTGCCTACAATAGCACTACAAGTTCTTGTAGCAGGATCATAAGATTGTACAAAACCTAAAACTTGTTTAAAATCGATAGTCTTAAAAACTAATATATCATTTTTTCTAACTTTATCAAATCTAGAAAAAGGTATAGAAGTACCATAGTTTTCATAAGGTGTAACTTGACAGGTTCTCAAATACCTTATTCCACTTTTGCTTAGAATATAGTTTACAAATGCAACATTCCAGTTGTATTCTGCTTTGTATCCATCCTTACTATAATCATAGCCACTTAGTACAAATGCATCTAGTATGTTTTTATTTTTTCCATTTACTCGCCAATCTGATGCTAATGCTTTTTGCAGATTTTTTTCTAATATTTCAAATCCACTAATGTTTTCATCAAAGTCAGTAGCAGTAGGAAGTCCTTCTTTGATTCTTGGTCCTTCTATTCTATCAAATACATTGATACAGTTTTCAAAAGCAGGTACAGGAGAATCTGGTAATGCAGCAGCTCTTAGATTTTCTACCACTTGTGATAATCCAAGTTCTGTTCCGATATTTTCTGCAAAAGTATTAAAAACTGTATCTGCGTTTTGTATAGAATTTTTTGCTCTAACCGTAAAGTCTCTAGTTGTTTGACCAACATCATCTACTGCATTAGCAACAACAGTTATCAATGAATCGTCTTGTGCCATGTATTCTTCCTTAACTTAAAACTGCTCTTGGGAACCAATCATATCTTTGACTGATTATGTTTCCATTTCTTACCCATCTGCAGGCAGTAGGTGCAGTCCTCATATTATCTCCCCATACTGCAATAGCGCCTTCACTTACTCTGCCTGGAGGATTTGCTCTTCCTCTAGATGTGCTCCACGGTCCAGGACAATATGACAAAAATCCATAAAGATCAACATGGAATCTACACGGACCCATATAATATCTAGATTGCCCACGAGATCCAGAATCCCAACCAAACCCTTTTACACCTTGTTGAACACATACTTGTAAAAATCTTATTAGTATAGCTTGGTGGCTAGAGTTTCTACCATCTAATATAGTATTACCTTGATACAAATCAATATCTGCTGCATGAGCATATCCGCTTTCTCCATTAAATGTAACACAGTCGTGTCTTGTACTATTTCTCACTCTATTTCCGTTTGGATATCTTCCTTGCACTGCATTAGGGTGTCCTTTTGGTGCTTGACCTGCACTTGAAATATAGATTTTTGTAATACCTGCGGCAGCGGCGGCACGTCTAAGTATTCTTTCTAACTGCGGAGAAATATCAAATCGTCTACTACATGCACGGTTTTGTTGTATAACTATATCTCCAGCATCGCCTGAAAGACTTCTACTTTCTGCGTTTGGATTTGTTTCTACATCGGATTCGCCTTCTGGCACAACTTCACCTCTTTCGATACGTACATCTGGATGAGGCGGTGAGCCAGGTTCTGTTCTTTCAACAAGTTCAAATGCATCTTGTGCTGCAAGATAGACTTCTTCAGCATAACGAACTCTAGTAGTTAGATTATGTCCGCCCGATCTTTCAAATGTAGCTTCAAAACTTCTAGCTGCTTCTGCAGGTGTTCTTGTTTCTCTTAGTTTTTCCAAAGTTTTTGCCCATGCTTCAGGAGATGTAGGATCTGTGATTTCCCAAATAAGGTAATCTAACTGCTCTTGTAAACTTGCTTCTAGAATATCTTTATTGTAACGTTCTCTAAACTTGCGTATTCTATCTCCTCGCCATTGCACAATACCTCTAGCACCTAAACCTCCGCCAGCGCCATTGTATGCTTGTGGTCTGATTTCTGGATACGATTCAACTCGTATATTTCCTACAATACCTGCGGCTTGAGCATCTGTAAGATTTAGTTGTTGTTTTAGATAGTTAAACGCAAACTCAACATTATCGCTTAATCCAACTAGGTCTAAATCTACATCGTCTCCAATATCGCCTCCCTCGTCTAAAGGCTCAATAGCTCTGTTAGTTGTGGTGCTAACAGTTGTGTCTGCTGTGCCTCTATCTTTTCCAATATTGATAAATGTATCAGCAATAGGAGTTTTAAAACTATCTTCCGATGGTTGTCCAGCTTCAGTTCTTTCTGGTGTGTAAAGTAACGGATTTAAATTTTCATGTTGTGCCCATGGCTCATGCATTGGCTTACGAGCCAGCAAATCTGCTTCAAAAGGATTTACCGGAGGAAGTGTAGCACACTGTGTTGCTTCTGAAGCAAAATATGCTTCTGGTGCAAACACAGTTACTTCTTCTGCTTGTATTGCTGCTGTACTGCCGCCTTCGTTTATACGGACATCAGTTGAGCCATCAATATAAACCGTATTACCATCTGAGTATAAACTTAATGCACCATTAGGATTTATTCGAATAGCTTGCGATGATTTTAGGTTCATATTGCCTTCGGCCCAAACATTATATGCAATAGGAGTAAAAAACTCAAATCCAAGATCTGCTGTGCTTTTATGCTTTCCATCAACTTGTGTATTCATGTTACTTTTTGTATGCAGATTCATTGTGCTTTCTGATCTAAGGTTCATTACAGCATTTGTGTTAATATTCATACGCTGTTGGCTAAACAAATGTAAATCAGCGTCAGTTGATGTTAAGAAAATACCTCCAGTACTCTTTAGATTAAAGTTCAATCCTGTGGTAAGATTAAAATTGTTTGCACTGTTTACATTAATATTTCTATCACTATCAATGCATATTTCGCCGCTTTCTGTAATGCCAATGCTTCCTGAATTTGCACTATGCGAAATGCCTGATTGAGCAGTATCTGAAATAAATGTACCTGCATCGTGTGTTATACTATCACCGGCTTTGACTGCAAAAAACTCTCCTGATGTAGTGCTATGAGATTTTGATGTGCTATTTTTATATGTGCCGCCAATAACCATATTCATATTTCTACACTCAAAGTTGATATCTCTATCCGCACTGAAGTTTAAGTCGTTTTCAGAATGCACACTTATACTGTCATTTGCATAAATGTCAATCTTGCCATTGCTGGTCATTTCAATCCAACTTGTTCCCCTGGCATTACCTATATAAATCAAATCTTCACTATTGTGTAATAATATTTGATGTCCTGTACGAGTACGCATCCTAATCAATTCATTAGCAGGTATTGTTACATCGCCTTCAGTTGTTGAACCATATTCTCTATCAATATATTCAGATGGAGTGCTGTCGGCAGGACCTACTCTTACAAACTTGTCGTCGCCGTCATCCATAACAATGCTACTGCCACCTAATCTACTACTTGGAACATTTATTTCATTTTGCACAGTGCCAATATTAGTAGTAGGAGCGTTTGGTCTTTTGTCCATAGGACCAGGTGTGCTTACACCAAAAACCATGCTAGGAACTTCTCTTCTAGCACTTGTGCTTGTAGTTCCTCTAATATCATCAGCTAATAAACCTTGTTCGGTTAACGTTTCAATGAATAAATCGTTTCTTGGTTTAGGATAGTTAGTTGGCTGAGTTTCTCCTGAAGGATTAATAGTTGCTCTATTGTATTCTCCAACCGGTACTTTCAATCCTTCAGCAGCGGCTACTACTTCTGGTATTTCACTTTGTAAATCAACATTACCAACTGTATTAAGTGTACTAGCCCTGCCATCAGGAATCATAAAGTTCATAAAATCATCTGGTACACATGCAAACCAATATCCAAAATCTCTTCTACCTTCTATGAGCATTACTAAAACTTTTGAACCCACATCAGGAGGAACAAACCACATGCCATAACTTTGTGTTGTTTCAGCATAGGTAGTTCCAGCTTTTAATCCTGTTTTAGGTGTACTGCCATAAAAAGGAGGAGCATAAAAACAACTAACTACTTCGTTTGTTGCTTGGTAATCGTCACCAGTATCATTATAGGACAATAACTGAACTTGTAATGCACCCATAAACTTTTGATCAAGATGGGATACAATCCTGCCTATAAACGGTCCAGTATTGTATGATCTATCCGACGACCTGGCTGTTCTACGTTCTTGTGATCTCATTTTAATCCTTTGAATATGTTATCTATATCGTTTTTAAAGTTTTTGGCTAAATCGTTTATACCTGCAAGAGGGTCTCTTACAAATGCTAAGGTTTTTTGAATATTAGATTCTATTTGCCTTGCTTCTGAAATCAAGTTGTCAAACTTGTTTAAAACTTGATTTAGATTTCCTGGAGCGATTTTAGCTAAACTTTCGATATTTAAATTTTGAAAATGCGTGTAGGCTTCTTGAAACTGTTGAGCTTTTTGTAATAGTGGTCTAAACTCATTGTTTGCAACATTTGCAATGTCTTCTAACAACAAGTTATTGTTTACAGTGCTTGATACTCCATTTAGTATGTTCCTAATACGTAAAACACTTGCAGAGGGCTGATTTGCCATACGTAGTAAACTAAGTGTATTAGAGTACAAGCCGTTTGAAAAGTTAGTTGTATATGAAACAAGTTTGTATATACCACTAAACTGATTTACTGGATCTAAGTGTAAAAGGTTACCATTATAATCTACTGCACTTTTGAAATCAACTAAAATAAAAACTTCGCCTCTTTGAAAATCTACAGTCCCGTCAATATTAGCGCCTTCGGGTCCTGCTTCTGCAGATCTATTTCTAGCATCGCTGTCATTTAAGTAAAACGGATCTCCCCAAATTTTTATTTCCAGTTCTATATTATCTACATCACTATTCAAAATATTTGCATTAAAAATACGTGCAGCACGAACTGCGTTATCCTCCATGCCAGCGCCGCCGGATGCATCTAAAGGTATAAAGTTAACTCTATTTGCTCTCATTATTCTACTAGTAGGACTTGACAAAGGTTGAACAGTAGGTGTATATTGATTATTATTTTGAAGATTCGTGATACTACCGCCTTCTTGCACGTTAGTAGGAACATTTGCTGTGGTGGCAAGTTCTTTATAAAAACTGTTATCAATAGTAAAGGTAAAATCTAAAATATCAGCATTGTCTCCAGTATAACTATATCTATATGCTTTTTGAGCGTTGTCCATTGCATGAATATAGTTAAAATCAGTTGTTATTTGAGATACTGAACTAGCATGTACTCTATACGGTGTTACTACATAAACAAGTTCATATGCAGGTCTACCAGAAACTTGGTCTTCTTGTACATCGGCTATAAAAGTTTTTGTAGATATTTTAAACCAATTAACCATTTCATTAACAGGCACTTGTTGTAGTAAACTTTTACCATAATCACTTGTTAATATTACTTCTTCAATAATCCTTTCTATTTTCATTCCTGGAGTAAACTGAAATCTTCTTTCAGTTTCGCTTATTGACATTCCACCCCTTTGCCAAACTCTACGCTCCTCATTCCAGATAATCCTATTATCGCCGAAATCATTAATACCAAAATCATTAAAGTTGTTTACAATAGCACTATTTCCTATCTCATTTAGAGATGGATTAAATGCAGCACGAGCTCTTGATGTTCTTTGAGCAGCTATTTCTTGTTCTTGTGCAAGTCTTTCATTAGGATCCAATGAGCTAAATCTAGCAAATCCTCCTCCTATCGATTCATGAAACTCTCTAAGTTCTTCATCTGTTGACAATCCGCTCACTCTGCTGTTACGAACTGAATTAATTTGTTGTTGTATGTCTATTCCTCTTTGAGCATCTTCACCTGATTGTATTGCTGCTGTGTAAGTATTTTCGCCACCTGTTACATTAGACACATCAGAAGGAAACTCTATTCTATATGCATCAGGTCTAACTACAAGTCCTTGTTGAGATTTTTGGTATTCTTGTCTGTTTAGTTCTGTTACAAATCCATTTAAAACTTCACCTACTGTAGCACCAGAAAATGTAGTAGTGGTTCTAGTGTTTTGAAATGTATCTGTAAATGCTACATGATTGTACGGAATGGCGTTAAGATTATACACACTACCTGATGCTTCAACTGAAAACTTCATATCTACTAGTTTTAAACAAATACACGATCCAGGAATAACTGATACTGATCCTGAATCATCGTATCCTACGAATTCACAAGCAAGCATAAATGGAGCATTTAAATAATTTGTATGATTAACTTGAGCAGCCGCGATTGCTAAAGACTGAAAAAACAATCCTACACTGTAAGGCTCAGTTATAGTGAAATCTGCTTGTATCACATTACCATAGCCAGTACCAGGATTAGGTTGATGCAAGTATTCTACATTGACATCTTCGATAAAATATTCAACATTTACACCTAGTGCTTGTTCTACAGCAGTTGTAATAGTTTTATCAGGAAATCCTCCAGTTTCTATTAAAGCTACACCACTGTTAAATCCTATATCACCAGTATTAAACTCGTCTTGAGATAATACAGAAAGTCTCCAGCGATAGTTGTAAGAAACAAATCTATGTAGAGGATTTGGTATGCTCATTTAGGCTCCTAGTAATCTATCAAGATAACTTTTCTTTGGTAACTTTATTTCTGTTCCTGCTATAAAATCAAATATAGGATCTTTGAGAACTTCCATATTACGATTTGTAAACACCCACCAAAGTTTTGAGTTTTGATAAAGGTCATAAGCTAATAAATCTGGTCTAAAGTTATATTGAGGTTGTATAACATAGTTTATATCATTATCTTCTCCAACAATAGGAATATGAATGTAATATTCAAGACTATTTCTTCCTATTCTAGTTAGCTGATAAGGACTTGTTGAAGGATATTGTGCCATTAAATAAATCCTCCTCTAGATGGGTCAGTGATATATGCACCATTAGCAAAACTATCTAAACTAAACTGTCTAGTAATATCTCTGCTGTATGCAGGTTGGACTGTTATGTTTAATGTGCTTAGTACAGGTACATAAGTATATGTTCCAGCAGCAGATTGTTCGCCAATTTCACTTTGTGCAATAGGAACTTTTATATAATCAACATCTCTTGGCAAATCTACGCTAAACATTTTAACAATAACTGGAGTTCTTTGAAAAACAAAATCTCCATATCCACTCAGTGCTACTCTTGGTGGTGGGGCACCTTTAGCACTACCAGTGCCATAAAACATTTTTGTTATAGTTCTTAAAAAATGAACACTAGCTATCCAGTATCTTCCATCTGCTTCGTTTTCTACAGGAAACTCGCCGGTGATAGTTATGTCTTCAACTTGACTGTTTTGATAAACAGGGTACGGATAGTTAGTATGTGTAGGGGCCAGCATCTGATAGTTTGCACTATGTGTAACAAGTATCTGAGGAGTTGTTGGAAAAACCATACTAGAGTTACTGTTTCTTAAAGGTGCAAAAATACTAGACGAAAACATACCTTGAGGATTTGCTGGTAAATGTAACCTCACACGCCAATCTTCTCCAATGCCATTATCAGCTAAAAAACTAGCACTTTGAATCACTGGAGTCAACGGTTCTGCACCAGGTGGTAAAGTTCCTCTCCTTACAGTTGATATTAAACCAAACGGATCGTCAATAAAATCGTCAAATGTATTTTTTATATTTTTTACTCTATCAACAGTTGTGTTTACCGAGCCAATAACTCCACTAACTTTGTTTGTAACATCTTTAACTGTATCAAGAAAATTCCAAAAACTCATAGCATATCTCCTATAGTATTTAGTTGACTTTTTTAAGTACGTAGTTTATAATAAATATAGTCTTAGGAGCAAAAATGGCTAGAAAAGTAAATTATTTAAACAATAAAGACATGCTTACAGAGATACACAAATCTAAAAATACATTTTGCAGTTTTGTTGATCCTGAATACGCAAACTACGATATTATAGTACAAAATATAGATAAAATTAACGTTAGAACTATTGCAGAAGCTAAGAAAAATCGTGCAAAACAGTTAACCAATAAAAAATACGAATACGAAAAATCACTTGGTAATAAAATAAAGTTAGCAGATTGCGAATATGATTATAAAAAAGTACAAAAAACTGATTTAATTTTTCGTGTTATGACGTTTGACCATGTTCCAGAAGAACCAGGACGCAAGAAAAACCCTAAAACCGTTGCAGATCATAAAACAAAACTTAATTTTCCTCCGTTCCAACACTACAAGTTTGATGAAAACGACGAACTTATTTGTGTAGGTAAAAGTCATTGGACAGGCGGTATGGAAAATGGACATTTTGAGAAAAACTCAGGCCGAGCAACTAATAAGTTAGCAATGATGTGGTTAAAACTTGTAGATCGTTATGCAACAAGAGGAAATGTACGTGGTTACACATACAATGACGAAATGAAAGGTCAGGCAATCTTACAACTTTCACAGATTGGATTGCAGTTTGATGAAGCTAAGTCACAAAATCCATTTGCATATTACACAGCAGCAGTAACAAACAGTTTTGTGCGTGTTATTAACTTAGAAAAACGCAATCAAAACATAAGAGATGACATTTTAGAAATGAACAATCTTAACCCAAGTCATACTAGATTACATTCAGGCGAGTGGGAAGCCGCTCAACGAAGAGAAAACGAAGGAAAATAATCAGTTGACTTTGTTTTATCAGTGTTTTACAATATAACTAAACACGGAGTATAAGTTTGTTTAAAAAAGCAGCAGTATTTACTGACATTCATTTTGGTATGAAGGGCAATAGTCGTGTCCATAACCAAGATTGCGAAGATTTTGTAGATTGGTACATTGAAACAGCAAAACAAAACGGTTGCGAAACTGGTATTTTTTGTGGAGATTGGAATCACAACAGGAACAGTCTTAACTTAACCACTATGGATGCAGGTATCCGCAGTTTAGAAAAGTTAGGTGCTGCATTTGATAAGTTTTATATGTTTTCTGGCAATCATGACTTATATTACAAAGACAAACGAGATATTAAAAGTACAGAATGGGCAAAACACATACCCGGTATTACAGTTGTTGACAATATGTTGCAAATAGACGATGTTGCATTAGTTCCATGGATGGTAAATGATGAATGGAAACAAGTTGCTGCCATTGATTGCAAATACATGTTTGGACATTTTGAGTTGCCAAACTTTTTAATGAATGCAATGGTTAGAATGCCTGATCATGGTGAACTCAAAGCAGAAAACTTGAGTAAACCTGAGTATGTATTCAGTGGACACTTCCATAAACGCCAAAATCAAAAGAATGTACATTACATTGGTAATGCTTTTCCGCACAACTATGCAGATGCTTGGGATGATGACCGTGGTATGATGATATTGGACCGTGAAAATGCAGAAGAACCAGAATATATCAACTGGCCAAACTGTCCAAAGTACCGTACAGTTAAACTATCACAGTTGATTGACGAGAAAGATAGTTTGATCAAACCAAATATGTACTTGAGAGTAACTCTTGATTTACCTATTAGTTTTGAAGAAGCTAACTTTATTAAAGAAACATTTATAAAAGATTATAAATGCAGAGAAATTACGCTTATTCCACAAAAAAACTTAGAAGAAATGAGTTCTGAATTAGATATTGAACACTTCGAAAGCGTTGATCAAATAGTAAGTAATGAAATTTTAGCAATAGATAGCGATAACTTTGATAAATCATTACTTTTAAAAATATACAATGAGTTAGAATGATAAAACTTAAAGATCTTACAGTAAAAAACTTTATGAGCGTGGGTAATATTACTCAAGCAGTTGACTTTAACGAAGAACAGTTGACACTTGTACTTGGTGAGAACCTAGATCAAGGCGGTGACGACACCGGATCACGCAATGGTACAGGTAAAACAACTATTATTAATGCACTATCCTATGCATTGTACGGTCAAGCACTAACAAACATTAAACGTAATAACTTAATCAACAAAACTAATAGCAAAGGTATGTTAGTTACACTAAACTTTGAGAAAAATAACACTCAGTACCGTATCGAACGTGGTAGATCACCTAATATACTCAAGTTTTTTGTAAACAATCAAGAACAAACTGACGAACTCGACGATAACAGTCAAGGTGATAGTCGTAAAACACAAGAAACTATTGGCGATTTATTGAATATGAGTCATGATATGTTCAAACATATTGTTGCACTTAATACCTATACTGAGCCTTTCTTGAGTATGCGTACAAATGACCAAAGAGCTATTATCGAGCAGCTATTAGGCATAACAATTTTAAGTGATAAAGCAACATCTTTAAAAGATATTGTAAAAGAAACGAAAGATCGCATTACAGAAGAAACATTACGCATCGATGCTATCAATTCTAGCAACGAAAAAATACAAAACAGCATTAATTCGTTAATCAACAGACAAAAAGCATGGAAAAGCAAACAAAAAAGCGACATTGAACGATTAGATCAAGCTATTTCAGAATTAGAACAACTAGATATCGATAAAGAGTTAGAAAATCACCAAAAGTTGGTGGATTGGACTGAACTTAATAACAAAATAACAAGTTTTAACAAAGAAAAATCTACTTTAGAGAGTGCTTTGATGCGAGCAACTAAAAGTGTTGACAAAGCAAGCAAAGATATTGCAGATTTAGATGATGCTACTTGTTATACATGCGGTCAAGCACTGCATGAAGACAAAAAGGCGGAGATTCTTGCAACTAAAACCAAAGATTACCAAGATTCTATGGCATATCAAACAGAAGTTGCTGATAAACTCGAAGATGTAGTTAAAAATCTCAACGATATTGGTAATATTAACGGAAAACCTAATACTTTCTACGAAACTGCTAAAGAAGCATACGAACACAGAAACAACGTAGATAACTTAAAGCAAGCTAAGATAAGTAAACAGCAAGAAGAAGATCCATATCAGGCACAAGTTGATGATTTAACCAATACAGCGTTACAAGAAGTTGATTGGTCTACAGTAAACGAACTTAATAACTTAAAAGAACACCAAGAGTTTCTCCTAAAACTCCTGACTAACAAAGATTCTTTCATTAGAAAGAAGATTATTGACCAAAACTTGGCATATTTAAACGCAAGGCTCACATATTACCTAGATAAAATAGGCTTACCGCATCAAGTGGTGTTCCAAAACGACTTAAATGTTGAGATTACACAACTTGGTCAGGACTTAGACTTTGATAACTTGTCAAGAGGCGAACGTAACAGACTAATACTTGGACTTTCGTTTGCATTCCGTGACGTTTGGGAGTCATTGTACCAAAATATCAACTTGTTGTTTATAGATGAGTTAATCGATAGCGGCATGGACACTGCTGGTGTGGAAAATAGTATAGGCATACTCAAGAAAATGACTAGAGAGCGTAACAAAAACGTTTTCTTGATTAGTCATAAGGACGAATTAGTCGGTAGAGTTAACAATGTGTTAAAAGTTGTTAAGGAAAACGGCTTTACCAGCTATGCAAACGACATTGATATTATAGAATGATTGAAGATGACACACATGATAAACTTGTAAAGGCATATCTTGATTATTTTGCCTTGAATGAAGAGTTTCAACAACGTCCTGCTGAGTTAAAACGTAGAAAAGTTAGGAAAAAACTTATTGAAATAACAAAGTTGTGCAGAATTAGGCGAGAAGAAATACTACAAGAACATATTAGGCATGTAAAAGACGGCAGAGCAAAGAATAATCCAAAAAAGGCACGTGAAGCAAATCCAAAAAATAACTAATGTATGAGTTGGACATACAAAGGCAAGAAGGTTGAATCAATACCTGACGAATACGAAGGCTTTGTATATCTGATTACAAACAAAAAGACAAAACAAAAGTATGTAGGCAAAAAACTAGCAAGGTTTAAAACTACAAAGCCACCACTAAAAGGCAAAAAGAACAAACGTCGAGGCTACAAAGAAAGCGATTGGCGTGAATACTGGGGAAGTTCAGATAGACTGAACGAAGATGTAAAAACTTTAGGCGAAAAAAACTTTACTCGTGAAATACTTTACTACTGCAAAAGCAGAGCAGAGATGAGTTACATTGAAGCACGAGAACAGTTTGATAGGCGAGTATTAGAAACAGACGAATACTACAACGGTATCATCAATGTAAGAGTTGGTGGTTCACAAAAACTACGCCAGGCACTACTAGAACACAAATAGGCTATATATTGAGCTTTGATTAAATCCAAGATCCAGCCGAGGTAATGCTCGTAGCCGGTGGTGTGGAATGCTCACGTGAAGAAGTATACGATAGGCTTTAAAGGAATGGGCTCTGAGAAAAAGCAACCCAAGGGTAAGTGTTTTCGCTTGTTAGGGAATAACTGCCTTCCGTTGATATGACGAAGCTAGAGTAGGGGGATACAGGTCAACCGCCTCCGACAACGAAAGTTGAATCTCTTTTAACAAGATGGCAGAAGCGACTCGAATGATGCTTAAACCATATTCGCCCGGCAACGGGCGAATTATGACTTCACAATCTGAATGATACTAAAAGCATATGCTTACGCACATGCCTTGTTTCTTACTAATCACAAATACATAATATGTGTTGAGTGATAACGAAAACACAGATGAACGAAAGTTCATCTTAAATGCATAAATAATAGTGTTAGTTTTAAGGATATCTCACAATGAAAGTCTATGCAATAGTAACTGAAGATGTAAATGAAGCACTTCCATTTACTCAAAAAGCAAAAATGATGAAGCAAGCTAAAAAAGCTGCTAAAGGTGCTACCAAAGATGAAGCACGTCAAATGGAAGTTGAATTACTAACTTATTTAAAAACATCACGACAAAATCCAACTGTAGATGCTGTACAAAAATATTTTGATCAAAAAGGTTTAGGTAATATTGCTGCACCGATTATGAAAAATTTCCAAACTAAAACAATGAAAAAAGCAGCAAGTAGCCAAGCACGTCAAGACAAAGCAAGAGCAGCTGGTCAAGCAGCAGCAAAACTAGGCGGACTAGCAAAACAAGGTGCATCAGCAGCAGGATCAGCTATTGGCAAAGCAGCAACAGCAGCTAAAAACATGAGCGGTGTAGTTCCTAAAAGTCAAATCGGTGGTCCAGCACCGATGTTTAAAAGTGTACGAGCAAACTCAAGTATGTATGAAGCTGAAGGTCAAGATGTACTAACTAAAGGCGAAGTACGTAATATTATTAATCAAGTAGTTGCTAAAGGTTACGGTGGTGCTGCTGGATTTGACAAAAGTAAGTTTGCTCAAGATGAACCAAAGGCAACATTTAAGTCTAGTCAAGTAGATCCTGAAACACAAGCAGCTATTGATAAACTTAAAGCAGCTGGATATAAAATTACAAAATAATTACCAAAACGGTTGATTTGTTTTCTTTGCAGTCTCTAGATTCTCATTGATAACTTTTCCAATGACTTCTCTGTCTTCGGGAGATGATTCAAATATTTCACTCATCGAAATGCTGCCTCGCATGTACCAACACATTTTAAACAAACTATGCTTGATTTGCTTAACCTCATTACCGAGTTTGTCTACTTCTCTAAGGATCTTGTCAAGAGGCCACGATAAGATCCTTATGCGAAAAAACTTGATTGGTCAAACGTAATAGGTATTGTAAAGTCTTTAGGCGCACCTGCTTTTTGATCTTCTTCTGAGAAAGTAGCTTTAAATGGTTGTACAGAAAACTTTTTTCTTTCAGTATCAACATGAGATATTATTGCTTTGTACACACCTGCATCTGCATTTTCTAAAAACTCATTTATATGTTCTTTGTTTGTAACTGGGTCATCATCACCAACTTGAATTGCGGCAACTGTGTTAAAGATTTGTGTTACATTAATATCAGTTAACTTGGAAAAACTTTCTGCAAACTTTGCAAGTTTTTCTGTTTCGCTCATGTTGTCATCATTAACTACTCTAAACAATCTTTGTTCTTCAAATGTTTTTAAAGCAGTTTCTGTAAACTTTTTATAGGTCAATGGATGCAACTCAAATGTAAACTCATTGTGGTGTACAATAGGATTGTATTGCTGTGAAAGCAATCCATCTAAAATAGGACGTAGATTAATTTCAAATGTGCGTTCGTCATTCAACTCAGGCACATGAGTAGTTACTTCCATCATTTCGCCATATGTCGCTATACGCATAGCAAGTAAAATAGCATCAATGTCGATACTCGGAATATTCCATGCATTTTTTATATTTGGAAGACAACTTTGTATAGTCTGCACTGTGCTTTCGCCATTAAGCAAAGCATCAGGAGTCTTGATCATAATTTCATCTTTAGCAGTCATTGGCAAAACTGGATATTCTCCAGTCTCTATCTTTTCTAGAGATCCTGGAGCATAAAACATTCCTTGACTAGGCAAGTTAATATATATTTTTGCTTGTCTAAAATGTTTACTTAGTGGATTTGCATTTTGCATTGGTTTTCTCCGGATAAATACATTATATAACTATATATCCTTATAGTTAACTACGTATTTAACGATTTGAGATTGAATGGCAGACGAAGTTGAAATTATTAATGTAGGCGGACGTAATGGTGTTGCAAGTGAAGCAACACTAGACTTACTACTACGAGAGTTCCAAAAAAAATCCAGTAATAATAGCCAAGCAGCAAGAGATGCTGCAAGACTTCAAGCTCTGCATAATAAAGCAGTAAAGGACAGTACAACTGCGTTTGGAAAACTTAAAGATGCAACTGACGATCTTTCTAAAAGTTTTATAGGTCGTGTAGGAAAACAAGCAATATATGCTGGTGACAGGTTAGGAGACTTTGCTGAAGCAGCATTTGGTGCATCAAGTATACTTACAAGTATCGTTAGATACGGCGATGACACTATTGATACACTAAGAGGATTAACCAGTGTAGGTGCAAGTTTCAACAACAGCATGTTTGATATGATAGCTGCTAGTGCTAATAGTGCAATGAACATGGAAGATTTTGCTTCTTTAGTTCAAAACAACGCTACAACTTTAGCAACATTTGGTGCTAATGTAACCAGTGGAACACGATTATTAGGACAGTTTAGCAAAGACTTTAGACGAGGTGTTGGTAATGATTTGTTTTCAATGGGATTTACTATTGCAGATGTCAATGAAGGCTTAATAGGATTTTTAGATCTTGAGCGTAGAAGATCTAACGCTTCTTTAAGAACTGACAGATTATCTCAAGAAGCTGCAATGGCATACGTTTTAGAACTTGATAAGTTGACAAAACTTACAGGCGAAGAACGTGAACAGGTTGCCGAAAGACTTGCAATGCAAGTACAAGATGCTGGTGTTAGAGCTCAAGTCAATAGACTAGAAGGTCAAGCAAGAGCTAATCTTCAATCTAACATTGCATTCCTTGACAGTCAACTTTCAGGACCATTAGCTGATGCACTTATGGATTTAACAGATGGAGTTGCTCAAACTGACGTTGGTAAAGCATTAGCAAACCAAGTGCCTGGTATAACAGAGTTTGCTAGAAGAATGTTCAATGGTCAAGTAGGACTTGACGAAATGACTAGTGTATTGTTAGATCAAGTACAACCTGCACTTGAAAACTTTTCAACAACTACAGGAAAAGCAACATTAGATCAACTTAGAGGCAGTGGTGGTGTTGTTGGCGGAATGGTATCACTTGCAGATCAACTGTTTAGAATTAATCAACTACAAGATAGAAATGCTGGATTATCTGCAGAAGAACAAGCAAAAAGAGATAAAGTAACATCTACTTTAGGCGGCTTTGAACAAGCAATTACTGATGTTAGAAAAACAGTAGTAGATGCATTCCTTGATGCATCTACAGCAGCTGACGGATTGTTTGATAGTTTTGGCGAACTTATGACCACGATTGGAAATATTATTGCGCCAGAAGGAGTTGATGGAAGTATTCCTAGTTTTCAAACTAGTTTGAAAAACTTTATGACAGGTGCATTTGGCGAAGAAGGTTATGTAACAAAACTTGTTAGCACAATCAATACTACGCTTGCTGGAATAGATTGGGATGCAACATTTTTGTATATAGAAACTAAGTTTAATGAGTTTACAGGCTGGCTTGATGGACTATTACAAGTTTATAAGGCTGAAGGCTTTGGTGCAGCATTAGAACAAGCAGGCACTGATATAGTTAATACTCTACTCGACTTTTTCCTTGGAAAAATGCAAAATGTAGGTGGCGTTGGTCCTGATGCTGAATATAAAAGAGTAGGTGGTTTGTTTGCAGGAATGTACGATAGTATAATTTCTTTTATGGACGGAACTGGTGTATCTGACTTTATGCAACGTGTCTATGATACTATTTACGAATTCTTATTTAATCAAGATTCTAACGGTAAAACAAAAATGCAAACTTTTTTAAGCACTGTATATAACAATATCTACGGATTCTTGTTTGAAGAAGACGCCAGCGGTAAAACAAAAATGGAATCATTTTTAAGCACTGCATATGATTCTGTATGGGATTTTTTCTTTCCACAAACACAGACACAAGGACCTACCTTTTTTCAAAAAGTAGAAACAAAACTAAACGAACTTTTATTTCCTAATGCTCTATCAACTAAAAGTTTTGTAGATAATGTTGTTGAATACCTAAACAAGTTTATATACGGAACCAACAGTAGGCCAGACGGTACGGGTCGTATGACTGGAGGTATATTGTCTGGTATATCTGATGCAACTAACCGACTTCTAGAAGATAGTAGAGAAACATTAGTTTCATTGGCAGATACTATCAGTAACACTATACTCACAGTGTTTAATGAAAGAATACCAGAACTTATGGCTACTATTATAAACAGTGCGAAAAGTATATTAGGTGGTGGAAATGCAACTGTAAGCAGTATAGAAACTGGTGCCCCTATTGCAGGTAATCTTACAGCCGCAATTGCTCAGTCATTAGGATCTGATGCATTTTCGGCTAGGATTGATCCTTTAGCGTTTTACGGACAAATGCAACGAGCAGGCGGTATTGTTGGACTTTCGGAACTGGATGACAGGTACCAAACCAGAGGGTATCTAAACACTGTTTACGGAGAACTACAAGGACAAGGTTTAACATCAGACGATGCAAAACAACAAATACGTGACTCATTAAGAAAATTTATAACAGATAACTATAACGATACAGCAAGAGCAATGATGCTAGAATATTTAGAAGGTCCATTAGCAGGATTTATAAATGAACTACCTGCTTATAATATAGGTACAAATGGTTTTCAAAACTTTGGTGCCGGTACACCTGTAATGGTTCACAATGAAGAAGCCATTGTACCTAAAAACAGTCCTGCTGGTCAAATGTTAGAATCTTATTATAGTGGCAGTCAAGATCAAGTATCAATCAAGATAGATCAGTTAAATACTACTATGATGCAAGTGGTAAAACTTTTAGCTGCTGGTAATCAAATAAGCGAAAAAACTGCAAAAGGATTGAGGGGTATGACTACAGATTTTTATAGAGGAGCAAGGGTATGAGCTGGAAAAAACATTTTACGCCTGTTCCTACAAATATGAATACTACTGGAAGTTATTCTCCATTTTCGTTCAGTCGTGGAACAGGAGTTGGTCCAGCAGCAGCAAACTATAGCAGCCACTTGCCTGATGTTTATGTTGGTTCACCAAACCGTATTGAACGTTACGGTCAATACAATACCATGGACAACGATTCAGAAGTTAATGCTGCACTTGATATACTTGCTGAGTTTTGTTCACAAAAAAACAAAGAAAATCAAACTCCTTTTAAAATAAAATTTAATACTTCTCCAACTAACTCTGAAGTTCAAATCATTGGACAATATTTAAAACAATGGTGTAAAATACAAGAGTTTGAAAAAAGAATTTTTAAAATCATTAGAAATACTTTCAAGTACGGTGACCAGTTTTTTATTAGAGACCCAGAAACAAAAAAATGGTTTCATGTTGATCCTGCTAATGTAACAAAGATTATTGTTAATGAAAGTGAAGGCAAACGTCCAGAACAATTTATAATCAAAGATTTAAACATTGCTTATGAAGGATTAAGCGCAACTAAAATCAATACCAATAACGCATATGGTCCTGGAGGTAACCAACCGGGTTATCAAACACTTGATCAAAAATATATGACAGGAAAAACTCCAGACGCAGGCACAAGTCGTTGGGGTAACGAATCAAACGAAACAGCAGTTGATGCCAATCATATGGTTCATTTGTCAATGAGTGAAGGACTTGATCAAAACTATCCATTTGGCAACAGTTTGCTTGAAAGCATTTTCAAAGTTTACAAACAAAAAGAATTATTAGAAGATGCGATTATTATCTATCGTGTCCAACGTGCGCCAGAGCGCAGAGTATTCTACGTTGATGTGGGTAACATGCCAAGTCACTTGGCAATGCAGTTTGTTGAGCGTGTTAAGACGGAAATACATCAAAGACGTATTCCATCCAAGACAGGTGGTGGACAAACAGTTGTGGACAGCAGTTATAACCCGCTATCAATCAACGAAGACTACTTCTTTCCTCAAACTGCTGAAGGCCGCGGCAGTAAGGTTGAAACACTACCAGGCGGAACAAATCTGGGAGAGATTGATGACCTTAAATACTTCACTAATAAGTTGCTACGCGGCTTACGTATCCCTAGTTCGTACCTACCAACTGGAGCAGATGATTCAGCTTCACAATACAATGATGGACGTGTGGGGACCGCTTATATTCAAGAACTACGTTTCAACAATTATTGCGAACGTTTGCAAAGTTTGATTACTGAGGTTTTTAACAGAGAGTTTAAACTTTATCTAAATCAAAAAGGTTTAAATGTTGATGTTGCAATGTTTGATTTAGCATTACAACCACCTCAAAACTTTGCGAGTTATCGTCAAGCAGAACTTGACAATAATAGAATCTCAACATTTGCTCAAATGCAACAAATTCCTTTCATTTCTAATCGTTTTGCTTTACAACGTTTCTTAGGATTGAGCAAAGAGGAGATTGCAGAAAACGAAAAACTATGGAGAGAAGAAAACGACGAGCTGTTACAAGTTCCTGGCGATGACGCAGCAAGTCAACTTAGAGATGCTGGCATTTCTGGAAGTGATATAAGTGCTGATACAGAAAATGCACAAGGAGACGAAATCACTGGAGACGAAGATGTTGCAGCCGGAGATGAAACGTCAGTAGTAGGAGGAGGTGCTGAAGTACAACCTACAGCATAAATACATTATGATTTTACGAGAAATATATTACTTTGATAAAGAAACAATGGAACCAGTTGAAGATCAGCGTTATAACGCTGAGGACGATGAATCAATTGTAAAAATCGATGATACACGTAAAACTAGACTTACTCTAAAAGATATCAATAAAGCACGTAGGGCTGATGATATGCACAGAAAAGAGGCGCAAAAAGATTTAGTGCATATTAGACAAATGTATGGTATTGCAGCACAGCAACCAGAGGAAACAGTGTAGGAGTATCATTTGGTTAAAAAATATATACCTGGCGAAACCAAAGAACAACGAAAAGCCAGGAAGCGCCTAGAAAAAGCCCGTTTAGAACAAAAAGAAATACAAGAAATAGCAGAACGTCCTAGTATGATTATCGGACGCACAGCATTTGTGTTGGGTAACGGAACTAGTAGAGAAGAAATAGATCCTGTATTTCTTAGACCGCATGGAAGAATATATGGGTGTAATGCATTGTATAGAACATTTAACCCAGATTATTTAATAGCAGTTGATACAAAAATGATTCGTGAGATAACACAAAAAAACTTTCATTTACAGCATGGAAATGTATGGACTAACCCAAACAAATATACTAGAAGTATTCCAGGTTTAAATCTATTTAACCCTAACTTGGGATGGAGCAGTGGCCCGACTGCACTAAACTTAGCAAGTAAACACGAAAATGATATTATATACATTTTAGGATTTGATTACGAAGGCATTGGTAATAAAAAAGAACTTGTAAACAATCTTTATGCAGGAACAGAAAATTATAAAAATAAAAACGATAAAGCAACATATTTTGGTAACTGGTCTCGTCAAACTATGACAGTATTAAAACAAAATTCTAATACTAAATATATCAGAGTTGTAAGAGATAAGGATTATTTTTTACCAGAAACTTTACAAGGAATACCAAATCTAGAGCATGTAACAGTAAAAGATTTTAAAAAAACATTCAGTATTTCTTAATCTACATAGAAAATGAGCTCAAACGAGCCCATTTCTACGTATATTTTCCTAAAAAGTGTAAATATAATAGACAGCCTTGACAATAAAGGAGAATGACATGACTGATCTAAAAAAGTTTGAGGAAATGCTTGAACGCCTAGTCAATGAAGACAGAGAAGGTGCAGAAGAGCTATTCCATGAAATCGTGGTAGAAAAATCACGTGAGATTTACCAAAACATCATTGAATCAGATGACGAAGAAGTTGATGAAGCAACAGACGAAGAAGTTGATGAATCAGATGATGAAGAAGTTGATGAAGCAACTGATGAAGAAGTAGACGAAGCAACTGATGAAGAAGTAGACGAGTCAGAAGATGACGATCTAGATGAAATGTTTGGTTTAGACGAGCTTGACATGGAACCAGAAATGGGCGGCGACGAAACCGACGACATGATGGGCGACATTGAAATGCCAGATGGCGATGATGACGACGAAGAAGGCGACGACGAAGAAGGCGAAGGCCCTGAAGCAGCTATGGCTGATTTAGAAGCAGCATTCCAAAATCTTCAAGCAGAGTTTGAGAAAATGATGGGTGACGACGACGGAGATGATGACGACGAAGCCGAAGAAGAAGCATTTGCATATGAGTCAGAAGAAGAAGTTGATGAATCAGATGATGAAGAAGTAGACGAAGCAACCGATGAAGAAGTTGATGAATCAGATGATGAAGAAGTTGATGAAGCTGTACAAAAATCAGCAGCAGAAATCATGCGCGAATATGCTAACAAAATGGCAGATGAACCAAAAAAAGGTGACAATGGCGCAAATGCAAAATCAGTAGTTGCAGGTAAAAACGATATGGGCGGAACAGCGTCAAACATCGTAGCTGGCGGTGAAGCTGACACAGGCGGAACAGCAGGCGGCTTAGCAGCACCAACTACAAAAGAAGATAACGCAGGTAACAGAAATGTTAAAGGCGGTACAAGTGCCAAATCAGGCACTAAAACAGAACCTGGCCACGGCGCTGAGAAAAAGGGCAAGCCAGAGAACGCAGCTAATAAAAAATCACCTATTGGCAGCTAAAAAGTAAGGACTGATAGATGTTTCAACTACGTGAAAATCTAAGTTTTGACCAAGCTAGAATGGTCGTTGAGTCTGCCAACGAAGGCAAAGATCTTTACATGAAAGGTATTTGTATTCAAGGCGGCGTTAAAAACGCTAATCAGCGTGTTTATCCCGTAGAAGAAATTGGCAGGGCTGTCACCACGCTCAATGAGCAGATAGCCGGTGGATACTCAGTTTTAGGCGAAGTAGATCATCCTGAAGGACTTAACATAAACCTCGATCGTGTATGTCACATGGTAACAGAAATGTGGATGGACGGTCCAAACGGTTACGGAAAATTAAAAATCCTACCTACTCCGATGGGAGGCCTAGTTAAAACAATGCTAGAAAGCGGCGTTAAACTAGGTGTCTCATCTAGAGGAAGTGGAGAAGTTGACGGCAGCGGAAACGTTGCCGGATTTGAAATAATCACTGTGGACGTTGTGGCACAGCCCAGCGCCCCTGGTGCGTATCCTACACCTATTTACGAACATATTATGAACGAAAGAGGTGGATACAAGGCATTATTAACTTCTAAAGAAGTAACAGGCGATCCAAAGGCAAAAAAATATATTAAAGAGAGTCTATTAAATATAATAGACAGGCTCCAATAAAAGGAGAAAAAAATGGAAGCACTTAAATCCCTTTTAGAGAGCGAAGCAATAACCGAAGCAATGGCTGCCGAAATTCAAGAAGCTTTTGATGCAAAAGTCAAAGAAAATCGTGTAGCTGTTACTGCTGAGTTGCGTGAAGAGTTTGCAAGTAAATATGAGCACGACAAAGGTGTAATGGTTGAAGCTGTTGATTCACTAGTTACAGAAAAACTAGCTGAAGAAATGGCAGAGTTCCACGAAGATCGTAAACAACTTGCAGAACAGAAAGCAAAATATGCAGTTGCAATGAAGGAAAATGCAAGTCTGTTACAAAGATTTGTTACTGAAAATCTAGTAAAAGAAGTTAACGAACTACATGAAGACCAAAAGGCTATGGCTAGTAAGTTTTCTGTACTAGAAGAGTTTGTTGTAGAACAACTTGCAGGTGAAATTGCGGAGTTCCAAGAAGACAAAAAAGACCTTGCTGAAACAAAAGTACGTTTAGTACGTGAAAGCAAAGACCATTTGAATAAAGTTAAAACAACTTTCATTCAAAAAAGTGCTGCAATGATTTCTGAAACTGTTGAAAAAGCACTAACAGGTGAAATATTACAGTTGAAAGAAGATATTGACTCAGCACGTCGAAATGATTTTGGACGTAAGATTTTTGAAGCATTTGCAAATGAATATATGTCATCGCATTTGAATGAAAAATCTGAAACACAAAAACTATTAAAAGTTCTTGCTGCTAAAGATCAACTACTATCAGAAGCAAAAGATTTAGCTAACAAAGCTAAAGATATTGCAAAAACAAAAGATGCTGAAGTAGCTCGTTTAGTTGAAGCGCAAGAGCGTACAAAAGTAATGAACGAGTTGGTTGCACCATTAGGTAAAGACCAGCGTGAAATCATGACAGATTTACTGGAAACAGTTCAAACGAAGAAACTACGTGAATCGTTTGACAAATACCTACCATCAGTTATTGATGGTAAGAGCCCAGCAAAGCAGAAGGCACCACTTACAGAAGGCAAAGAAATTACAGGCAACAGAAAACAAAAGTTCAGTAATGAAGCAGACGCAGTTGACAGAAATGTTATTGATATTAAGCGTCTAGCTGGATTATAAAGGAGAAACATTATGTCAGAACTATTAGAAAGTCGCTGGCAGGAGACCAAAGGTGCCCTTGTTGAAGGCCTTTCAGGCAACAAAAAAGCTGTTATGGAAACAACTCTTGAAAATACTCGTAAGCATTTGATGGAGACAGCAACAGCGGGTGCAACTTCTGCAGGTAACGTAGCAACACTTAACCGTGTGATCCTACCAGTGATCAGACGTGTTATGCCAACAGTGATTGCTAACGAAATCGTTGGTGTTCAGCCAATGACTGGTCCAGTGGGTCAAATCCACACACTACGTGTACGTTATGCTGATAGCTATACAGGCACGTCAGGCGGAAGCGCAGCAGCTGGTGAAGAAGCTCTATCACCATTTAAAATTGCTGAAGGTTATTCAGGTAATGCAAATGGTAAAGCAGACGCAACAGCAGCAAAAGAAGGTGCAGCTGGTAACAGACTAAGCATCCAAATCTTGAAGCAAACAGTCGAAGCCAAATCACGCAAACTAAGCGCACGTTGGACATTCGAAGCAGCTCAAGACGCTCAGTCACAGCATGGTATCGACGTAGAAGCAGAAATCATGGCAGCACTTGCTCAAGAGATTACTGCTGAAATCGACCAAGAAGTACTACGTAGCCTAAGCACACTAGCAGGCACAGGTACAGATACATACAACCAAGCAGCAGTTTCTGGTACAGCAACATTCGTCGGTGACGAACATGCAGCACTAGCGGTTCTAGTTAACCGTGCAGCAAACCGCATTGCACAGCGTACACGCCGTGGTGCAGGTAACTGGGCAGTTGTATCACCAGCAATCTTAACTGTACTACAATCAGCAACAACTTCAGCGTTTGCACGTACAACTGAAGGTTCATTTGAAGCACCAACAAACACAAAAATGGTTGGTACACTAAACAACGCAATGCGCATTTATGTTAACACATATGCAGACGACGACGATGTACTTGTTGGTTACAAAGGTTCATCAGAATCAGACGCAGCAGCGTTCTACTGCCCATACATTCCGTTAATGAGCAGTGGTGTTGTTCTAGATCCAGATACATTCGAGCCAGTCGTGAGCTTCATGACTCGTTACGGTTATGTGGAACTATCAAACACAGCTTCGTCACTTGGTAACGCAGCTGACTACCTAGAAAAAGTAGAAGTTACTTCAGGTAACCTAAGCTTCAGCTAAGTTATATTTTTTATAATAATAAAAAAGGCCCTACGGGGCCTTTTTTTGTGATATATAGTTTTATGAAAACACTATGGACATATGGTTGTAGTTGGACACAAGGTTCGTGTTTAGAAGATAACAGTATATTTGAAAACAACGATTGGGATTTTGACGAATATAAAACAAGCAAATACAGTTGGCCAAGTATTTTATCAACTGAGTTAGGAATGATTTGCAAAAACAAAGGCGCTGGCGGCAATAGTAATCAAAAAATATTCCAAAATATAATAGACGATTGCGATCAATGGCAAAAAAATGATATTATTATTGTTATGTGGACTGGTTATTCAAGATTTTTGTTTTATCAAAATATACATGGAACTAACTTAAATCCTAATATAGATAATATTAGTTTTTATCAGTCTTATTTAAAAGAAGATTCTAAGTTAGATTACCTTGATTCTAAATATAAAACTTTATATTATATGAAAACACTTGATAAACTACACAAAAATACAATACAAACTTGTGTAGACTTTGGAAACATTGAACTTAAAGAATTAAAAGATATAAACTTTTATCAAAATCCTTACACTAACGATTACAAAGCACTGGATAACGAGCATCCTGGACCAGAATGGCATAAAAAAACAGCAAGTTTTTTAAAAGAGATTGTAAAATGAAACAAAATATATTTTCAGTTCCTATATATGTATCTCAAGTAGATATAGAGGAACAAACTTTAATAGAACAAACAATGTTAAACACAGATTTTGATTTTATCAAAGGCAGTGATTTTGGATTAGAAAGCGATGTTCAGATTACACACTTGTATGATAACTTTTTTGAGCATGGAGATTTTGAGTTTTTTAAATCAGTTATGCAAAAACATTTATCAAAGTACCTAAATGAAGTGCAAAGTGAGATTTTAAATTTTGAGATAGACACTGCTTGGATAACCAAAACGTTACCAGGAGAAGTAATAACACCTCACAATCACAGAGATGCTGACATATCCTGTGTTTACTATGTGCAAACTAATGGCGAAGATGGAGATCTTGCTCTTTATAGTCCTAATCCAGCAATAGATGCAAGTAGATGGATTGATCAAGGAAGTATATACAAAATAAAACCAATACCAGGACAGATTGTATTTTTTCCAGCCTGGTTATTACATTCAACAACTATAAACAAAACTGATAATGAAAGAATTAGTGTTGCAATAGATTTAATAGAAAAAAAATAAAAAAGTGGTTGACCTCTGTGTATTCTTTTGCTATATTATAAACATAACAAAGACGACGGTCTGAGTTAGATAGTGCAAGGAAACGCTGCTTGGTAGAGGCAGTAACTTGGCTAGTAGTTGTAGTGACAGCGCATGAGCAAGGAGACTTGAAGATGTGTTTTTGGAAGTAACTATCCGATGCTAGGCTTCGCTTTTATGGAAGGATCTACAAAGGCGATTGTTGGTAATCCTTAATCCAACCTATCATATTATTAGAGAAAGGTCTGCTATATTTTAGCAGGCCTTTTTTTGTGGACATTATAACCCATTTTTACGAAAAGGATAAATACTTATGTCAAGAGGAGAACCTCTTTGAGGACTTATGCGGTACCCACCGCGTAGACTTAGAACGTCAACAAAGGAGAAAAAACAATGGGACGTCCAGTAAATAAAAGATACTTCGGTGTAACCGGAGGAGCAACACCAAAAATACCAATCAGATTTTATAGTACATCATTAATTGAAGGTTATATTGTATCACAACGTGGCACAAATAAGTTTAACTGTTCAAACGATGCAGGATCTACAACAGCAGTATGCAGACTAGTACAAGCTGCACCAAGTGCTGACAACGAAGCACAGCTTATTGGAATCGGCGCAGGCGGCGGTGCTATTGCAGTTAAAAAACTTTTCAATAGAACAGCGGTAGATTATGACAACAATCGTTATACATGGACTGTAGAAGACGACTCAACTGAATCGCTACTTAGATTAACTGCTATCTAAGGAGAGATAGATGTTAAAGTTAGAGCAGTATGATCAGATTAGCGAATACAAAGTAAGGATTGCCCCTGGTGGAAACTTTACTTTTGATACTGTTGATAGCACAGGTACAGTTACTATTAATGGTAACTTAAATGTATTAGGTGCAACAACAACAGTTGGTTCGTCAGATTTGGTTGTTTCTGATAACACTATCACAGTTAATAGCGGCGAGACTGGCGCAGGTGTTAGTCTTACAACTGCTGGTTTAATTATTGATCGTGGTTCTCTAACAGACGCACAACTACTGTGGAATGAAAGTCTAACTACTATTGATGCAGGTGGCAATGATACACAGCCCGGAGCATTTAGTTTTGCTGAGGCTAATGGAAATCTTGTAGGTATACATGTTGCAAGTATTAAAGCAGATCCTAACGAAAATCTGTACTTACTTGGTGAAAATGGAACAGGGTATGTAAGTGTAACAGGCACTACTGATTATGAAAAACAAATTTTTCAATACGATGCTGGCACTAACTTAATCATATATAATCCAAGCACACCAGACAGATTAGCACAACCGGTTGATGATGATATTATACCAAATATTCGTAGTGTTAAAGATTATGTTAAAAGTTATCTTGCATTTAACTATTCAGATAGGATTGCTGCTTTACAAGACTCAGATACAAGAGTTACAGCATATGATGCAGATGATCCTGCCCAAGCTATTAGTAAAGTTGAAATAAGTATTGATGGCATAATCAATGCATCGTTTAAAACAGCATTTGCTGAAATATTTGACTATCAGTTTTCAACAGGAAACTTTGGAACAACAAACCTAAATGGTGATACAAGGATATCTGCAAACGGTACAGGTTCTATTATAACAAACTTTCCTGTTCAATTTGAAAAAATAACAGATCCGTTAGCACCTTCTGATGGAGTTAAGTTATATTCTAAAAGCGAGGCTGACGGCGGAACTGGTATATTTTTTATAAACGAAAATAGCACAAACGACGAACTTATTAGTAGGAACAAAGCATTACTCTACAGTATTATTTTTTAAAGGATTAGATTATGGCAATAAACAACGTATTAATACTATCAACAGATACAACTGCATTATCAGTTCCGGCTGGTAAAAAGTATGCTATAACCACCTTACTAGTTTGTAACTACGGAACATCAACTAATAGTATAAACGACAGTTCTTTTAATATGTATGTTATTAAAGGATCTGGTGGAGTTAAGTCAAGTACCAATCTAGTATTGAACAATGTTTCATTACCTGCGCAAGAAACATTTACTTTTAATGTTGAAAGATTAATATTAGAAGAAGGTGATAGGGTGATATTAAACAGCCCCGACGATGACAAACTTAGTGCAACTATTAGTTATTTGGAAGTATAATGAAGTATTTAAAGAAGCAGATATTACACGAAAGAAAAGTTAAAGATCAGTCTTTTGTATTAAATGCTGATGGTAGCATTGACATAAAACCGTTAGCAGGTAAAGAAGTAAGGATTGATGGAAACTTAAATGTTACTGGAAATAGTCCAGGCGCAACAAACCAACTTGTATACTACGTTAGCTTAGAAGGTAATGATTCTAATACAGGAACAGGTGCTGGACCAGGACAGGCAAAAAGAACTGTAAAAGCAGCAGTTGATGCTGCTCCTGCTGGTGCAACTATACAAGTTGCTCCTGGAGATTACTATGAAGAAAATCCTATTACTCTTAAAGCTCGTCAAACAGTTAGAGGTGATAGTTTACGTAATACACAAATATATCCAAAAAATAATACACAAACAATATTTTTTATGGATAATGCATGTTATCTATTCCAACTTACATTTAGAGCATTGCGTGATCCAGGTTGGTGCGCTGAGATTAAACCAAATGCACTTGTAACTGTTTCACCATATGTACAAAACTGCACTAACATGAACGGTCCTTGGCTTAATGACGGTACTGAATTTATACCTTTTGAAACTGTTCAAATTGAAGGTGTAAACCCTGGCGCTAGACCTATTGAAAATGATCCAAATGTTCCTTTAGGTAAACGTGTTAATACCACAGGTGGCGGCAACGGTATGCTAGTTGATGGCAATCAATATCATCCTGACAGCTTAGTCAAATCTTTTGTTGCTGATGCATTTACACAAATTGCACAAGGTGGTATTGGGTTCCATATTACAAACGAAGGTTATACACAGATTGTTAGCTGCTTCTCTGTTTTTACAAGAGTTGGCTTCCAAGCAACCAAAGGTGGTTATCTAAGTATTTCAAACTCAGTTAGTGACTTTGGTACATATGCTATTATTGCAGACGGTGTATTTGACAAAGTCTTTACCACCGCTAGACCAATCCAAGATTATTATTCAAGTGTGGGTAGTATTACTATGAACAATACTGGTGCTAACTATACTACTGCACCGACTGTTGTAATAGATCCGCCACTAGGTGATATAAATGGTGTTACAGCTACAGGCACAGCATCGTTAGACGCTACAACAGGACAAATTACCGCTATAACTATTACAGATCAAGGTAGTGGTTATGATAGAGTGCCAAATGTTAGTCTAGTTGGCGGCGGCTATGATGTTATTGCAACTGCTACTGCTAATCTTGTGACTAATCAAGTTATTACTGTAAACGGATTAAGAGATATACCTCAGACTGGTAGTATAATAACTTTTGAAGGTGATTCACAAGGATACTATGTAACAAATACTAATATTACCACACAACCTTTTATATACAACGAATCAGTATGTAGACGCGATGTTAGACGTATTGTAGATGCTGTAGTTGGAGATTTAGCATTAGGAACAAACTATCAATCGTTAGCAGCTGGTAGAAGCTATTTACGTGCAAGAGCAAATAAAGTTATTGCAGCACAACTTGCTCCAACTATATATGGCATTGAAGCAGCTAGAGACGAAATGCTTGCTCGTATACCTGACAGTGACCCACTTAACGAAGATGCAAGATATTTTATAATAGAACGTTTTGCAGAAATAGTGTCTTATCTAAATCAAGGAGATAGCACTGCTGCACCTGACATTGATTTAGGAACTAATACACTAGTAGACGAAGGTACTAGAGCAGCAGCAGATAACATTGTTGCAAATAAAGATTTTATAGTTAACGAACTAACAAACTATATTTCTAATCAGTTTTCTAATCTGTCATACAATCAAGCAAAATGTGAAAGAGACACAGAACTATTAGTTGAAGCTATAGGTTACGATCTTGCAACAGGAAGTAATGTTAGAACAATATTTGCTGCACTAAGTTATGCGAGAGCAAATGCTAGTAAAGTTTCGTCAGATATTCAATATGAAGTTTCAAAAGCAACATTTGAAAATACCAGAGATAGTATTTTAGCTATTAGTGCTGTTTCAGGATCACCAACAGCAGTAACTCGTGTTAATAACTTGTTTACAGAGTTTTTGGATATTTTTGCAGGCTTAAACTTTAATAAAGATAAATGTGAAAGAGATATTGGATATGTTGTAGATAGTGTTGCGTGGGATGTTATACTTAATACTAACTATAATGCAGTAACAACAGGATTGAGTTATCAAAGGGCACCAAGTGCATATGTTTTAAGCAGCCAGTTCCAACAAACTATTCGCACATATCAATACATGAAAGATATTGCCTCAAATACATATATGACATTAAGCAACACAGCAGTAACTAGAAGTGAAGCTGCATTTGATGAAATTATTGATATTATTTCTAATGCTGATAGTAGTCAAGATGCTAATGTAGTAGATGCAATAACATATACAGATCCTGGTGTTGATGTAAACAAAAGATACGCTAGAGAACTACTACAACTTAACAGAGATTATATTGCTTCTGAGTTAACAACATGGATTGCAACTTATTACCCAAGTTTAACATACGATAGTGCAACATGTGAAAGAGATGTAAAGTTTATTACAGATGCAGTGTGTTTTGACGTACAATACGGAGGCAACTTTGCTACACGTAGAGCAGCCGATGCTTACTTTGTTGGAACAGTAAGTCAACTAGGAAGCACAGACGAAGTAACAGCAACTATTGATGCTTATAACGAATTGATTAATATTATGCAAAACATAATATTAGAAACATATTCAGGTCAGCAAGTAACTACAAATCCAGCATCATCGTCTGAAGTTGACGAAGTAGGGTCATTAGTACAAATTGTAATAGACGTTCTTGAAGCAGGTAGTACTTCGGCTTTACCAACACTAACAGAGCCAAGTATAGCTCACATTACAGATCAAAATCTTATATACGCATTTAATAACTGGCAAGATAATATGCCTGCAATCAAAGTTGATGTATTAGAAGAAATCGATGTAAACATCACTAACGCAGATACATTAAGTTATCCAACACCAACTGGTGCTAGTTCAAATCTACCAAATGCAGTTGGACAACTTGTAGCAAATAGAAAGTTTATCCAAGAAGAAATAGCAGCATATGTTAATGTAAACTATCCTAGCGTTTACGATAATGGTAATGGCTACAATGAAAGAAAATGTAAAAGAGATGTAGGATATATTGTTGATGCACTAGCATATGATATTATGTATGGCGGCAATTCTGCAACTCGAATATGTGCTCAATCTTATTTTGTAGGTACAGTAAACCAGTTAGGAACTGACAGTGCAGAAGTGACTGCAACAATAGCCGCATATGAAAGATTGCAAACAGTTGTAAGTCAAATTATACTTGAAGGAGCAGTTGTTAGATCTAATGGAAATGATGAAACTCAAGATACTACTGGTGCTCCAGCATCAGGTACACAAGCAAACTTAGCTTCCGTTTTAGTGCAAATAATAATAGATGTTCTTAATGATGGAGATCTAGACAATCTTGAAACTCAAGTGTTACCAGATTTAACTTGGGCATCAAATGATGTAGAAGTTGCAGGTATAACAGTATATGGTTCAAGACAATCATTAGGTAGAGAAACAACAGATTTTGTTCTTGCAAACTATCCAGCTTTTACTTACGACCAAGATAAGTGTCAAAGAGATGTTGAGTTAATATTAGAAGCTGTTTTAAGAGATGCAAGATTAGGAACTAATCATAATATGATAGTTGCTGCTCAAGCATACAAAAGAGCAACAGCAAACTACTTTAATGTAAATCAAAACCCTGCAACTATAATGGCAATGAGATATGTTAGAGATACTGCATTGTCATATGTTACTACAAATGCTACAGCTACAACTCGTATAACAGAAGGTTTTGAAAACTTTTTTAACATTGTAGAATACGATGTTGAACCTAGCGAAGGTACAACTTATCCGTCACCAACTCCTGCAAGTCAAGAAAGAATAGATACAGCAAGACTTTTACAAGATAATAAAAACTTTTTAATAGAAGAAACAGTATTACATATTAACAACCAATATTTTATCTATGACAGCGAAAAATGCAGAAGAGATAGTGGATTAATTTTAGATGGTATAATAAAAGATCTTACATTAGGAACAAACTATTGGGCTGTATTAAATGGGTTATCATATCGTAGAGCTCAATCAAGTGTTGTTATTTCGGATCAGTTGGTGGAAACTATAGCCGCAGTTACAAGATTAAAAACACAAACATTAGCTGTATTATCAGACAGTCCGAGTATCACAGCAGTAAGTGCAGCATTTGATGAAGTAATAGATATTTTAACCAATGGATCTGCAAATGCTGATGCATTAACATGGACATCAACTGGTAATAATATTGATCATACAAATGCTAGAATACAAGTACAAAACAATAGAAAACTTATTGAAGATGAAGTTATATTATGGATTAGAGCTAATGAACCAACATTGGTATATAATGAAGCTACATGCCGTAGAGACCTAGGTTATATTATCGATGCTATAAGTCATGACCTAAACTATAACACAAATCTTGCAACAAAAGAAGCAGCAAAAGCATATTTTGTTGGTACTACAAGTCAACTTCCAGCAGACCAAAGGACTGCTACAGGCAATGCTATGGAACAACTTGGTCTTATCACATATGATGTTTTACTTGAAGCATACTCGGGGCAAGATACATCTGCTGGACTTGTATCAAGTGAAGAAGCAAATAAATCAACAGAACTTGCTAATATTATTAGAGATGTAGTAAAAGCAAATACTTTAGAGTTATTGCCAGCCGACGAAGCATTAGACGATACATGGAATACTTCTAATCTTTTAACAAGCAAAACCTTAATAGAAACTAACAGAACTGCAATATTAGACGATAACATTAACTACATCAACACAGTACTAAATGGGTTCAGTTATAGTGAAGAAAAGTGCAGAAGAGACACAGGATATTTGATTGATGCTGTTACTCACGATGTTCTTTATTTAGGCAACAGAAGTGTACTAATAGCCACTAGATCTTACTTTGACGATGGAGTAATACAAATATATGGACAAACAGGAGAAACTCAAGATGCACTTGAACATCTACGTGATGTAGCAATACAAGTCGTACAAGGTGCAGCAGTTGTTCCTGAAACAGGAAATCCTGAACCACAAAACCTAACAGGATTATATGGTTCATCTGCAGAAAGTGAAGAAGTAGGAGCATTATTTGATATTGTTATTACTGCTATTAGCGATTCAACAGGTTTAGAAACTACTCCATCAAATAGCAATCCAGATACAGATTGGATCGAATTTGGATTAAATGAAGTATGTAATAGTTTAGAAAATAATATTGAAAATATAAAATCAGACACTATTACGTTTATTACCGATAATATTATTTCTTTTAGCTACAATGTTGAAAAATGTGAAAGAGATACTGCATACATAGTAGATGCAGCAGTTTATGATACACTCTTTGGCGGTAACAAGCAAACACGTAGAGCAGCAGAAGCCTATTACAGTAATGCAGTCATTGCAGGACAAGAATCGATAACAGAACTATCTTACAGACACCTAGGTGAAGTGTTAGAAAGTGTTGCTCAAAACCTAAAAGTTACAGCATCATCTGGTACAACTGAAACGCAAACTTATGGAACAATAGGAGGAAGTGCAACTTCTGGAGCATATGCAAATAATATGGTAAACAAGATTGCTGATGTTATACTACTAGGCGGCACTACATATCTTCCATATGAAATTGACCACGACTATGACAACTTAGGACTTACATCTCTTGTAAAAACACAAAGAACAACTATACTTAATGACTTACAAGCTATCGAAGACGAAAGTATTAGATTGTTAAATGCACAATACGGTGGAGTTGCAGACCTTACATTATTCCCAGGTATAGTGGCTGTACAAGAGGGTACTCTTGGCAGTATGCAACGAGTAAGTACAGTTAGTACTTCGGGTCATGCATTTGAATATGTAGGCGCAGGTATTACATATAATGCTCTTCCATTCTTTGGTGGATCTCCTATAGCAGCAAACGAGTTTGTTGAAACTAATAATGGTAAAGTTTTTGCCGGCGGTACTGTTGACCAAATTGGTAACTTTAAAGTTGGTAACTATTTTAATGTTAATGCACTTACAGGATCTATTACACTTAACGCTGAAGAAATCAATCTATCAGGTATTGCTGCCATTGGACCATTCAGACGATTTAATATTCCTGTAGGTGTGGAACTTAAAGAAGTTAGTAACAACAGTGACCTAACAGCAAGCACAGGTGCAGCAGACCAAAATACTGTTCCAACTCAAACAGCAGTTGTAAACTACTTGACAAATAGGTATTTAAATAAGCTAACAGGCGGAACTGTTGAAGCTGATGTTGTATTTGAACAGGATATTGCAGTAGACGGCGGCGACATTACCACTACATCTACTATAGTTAATCTTGTCAACGACAATGCGAGTTTTGTAAACTTTGCAGGCGGCGCAACTTCTATAACGATTGGTGCTAACGGAGTGGGCACCACAGAAATTAGGCATGATGTTATAGTTGGAGGATCACTAGATATAGGTGGAAATACAACTATTGTTGGTGATGTTGATATTACTATACCTGACGAGTTACAACAAGCGTTCAACATTACAATGAACACTGAAGATTACATTACTATAGATACTAGAGATGCACAAGAAACAGTTGCATTTGGTAATGTGCCTGTTATAAGAATTCTAAATACATCACAAAGTACAGATAAAACCAACGGTTCTTTAGTTGTAGGCGGCGGTTTAGGTGTTGGTAAAAACTTAAACGTCGGCGGAGATATTTTCTTTGAAGGTAGTATTGTTAGCACTAATAGTGCAAACTTGAGCTTGTTTAATGACACTGCCGGAACAGTTAATGCGTTCGGTGATGCTACAGAAATTCAACTTGGTAGTTCGGGTATTGTACCTGGTAACTTTATTGTTAACAATGATTACATTAGATTTACTAGTAGCTATAATATGAAAATACCAACCGGTACAACAGGTGAAAGAGGAAGTGTACCAGAAGAAGGTTATATTCGCTTCAACACAGACTTGGGTATTTTTGAAGGCTACGATGGTATTGCTTGGAACACACTAGGCGGTGTTAGAGATGTTGATGGTAACACATACATCGAAGCAGAAAGCTCTCCAGGTTCAAACGAAAATGAACTAAGTTTTGTTACTGATGGCTTAGAAAGAATGAATCTAAGCACAACAGCATTCCGTTTAGACGATACTATAACAAGTATAACATTTGAAGGCACTACTCAATCAAACAGCCCAGATAGCGGTTTACTGGTGATAGAAGGCGGTATGGGCATTGAGAAAAATCTCAATGTAAGAGGTGATTTAAGAGTTTATAATGACACATTAATTAATGGAGCTCTTGATGTTGACGGTAGTGTTACTATTGGTACAAATGATAGTGTTGTAGACACACTTACAGTCAATGCAAATGCAACATACAATGTATATGATTCTACTACAGGTGCATTTGAAATACTAGAAGGTGCAAACAGTTATTTTAAATTGAATACAACTGACGGCACAGAAGAAGTGCTGTTTGGTGCAAATCCAGTGGTAAAAATTCAAAATACCACTGAATCAACAAGTGCAACAACAGGTGCCTTGGTTGTATCAGGTGGTGTGGGTATTGACGGCAATGTTTTTGTTACAGGAGACATGCAAGTTGACGGTTCACTAACATTTGGTGACGATGCTGTACTAGATACATTAAATGTTTCAGGTGATGCAGACTTTAATATTCCTGATAATACAGCAGAATCTTTTACAATTAGACAAGCATCATCTCCTTACTTGAATGTCAAAACAACTAACGGCAGTGAAGAGATTGCAATTGGTGGGACTCCGTTTGTAAGCATTGCAAACACATCAGAAGCAACTGCTCCTACAGAAGGTGCATTGCAAGTTGTAGGCGGTATTGGCTTAGAAAAATCACTGTTTGCAGGATTGGATATCACTGCACAACGAAATATTATTGCTGAAAACAATCTTGAAGTTAACGGCACAAGTATTAGCACAAGAGTTGATAGTGGTACATTTACATTGTTAAATGAAAACATTCAAACTATTGAAGCATTTGGTGCAGCTGATAATATTACAATAGGTGCAAGTACTGGTACAATCACATTCAACAATGAAATATTCATTTTTGACAGTACTGCAAGCATTCAATTGCCAGTTGGTACTACTGCTGAAAGAACAGCAGCAGCAACTGGTCAAATACGCTTCAATTCTGAAGATAATTTGTTTGAAGGATACGATGGCAGTAACTGGGGATCACTAGGTGGCGTAAAAGATGTTGACCAAGACACATTTATAAGACCTGAAACAACACCAGGTTCGGATGAAGATCAATTAGAATTCTTCACAAATGGCACTCAAAGAATGCTGTTAACAAACACTGATTTAGATATTGATTCTACAGTACAAGTTGATATTGCAAACACCAGCACTAGTTACAGATTCGACACAGGTGCACTAACAATTGCAGGTGGTGTAGGTGTTGCTGAAAATGTATTTGTACAAGGATTTATTGGTGGTGATGCAACTGGAACACTGCAATTAACAGATTTGTACACTGATAAGTTATTGATTAAAGCAGGCACAATCGAAACACCTGATGATTTCAAAATTGTTTCAAATGCACCAGATAGTGCAGCAGATGACATTGTGTATCCAGTAACACTGGCTCATCATAGTGTAAGCGGTACACCAGTTGCAGGTGTTGGTGTTGGTATGAAATTTGAAGTTGAAACAACAAATGCCAACTTTGAAACAGGTGGACAAATTGATAGTATTGTACAAGATATAACAGGTACACAAGAAGACTTTGACATGGTGTTTAGCACAATGTCTGCAGGTGCTGTTACTGAAAAATTTAGATTAAGTGAAACATTAGCAACTGTTAAAACTAGCTTACAGGTTGACGAAGACTTAACTGTAACTGGTATTTTGGATGCATCTGGATTTAGAGGAAGTGTTTTTGCAGATGATAGTACAGAGATCATCGATAGTATTAACAACAAAATTACTGTTACAAATGCAGAAGTGGGAACACTAACACTTACAACTGACTTAGAAGTACAGTATGGTGGTACTGGACGCAGTAATTTTGTTACAAATGGTATTGTATACGGTAATGGATCTAATCAACTACTAGTTACTGATGCAGCAGGCAGCAGCGATATTAGCACATCGTTCCAAATACTAACTGTCACAGATTCAGGCGATGACACACCAATTTGGACAGATACCATAGATGGCGGCGAGTTCTAAGCCGCCATTTTACTCCTGTGATAAATAACTATACAACGATTTCTATCGTGTAGTTTGGGCGTTTTTAACTTGACCCGTACCTAAATAGGAGGCAGCCTTAATGGCAACAAAGATTAGACACAAGCGTAGTAGTGTGGCTGGAAAACAGCCTATAGTTTCTCAACTTGAATCAGGTGAATTGGCAATTAACACAGCAGACGGTAAAGTATTCCTACTGCGTGATGACAACACAGTTCAAGATATTACAAAAAGAATTTTTGAAAATAACAGTGAAATTAAAGTAGATGATGCTGGCGACAGTACATCAGCTGAAATTTCATTTACAGTCAATGACTCAGAAAAGATGACAATTACCAACGAAGGTATGAACATTAAAGAAGCAATTGACATGGAAAATGCAACTAGCATTACATTTAGAGAACTTACTGCTTCTGGTGAAGACGGAATTAGTTTAAAAGCACCAGATACCCTTCCTACTAGCTACAATCTTACTTTGCCTCTAACTGCTGGTACAAAAGGTCAATTACTTAGAACAGATGCTACAGGACAATTAGAATTTGTTGATTCAGACTTGTTTGGTGGTAATGTTATCTATGTTAGTGCCGAAAAAGGCGACGACACTAACGATGGACAAACTGCTCCGGTTAAAACTGTTAAGAGAGCCTGTCAACTTGCAAGTGCTATTGTTTATAATGTAGACGGTACACTAACAAATACTCGTGTTAATATTAAAGTTGCGGTTGGTGATTACACAGAAGACAACCCGATTATTGTTCCAGATAACGTTGTTATCAAAGGTGACGGTTTGCGTGGATGTATTATTCGTCCTGCTAATGCTAACCTTGACATGTTGCGTGTAAGAAACGCATGTTATTTTGGTGAATTTACCTTTAGAGATGGTGTTGACGCTAACTTTGTTCCGTTGATCACATGGGACTATGCTACAACATTTGACGATCCTGATGCTACTGATGTAACCGACCGTGCTGAATATACAAACTTGCCAAATACAAAACCAACTATTGTTACATCTCCGTATACACAGAACTGTTCGATTATTTCGTTCTTAGGCGGTAGTGGTGCTAAGATTGACGGTGCATTGGTTAACAGCCCCAATGTGCCCCAATATAATATTGAAGCTGAGAATCCAGTTATTGGTGCTATACCTGAACAAGGTAAATCAATGGTTGCTAACGCATATACCATGCTTTCGTTTGGTGGTACAGGTTGGCGACTACTAAACGATGCTTATGCACAGATCGTTAGCTGTTTCCAAATCTTCCTACTTAACGGTGTTTATACACAATCAGGCGGATATTGTTCGATTACCAACTCTGCTACAAACTTTGGTTTATATGCTTTGCGTTCATCTGGCTATTCACCGAAGGCGTTTGAATTTGACCGTGCATTTGTCACAAGTACTGGTGCATTTGAAGGCAAGCAAACAATTACAATGGTGGGATTAAACAGAACAGCACCAGTTGAAGAATTTGTTTTAAGATTTAGAGAACCGGGTTATAAAGAAGCATACGATGTTCTTTTGAGTAAACGAGATGCTATTGCTAATGATACAATTACTTGGATTAATGGTCAAGTTAGCGCAGCAACAAGCAATATATGGGCAGGCTTTACATACAATGAAGAAAAATGTAGAAGAGATGTAAGATTTATTCTAGATTCTATACGCTATGATATCATGTTTAATAGTAATTACAGAACTATATCAAGTGCAATAAAATATTACAATGGAACAAGTGACACTGTTATAAATGATCAAAGAGATCAAACTGTAGAATCATTTACACAAGCAAAGGCATTTACCGCTGCAACACTTACTGATGCAACTGCTATTAGTAGAGCAAATGCACTATGGGACGAAGTAATTGACATTATTACAAATGGTAGTAGTAACGATGTTCCTGGAGAAATTGCAGATACATTTGTATATCCAACACCAAGTTCTGGTACAGGTAATGCTAGTGATGCAGGATATGCTAATGCTGTGCAACAATTGCTTGCAAACAAACAGTTTATCAAAAAAGAAGTTACAGCATGGATTGCAGTTCAAGTTGCTGCAGGTACATCACCATTTGCAACAGATTTTACATACAATGCAACTAAATGCGAAAAAGATATTTCTTTAATCATTGATGCACTTATCTACGATTTAACATACGGTGGTAACTTGCTTACTAGAGATGCTGCATTCCAATATTTTGTTGGTACAACTGCACAGTACGGTACAGGTAAAAAAGAAGAAACAATTGCTGCATACGGTAGACTGAAAGATGTTATAGGTGATGTTGTATTAGAAAATACTGTCACAGTTTCAAGTGGAAACACAGAAACACAAGATACAAGTGGCACAGCAGGTAGTGCAGCAGCAAGCACACAAGCAGAAGCACTTATACAAGTTGTTGTTGATCACATTGATAACGACGGCGGCGAAATTGTAAGAAGCGAACCAGATACATCTTGGCCATCACCTGCTCTTGTTGCAGATGCAAACAATGCATTAGGAATTGACTCAGCTGGTGCAGTTAATATTGCTCAAAGAGTTACAAAATATATTAATGAACAAATTGATGCAGGCATGTGGTATAACTTTGTCTATGATCAAAGTAAATGTTTGCGTGATACAAAACTAATAGTTGAAGCAGTAGCAAAAGATACTTGGGACACTGGTAATAGATATTCAAGAAACGCAGGTTTGAGTTATTTTACAGCGAATATTGCAGACAGTTCTAGAAGTTTAATTTCAGGTCAAGAGCTACAAACTATTAAGGCTATTCAGCAAGCAGCAACTCTTTCAAACACAGAAATCACAGGTTACGGACAGATCACTACCGCAGTTGAAGATTTTGTGCAAAGTAGATTTGATATCATCACAGACATTATTAGAGATCCAGATTCGATTCCAAATCCAAACGATGTGAGTAGTGAAGGCGATGTAACACTAGACTTTATTCCAACACCTGACGAAACTACATTTGATGCAGCGACAGCACTTAATGTAACAACTGGAATTTTTACAATTACAGGTCACGGCTTTACAAACTTACAAAAAGTTATCTACGATAATAATGGAAATACAACAATTGGTGGTTTGAATAATGAACAAACATATTATATCAAACTAATTGACGAAAATGAATTTACACTAACAAACGACGATAGTGGTGAATTTGACGCAACAATCTTTAGCAACTTTAGTAACACAGGCACTCATAAATTTCTAGCAAATATTATAGAATTCTTTGTTGAAGAAGTTACAGCTTCGCATACTACATACCAAAAACTTATCTTAGAATCTGGAGCAGAAAGTTATAACTTTGTTCCAGGTAGAGCAATTCAAGGTACAACAGGTGCAAGCAATAATAGTGCAATTGTTAGCAAATGGGTTCCTGCTGAAAGAGAATTGACAGTTAGTATTGAACAAGTGACCGTTGGATCAAGTGTTCTTCGTATTCAATTTGATGCAACAAGTACTATTACAGAAGATCACAGTGATACACCAAACACAAGTATTGGTATTAACGAAGTTAGTGCTGTAACAAATAGAAGTACAGCTACATTCTCAATAACAGCAACTGACGGTAGTAGTAGTATCACAAATCTAGTAAACTTGCCAGAGAAACAACTTTGGTTCCATAGACCAAGTATTGTTAACTCATCTGCACATACTTGGGAATATGCAGGTTCAGGTACAGATTATAACGCATTACCACAGAACGGCGGTAACACTAGAGAAGAATACGAACAGTTTGAAGAACTGCCAGGACGTTGCTACTCATCAGGTACAAACGAACTTGGTGACTTTAAAGTTGGTGACTTTATTACAGCGTTTAACAGAACTGGTAACATTACCTTTAGAAACAAAGTGCAGGTGGACGAACTTGATGCATTGAAATTGAGTGTTAGTGATGTTGCTATTGAAGAAATTTCAACAGATGTTAACTTAGGTGATAACGAAATTGGTGGTGCAAAAGATACTCGTATTAGCACACAGCTTGCAGTAAGAAGCTTCTTATCAAACAGACTAGGTGGGTTTATTGACAAAACAGTTAGCTCGGCTGCTGTTCCAGGTGCTATTGTACAGCTCAATGTTAACGGACAGTTAAACGCAGACTTGATTCCTGCCACTAGACAGTTTACAAACACAAATACCAAAGGATATCAATCAAGACTAAACCAAGTCGAAGATATTCCAGCAGTTGACTTGAAAGCAGGTGACATTGGTACAGAAGAATATGAACAGGTAGAACTTACACTGTCTGGTACTGTAAGTGCAAGCGACGGTGACACTATTACACAACCAGGTGTTACA
>Ga0129348_1000003_pt1 | contig 77521 bp, 91 predicted proteins | sample CPBDNA_4_FD_94424 | JGI IMG/M metagenome (GOLD analysis project Ga0129348, IMG submission 94424) | Freshwater to marine salinity gradient microbial communities from Chesapeake Bay, USA - CPBay_Sum_27_0.8_DNA | ecosystem: Environmental > Aquatic > Marine > Coastal | place: USA: Chesapeake Bay...
CTCTCATTCACCCTGGACCGATCCCCGGGGTCCACGTCACTTCGCCATAACCAGCACAAAGACAAAATAGTGTTCAATTCAATACAGATTCATCACGCTGGTCTTCAGCCAAGCAACAAAGATAAGAGTCTGATTCCGCAACAACAAACCACAGCCATCTCACGACTTTTGATCAAATCGACAGGAGCGCTGGATCCCTTTTGATATTGGTACTTACAATGAATCAGCCATTGTGATAAGACTGGAACACCCCGGGGTGAAGCATCACCAAAAGCTTTAGAAATCTGAGGAAGATTCCATGGTGTTGACGCTATACGGAGGTCCAAAAACGAGGGCAAGCCTGCCACAATGGTACATGGAAGAAAAAGACATCTCCTATCAATTAATCGAACTGGATCATCAGAAGGGCGAGAACTACAACACAGAATTCCTCGCAATCAACCCATTCGGAAAACTTCCAACACTGATTGATTCAAGTATTTCAATGCCAAATGGAGAGCCTCTCACCCTCTTTGAAAGCGGAGCAATCCTTTTGCACTTGGCAGAGCAATATAGCGAAGACATCCAAACAATTGAACACAAATCTCTTACAAGCCAGTGGTTACAGTTTGCCAACTCAACCCTATCTATTGCCCTGTTTATTCCAAGCCATCGAGAGAAAGAATTTCCGCGTCTCATGAAAGAATTGGATCGCCAATTAGAAACAGGTCAACCCCTTGTAGGGAACATCTGGGGAGCAGCGGATTGCGCTATTCAGGCCTATCTAGCTTATTTACCTTTAATGTTTCCCCAGATCGATCTAACTCCCTATCCATCAATCCGAACAACAATCAAACATGTTGAGCGTCGTCCCGCTTATCGCAAAGCCATGGGAAATCTGCGCTAAAACACCCCATCGCGCTCTCGAACCGCTTCAAAACTCCTAAGGACATCGCTCAAACAATGGCACCACTAAGCCTTGATGCACTCCGTGACGAAATGAGTGCGGAGACAGACTTGCTGATCGTGCAAGACCTCGACGGAGTTTGCATGCCCCTTGTCAAAGATCCGCTCACCCGCAGCCTTCGCGCTGATTACGTGCAAGCGGCGGCAGCGATGCAAAACAAGTTCAGCGTGCTGACGAACGGTGAACATGAGGGCAAGCGAGGTGTAAACCGACTCGTTGAAAAAGCCTTAGGCGACAACCAGAAGGCCCAACGGGAGGGGCTCTACCTGCCAGGGCTGGCCGCGGGAGGCGTTCAATTTCAAGACCGATTTGGCATGGTTTGCCACCCCGGGGTCAGCGATGAGGAAATGAGCTTCCTGGAATCCGTGCCTCAAAGGATGGAAGATCTATTGCGCTTCAAACTGAGTGAAGTGCTGCCTGAATTACAAGGCCAAGCACTCGAGGAAGAACTCAAGCTCGCCATTCTTGATACGCAAGTCTCACCAACCATCAACTTGAACAGTCTGTTCAGCAGGATCCAAGGAGACGTGGACCGCCAAAAACAGCTGCAATTGATGTTGTCCGATTTGATGGATGCCCTGATGTCAGCCGCAGCAGAGGCTGGACTGCCCAAGTCATTTTTTCTACACGTCGCTCCAAACCTGGGACTTGATGCCTCTGGTGAGGAACGAATCAAACCGGCAGAACCTGGCGATGTTGGAACCACTGACATCCAATTCATGTTGAAGGGAGCCATCAAAGAAGTGGGATTGCTCGTGCTCATCAATCGGCACATCGCACAAAAAACCGGGACTGCGCCACTTGGTGAGACGTTCAATGTGCGCAACGCGCCCCACGATCATCAAGCCCTGCTGGATCTTTGTCATCAGCACATCAAACGCGATGCCATTCCGATGCTGGTTGGCGTCGGTGACACCGTGACGTCCACGCCCTGTCCACTGGGTAATGGTTGGTTGCGAGGAGGAAGCGACAGAGGATTTTTAACCCTTCTTCAACAACTTGGTGCAAGTTATGACCGGCCAGCCCGTGTTGTTCTTGTGGATAGCAGTCATGGAGAAGTTGATCGCCCGAATTTGAGCAACAGCCAGCTGTCAGGGATCAGCGATCCTGACGACCCACTCCGTTTTGACTGCCTCGTCAAGGGAGGTCCCAATGAGTACGTCGATTGGTTTAAAACATTGCCTCATCCCTGCACTGATGCTGAATAGCTCATCAGCAGCGCTGCAGCCTTCTCCACAAGCAACACCTCGGTCCCCTCATCCCCTCCCCTTGACATCCATCTCCCCCCTCACTGAGCAAGATCCCAAGCGAAGGGCGAAGCCGTTCCCTGCACTCAACCGTGGAGAGCTTGAGACACTTCAAGTGAATCTGGGCTACCGCTGCAATCAGAGCTGCAGCCATTGTCATGTCAATGCGGGACCATGGCGAACGGAAATGATGGAAGAGGAGCACATCAAGCTCATTCCCAAGGTTCTCCAAACACTCAAACTCAACTGCCTCGACCTAACGGGAGGTGCTCCAGAACTGCATCCCCAATTCCGATCACTAGTCCAAGAAGCTCGGGACCTTGGTGTTCAAGTGATTGATCGCTGCAATCTCACGATCCTGCAAGAACCTGGCCAAGAAGATTTAGCTGCATTTTTGGCCGATGCAGGAGTCAAAGTGGTTGCTTCTCTCCCGTGTTTTGAAGAAGAGCGAGTGGACACGCAACGAGGTTCTGGTGTTTTTCAGCGCAGTATTGCTGGGCTACAAAGCCTGAATGCACTGGGTTATGGACTGCCTAATAGCAACCTTGAACTGGATTTAGTCTTCAATCCTTCAGGTGCACAATTGCCACCTGCACAAGGAGAATTAGAACGCATATATCGCGAAAAACTCTTAGAAAATCATGGCATTTATTTCAGCAAATTATTAACTATCACAAACATGCCGATTCAAAGATTTGCCCAAACGTTAATGGCCCGTGGTGAGCTTGAGGCTTATTACACCTTGCTGCATCAAGCCCATCGCGACAACAACCTCAGCGCAGTGATGTGCAGACATTTGATCAGTGTCAGCTGGACTGGACACTTGTTCGACTGCGATTTCAATCAACAATTATGCATCCCCGTGCGTTCTGGACCAAGGACCCTTAATGAACTTCTGAATCAATCTGGAACCGTCAACAACCAACCGATAGCTGTTGGAGCTCACTGTTTCGGATGCACAGCTGGAGGGGGCTCCAGCTGTGGTGGAGCGCTTAGCTGAGCTGATCTATATCAACAGAGGCCGGTGCGAATAACAACACCCGCTCTCCCACACGACGCTCCTGCCCCTGCAGGGCATAGACGCCACCAGAAACGAAGTCAGCGGTGCGCTGCGCCAGTTTCGGCTCCATCTCTGAAAGGTTGAGCAGAACAGTGCGTTGTTCACGAACAGCCATGACCGCGTCCAACCCCTCTTCGAATCCTCTGGGCTGAAGCACGATAATTTCGTGAAAGCCTGAAACGCTAGAAAGGTCCATACTCACCAGATTGACGGAAGCTTCTGCTCTCCACAAGGGCAGGGATAATTAATCAATGATTGTTCCAGATCCAAAGACCAAAGGAGGACACTGCGGCACGACGCCAAAGAAATTCGCAATCGGAATTGCTCCGCTGGGAACGATCTCCATCGGAGTTGTGCCCATGGGGGTGATTTGTATCGGGGTTGTTCCGATGGGGGTCGTCTCGATCGGAGTTGTCGCGATGGGTGTGATCAACCTCTCGGTGGTGGGAATGGGTCTGCTAGCGGTCGGAGTGAACACCATGGGCGTTTGGACCGCAGGACCGATGAGCATGGGGCTCGTGCCCTTAGGCAAAAACTCAACTGATCACAGCGCTCACCAACATGGCCAGACAAACCAACATCAAGAAGGCGATGACCCGAGGTTCATGGCCTACCCCACCCGGGCCGAAGCCGAAGCCCAGGCCGCTGCTCAAGGATGTCAAGGGGTGCACGCGATGGGTGACTTCTGGATGCCCTGTTCAGAGCATCCAAACAACAATCAATGATTAAAGGCAATTAGGGCAAACGGCTCGCACGTTCAAACTCGATTCGATCAGTTCAAACTTGAATCGCTTGGCTGCCTCACGGCCAGCCTCAAGAACCGGGATGCTTTCAAATTCTTCGGTGCGGCCGCAGCGAACGCAAATCAAATGATGATGATCGCCATGATCGCCGCTGGAGAGCTCGAAACGACGACCGCCATCACTCAGTTCAAGCTCTTGCAGAAAGCCCATCTCAACCAACAGTCTCAAGGTGCGGTAGATCGTCGCCAATGAGACCCGTGCCTTTGAATCCACCAGCAAACGGTGGACATCCTCGGCACTGAGGTGAGTACCGCCACCGATTTGCTCAAACAGATCGAGAATCAGTCGACGCTGGGGAGTTAAGCGCCTGCCGTCCTGATGCAAACCACGCTCTAGAGGTCCTTCAACCGGAACTGGCAACGAGGCCATTGGCGTCTGCACCGGAACAACTCTTCTCAACAGTACCGATTAATGCGAGAGGAAAACATGGCTGGGAAAAAGACCGGTAAGGTTTAACTCTGTTTTCCAATTGCTGTGTCTACCTCCTGGCGAGTGTTGATGCGCTTTGTAGCCAGCGGGCTGTTCCTTCTGGCACATGGATTACTCGTGCTCGAGTACGTGGCGCTTGGCACGGCCCTGCACGGCATTGCTGAAGTCTTCCTTGCGCCCTGGGCGATCCGTCATCGGGCCTGGGATTTGATCGTGATCGGTGTTGTCTTCTGCGTCTTTGATCTGTGGGGAACGCTCAGGCTCACCAACATGATTGGCTAATCAATCCACCAACGCTGAACCAACCCAGACAAATCGGAGGACGCTGCGGGGACCGTTACCACCGAAAGTCGCTGTCGGTCCTTGGCATAGTCGTAACGACAAAAGCCAACACCTGTCCCAGAACAGGCGGAAAGAGCAGGAAGGGCTGATCCGGAGGGATCTCGCCTAGGCCCCTCAATGGATTGATCAGGTTGTGGCAACCAGCCTGATGCCAACAACGAAGCATCTGCCGCACGGATCGACTGACCCACTTGCAACTGAACAGTCGTGGAAGACATGGAGTCAGCGAAGACGGCACCACCACTCAGAAATGGCAGGACGCAGAGTGCAAAGCGCAGTCCTTTCATCGCTTCCAAACCATGACTGACTTCGGCTTAGCAACGATGCAAGCCGAACGTCATCAACACAACGAAACGCTTGGAACCATCAGCACCTCATCCGCAACCTCATCCGCAGAAGGCTCCGGCAAGCAACAACTAGCCCCAAAAGGAAGAATCAGCGCTTATAAGGAGTGAAGACACACAAAGCCCATGTCCGCTCAGGCCGTGATCGACCTTGCCAACGCCATCAAAGCCGATGCAACGTTGAAAGCTCTCTGTGCATCAAGTCAGTGCGCAGATGTCGATGATCAATGCAGTGTTGCCACAGAGAGGGGATTTGACATTCACCCCCATGACTTTGATCAATTCAATAACGGCGACCTGGTAGAAGCAAACGATGAAGACACATTTCTCAAGCCATCCTGGTGGGAGCGCATTCCACAACAGTGAGATCCTTAAGAAGAGGCCATCACGCAACCCACTCAAAAAACCAACCAAGCGTTTCTTTATATTGCACTTATTTCACAGTCGCTAGCAGCATCGATAGCTTGCTTAAAACATTGTTAGACACAATCAACCATTACAGAAGTACAATGTAATGATCAATAAAGCATCACAGCAAGGGCAAGGAAGTCTATAGAACAAAAGCCCTCACTCTTCTCTTATCAATCACCATTCCAGCCCTGAATGCAAGACCAGACTGCGCAACGAATTCTGATCACAGGAGGAAGTTCTGGCATCGGACTCGAAGCAAGCAAACAATTAACGCAGAGAGGGCATCGCCTCACACTGCTCTACCGCACAGCAGAGCGCTGTCAAAAAACGGTCAGAACCCTGTCGGCAGAGAGCGAGGAGCGAATAAAAGCAGAAGGAATAGCCATGAACCTCACAGATCTCAAAAGCATTGCATCTGGTTGCAGCACAATCCTTCAAAAAATGAACCGATCGACACCCTCATTCTGAATGCTGGAATTCAAAATGTAGGAATCAAAGAGCCACGATTGACCGAACAAGGAATCGAAGAAACGTTCTGCGTTAATCATCTGGCCCATCAACTGATTGCCATGCGCCTGCTGCCATTGCTTATCAAAAGCAAGAAACCTCGGCTCGTAATCACCAGCTCTGAAGTGCACAACCCAATCAGTGGAGGAGGGCGCGTTGGCCTACCAGCCACACTGGGAACACTTGCTGGATTAAAAGATCAGAAAAGCATGGCAATGCTCAACGGCCAAAATAATTTTGATGCCGACAAAGCCTATAAAGATAGCAAGCTCTGCAATATCCTCATGGCAAAACATATTGCGATCAAACTCAAACAAAATGGGCAAGAGATCCCAGTGCTTGCATGGAGCCCAGGACTGGTCATTCCTCAAGGAAGCTGTGGCTTTTTTCGAACAAGTCGTCAGCAAAATCCGATCTGCCTGGCTGTCTTTACGTTCGTTGCAAGAGACTTACTTCGGCTAACAGAAACCGTGCAAAAAGCAGGATCACTCCTTGCAGGACTAGCCGATAGATCTATCTATGAAAAGAACGGCTTTCAATACATCAGCAATCAACCAATAAGACCTGGAAAACATGTTTTCAAAGAAACGGAGACAAGCAATGAGGGAAACAATGAGCTGCTTGGAGAGGAACTATGGACACTCAGCGAACACTTGATCAATCAGAAACTCGGCGAGACCCCATAGATCCAAGACCTCTTTTTAGGATCACATCAAGAGAAAGCATATATTAGCATCTCAAGACAAGCGAAGATTTATTAGAGATGGCAATCATCCTTTACGGAGGGCCTCAAACCCGCGCCTCCATGCCCCGTTGGTACATGGAAGAGATGGGCATTGCCTATGAGCTTGTAGAACTCTCGTTGGCTGAAGGACAACATCTAGAAGAAAATTTTCTATCGATTAATCCTTTCGGGAAACTTCCAGCCATGAAGGATGATTCCGTTGTCGATGCCAACGGACAGCCCCTGGTCTTATTTGAATCAGGCGCCATTTTATTGCATTTAGCTGAGCATCATGGCAACGAGATAAAAAGGCCGTGCGATCGATCATTAATAAGCCAATGGACACATTTTGCCAACTCAACATTAGCATTTGCGATTTTCGTTCCAGACCAAAAAGTAAAAACTCTGCCGCGACTTTTGATGCAACTGAATTCAGAAATTGCAAAAGGGTATTTTGTCAACAACAAATGGGGTGCCGCTGATTGTGCAATCTCATCTTATTTGGCATATATCAAATTATTCTTCCCAAGTGAGGATCTCAGTGCCTATCCGTCAGTCGAAGCATTAATTCAATCCACGCGCGAACGTCCTTCCTACAAAAAGATCATGGGGATCGGCTAATCAATACTTAAAGCAGCACATCCAAGCCAGCCAAACGACTGAAACCAATCTGACCAACCGATGCATGATCTTCGTGAAACCTTGCTCCTGCACAACAGTGGCCATTGGCAGGGATGCTTTATCAGAATGGATCACACAGGAAGAGAACAAGAGCGCTTCTCCACTTCCCTTGAGGTCAAAGAAGCCGAAGGCTTTATTCAAACGTGTTTGACCTACAAAGAGAATGGCCGGCAGCAATCGATGTATTTCGAATCGATTCCTCCATCGATGCAAGTCGCACAGACTGGACACTGGTCAACAGGTCACAATTTCATCACACCATGGAACTGGGTTGCGGAGCTCTGCGTTGTCAATCAACAACAACGCCGACGCATGATCGTTCGCCATGGGGTGAGCGGACTCGAACGGATCATTTATGTCGTAGAAGCCAAAGAAGACACAGAACAACTAAACCCATCACATCCTTTGCAGTGCCAATCAACATCCTTTGGATCGTTACAGATTTGGCAACCGGAGCCAGGAGTGGAGCTATTCATTGATCCAAGAGATCGCCAACAAGGAGATATCACGGGCTGTGGTATTCGCTGGTGTGATCAAAACGGAATCACGCATCAAATTCTGCGTCAGTACAACGCAGAAGGTGCCCTTTCCCCTTTATCGGACAGTTGGATTGATCAGCCCAGTTGCGCCCATTGAGCCAAGGAGCGATCACGATCTTTAATTGAATCCATTGAGTCGTACACCATCTCCTGCCAGTCCGATTCAGGCAACCCAGCAAAGAGCATCAAGTTGAGAGGGTACTGATCAGAATCGGTGCAACGGCGAAAGTCGTCACGGAACAGGAAAACAGGTTTATTGAGTGCATAAGCAGCTCCAACCTCCACCATCACCCCCTCATCTGGTGGAGTTCCATTCACGATCGCAAAGACCCCGTCAGCGTCACGGACATCCTGCATGCATTGCTGGGCCACGCGATAGGCCCATCCAGGCCCGCTGGTGTCGAGATTGGCATTGCGTTCAAATGGCTCCCAAACCGTAAGACCAAGATGGGCGAGAGCCTCCACAAACTCAGGAATCAGAAGGCGCTTGCACTGGGTGGAAAACCCGTAAGGAGAAGCCAGATAAATGGTTTTCGATGTCATGAAAAAGTTTCAGGGATGCATGGATCTTGAGGCGCGATAGAGACCTTCATCTTCTACTGCGAGGTCAACATTTTCCCAGGGAAAAACCAACCATTCATCAGCTGAGATCGTTGTAGCAGCATCCCACCATTCTGGAGCGCACTTGCTCATCCAAACAACAAAAGTCGCGTCAACCTGTTCGCAGATGGCTCTCAAAGTCTGCCCAGTTTCATACACATCGTCCACAACTAAGCAACCGTCCTTTGGTTCTGGCAGCCAAGGAAGGGAGAGCGCGTGACTCAAAGCCACTGCAAGACAAACACCACCTCGAGGAACACCGTAAACGCCTGCAAAAGAACGAGAACCATAGCGTTCAGTGATTGTCTCAACAGCTAAATCAAATTGGATCCAAGAAAGTTGCAGCATTTCAGTTCAGATCGCACCTCCATTCTATAGGTGATCCTTGTAAACTAAGATTCAAAAGCCAACAAAAGAAGCAGTTACTCATCCATCAAAGCAAGACAATGCAGAACTGTTGGCGCTGACATCCGAGAAACAAAACAGGTAAACGAGTGCTTGGTTTGGAGATAATTGGGCTCTTCTATAAAAGGCTTTGCCATCTTTTTGACAAGTTCTTGACGCTCTACCTTCATCGTGAGCTGGGGCAAAATAGGCATCATTGAATTGCTTGGACATCTATCTTGAGATGAGCTCAAACCAATGTGTTACAAAAAAGAGCTTGAATTGCTACGAATCCTATCTGCGCCAGATGCTGTGGTCCACGATCAAGGCCTTGGATGAAAAGAGAACAGAGAGATAACGACTAGAGAGATGCCTCATTCTTCAGCACATCATGCCAATCTGACGTCATAAGGCGACTCACAACTTCACCAACCCTTGATGCGATGAAGACGATCTCACTACTTGCATTTAACTTGCATCCAACTTGCATTTGATTTGCATTTATTAAATTCTCTGTGAAAGATAACAGCCAATCAACACTGTATCAGCCATGAATCATTAGCAGTCATATTCCACTTCTGAACGCTGTTGATGTCGGATGACGTCGTCATCTCTCATCTGTGATTCGTCATAGTCAAGCGCTCGAATAGGGCACGCCGATGCTTTGAAAGGCTTATGCTCTCCTTCGCAAATCACGGTTCCAATAGGCTGTGCTGAGGCGATACTGATTTGCATCAGTGAATGCTGCTACCAAGTAATTCATAACTGCTTTCAAGCAGGGCGCCAGCCTCTGTGCTGTCATCAAGATCAAAGAGAATCAACAGGACCCGAATCTGTTGTGGCAGTTAAGGAGCGAGCACTCACTACATCCAGGCCAAGCCTTGATTGACGTCGTGATCAACTTCGCACCAGAAAAAACCAGACCAACAACATGAACGGCTTAACCATACCGCTTCATAAAGTCATCCAGGGTGTAAAACTCCTTATCTGTGGAGGTTTCTTTGATCAATTCTTCAAGAGTTTTTTGCTCCATCAACAATTGATACTCTTTAAATGAGAGATCAAACCTCGGATCATAGGCATCTTTAAACAAATGAAGATATTCATTGCACAACGCTTGAATAATTTGGACTCGACTAAACTCCATGAGCGACTGACTAAATACTCTTCATGATCAAAGCATCGCCCGCCTCGATGCTTTGATTAGCCAATCATACGATCAAAACCGATCGTTCCCTCAGCAGGATTACAAACAAGCCAATAGGGATGTCAACGATAAGAGCAAAATCTTTGAGCCGAAAACACCGCTTACGCCTTTGGCTTACAAACCTCGGCTTTCATTGAACAGCCCTCACAACAGACCTGCCTCCTCAAGAGTTCCTGCTGAGCATTGGATGCTGCTGCCAAGCCGAGAGCCAACACGAAAGCAGACATTGCTGCGAGCAAGGGAAGTCGAATCACCATGACGGACGCAGAGATCTCAAAAATTAAACTTTTCTAATTTTATTAAAACACTTTTGCACCAGCTCAGCGAAGGGAACTGATCCCAATCGTGCACATTTATATGGCTAAACCGAAGCAATCCCTAACGCAACAATCGCGAATCAGACTCTTTCCATCATTAAACAAAATCGCGAGCTCGATTTTTAGCAAGAAGCTTGCCTAGCCAATATCAATCATTAGAGGTCTAACGATCGCACATTTTATTTAACTTGATAAGGATCGCCACTCATTGCCCCCAGTCATCACCCTCAGAGGTGGGGTTAAATTCTATTTGGTCAGTTCGCTTCAGCAAGAGGATCTGGAATGGAATCAGTTGGTGCTTCGAATTGCCCCTCGATCACATATTCCAGCCGCAACTTCATAAATGTGATGAAGGTTGCATCTGTAGAAACCACTGCTGCGGAAGGTTGGGGAACCTTGGCTTTGATTTCAGATAATTCAGGAGTATTGAGAAAACTTGGATTGCGAACCAGCCAAAAATCAATGGTTTTGCCCTGTTCGCCGTAATGCCTGCGTCTTTCTTTAAGCACTTCTTCCAGAGGTTCCTCTTCTGTCAAAAAGCGAGCACTGGCTGCAACAAAATGATGGGTGGTCATGAGCAACTGCTTCCGAACAAGGGGTCACGTCTGGGATTCTGAACCAGACACTTCATCTCTCTTACTGCTTCTTGTAAGCCCACAGAAAGAGCCCTAGCCACGATGGTGTGACCGATGTTGAGCTCCTCCATTCCTGGAATTGCAGCAATGGGCTCCACGTTTTGATACGTCAATCCATGGCCTGCATTCACCCTCAATCCCATCGACCGAGCCTGTTCAGTTGCCTCGATCAGACGCGCCATGGTCATGGGTTGTTCCCTCCAGCTGGCCTGCGCATAGCGTCCGGTGTGAAGTTCAACCCAACGGGCACCGGTTTGCTGACAAGCCTCCAGCTGGTTTCGATCTGGATCTACGAACAAACTGACAGGAATGTCATTGCTTTGGAGCGTATCGATCACGGAGGACAAGCTTTTGCACTGACTTCGAACGTCTAGGCCACCCTCTGTTGTGACTTCTTCTCGCCGTTCGGGAACCAACGTGACCATGTCTGGTTGTTCTCGCAGGGCAATCTCCACCATTTCTGAAGTGGCCGCCATTTCCAAGTTCAAGCGGGTCCGAACGGTTTGCCGTAAGAGCGTTAAGTCACGATCTTGGATGTGACGGCGATCTTCCCTGAGGTGAATCGTGATCCCATCAGCGCCACCCAATTCAGCCATTAAGGCCATCGGCACTGGATCGGGTTCGACCGTGCGCCTGGCTTGCCTGACATTGGCAATGTGATCAATGTTGACCCCGAGACTGGCCACAACCCTCACTCAAAGGATCAACTTTATCCGCGGGTTGCCCACAACCGAGACGCCGCTCTAACTGCCCAAGCTGGAGCGATCCAGAGACAGGAGCCACCTACATTTCAACCGTGTAGGAAAGCGGTCTTCAGCCGTGGGCAGCGCTCTGAAAACTAGGGGAGAGGTCTTGGGTTCAGCGATGAACCCTTTCTGGTCATCGCTTGCGATGTTGTTCACGCAAGACCTGGCATTGCCTTGGTATTTCCGAGAGAGACATGTGCTTGGCAGCCACCACCTCCCGAAGGAGGGGCCTGTTCTTTTGGCCCCCACCCATCGAGCGCGCTGGGATGCCCTGATCTTGCCCATGGCGACAGGTCGACGCATCACCGGCCGTGATTGCCGCTTCATGGTGACGCGCACCGAAATGAAAGGCCTTCAGGGCTGGTTTCTCTATCGGCTCGGCTGCTTCCCTGTTGACCAAGGACGTCCCACACTTACGACACTTCGCTACGCGATTGATCTCTTAGGGGCTGGCCAGCAGGTGGTGGTGTTTCCCGAGGGGAAAATCAACCGCACCGACGAACCGATTCGTTTGCAACAGGGACTCGTTCGTCTTGCCCAAATGTCCACAACAAGTGGGATTCCTGTGAAAGTTGTTCCCGTTGGGATCGCGTACAGCGAGGCCAGTCCCTCCCCTTTTAGTAGTGCTGCAATCTGCTTTGAAGCCCCCCTCCTAGCCGAGGGAACGGGTCGAGAAGCTGCAGCTCACATGAGTCAACAATTAGCAGATCGGATGCATACGGCTGAACAAGCGGCCCGACAGGCAGTGGGCCGACCGCTAAGAAGCCACTAAAGTCCGCCCACTGTCCTGCTCAGTTCATGCGTTCCCGTCTCACCATCACCGCCTTGGCCCTTTTGGCTGGATTGGCTGCTGCTCCAGTGCAGGTGTTGGCTCAGTCTTCAGATGGAACCACCCCCTCTGTGAGCAAAGTTCTGGCATCAAGTGGTGCTGGATTCAACGTGGCAGCTGTCCAAAGTCTTCTCAAACGCGGTGATGCAGCGGTCGCATCAGGAAATCTTGGCCAAGCCAAGACCGATTATGACAATGCTCGGACTGCTGCAAAGCAGCTGCTGGCTTTCTACAGAGATCTCAGTGGTGCGTTCAGAGGTCTGGATGCACGCATCCCCAGGGAGATGGATTCCAAAGGACGCGAAGCTCTATCCCTTCTGGCCCAGGCCAATCTGCGCTTAGCCGCTTTGTTCAGGCGGCAAAATCAGCCCGAAGTTGCTGTACCAGTTCTGGTTGAGGTCGTTCGTCTGATGACTCCTACCAGCAACGAAGGTCAAAAGGCCTATCAAAGCTTGCTTGAGCTGGGATTTGTAGAGACCCCCTTCGCAGGAGCAAAAGCAGCGAAATAAGAAGTGATCCAGAGAAGTCATTCACGACGTTGATCTGCCAGCATCAGCTCAGTTCAATCCGGCGTTGCATGGTTCAGTCAGAGGCGGTGAGTTCGGCAATTCGCCGAACTCTTCCCGATGCTCAGGTCTCAGTGGAAGACCTCACAGGGGGTGGAGATCATCTTCAAGTGAAAGTGGTGTCTGCAAAATTCGAGGGTCTCACCCGAATCAAACAGCACCAATTGGTCTACGGGGCCTTGCGTGAAGATCTTGCCAGTGAGGCGATTCACGCATTGGCGCTTATCACTTCAACTCCTGGCTAAGTATTCGCTCGTTCGTTAAGTCTTTATCTTCTTACTCAAACTTTGATCCATGGATTCCCAAACCAAAGAGCGCATTCAGGCGCTGATCCAGTCCAGCCCAATTTTTGTGTTCATGAAGGGCACGAAATTAATGCCTCAATGCGGCTTTTCAAACAATGTGGTTCAGATCCTCAATGCCCTAGGCATGAATTTTGAAACCTTCGATGTGTTGTCGGACATGGAAATCCGTCAGGGCATCAAAGATTACTCAGAATGGCCCACGATTCCCCAGGTCTATGTGAAAGGGGAATTCATGGGTGGATCGGACATCCTGATCGAAATGTATAACTCTGGCGAGCTGAAGGAAAAATTGGAGATCGAGCTCGCCAGCTAAATCTGTGCGATTGGATCGGAGCCTTACCAATCGCGATGGGGATGGCTGTACAACGTACTGACGTCCCCATCGGGGCCAATAAAGCTGGATGGATCCATGATCCATCGCTCAACCAGCGACTCGAGGCGAGCCATTTCGGGGGTTTCCAAGGCGCTACTGCGCCTCAGTGCGTGCAAATACCCATCGGCATACAGTCTCAGCTCAGATGGGGTGTGGTACCTGGTAGTCAGTTCCTGACAGGCATCACACAGCGACTGGAAGTGTCGAATGGCTTCCGGATGCTGAAGGGATGTCATCTTTAGTGTGAGCTGCAGCCTTTGCGACCAGCAATCAATGGAATGGTACTAGCGTAAGCGCGGTTTTCCGTGCTGTGTGACATCCTCATCCCGGGACCTTCTGGACAACAGTCCTGACTTGGTCTCCACTTCACAATTCGTGCCGACTGCAGGTCAGCCTCGAGAACCGTTCCGGGTTCTGGTTGTTGAGCCTCACCCCACGCTGAGAACTGTTCTGGTTCAGCGTTTGCGTCAAGACGGTCATCTGACGGCAGCGGTTTCCTCCCCTGCTGAAGCTCAGGAGCTTTGCCAGGACCAATCTCCTGATTTATTGGTTTGTGCTGAGCTCCTCGAGCAAAGTTCGGCTTTGCGCTTGGCCCAACAATTGCGGTCGCCCGTCATCGTCTTAACCGCTCGTACCGGCGCTGAGCCGGTCGTTGGTCTCCTCGACGACGGTGCTGACGATGTGCTCCGCAAGCCCTTCGGTCTTGAGGAATTAGCGGCACGCTGCCGCACGCTGCTTAAGCGGGGCCATAGCGGTCTTCAAGAGCGCGTCAGTGTGGGGCCGTTAGAAGTTCATCTCCTTCTTCGCCAGGTCACCCTGCGCGAGAAGCCTGTGGAACTCAGCCCACGGGAATTCGCCTTGCTCTGCGCTTTGTTGATGCCTCCCGGCATGGTGCGGAGTCGTCAGGAATTGCTGCGAATGGCGTGGCCTCCCTTTAGTGGAGGTCCGCGATCTGTTGACACTCAGGTGCTCACCCTGCGTCGCAAACTGGAACAAGCAGGGTTGGGAGACGGCGGTGGTATAACCACCGTTCGCCAGCAAGGCTACCGATTCAGTCTTGAAAACATCAGGGACTAAGGGGGAGTCATTACATGGCTTTTGCTGAAACGAAGGGGGGCATTTGGTAAGGAAGACCCAATCCAGTTGTCCCAACGGGATCGAACAAACGATGGCGAATAAGAACAGCGTTGACCTCTGCCGCTAAACGGTTTGCGACCAAAACATCATCGGCAGTGTCTTTGATTCCAGCAGCGTTGATGTCAACTGCTTTCTGCGCGCCTTAACCAGCAGCAATTGATCAGTGTCCTGTCAGGTCTCGCCCTGCTCGAAATCCATGACTAGCTTTGTGATTGCGAGCAGTCTTGTCGTCTTGAATTTGGCCATGATCTCTACAATCTGCTATCAGTACCGATAAAATTGTTAAAGCTAAATTTACTTAATTAACCACTTAGTCTTTACCGATTCAAGGATTATCCTGGTTCGAATTTCCAGCCTTCACGTCATCATATGTTTTGAGTGATTCGAGTTATCAAGGGATAAGAATCAAGCCCTGCTGGACAGCAAACGCTACAGATCCTTCACCCAAAAGCATCAAAGCGGCCAACACTGCAAGCAGTTGATAGGTCCAAGGAGGCGTCAACCTGCCAACACCCTTGGTTCGCAAGGTGCTCCGAGCTTGGATTAAGTCCAGAAAACGATCAAAGTGTTCAAGGCGCTGTGGAAGCAGCCGTTGGCTTTGATCATGGGTTGTGATGTAAAACACCTTCCCTCCTTGACTGGTACCCACAGGAACGAGGGCTTTCATTTCGCTCCAGTTGAGGCTCCAGCCACGACGCAGCAACCAGCTGCACCAGGCAGGGTGTCCAACCGTGATTCCAGAATTTGTAACGGTGACTTGTTCACTCAGCATCGCCAAAACAGCGAGCAATCCCAGTGGGACAGCGGCAAGAAGCCATAACCTCAGGGATTCCGGGGCCAAGGCCGGCAAAGGAAGCACCAAGGCTAAATAGACGGTGATTAATGTCCCGCGAATTAACGGCGAGAGCTGAAAACAATGGTTGTTGTTCATCGATCCTCCGGAGATCCTGGTAAAGGCTCAATCACGTCATTGGGCCGATAGGTCCCGCCAAACACTTCAGCCTCGCGACCTTTCCAGAACTCACCCAAACGCATCAGATCGGAGTGGGCCTCTTTGAGACTGCTCATGTAGTCCTCGTGGCTCATGCTGCAGCGAGCTTCTTTGAGCTTGGCCAAGCGCAACATCTGCAGCATCCAGGGCTTACTGAGGTCCCCTCGACTCTCGAGATAGCGGGCCAATTCAGCGGCGCTGGGAGGAGTGGACTCCACGATGGGCGTTGCCAAAGGAGCAAACCTTAGGCACTGACAACCATCGTTAGCGTGGTGAACGCGTGATCCTGCTGCCGATTTAAGCGGGAAGGGACCAAGGATTCAGGCCAAGATCCGCGCCGATTCGGTGGCTGCAGGCATAGCCACTAAAAGCCACGGCATTGAGCCCCTGGCCAGGGAAGCAGGAATCACCAACGCAATACAGGTTTTTCAGGCCGGTGCGGTTAAACGGCATCGGCAACAAGCCAGGAAGTCGGGTCGCAGGAACCGGCCCATAGCTCCCACCCATGCGGCCAAGAAAGCGACGATGCGTCCGGGGTGTGCCAATTTCCTTGAATTCAATGGCGCTCTTCAAGCCGGGGATAAGAGCTTCCAGACGATCGATCAAGCGATCGGCATCCTGCTGTTTCTTCTCGGCATAAGCGCTTGGGGACAAACCTTTCCAATGGCGCATATCGCTCTGGGTAAAGGTGTGCAGGATGTCTCGTCCAGCTGGAGCCAACGAAGGATCCAGAAGCGATGGCATCGAAACGAACACCACACCTTGCTCGGATTCCATCTCAGCCCAGTCTTCAAGCAAGAGGTGGTGACAGTGAAAACCAGGGGGAACCACTGAAGCGTCGATGCCGAGATGGAGGGAAAGGAATGATGAAGAGGGCTGGTAGCGCTTGCGCCAAGTGGTTTCAGCGGCTGGGGTGTGCTCCGGACCAACCAGCGTTGACTGTGCTGATCCTTCTCCAGCGAAGGTGTCCCAGCGCGTGGCGTTGCTCACGATCCGTCTTGCTCTTAGCTCCTCACCATCAGCAAGCCGAACGCCAACAGCCTCACCCTGCACAATCAGAACGTTGGTGACGCGATGTTTGTAGCGAATTTCGCCGCCATTGGCTTCCAAACCAGCCACGAGTTTTTCGGCGATGACACCGACACCCCCTTTCGGATAATTAATGCCGCCAGCATGACGATCGGAGAACACCATGCCGGCATTGATCATGGGTGTGCGATCTGCTGGCATCACCGACCAGCAGAAACATTCCATATCGATCAGACGCAAGAGATCCTCATCCTTGATGTGCTTTTTCGCCACATCTCCAACATTGAAAGGAAGCCACCGCGCCAGACCAAGACAAGCCAATGGGGCCTTAAAAAAAACTTTGGCGAGATAGGCAGGATCCTCCAAAGACAGCAATGGCATCGCATCTAAACAACGAAACACCTGCCAGCAGGTCTCGTAAAAAGCGCGAATCCCCTTGGCTTCATGGGGGAAGCGGGCACTCATTCGCGTGATGAAATCGTCGTAGTCCCTGTCTACGGCCATCGTGAGGCCATCTGGAAGATGGTATTCCAGCTGCACAGCGTCAGGAACCGTCGCGCAGTGTTGGCCGACGTCCGCCAACGCTCTCGTGAGCAGGTTGGTGTGCCCCTTCTCTCCAAATCCAAAAATCATCGACGCACCAACATCAAAGGTGTATCCCTCTCTGCGAAAGCTCCCACCAGACCCGCCTGGAATCAGATAGCGCTCGAGGACCAACGTCTTCGCTCCCTTGGCAGCCAGTTGTGATGCTGTGACCAGGCCACCGATCCCGGATCCGATCACGATTACGTCCCAGTCAGGCATCGGAGCGCCGATTCATGCTTCGAACCAGACCCTAGGAGGCTCCGGTCGTGGAAAAGGGAGGGGTAGCGGTCAAAATCACCTCTGATCGCACTGGCATGGCTAAGAGCTCACGGCAACGCTCCTCGATTCGTTCTCGGATCAGATCAATGGCAGCGCCATCCATCGGTTGATTCGGGTTGAGATACACCACCACAAAAGCCGTGCGCCTTACCTGCATCACGGTGAGGTCGAGCAGCCAACACGACAACCCGGCCAGCAAGTCTTCCAGAGCGAGTCGAGTGCTGCGAACAGCCTCCGTTTCTGCCGATGCACCAGCAGCCTGTCCGAGCGCATTCAAAAAGGTCTGCAAAGGGTCTTTCAAGATGACCAAGCTGACCACCAACACCAACAGCGAATCGGTGATCGGGCTGAGGGCGGCCAGGGGGGTTCCCTTGAGCAGCGGTGAGCCCAGCAATGCAATGCCCGTCAGCCCGCTGATTAAGGCATCCATTCTCGCGGCCTTCGCTTCCATCAACAGCAATTGAGACTGACGACCGGAACGAATCCAATCGTGGTGATGGCGCCATGCCAAACCCCAGCAAATCGCCACCATCGATGTGGAGTAAAGCGCCACGGGCCCGAGCGTGACCACGGCAATGGCACGGCCGCTGGCGTAATCAATCAAGGTGCTCAGACCACTCATGGCCGCAAAGCTGAGGACACCAATCAGGACCAGTGAGCGGAAGAGGACGTACAACGCTTCTTGACCGTCGTAGCCATAGGGATAGGCCCTGTCCGGGGGACGAACCACATTGCGGCTAATCCTCGAAGCGACAAGACCTGAGCCCACCATCACCGCGGAATAAAGCCCATCGAGGAGAAGGGCATACGACCCTGAAAGCACATGAACGCAAACACCAGCGACCGCCATACAGGCGCTGGCATAAACCCCGATGCGCAGTGAGCGCCGTTCAATTTGACGCGCTTTAAGCGGGGCAAGCGGCATGGGCAACCTGGCTCTCTTCGATGGTGCTTTGAAGATCCGCCAAGGCTCTATCGCGGTAAGCGCCATAACGGGCGCGCTTATCTCTGATGCGCTCCTGAAGCTCAGGCATCAAGCCGAAATTTGGGGGCATGGGCTGGAATTTGCCCGATGGTGCCTCACTGATGAAATGGGTGAGTGCTCCGATCATCGTGGTGTGCGGCAACTGAATCGGTTCTTGACCCTGAACCAGCCGTGCTGCATTGGTGCCAGCCAACCAGCCTCCTGCAACAGCAGCTGCATACCCCTCAGTTCCCGTGATTTGGCCAGCGGCTAGCAGATGAAGTCTGCGTCGGAACTGGAGGGTCGGATCCAACAGTTCTGGTGCCTCCAAAAAGGTGTTGCGATGCATCACGCCAAAACGCACGAAATCGGCCTGCTCCAGGCCTGGAATGAGACGCAGCACACGTTTCTGTTCCCCCCACTTGAGATTGGTCTGGAAGCCCACCAGATTCCAGAGTCGGCCGTCCTTGTCTTCCTGTCGCAATTGCACAACGGCATAGGCCCGTTTGGCACGGCGTACATCCCGGTCATTCACATCCCCCCAGCGCGGATCCCATAACCCGATTGGCTTGAGAGGTCCGTACCGCATCGTGTCCTCGCCACGACGGGCCAACTCTTCAATGGGCAAACAGCCCTCAAAAAAAGTGGCACTGCTCTGATCAAAGTCCTTGAGTTCGGCTTGTTCGGCCTCCAAAAGAGCCGTTCGAAACGCCAAAAACTGGTCTCGATCCATCGGACAATTGATGTAATCGGCATCGCCCTTGTCGTAACGACTGGCACGAAAGGCCTTGGTCATATCGATGCTTTCCCCTTCAACGATCGGACTCGCCGCATCGAAAAAATGGCAATCATCTCGGCCCGTGAAAGCACGTAGATCATCAGCCAGTGCCTCACTCGTAAGCGGACCTGTGGCCAGAACGGTGATCTGATCAGGATCCGGCAGCGCTAACTGCTCTTCTCGACGAATCGTGACCAAAGAATGGGCGTCTAAAGCAGAGGTGAGTGCTGCGCTGTAGCGACCACGATCAACAGCAAGAGCACCGCCGGCGGGGACGGAATGATGGTCTGCCGTTTGGATAACCAAGGATCCAAGACGTCTTAATTCTTCCTGCAACAACCCTGCTGCACGATCACTGCTAAGAGCGCCGAAGCTGTTGCTGCAAACAAGCTCTGCAAACTCAGAGCTGTGATGAGCAGGAGAGCGCTTGTAAGGGCGCATCTCCCAGAGCGTGACGGGAACGCCTGCTTTTGCGACCTGCCAAGCAGCTTCCGTACCAGCAAGGCCAGCACCAATCACAACAACCGAAGACTGTTCGCTCAAGGACGATGGGATCGAGAACTCAACTCAACCCTATCGATCACCATCAAGCGCGGCTTCGTTTGATCATCAGCTGGAGCTGACCAACGGCAGCACGACCAATGTTGAACCCAGCCCAGGCAAGTGCCAGAAGGATCGGAGAAGCCACGAGCACAAGCCGAAGGTCCATGAGTCCATTTAGAAAAGCTTTTGGAGTTTAAGGACAGTCGGGAGAAGCCGGGATCAACAGTGGGCAGTCCGTTTGGTTTTGCAGCAATTGAGACCACTGAGCAGCCAGTTCGGCGTAGTGATCTGCGTGGTGCCACTGATCTTCGATCTCCTCCTTACTCAGCTCACGTTTCACCTTGGCAGGCACACCCGCCACAAGGGTTTGGGCTGGAACATCTTTCGTGACCACAGACCCTGCTGCAACAAGAGCCCCACGCCCAACGGTGACGCCATTGAGGACAACGGCACCGATACCAATCAAACAACCAGCCTCCAGCAAGGCGCCATGAACAACGGCTCGATGTCCAATCGTCACGTTTTCGGCAATTTGAACAGGAAAATTCGGATCGCCATGCAGAACAGCTCCCTCCTGAACATTGCTACGAGCACCGATATGAATGGCTGCCATGTCTCCACGGACAACGGCGGTTGGCCAAATGCTTGCTCCTGAACTCACAGTCACATCGGCCATCAGCACCGCTCCAGGTGCAATCCAGGCATCCGAAGCGATGCTGGGTTGGGGCCAAGGGTTGTTCATTCCCAACTCGGTCATCAACGGGGGGACAAGCATCTTGCAGGTGGATCGTTAAGTGATAGCCTCCACACGTGCCTGAATGGCATGCCCTTGCGGCGGGTCGCTAGCTCAGCGGTAGAGCACTCGGCTTTTAACCGATTGGTCCTGAGTTCGAATCTCAGGCGACCCATTAATTCAAAGCTACACCTTTCTCCAGTTTTTTTGTGGTTTCAGGCGCAGACACCTCTTATCGAGAAACTATGAAATGCGTCGCCATTGTTGATGATGATCCGCGGTTACGTGAATTAATTCGAGACGAATTAATCGATGAAGGCGTTGATCCTGTGGTTTGTTCAGACGGAGAAGCGTTGTTGGAGCTATTGGATCGACGCCAAATTGACTTGATTTTGCTCGACTGGATGATGCCAAACATGAATGGAATGACCTGCCTGCAACAGTTACGGGACCGCTCCAATGCTGTGCCGGTTCTAGTCGTCACTGCTTTCAATGAAGACAATAAACGCAGCGAAGCCAAGGCCCTAGGTGCTAGTGACTTTATTCTTAAACCAGACTTATTCGAACTTTTGCCTGAATTACTCGCGCGTTATCTTTAAAGAAAGCTCTTTACTCCAACAGACGACCTAGGGCATGGGAATCGCAATGTCACAACGAGACCCTGACTGATCGAGCCTGTGAATTCTTGAAACGACATACAACTTGCTGACCCACCCATTCCTTCCATCAAACTTTTCACCAATGGGAGTCCAAGTCCACCTCCATCGGTCATATCAGCCTTTCGATGCTCCTCAATACGGACGAACCTCTCAAAGGCGGCATCGTAATTGTCATCATTTTGCATCCCAGGTCCATTGTCTATAAATTGCAGCTCAACGTGTGATGGATTCTTGATTAAGCGTATCTGGATCAACAGCCGAGAACGACAAAACCGACGGCTGTTATCGAGAAGGTTATCGAGAATCAGATGAAAAGCATCTTGGTCAAGCTGAACCTGATATTCATCATTTTCATTAGCAACAATCGTCTGTAGACATTCTCTTGATTCAGGATTCAGCTTGGCAGCCCATTGATCAACGTAAATTCGCAAATCATCTATTTGTAACGTCCAACGGCGGCAATCAGCATCTAACTCCGAAAGCAACAAAAGATTATCAACAAGACTTGCCATACGATGTGTCTCTGCGATGGCATCGGACAAGGATTGGAGATTTTTCCCAGACAGCTGCTCTTTACGCTTCATCCGACGCAAATTTCCGGTAATAATCGCAAGCGGAGTTCTTAACTCATGAGCAAGCTTATCGATAAATTGCCGTTGTCTTGCCAAAGCTTTCTCTAAGGGCTCAAGATCACGAAAAATCAACAAAACAAAGCTCTGGTTCATCTGAATAATCTGACGCCAACTCACCAAGCGAGTAATTAGTTGCGACTGATCGAGACCAGGCTCAGAAAGTGCTTGTATTAGATAAGAATTACGACCTTCAGCTGAAACGGCTTTTTGTAAAGGGTGAGTTGGCTCTTGATCCCCAATGGGGGTTCGATCAAGATGGTGGAACTGCAGCAAAGCGGAAAGAGGCCGTCCAACCATCTGCAATGTGATTCCTCCTCCCCAGAGATCTGCAGCTTGCTGATTAGCCCAGCGCACTGCAGAGGATTCATCCACGATCAACATCGCTTCACCCGTGGAATCAAAGGCAACTCTCAGCAGTCCGAGCGACTGACTCATCTGCTGGATCAGAGATCCAGAATCTGCTGACCCAGAAGAGCTGTTTTCAGCAAGCATGGGGTCCTTCCAGGGGCCTTAGCGTTGCTGCAAAACTCCATCCACCATCATCACTACGCTCAGCAACAATGAAATGTTCACTACGAATTTCAGCTCCATCACGACAAATCGTCGCCAACTCAAGGGGGTGATTAACAAGCTTTGATATCTCTGTAAGCTTAAAACGAGAGAATCCAGCGTGATGGAGCTCACGAAAGGACGCTGGCAGAATCATCCCAATGGTTTGACCAACTAAGCCATCGTCCCAGCCGTAAATCAGACGAAAGCGGTCGTTGAACTCAACCACCTGCCCCTGCTCATCCGTTCGGACGAAAGGGAGATTGTGTTGCTGCCTCAACGCATCGACAGCACCTGGCGTCCAGGACTGTGACATACCCGGAAAAGCTTTTTGTCAGCTTAGACACTCATCCCTGCAATCAGGAGGACCCATTCCTTTAAAGTGGAGAAGCTACGGGGTGTAGCGCAGTTTGGTAGCGCGCCTGCTTTGGGAGCAGGATGTCGCAGGTTCGAATCCTGTCACCCCGATGCCCGAGACGTCTGCATTGACGGGCTCAGTTGCCGCCTCCCCAGGGCGGCTTTTTTATTGCTCGAAAAAGAAGGAGGAGCGGCAGTGTCACTGTCCTACCAAAACCAAACGACATCACCTCAATGGCATGAAATCCATGCTTGATCTAGAGGCAGGAATCATCCGCTGCGGTCATTGAGGGATGTAGCTGCGTGGTCTCCTTCTGCTGAGCGAGGCAAAGCCTGAGAATTTTGATACTGCATCTATTCCAGACAATAGTTTTCAGCGCTGAGCCCTAAGCCTTCCTTTTTGACAGGGCGGGCTGTTTGGCTACATAAAGAACAGAAACGTCGGGGCGCCTTGTGATGATTGCCAAAATCCAAGGTTCAAAATGGCGACGTTCGATCAAACCACTCCCTTCATGCTGTTGGCCCGGATCCATGTGAAGCCGGGATGCGTGGACAGGTATCTGGAGCTGGCCCGTGTGACTGACGCTGCTGTTCAAGCTTCCGAGCCTGGAATGATGCATCACACCTTTGATCAGGATCCGGAAGACCCACAGGCATTTGTTTGGTCAGAGGTCTACGCAAATGACCAAGCATTTGCCGCTCACGTGTCCAACCCTCCAGTCCAGGAGTATTTGCAGAAACATGCTGAATTAGGAGATGGGTTCAGCATCGAGGTTTACGGCACTGTTGGTGATGAGTGCAAAAAGCTGATGGAGTCCTTCGGCCTTCCACTGAAGATCTACCCCACCATGCTTGGTTACAGCAGGGTTTAAAGAATCAAGATCAATTCCACTATCACTGAATCCGGGACGAGATTCGGGGCGTCGATTGCTTGCACCAACGCGGTGTGGTTGTCAGCTGGTCATTCTTTCCTCAAGCTCGACAAACTCCTCATCGCTGAGACCAGGCGTGATCGTCGCCGTGACGCCGAGCCCTTTGGTCCAGGGATAGGTGTGCTTCTGCACTGCTGCAAGGTTGTCGGCTTCCACTAGGAGCACACCTCCTCCGGTTTGGGGATGGATCTGACGCGCCAGCAACTTAAAACCGGCAAATTCATCCATTGGCTTGCCGCCCTTGATGTAATCCACAATCGCCTTGGTGTAGTCATCGCTGGTGGGATCGGGAGCGCACCACTGGATCATGAAACGTGCCATCTAAAAGCGTTCAGAAATTTCTCAATACTCGCTTACACAGCCAAAGACCAGTGGTATTAATCCGAACATCCGGCTTGCCCAGTTGATCTAAAACTCATCCTTTCGAGGGAAGAGGCCTCAACGCAATGGGCAATCCAGCCAAAAACACTGATGAGGCAGCAGCAACCCGATTACGCCAGATAAAAGGAGAAGTCCAACGGTGAGTGCTGGCTGGTCAACAGGCAGCAGCGGATGCACGGTGATCTGAAGTCCTAAGAAAATGTGCGGACTTGCCGATGATCCCGATCGTGCAAGCCTCGCCATAAGGGGTTGAGCCCAGCTGCCTCAGCCGCTTGGGTGAAGGAATGAACGAACCAAGCGAGTTCCTCAGCCCGGAGACAATTCAAAAGCTTGAGAAGTCAGCACTGTTGGTGACCCCCCTGCTTGATGCCCAACTCTCCTTCGAGATTGACGATCTAACTCCGCACCAAAACGAATACTGGAACTGGTGGGTGCTTGAAGAGCAAACAAGTATCAGCCGCAAATACGAAGAGGGCGAGAAGTCAGATCCAATACATGAAATCGCCGAAGGATTCAGCCATGCCTGCAAGCGGGAATTGGAAATCATCAGGACGATTTCAGATTCAGCACTGGAGCTGAGGCGAACGCGCCTTGCAAGCGAGAGGAAGCGAACAGCAGCTTGACCCCAGCATCTCCACGGCGTTAGTACAGGCGGACTAAAAAGGCGCTGCATGGAGGAGTGGAGCTTTGTCGGTGAGCTGGAGCTTGAGGGCTGGAAAGGACCTCGGATCTGCCAAACCTTCCATCACTTCACCTATGGCGTGGATGCCCACTGCAGAACACTGCTGGCCTGCAACATCCGGCGAAAACAACTGCAGCAGGGGCAGCACCTCGCCAAGACCTGCAAAGCTCTGGTTACCCCATTTTCACGAGCAGCCGGGGTGGGAGGAGACTGAATCAGGAGCGAACCAAGGCATAAAAAAAGAAGGCGTTTAAGCCTCCTTCGGGGGGTGTGAGGAGTCAAACCTTCTAGGGAGTTGACCAAGCACATGTTGAAGAAATTCCTCAGAACAGTCAATCAACTGATACGAAGGGACTTGCTCAGCACGATTTCTGAGGCATGGTTCATAAGTGAGGAGGGCTTCTTCACGGAGTGGAAACAAGGCAACACGCCCAAAGAGAAGCCGAGAAACCCTGCCTTTGGCGGGGTTTTCTTTTGTCTAATGCAGTAGGCAGTTTCAGCTTTGCAGCTTTCAGTAGGCAATCAAAAACTCGGCTCGTGAAAGGGTTGAGCTTGAGACAATGCGATCGGCGCTAGGGCAGCTGGAATGAGGGTGGTATCCGCCTTTATGGATACATCCAGACGCCTGAGGCTCTCGTATGGTTAGAGCAATAGATCGAAGTTCCTGTGAACACATTGATCGTTCTGGCTTTGGTGCTTGTAAACCTGGCCTTGATTTTCCACCTTGGCGAGAAATTATTTAACTACGTGAAGAGATATACAGATCACAAGAAGTTAGTTAATAACCACCCTGAGATGAAGTCAATTGATCCTGAGCATGGGCTTATGGGATTTGAAAGTGACGATGTGATCCGTTCATTAGTTCTGGACAACGATGAGCCAGGAGCTAGTGAGCCATACCTGGCAACTCTTAACGAAGAAGATGACGATTAGTACCACGCTGCAATGAGAAACCCCGCTCTAGGCGGGATCAGTGAGACAAATCACTAATATTTTTGAATGTACGTTTTTCACTCTTAAGAACTTTTGGCTCATCTCGAAGTTTTTTCATTGCATTACAAGGTTAATGCTTTCTATACATCACCAGAGAGTGACTCAGAAACCAACTCTTTAAGGCTTTTGAGCATTAATCCGCCTCCAATTCTAATCGTCACAATACAACCCATAGTCTGACATATCATTATTGGCTCGAACGTCATTAGAATACGATGCAAGAGTCCGCCCAAAAGAGCCAACTATTTATCTCTGATGCTCTCTGTCAAATGGAAGCTGACGGCATCATCACTCCCGAACAAATCATGACTCATCTTAGAGTGTATGGAGAGCTTACATATGGCTTTGATCAAGAATATCTAGAGAGGATATTAGGAAATTACATCGGTCTTAAACGATGCTCCTTTTCACGCAGAGTAGTTTATGACAAGAAGCCTTTACTTCCTTAAAGTTAAGAATTGACCAGTTTGCCAGCGTGATTTAGTAGTTTAGCTTGAAAAATTGATGTGGCGTGCGTGGAGATCATCCCTCCTGGACCTCCTCACTATTTCTGAAACGATGCGAATCACAATCCCCCATTCGCGTTGGCTTCTCTGCTGATTTACCCCCAAATGGGTTAAAGACTCGCTCTAAACTGCCAACCTATAAGCTTGTCTCTCTCAACATCAACTAGATTGAACTCTTCAAGTCCTTTGTTGATTGACTCATGGAAACTCGCTAATACTTAAAAGATAAAGCAAGGTCGTTCAACAAACATTTCCCTCCATCTTCATGGTTTTCATAGCCGATTTACGTATTAGTCAATGATTATCCACTCTCGTTGAGCATCAATAATTTCGTAGTCATCCATAACTTCATCGTCCCTATAAAGAACTAACTCCATGTCAAACTTGCAGAACTTATCCTGTTCATTCTTCTCTTCCTCCCAATGCTTCATAATCTCATCGTATGAGTCAGATGTGCATTCGGTTTGAGATTCTCCCGTTATCTTATTAAGGATGATTCGATAGGTAGTCATTGTGAGAACTCTGCGACATTATAAAGAATATAGAAGAGTAAGGCTTGACCACAAAGTGGCATCAGTAGCTCGTGCAGCAGAGCCAGCACCATCAGTGTGATGAGTTTGATTGATAGGCGCAACTGTTGAAGCCTTCCCCACTGCAATACAAACCCCGCTACTGGTGGTGGGGATACTAAAATCCTTCATTTTAGCTTGGTATCAGTTCTACTAATCCCTTCGGCGGTAGAGGGAAGAGCTTCAATGATCATTTACTGAATTTTTCATAAATTCTCCACTCTTCAATACACATAAAATCGAACAAATAGCACACAGCCAGCCAGCAAATAGACTAGAATCACAAAAATTTGGTGGAGGAACACGATGAATCAACAGCCATACGACCTTTTCGACATTGATAAGGGCACAGATAAAATATTCTTTATTGGAACATCGTTCATTGTTCTCCTCCTGTTTCTCCTTTGATATAAGGATTTCTGCATTTAACAACACAGAAGATCTCAAAATGAGGAACCAAAAATCCTTCTAAAATTGGATTGCAATGGCACTCAAGAAATTTTACTAAACTACCAGCGGTCGGGTGTCTAGCATCTCAGCATTCCCTCTTGACTGAATATTATGCATTAGATGTTTATCTTTTTATGTTTTACACTGACTTTCTAAAAGATAATGAATTGACTCGAGCAGGATAAGGACAAGATATTATGCCTGGCGATCTTGATGCTGATTTATTTTTGATAACTTTGATCAAATTGATAATTCATACGATATAATTAATAATTTCAATCTATCGGGTGGCGACAACTTTGCTGTAGAAGCTTTGATCAATATTAAAGCAGATTCAGTTTTTATTTTCTCAAGCTACTCAAGCTTTGAAGCCAAAGTTGATATTGGTACTGATTGGAATTCGGAAAATATAATTTAGTACACTAATTCAAGTATAATTGCAATCTAAAGCAACGCCTTGGCACTTGTAAGAAGATTGGTTCTCTCCATAATCATCATGTTCGGCATGTCCCGACCGGTTGGTTATGGCTAGGAAGAGATTGAGATAGCTCCATACAAGGCACCAACTATTAAAGGTAACCTTATCAGATGGCAGATTCGACCACTCTCGTCAGCACCCTCATCAATGAGTTGAAAGGCCAGCTGGCTCAGTCAGCAAGAGAGCTGAAGATGAGAGATGGCTGGGATATGGGGTGTCCAGTGATGGTGATCGACACTCGCAAAAACCCAAAGCGAGTGATTGCGACGACGGTTCGTGGCGTCACTGGCGTCATCACTACGTCCCGTGTCATCGACCACCCCTTGATGAGGGTCTTTATGGCAAGGCACAAGCAAGTAGGAGCTGAGGAAGCCGTAAACGAGCTCATCGATGGTCCTGACGGTGAGGAGTTCGCTGAGATTTGGGACTCCTACGTGAAAGAAAGAGACGAGACAGGACTGGCTTGTTGGTCTTATGACGATGCTGCGAAGTTCGCCAGTAAGCCGAAGGAAGCTTTTGAAGATGGTTGTTTAGCTTGTGTCGCCATCACAGAGGGAGATGAGGGAGACGACGTTGGGGTTTTGACGTTTCAGGTCAAGTCTGAGTGGCTTACAAAATAAAAAGAGTGTTGAGCGATAGCCGTCTCTCCGTACGCTGGTCCCATGAATGAGGACGACATGTACGCCGACGTGCGGCTTGACGAGCTGGTGGAGAAGCACCAGTTGGAACTGTGGCAAGCAGCTGAGCAGATCAATGCGTCCAGCGAGTGGTCGCTATCGAGTCCGTGCGTTCTTGTCAAAGACGGAAAAGCAGTGGTTATTCCGGTCTCTGGCATCGGGAACCACCTGACTGTTTGTTCCTATGTGGAGCATCCGCTTATTCAGAAGTGGCTTCAGGTCTTTGAGGCTGAAGGGTTTGAGGCGGCATTTGACCAGTGCCTAAACCAAGCCAGTGATGAAGACGGTGAAGACTTCGCTCTCATCTACGACGAGTGGCGACAAGACGTTAAAACCAGAGGACACGGTGAAGTTGGAGCTGGTGACATAGCTCGTTTCACAGTCAAGGCAAGAGAGACTTATCCACGTGAAGTGCCAGTGATGGCAGTCATTCAGGACGGTGGGAAGAAAGCCGTGATGACCTTTTGGATTGGAGTGAAGGGTCTGCTCAAGTAAGCGGCGATTGAAGCAGAGCCATTGTCAGCCGTGTGTCGATGGTCATTAGTAAGTGGAAACAGCTAAAAGCATTCACCGTTGCAATAAAAAACCCCGCTCGTGGCAGGGCTAAATCTTATCGATGGATTTTCTTCCCCCTGATGAACACACCGTCTCCCAGAACAACAGATAGGGTGATCTCTTATATCAAGCGATGTTATGATCGTGCTCACACGTGCATTTGTTATCGCAATGTGATTACTTAGCTGGGCGGGGTGCAGCGTTGCCTACCGATCTTCTACTGGATCAGGTTTAGAGTCATATCAACAGAGATATACTAGAGACTTCCATACCTGATTCGTTGGAGATTAACGATGTAAAAAAGCCTTCCGGAATAACATTCCCTTCCGCTTTACTGCCATCCAGCAAACCAATTGCAAACCCAGCTTTTGCATTGGTTTGCTGGCATCACTGGTGGTGGGATAAGAAGGGAAAGGACTAAATGGCACTTCATGTCTATGATTAAGCTGTGAGGGAGAGACCTCTTCAGGCGTGGTTGCTTGTTTTTGGTGGGTGGGGTCACGCCTACTGCCTCTCTCACACCTCTTGTACAGGTTGGAACATCACGATCAGAGGGTGCTGCCATCACTGGTAGTGCAATCTTGACAGCCAGATCTCATTCCCCTACCTGTGTCGGAACTGTCGATTAGAGGTGCATGAAGAGCAACAGCTCGCTACCTACCTATCAAACTGATAACACCAGACGACAAGCTAACCAACAGAGCAGACCTATCAAAAGAAGACCTGAATTGGCTGCAGCGCTGATCAGCCCTCAGCAAGGAGTGAGCGCTTAATCATGTTGAAGGATAGAGCCAAAAAAAATTCACCTAATAAGGGGGATATGGATCTGTACCGTATCAATCTTCCGGCGAACAATTTACGAGCCCCGCCAACAGTCCTGTTGTGCTGGAATTCAAGAAAACGAAAAGACCAAACAGGTAATGGCGGCAGAGAATAAAAGACCATCACTTAAACTGAAACCAAAGACCACAAACCCATGAGCGAATCCACTGATAGTGCTGAAAAGACACAGTTCTTTCTTTACTTAGTGACCCTCGCTTACGGCGAAAAGGACACGCCGACACTGGCTCAAGTCGTGTTCCTGAGTGACAAAGAGGAAGAAGACACGAGGACGGTCGCAAAGGCTTTAATAGAGAACGCCAAAAACACAGCTCCAAAGACACCGAGGTTCGACTGGTCGACTCTCAAGGTGCAAGGAAGCCAAACCCTGAACGACAAGGAGCTGACAAAGCTGGTAGACGCAGCTTCACAAGGTCAGGTCGGTATCGGACGAGTGTCTGGGTTGAAAATATCTCCAGACTGACGTCTCAAGGTGTATTGCAAAGACCAAAGCCACAAACTTCTACTTTGACTACTAACTTTTATGCCGTGAGTGAATGGTGAACACGTTTCGTTGACAGCAAGCCCCGCCGCGAGTGGAACGTTTATTTTCTGTGTATCAGTGATACAAAATCTAGACTGAGTGCAGGTTTGTAGCGTGATGAACAACAAGAAGGCGGTTGTTGTTGCTATAAATGACTCGTAGCAGCTGCTACACAACGTTCACCTCACATCTGTGAGGCGCAGACTCGCCAGGCCACGGAACGGGGACCTGGATTTCTGAGGAACCTCAAATGACCCTGACCTATCGCGGCAAAAAGTACGTGCAACTTCAAGGTGCCGGTTTTGATGCAACCAAGAAGGCGCAACTGACCTACCGCGGGTTGTCATACACCAAGTGAGCTCTAGAGTTCACGTCTAAAACCCCGCCTCAAGCGGGGTTTTTTATTGCCCTTTACTAAACGCCCAAGCAGGTGGTGCCGGCAAAGCCACTTAAACGTTGATCCACATGCCATCAGGGATAGCAAACGCTGTGCATGCAAGGACTGCATTCAACAACAAATCATCATTTTTTGCCGGCGTTGCCTTAGGCCAATGATGCGCTGGCCCGATACCCCCTCCCCAGGGATTGATCTTAAGAATGTACCAAAGACTGAATCAACCAGAATCACCAACCACAACAATCAAGAATGATGATCTGCATTCCAGGGCATCCATCATCCGAATATACTCATCCTAAAGAACATCAGAGATATCAAACAAACAGATACTCAAGAAGAATATTGCAGCAAAACTATTGAGGCACAGGACGCCTAACAACAAAAAAGTCAGTATCAAATCCTAGTAGGCAAAATACATGCATTAAAGGCGCTGCAACAAGCAGAATGATTCAAAAAGTGCAAATAGAACCTACAATTAACCGATCAGCCAGTCTCCAACACTATAATCAAATAACAAGATTGCTTGATTGCTCTTCACTCAAGTAGAACTTATTCGACTTTCACAGTTAAACAATGGACTACACACAAAAGATAACTCTGCTTGCCACCATCACGGTGCACTTAAATGTTCCCGAGCTGCAGAGCAGAGAACAACTCAATGAATGGATTAAATCGGATGCCGCTCGCATTCACTTCATCGACCATTTGAAGCCTACGTCGTTTGACGACCTGGAAGTGGTGAAAGCAGCCTCAGAGGCAGACTTCGTTAGCTAACGGCTGGATGTGGAGAAGGTAATGAGCGAGTCGACGAAAGACTTCGTTCGTTCGTGGAAGGACTGACCCTCAATAACCAACGTTTGTGTATCAATACGACACAGGCAAACGGACACCCGGGCATCAAGAATGGAGTTAATCAGTGTTCAAACTGCAGGTCATGGCTGAGTACACACACACCATCGGGTTCACCTTCACGGCTTTTCATGCATTCAGCGTGACCACTGAGAACCCATTGATGAGCGTCGATGAAGCACGACACTTACTTTCAACGGGTGAAATGAGAAAGGCAATAGCAGATGAAGCTATTGATGAGGTCACCAACGATCAAAATCCCTCCGAAAAGCTGGACAATATCAAGTTCTATGCAGACCATTTTGTTGAAGAAATGGTTGAAGCCTTAGGCGATGGAGCCGTGGTGGTTCAAGAAGTCATAACCGAAAAAAATTAGCTCTAAATAGAAGCTTCTTTGCCAAGGAAGACTTTATTAAGGACAATAGTCCTTACATCAATCTTGAAATCAATGGCCACCCTACCCTGCAATTAAATATCAAAAAAGCAATAGCAATTAAACTTTTGCTCTAACAAGTACAAACAAAGAAAGTGATATCACTTGTTAGATACTTCTTCTCCAAAGAACAAAAGGAATAATCGTTACTAACATCAAAACACTATAAACAGCCGAGGGGAGACTAAAACGACTTAATCCACCTTGAATGAGCGGTTCACTGATCAGTGAACCAACAACAATACCAATCGTTCCGTTCTGAAAACCAGCCTCTACAGAAAGCGAGGTAATCTGAGATTTCTTTAATCTCAGCAAATGACCAACAACTAAACCGATTATAAGCATTAATAGATTAAGCAGCAGCAGTACGGGTCCAAGGAGTGGAAGGTTAGCGATAAAAACATCCCACTGACCAATCAAGACTCCAATCAAAACTGCAACAAATAAACCATTTGCCAATTGACTGCTTGGCAACTGCCAACGAACAGCAAGTTTTGGGATCCACTGGCGAATACAAACTCCAAGTAAAACAGGTAATGTTGCTAAAGCAAAGACTTTTAGACTTAAGGATAATATTGACAACTCAACGTCTTGCTGTGGGATGAGAAATGGCGCTGTTAAACTCAAAACAAGAGGTAAAGTCACTGCCGTCACAAGACTAGCGAGTGCGGTATAAGAGATTGAAAGTGCTACATCTCCTCGAGACAGTTTAGTAACAATACTCGATGTTATGCCTCCAGGACAGCAACTCAAAATCATAATGCCAAGAGCAAAATCACCTTGCAAACCAAAGATCCTTAGCAAGGCAAAAGCAATAACTGGAAGCATCAAAAGCTGAGCAATTGCTCCGGCAATCAAGGCTTTTGGCTGGTGAAATGCAACTCCAAAATCTTGCGGTTTCAGAGATAACCCCAAAGAAAACATAATGAAAGCGAGACTTCCAGTTAAAAGAAGTTCAATCACAAGTCCATCAGCGCCATACCACGTAACAATAAACCATCCACTGGCTCGTATATCGAACACACATTCAGTAGAAATATCACCAAATCATTAAAGTCTTAGGATCAAAGGCCATGGAATTCAGGCAACAAACATCAAACTAAGCCTCTCGGTCAATGCATCAATCAAAGACTGCCAATGCAACAGAGCCATGTTCACAGTCAACATGCTTTTCAAGCGAATCAGAGAGACGCGTTTGAACCGAACAGAAGATAGACGTACTGTTTGAGAAAATCATCCAACTTCAGTGCTCACCATGGCAACGTTCGATCGATCCACTCCCTTCATGCTTCTCGCACGCATCCACGTCAAGGCGGATTGCCTCGATCAATATCTGGAACTCGCCCGCATAACTGACGTGGCCGTTGAGTCTTCCGAACCTGGAATGCTTCATCACACCTTTGATCAAGATCCTGAAGACCCACAAGCGTTTGTGTGGTCAGAGGTCTATGCCAATGACGAGGCATTTGCAAAAGCATGCTGAACTTGGTGATGGCTTCAGCATCGAGGTTTATGGAACTGTCGGAGATGACTGCAGAAAACTGATGGAGTCTTTCGGACTTCCACTCAAAATTTATGAATCTAAGCTTGGATATAGAAGAGTTTAAACGGAAACAACAAGGCAGCTTCAAGACTTTAAATAAATAACAAGACAAGCCATTTTCAATTCCCGATCGTAACAATCGCTTCCTTATTTTTCCACCAGACCCAATCTCGAATCGGTGGAGTGTCACGGAGCTGCTCGCGCGTGAGGCCGAGCCTCAATTTCATCGATGCTCCGAGAAGTACATCAAGCATCTCTTCGCCATTGGCACAGGCAGCAAGAGCCTCATTGGTGCGTTGGGCACCATCAAGGGCGTTCACAAGCAAGCTCACGCGACGAGCCACTGGCAATGATCGTGGATCCACACCAAGTTCACAAGGGCTATAAGGGTAAGCATTTTTACGCATCGCATTCGTACAAGTAAAGGGAATTAATGTGATTAGGCCATCTGCTGTTTGGCATGCCATCACTCACGGGCAAGCACTGGGTGATCGGTGACGTGCATGGTTGTTATCAGCCACTGCAGCGGCTACTCGGTGTTTTGCCGAAGAGTGATCACCTCGTGTTTTGCGGAGATGTCATCAACCGCGGGCCTGATACCGCGTCCACCATGCAGTTGGTTTGGTCCTTGGTCACAGCTGGACAAGCCACTTGGCTGCGGGGAAATCATGAGCAGGCACGACTCCAAGCCCTCAAGGAACCTGAAGGAAGCAGTCCCAACCCATGGCTCATGCGTCTCCAACATCTCCCTACTGCGTTTTGGGGACACGGCTGGGTAGCGACTCATGCAGGATTTGATTCCAACGGTCATCCCGACCTGACCATTCGTGAGCCCTTCTGGGAGCATTACGACGGAAGCCATGGACTTGTGGTGATTGGTCATACCCCCCGACCTGATGTGGAGCGTCATGGCCGAATCGTGATGGTGGATACGGGTGCGGTGTACGGAGGAAAACTCTCGGCGTACTGCCCAGAGACTGCAGCTGTTGTGCAAGTGGAGGGAGTTCGGGAATCAACAGCTGCTCCACGAAACCTGACGGCTCCATCGCTGCAGGCAGATCGTTGTTAACGGTTTACCGCAGCAATCGCACAGAGTTTCTGGCAACGCTTCTGGCTCAAACGCTGACGCTTGACCCCCCAGGTCCGTTTGAAGAGCTGGAGATTGTCGTCAACACCTGGCCGACAAGCCGATGGCTCGGAGAGCAACTGGCCAAAGCCAACGGCATCAATGCTCTTGTGCGTTTTCCCTTTCCTGGATCGCGCTTACGTCAGCTGGTGCGCTGCATCTTGGATCTCGATCCAAGCAGCGAAGATCCTTGGCGGGCAGAACGACTGGTTTGGTCGGTTTTAAAGGTGCTCCCCGATCTTCTCGAACACCCCACTGCTGAAAGCCTGAAACTGTGGTGGGAGCAACATGCAAGCTTTCCTGGACAGCTTAATCGTGATCATTGGCAGCTTGCCCGCTGCCTCGCCGATGCGGTGGATGACTACGCCCTCTACCGACCGCAGGAACTGAGCCAATGGATTGAGGGCCACGGAGACGCTGACCTGCCGGCTCATTTGCGCTGGCAACCACAACTCGTTCGGGCCCTGGCCGCAAGCCTCCCCTGTGATCCCTTTGGTCTCCAAGTGCAAAAGGCCGTTGAACGTTTGAGGGCAGGTGATGTTCCAGCAGCAGCCCTTCCGCCTCGATTGCGCCTGTTTGGCATCAGCAATCTCGCCCCGGTGCAGGTGGAACTCCTGCAGGGCTTATCGGGCCTGATGGCGATCGAGCTTTACCTGCTCACACCCTGTCCAGAGCTATGGCAACGCTCCGAACAGAGGAGACAAACGCTCGGACAAGCATGGAACACCCCACCCGATGGGCCCTGGCTCTTGGAATCGCCCCGTCTGGAGGCGATCTTGGGACGAATGGGAGCTGAGTTTCAGTTGCTCTTAGAAGGCAACGGTGATTGCTTTCTCGGCCAATGGGATCAGGGGGATCTCTTCGCCGCGCCGATACAAATCGCTGCATCCGAAGGTCGGCCAGCCACGCTCCTGGAGCAAGTGCAACAACAGCTGGTGGATGGAAGCGCACCACCCCTCACACCTGCTGATCAAGACCGCTCGTTACGCTTTTTGGCCTGCGCAGGACCATGGCGAGAAGTGCAACTGGTCCGCGATCAGATCCTGCAATGGCTGGCCTCTGATCCAAGCCTGGAGCCGCGAGATGTCTTGGTGATGACGCCTGATGTGGAGCGCTATGCCCCGCTCCTCACCTCCGTCTTCGGTGATCAAGACGCCACGGGAGTGAGCATTCCCTGGAGACTCACCGATCGCAGCCAACAATCAACTCCAGGCCTGAGCCAGGGATTTATGGCCCTGTTAAGGCTGGCAAGTGAGCGCTTAACAGCCTCCGGGCTTGAGGCTCTTCTCTCCAACCCCGCCCTGCAAGTCCTCCAAGGCATCACGGCCACGGATGCCGTGCGAATCACCCAGTGCCTCCAACAGACCGGCTTCCGTTGGGGGGTGAATGGCGAAGAGCGGGGTGGCGATGACACCCATAGCCTCCGTTGGTGTCTTGATCGCTGGCTGCTTGGCCTGGTGCTGCCTGCCGAACCAGGTCTTGCTCCTGGAGGCTGTGCTCCTTACCAGGGGGGGCTCACCATTCAGCAACTCGAACAATGGTGGCCGCTTCTAGATGGACTAGCGCAATGGATCACGCGTCTACGTCAACCCCATCCCCCCAGCGCTTGGACCTCCCAGTTGAATCAGCTTCTCCAGCATCTTTATGGCGATGGAGGGGACTGGGCCTGGGAACAACAAGCGATCGTCCAAGCACTCGACACGATGCAGCAACAGGCATCTGAGTGCACTCTTGACCTTGACCTCTCCGTCGTGGTCTCCATTCTTGATGAAGCCCTCTCCGCCGATAGCGGTCGTTTTGGCCACCGCAGTGGTGCCCTAACGATCAGCGCCCTAGAGCCCATGCGGGCGATTCCCCATCGGCTGATCGTGCTGATGGGGCTGGATTCACAAGACTTTCCACGTCAACAGGAACGCGCCGGCTTTCACCTCTTGGAACAGCAACGCCGACTCGGCGATCCATCGAGCACAGATCAGGACCGCTACGTCCTGCTGGAAGCCTTGATGTCCGCGCGACAACATCTCCTCATCAGCTGGAATGCACGCGATGAACGCAAGGGCGAAGCGCTTCCCCCAGCACCTCCGGTCCAACAATGGCTCACCTTGCTGAAGGACCAACTCACCCCCGAACAGTTTGAGCGCGTGGTGTTGGAGCAGCCAGCCAACCCCTTGGATCCTCGCAATTTTCTTGCCAATCGCTCCGGCTCAGCCTTCAGTTCTGATCGTCACCACCTCGACGCCAGGCTCAATCTGGATCGCCGCGATCCCATGGGCGTGAGCAAGAACTCCTTGGGCTTAGCCCATCCCCTGCACTGGACTCCAGTGGGCGACGCTGATGGTTTGGATACGGATGCCGTCAGCCGTTGGCTGGAGGCTCCCCAGCGCTATTGGCTCAAAGCGAGAGGGTTGGAAACACGGGAGTGGTCCACCCCCGTAGAGGATCTCTCAGCGCTCGAACTCGAGGAGCGGCAGCGTCAATCTCTTCTGAACCAGTCATTCCTCGATCAGATCGACTGGCTTGCTTCCGATTCGAGCTTGAAGTGGGAGCACGCGCTTCCAGGGGAATGGGCGAAGCAGCTTCGCGGCCAAGGGATGCTTCCACCTGGCGCAGCAGGCCTACTGGCGGCGAATCGCCTCGAACAGCGCTGGCAAAACCTGCAACAAACCCTGTTGCAACTTGGGCCTTTGCAGTGTGAATCGATCCGCGCAGAGAGCGAGTCACGCACCGTGATCAGAGCTGGATCAACCACGGTTTGGGTCAGCGCCGGACGGCTCCAATCACGCACGGCCTTGGGCGGCTGGTTCACACACCTCATCCAGCAAGCGGCGGGAGGATCCACCCCAACGGCTGTGATCTGTCGTTGTGACAGCAGCACCAAAGCCGATCAGTTTCAAATCGCGCTTCACTGGCAACCTCTGGATCGAGAGCGAGCTCAGGAGCTTCTCTTGTCTCTGAAGGCCCTGGCACATGCAGGAGCTGAAACGTGCTGGCCGGTCCCACCTGCCAGTGGGTTGGCCAGAGCCCTCACGTTGAACAAAGGTCTTGAAAAAGCAAACCGAGCGTTTGAAAGCCGCTGGGATGGGGGATTTGCAGGCATGGGAGAGCGGGAGCGTCCAGAGATGCAGCTTTGTTTTGGCGACCACTTCGATGCCGACAATTTTTTAACGGACGCCTGCTTTGAAGAGGCCTTTCAAGCGTTGTATGCACCGATGCTGGAGGCGCAGCGGCCATGAGGAGCCGTTTTGAACCCAATCAGTACCCCCTCGATGCCGGAGTGCGTCTCATAGAAGCCAGTGCTGGCACGGGCAAAACCTTTGCATTAGCCCACCTGGTCTTGCGGCTGGTGACTGAGCGGAAGCTCAACCTCAAAGAGCTTTTGGTGGTCACCTTCACAGAAGCCGCTGCTGCCGAATTACGGGATCGCATTGGCCGGCGTCTGAACGACGCCCTACAAGCCCTGCTCCAACCCCATGCGCAGGACTCCGGCTCCAAATCCGGCTCCCAAGCCGACTCCCCACCCAGCGATGCCGTGTTGGAGGAGTGGCTGTCCATCCATGGGCAAGATCCCCACAGCCGGCGGATCATTGCCAGCCAGCTGCTGGAAGCGCTGGAAGGACTGGAGCGAGCCGATATCACGACCATCCATGGCTTCTGCCGGCGCAGCCTTCGCCGGCAAGCTCTCCAGAACGGCACAGCGATGGAGGTGTGTCTTGACGATGACAGCCACCATCTCTGCCAAGAGGTGGCTTACGACTACTGGGAACAGCAGGTGCTAGCCCTGCCAGCGGACGACGTTTCCGGGCTCCTGCACGCCGGCCTCTCAGCCGATCAACTGAGCCAAGCCCTCCGTCGTTTGGATAGCGATTGCGCTGTTCGGATCGCCAACACGGAAGGGGCCCACGAGCAACCGCGTCCGCTGATCGAGTGCTTTGACCACTGGCTCCGATCGAGCTGGACTGAATTTGAAGCGCAGTGGGAAACCAGCGGACACGCCTTAGAAACAGCCTTTCGCGACTGCGCCACGGATTGGCGAAGCCAAGGCCAAACCGACACCAAGCCCTACGCACCGAAACCGAAAAAAGATCGCGCCAGCGCAATCGACGCTTGGATTAAACAGGAAAACAACACGCAATCGTTACGCATTAAGTACGGCAACGTGCGAAAACAGCATCTGCTCGCTGACTACTTCCATCCGGGTTGTTTCAGCAAAACAGCTCGCCGCTGCAGCGAAATCAATCCCAGCCTTCCACAACCAACCCTGCAACAAGCCATTGCGGCGCTATGGGATGGCCCAGCCGAGCAGGTCTGGCGCCATGCGCTTAACCACGGACTCCACACCCTGGCTAGCCGCCGCGCTCAACAGGGCGTGATCAGCTTTTCTGGCTTGCTCGACGCCCTTGATCCCAAACCATCAGACGCGGAACCACAACGCTGGCTAGCCCCGATTCAGCAGCGCTACCGCGTTGCTCTGATCGACGAATTTCAAGACACGGATCCTCTGCAGTGGCGCCTGCTCCAGGCCTGCTTCGCAACGCCAGACCATCTCTTGCTGATGGTGGGTGACCCCAAGCAAGCGATCTACCGCTTTCGAGGAGGAGATCTCAACACCTACAAACAAGCCCGACAAAGCGCCGATCGAATCGACAACCTGCTCGACAACCGGCGTACAACGCCTTCCCTGATGGAGGCGATGAACCAGTGGATGGCTCCAGGCCTCATCTTGTCGGACCTCGAGGTGCCCCCCGTCACCCCCTGCGCCAGTGCCCTTCCCTTAGACCTCCATGATGGCGAGCAGCCTCTCCAACTGATCGAGCTTCCAGCAGATAACCCTGACGACCTCCCCTCCCGCACATCCCTCGAATCGACCATTCCGCCCTTGGTCGCTGGCCAAGCCCTCCACCTGCTGGACAGCGATCCCTCTCTCACCCCATCGGATCTTTGCGTTCTTGTGAGCCGTCATCGCCAGGCCGAGGCGGTGCGAGAACAGCTCGCCCTAAGAGGACTTCCCAGCCGCCTGGTCAGTCCTGGAGATGTCCTCAGCACCACCGGTGCCACAGAGCTGCAACATCTCCTCGATGCCCTCGCCACGCCCGCCGATGGCGGACGCTTGCGGCGACTCGCCTGTTCTGCCTTGATGCAATGGACAAGCCGTCAGTTGCAGAACGCGGAGAGCAACGGTGATCTCGACCGTCTGGCAGGGCAACTTCGCAGCCTGCAAGACGACCTCCCATACCGCGGGTTGCTCGGTTGCCTGTCCCAACTCCTCGAGGGGCGAATGCTCGCTGATCTCTCCAGCCGCGGGCGCTTATTAGGCGACATTCAGCAATGTGCCCGACTGGTGCAAGACGCCATGCATCGACAAGGTCTCGACCTGGGCAGCGCCGCAGATTGGCTGAGGCGACAACGCTTACAACCGATCGAACCCACCCCCGACATCAGACAGCCCCACAGCGACTTGGCAGAAAGCGCGGTGGCCGTCGTCACCGTGCACCGAAGCAAAGGTCTGCAGTACCCCGTGGTGATCTGCCCCTATTTATGGCAAGCACCAGCGGAGAGCAAAGGCCCCCTTTGGCGAAACCCAGCCAACGATCCAGAAGGCACTTGGCAGGTGGCGCTCAACCCCCATTGGGACCGGGGACACAAAGCCGCCGAACGTGATCAATACGACAGTGCTGCCGAAGCAGAGCGGCTGGCCTACGTGGCACTCACACGGGCGGAGCGCCATCTCGTGGTGTTTTGGTGCGTCGCTGCTGGACAGGACGCCAACCCTCTGGCCAGCTGGATGAAGGAGCTCTCCTTAGGCGATGCACCAGGCATGAGTCGCCATTCACCGTTCGAGCACCCAACCCAGCCGTTCTGGCGTCCAACTCCGAGGCTTGAGACCTTGCAGTTGTCGGAGGTTCCTCAACGCAGCCTCGACCGCAGCTGGGGTCGGAGCAGCTATTCCGCCTGGATCTCCTCTCAAAACACCCATCACGCCCCAGCTCCCGCGGATCCACGCACGCTGGAAGAGGGGCGTGACATCGATGCTGTAGCCGAAAGCGAAGCCCCCATTAACCCGGACGATTCAGCCGATCTAAATGGCCCGCTTGCCGCCTTTCCCAAAGGCCCAGGAGCGGGAGATTGTCTGCACAGAATTCTTGAACAGGTGAACTTTCAAGGTCCTGCAGACCAAGCGCCCAATCAGCTGTTGGTAGCTGAGGAGCTTGGCCGAGCGGGAATCGACCTCGAGCACAGTGATGCCGTGATCTCAGCGCTCAACAACCTGCTGACGACACCCCTAGGCGGCCCCCTCAAACACTTAAAGCTGACCGATTTGGGTGCGGGTAGACGTCTTCACGAGCTCAGCTTTGATCTACCTGTTGCCCAGCAAGGCGATCCAGTGCGCTCTGCAGGCTTAGCCCATGCGTTCGAGGCAGACAGCGACCATCGTTTTGGGGCTCACTACGCGCAATGCCTGCGGCAGTTGGACATTCGCAGTCGGGGGTTTCTCACGGGATCGATCGATCTGGTGTTCACCGATGGGGATGATCCAGCGACAGCCCGATGGTGGGTCGCGGATTGGAAAAGCAATTGGATTGGAGAACGAAACGAGGCTGGCCGTGGCATCGCCTGCGGACCCCGGCATTACAGCCAAGCCGCGATGGAGGAGCAGATGCTCTCCCATCACTACCCGCTCCAGGCCCATCTCTACCTTTTGGCCCTGGATCGCTACCTGCGCTGGAGGCTCGATGGCTACGACCCCGAACGCCACCTCGGCGGCTACGCCTATGTCTTCCTCAGAGGCATCAGCCCGAAAGGGGGCTCAGGGCTCGTGATCGAGCCGGCCCCCTTAACGCGAATTCGCCGGCTGGATCAGTGGCTTGAGGGGCTGTCGTCATGAAATCTGCAGCGTCGGAGGCTCTCCTTTCCCTTCACCGCGGATTGCTCGCCACGCTTCAACGGCGCTTGCCGCCGGAGCAAAACAGTGAACCACTTGTGGAGCTCTTGCGTGCCCTCACCCTTGCGCTTGGCCGAGGGGACATTTCCCTTGCACTCCACGATGGATCCGAGGTTCCAGAGGGGATCGAGAGTGATGGCTGGCCCAGGGTTCACCGGGAAGCCTTGCTGGCGAGTGGATGGCTGGACGGTGACCAATCCGTCTTGGTCTTGCACCACAACACCCTCTCCTGGCGTCGCTGGCATGGAGCCATGCAAGAGCTCGAACGCGAACTTCAACGCCGCTACCTCCAGGCCCCAATCCATTCCCCAAGCCATGCCACACCCCACGGCAGCCGTACCAGCCAGCGATCGAAGACCTCCGATCTCAGTCCCGAACAGCAATCGGCGATTCACGCCATCGATCGCTACGGCGTAGTTTTACTCAGCGGAGGTCCCGGAACCGGTAAAACCAGCACGGTGTTGCACATGCTGCTCCGCGCCTTTGAGAATCAACCAAATCTTCGGGCCCGACTTGCCGCTCCCACTGGCAAGGCCGCACGTCGCCTCCAGGACGCCATTCGCAGCCACCCAACCACCGCGTCCTTGCCCTGCACCACTCTTCATCGCCTGCTGGAGGCCCGTCCCGGAGGCTTTGGCCGTCACCGACGCAACCCCCTGCATTTGGACCTACTCATCGTCGACGAAATGTCGATGGTGGACTTGGAGCTAGGCCGCGCCCTGTTGAGTGCACTGCCAAGCCATTGCCAACTGGTCTTGGTGGGAGACAGCGCTCAGTTGCCACCGATTGGTGCTGGAGCGGTCTGGCAGCATCTTCAGGCCCCTGATCAAAACGAGCGATTTAAGGAGGGGGCGATCACCCTCACGAAGGTGTACCGCAACCGAGGTGCCCTCGCGCAGATGAGTGCGTTGCTCCGTGACCAAGGCTTGAACCCGTTCTGGTCGCAACTGAGCACGTTGCCGAAAACCTCCAACATCAGCCTGTTTCAGCCCAAAACAAAGCAGATCCCCGAGGCTGTGCATGCCGTACTCACGCGGCATCTTGACCATCTCCAAGCAAGGGCAAGGGCTTTAGAGCTCGACGCTGATGGGCAACCCCGTCAACAACAAGCGCAAGACCTTCTAGGCATCCTTGACACCCTCATGGTGCTCTGCCCACGACGACGCGGGCCATGGGGTGTAGATGCCGTCCATCAACGCATGATTGCTAGCTCTGAACCTCAGCGCTGGCCGTCGGGCTTGCCAGTGCTGTGCAGCGAAAATCAGCCAGAACTGGGCCTCGCCAATGGAGATCTGGGGGTGATGATCGGAGAGGGGGCGCATCAACGGGCCCTGTTTCTCAGCAGCGACCCCTCGGGCGAGAGCCGGCATGCGCTGTTGCATCCCGCCCGTCTTCGACACCTAGAACCGGCCCTGGCACTCACCATCCACAAAGCTCAGGGCTGCGAGATGGACAAGGTACTGCTGCTCTGGCCTGCACTCGACGATCGCCAAAGCAGTTCGCTGCTTTACACAGCCATCACCCGCGCCAAACAGCAACTGCTTTTATTTGCAGATCCAACAGCATTGGCCCTAGGCCGCTCAGCAGGATCTCGGCATCCTGAAGATCAAAGCAAGATCGGGGATGTGTAGGTGAGCGGGATCGAGAGAGTGATCCGCCCTTGGGGCTGGTACGAAGATCTCGGCAGTGGCCCGGGCTACAAGCTGAAGTGTTTGCTGATAAAAAACGGGCAACGCTTGAGCCTGCAACGCCATCAGCATCGCAGCGAAAACTGGACAGTGGCGCAAGGAAGCGGCGAACTGTTCTGCCAGGGGCAATGGTCGAATGTCTCAGCAGGAGACACCCTGCATATTCCAAAAGGAGCCATCCACCGAGCGCTGGGCGGAGATGGCGACCTGCTGATCATTGAGGTCCAGCATGGCTCGATCCTCGAAGAAAGCGATATCGAACGTTTAGAGGACGATTTCGGCAGAGTGTTAACATAAATTTTCAACCTTTGATCGAAAGGCAAGCAATACAGCGCGGCTCACGCCGATTGGACGTTGCAAGCCTGATTTAAAGGATTAATCAGGCAATTGCCTTTCAAGAATGACCAATACACCAGCTCAGGGCGAAGGGTCCTGTTCAGTGGATCTCAGCATGTCTGAGATTTCCGAGACCACGTCATCGGAACCCAACGATGACGTGTTTACAACGGTGATTGAAAAAGTCGAAGAGCCAGAGGCACCGTCTGGATTCTCAGAATTTGGCTTCAGTGAAGCCCTGCTCAAAACACTTGCCGACAAGGGGTATAAAGAGCCCTCGCCGATTCAAAAGGAGGCCATCCCTGAGCTCATGCTCGGACGTGATCTCGTGGGCCAAGCGCAAACCGGCACAGGGAAAACCGCCGCCTTCGCTCTGCCTTTGCTGGAGCGATTGCAAGGCGACAGCCCGCTCCCGAGCGTGCTTGTGCTGGCACCGACCCGTGAGCTCGCGATGCAGGTGGCAGAAGCATTCAAGGCCTATTCCGCTGGGCACCCTCACCTCAACGTGCTGGCGATCTACGGGGGATCCGATTTCCGCTCCCAAATCAACGCGTTAAGGCGTGGTGTTGACGTCGTGGTGGGCACCCCAGGACGGGTCATGGATCACATGCGCCAAGGAACGCTGAATACGAGCGGATTGCGCAGCCTCGTCCTCGATGAGGCCGACGAAATGCTGCGCATGGGTTTCATCGACGACGTCGAATGGATCCTTGAACAATTGCCTGAAGAGCGGCAGGTCGTGCTGTTTTCAGCGACCATGCCGAACGAAATCCGCAGGCTCTCCAAGCGCTATTTGCGCGAACCGGCAGAAATCACGATCAAAACGAAGGAGAAGGAGGCACGCCGAATCCGTCATCGCTGCATCACGATGCAGAACTCTCACAAGCTCGAAGCACTCAACCGTGTGCTCGAGGCGGTGACGGGTGAAGGAGTGATTATTTTTGCCCGCACCAAAGCAATCACCCTCACCGTTGCGGAATCCCTAGAAGCCGCTGGTCACGACGTGGCTGTGCTCAACGGAGATGTACCCCAAAACCAACGGGAGCGCACCGTGGAACGCCTGCGCAAAGGAACCGTCAACATCCTGGTTGCCACCGATGTGGCAGCGCGTGGACTCGACGTTGATCGCATCGGGCTCGTGATCAACTACGACATGCCTTTTGATAGTGAGGCTTACGTGCACCGCATCGGTCGCACAGGCCGAGCGGGCCGTAGTGGGGAAGCCATCCTGTTCATCACGCCCAGGGAGCGAAGATTCGTTGGCAATCTCGAACGCGCCGTGGGGCAGGCCATCGAACCGATGGACATCCCTAGCAATGCCGAAATCAACCAGAGTCGACTCGACCGTCTTCGCACCCGCTTAAGCGCTGAAGCCACCAGCGAAGACAAACCAGAGGAAGAAACCGCACTGCTTCAAGAGCTCATCCAACGCGTAGCCCAAGAGCATGAGGTGGAACCCGGTCAACTCACCCTGGCCGCCATGAGGTTGGCCGTTGGCGAAGGACCTCTGTTGGTGCAGGGCGATGAAAGCTGGTTGAAAGCTCCAATGCGCAACGACAGGAGAGATGACCGACGCGGAGATCGCGGTGGTCACGAGCGCGGCAGGCGACCCGAGCGTGCATCACGCCCACCCGAAGATGATATGGAGCGGTTCAGGGTTGAGGTCGGCCATCGCGATCGCGTCAAACCCGGCAACCTTGTTGGAGCCATCGCCAATGAGTCAGGACTCGAAGGGCGGATGATTGGGCGAATTCAAATCTTTGAAACGCACAGCCTGGTGGACCTTCCCAAAGGGATGCCTGAGAACGTTTTCAATTCACTACGCCGACTGAAAGTGATGAATCGAGAGCTTCAAATCCGCCAGGATTCCTAACTCTTGAATCATCTTCTCCGCCTTGTGATCAGCCTCTGCCTATCGCCCATGCTGATCACAACCACCGGATCAATCGCGCAGGCCGCCGATGATTCGGAAGAAATCAAGAAGCTTTGCATGGCTGGTTTTAATGCCGCCATGTCTCAAGCTGGACAAACGCCACCAGAAGGCATGGGTGATTTCACCTGTTCATGCTTTGCAAGAGAAATGAAGGGCATTGCTTTTATCATGCAAGCCCAAACAATCTGCAAAGAATTGGCCGCCGAGAAGTACGGCCACCTCATGAAAACCCAGTGATATCCCCTGACACATCCCTGTCGCATGGTCAGGAGATCCTCACCATGCGACAGAACATCGAAAAAAAATGAAACCTTTCGATTGTCTCATCAAATGTTGTGATGTCGCTCCATGCAAACCTGTAGCGTGGTGAAGCATCAGCTTCATGTTCGGCTCTGATCGGCTCGCTCCCCCAGGCTTCAGCTCTCCAGCTTCAGCATCAAGGACTTTCCTTTTCGGACCAAAACTTCTCTGATCAAATGTCCAACGGTCCCCTCAGGAAATGACCATCTACATCGGTAATCTGTCTTTCCAGGCAGAACAAGAAGATCTTCTCGATCTATTCGGTCAATACGGAGAGGTTAAGAGCGCAAGTCTTCCTCTCGATCGCGAAACAGGCCGCAAGCGCGGATTTGGCTTCGTTGAAATGGCCACAGACGAAGATGAGCAAAAAGCCATCGACGACCTCCAGAACGTGGAGTGGATGGGTCGCATGATCCGCGTTAACAAAGCAACCCCACGTGAGCGCACTGGCGGTGGCGGTGGCGGTGGCGGTGGCGGTGGCCGCGGCGGTTACGGCGGCGGCGGCAACGGTGGTGGCAATGGCGGCGGCGGCTACGGCGGCGGCAACCGCTGGTGATCCATCGGGAGGAGACAGCTCATCGAGCCGTCTCCTCCATTTCAAGCTTGCAATCCAGCTCAAAACGACGATCGATCAGCTTTTGAAAGCGATCCCCAGGCCTTGTCTCTTCAACAGGCAAAACGGGGGCTGCATTGCGTACTTCATCACGATGCTTCCGCGCTAAGAAGCGATGAAAACGATTGAAAGCTCTTGTACGAGTCATCCAGTCTCCTCGATCTCTGATTCCGGTCTACACCGTTTCAGGAGGTTTGACGCTGTTGGGCAACACAACGCTTGAATAGAACGTCTTGCCATTAGTGATGGCCGATCAAATTCTGCCTGGTCGCACTCAGCCTGCCCTGCCAAGGCTTTTAAGCCATCTACAGCCCTACAGAAGACGGGTCTGGATGGCAGTGAGCTGCTCCATCATCAACAAAGTCTTTGATCTGCTGCCTCCAGTCCTCATTGGCCTCGCCGTTGATGTTGTTGTTCAGCAAGATTCTTCATGGCTGGCGGCCTTGGGTGCGGCAACAGTGCCCAGCCAACTGATTGTTCTGGCGCTGCTGTCCTTCCTGGTCTGGACCGCAGAATCACTCTTTGAATATCTCTACGGTGTTTTGTGGCGCAATCTTGCACAAACCACCCAACACAGTCTGAGGTTGGAGGCCTACGACCATCTCCAAAAACTAGAGATGGATTTCTTCGAAAGAGATAGCACTGGGCGCCTTCTCACCGTTCTTGGTGATGATATCCATCAGCTAGAACGCTTTCTTGAACGGGGCGCAAACGAAATTCTTCAATTAGTCACCACCGTTCTGCTGGTCGGTGGCGCCATGACATTGATGGCACCGGGAGTAGCACTCTTCGCCTTTCTACCGATCCCGATCATCCTTGTGGGATCACTCAATTTTCAACGTCGCCTAGCGCCGCGATATCGCGACGTACGCCAACGAGCTGGAGATCTCGCCTCTCGACTTTCTAACAATCTTGGCGGGATGCTCACGATCAAAAGCTTTGCAACGGAAGCATGGGAACTCGAACAACTACGTTCAGCCAGTGATTCCTACCGACAGTGCAATCGTCAGGCGATTCGAATCTCTGCTGCCTTTATCCCCCTGATTCGCTTTGCAATCTTATTTGCCTTTTTAGCGATCCTTCTGATCGGAGGCATCCAAGCTTGGCAAGGACTTATCGCTGTGGGGACCTACAGCTTCTTGGTCTTTATTACCCAGCGACTGCTCTGGCCCCTCACCACATTGGGACAAACCTTGGACGATTACCAACGTTCAATGGCCTCCACACAGCGAGTTCTCGATCTCATTGACACTCCGATTCAAATCGCCAGTGGAAGCACTCGCCTCAACCCAAGGACTATCAAAGGAGACATACGCTATGAACATGTTTGCTTCTCCTATAGAGATCGCGAACCACTACTCAACAACTTCAACCTAGCGATTCGTGCAGGAGAAACCATTGGCATTGTGGGTGCCACAGGCTCAGGGAAAAGTTCACTGGTTAAATTACTCCTGAGGTTTTATCCGCTCACGAGCGGCAGGATTGTTCTTGACAACCATCCGATTGCATCGCTGCATCTGCAAGATCTTCGCCGATGCATTGCACTCGTGAGTCAAGATGTTTATTTGTTTCACGGAAGCGTCGCAGAAAATATTGCCTACGGATCTCCTGAAGCGTCTAGGTCGTTCATCGTTTGGGCAGCGGAACAAGCCGAAGCCCTAGCTTTTATCGAAAGCCTCCCGCAAGGATTGGACACGCTTGTAGGCGAAAGAGGTCAGCGTTTGTCCGGTGGTCAGCGCCAGAGAATTGCCCTGGCTAGAGCCATCTTAAAAAATGTACCCGTGTTGATCCTCGATGAAGCAACAGCCGCTGTTGACAATGAAACAGAGGCGGCAATTCAGCGTTCGCTCATGCGCATTACCGCGAATCGGACCACACTGGTGATTGCGCATCGACTTAGCACCGTGCGACATGCCGATCAGATCATTGTGATGGACGCTGGTCGCATTGTTGAACAGGGCACCCATGATCAACTTCTGCACAAACCAGGCGCTTACGCCGACCTCTGGCGGGTTCAAGCTGGCTTACGCAGTGACGAAGCGCTGACGCTTTAACGCCAAAACTTTTCATCCAAGACTTCGCCGATGGCTGCTTCGCTGTCCCACCTAATGCATCACCCACTGGGCATTTTTGCTCAGCTTGTTGGGATCAGCGTCTTGATTCCGCCCTTGACCAGGCGGCTAAGGCTTCCGGATCTGGTCGGACTGTTAGTCGCTGGCGTCCTGGTTGGTCCCCACGTCTTGCATTGGATCGATGCCAAAAGCGAAACGATCACGCTTCTTTCTGATATCGGAGCGATCTATTTGCTGTTCACGGTTGGACTGGAAATCGACCTGGAAGAGTTCAACAGGGTGAAACGTCGCTCCGTGACCTTCGGAGCTCTGATTTTTGTTCTGGGGGTTGGAACGGGGTTCGGCATCGGCCAGATCTTTGGATTCCCCTTAGTGCCCAGCCTGCTCTTGGGGGCCCTGATGGCCACACACACTCCGCTGGGATATCCAATCGTGAGGAGTTACGGAGCCCAGCGTGACGAATCCGTGATTGTGAGCGTTGGAAGCACGATCTTCACCGACATTGCAGCGCTGTTACTGCTCGCTGTAGCCCTAGGGCTGGGCAAGGGAAACCTCACACCGAGCAGCTTTACAGCGCTGCTAATCAGCATCGGTGTGTTTGCTTTCGTCGTCGTCTGGGGCATTCGCATGCTTGGGCGCCATCTATGGATGCGCAGCGTCATCGATGAAAACCGGGTGTTTCTGGCGGTGTTACTCACCTTGTTTGTGGCTTCCCTTGGCGCTGAACTCGCAGGGGTTGAAAAAATTGTGGGCGCCTTTCTGGCTGGGCTCGCCGTGAATTCCGTCCTTCCAGAAGGCAAGGTCAAAGAGCAGGTGATCTTTGTGGGGGGAGCCTTATTCATCCCCATCTTCTTCATTCATCTAGGACTGCTGCTCGATCTCGGCAGCCTCGCCGACAGCATCAGCAACATTGAATTCACAGCCCTCATGCTCACTGGCGCTTTGGGATGCAAAGCCCTGGCGTCCGTGATTGCCGGGCGCTGGTTCCGCTACAGCCGCAATCAAATGCTGCTGATGTGGTCGCTCGCCATGCCGAAGGTGGCCGCCACGCTTGCAACGGCATTCATTGGTTATCAAGCCGGATTGCTCGACAACACAGTTCTCAACAGCGTTCTGGCCGTCATGGTGGTCACGGCGACGCTCGGTCCAACCCTCACCACTCGATCCGTCGTGGCCCTGATGGAACCGAATGAACACTCCGGCTTTGGAACACCAGGACTCGATCAAGATCTGGATGTACCTGGAGAGGTGGTGCGACGCCCGCTGAAAGTATTGGTGCCAGTGGCCAACCCAGAGACAGAGTTGATTCTGCTGAAGTTGGCGGCTCGACTCTCCCAGGGAGAGGGCGATCACAACGGGCAGCTCCTTCCGCTCGCACTGGTGAGCCCAAGCCTTGAGGAGGCTCGCGGTGGCTTAAATCGGGCCCTATCCGCCGCAAGGAGCAGGCTGAGTCAGGCAGCCAGCAACGGAGAGGGCCTCAAGGCAACCACGCGTTGCCTCCTACGCGTGGATGACGACATCGCTGCGGGCATGAGCAGAAGCGCTTTAGAGGAGGGAGCCGATCTGCTTTTAATCGGAGCAGGACGCCCTGACCCACTACGCAAATGGCTCCTGGGCGATCTGGTCGATGGGGTCTGCCGAACGGCTCATTGTCCTGTGGTGGTAGCCAATCTGGGGCGGCGAGACCTCAAGGAACTCAACCAAATTTTGGTTCCAATCAAAGATCTTTCGGCCAGTGCGCGCGAACAATTTGAGCTCGCCCTACGGCTCCTATCCACCGCGCCTGACCCGACATCCACCACCATCAGCCTTCTTCACATCCATGATCCGCGCTTTAATCGCCACGAACGATCCTGGATGGAAGAGCAACTACTGAGCTGGTGTCCGCGTAACATCCCCAGCCAACAGATTCAAATCAAACTGCTGCAAGGACCTGGCATCGATTCAAAAATCCACTGGTTCAGCCAAAACCAAGATCTCGTGATTCTGCGTTCACAACGACGTCGCGTTGCTGGCCTCCCCATTCCGGCCAGTGATCGCACGAGCAACTTGGTGCATCAGTTGGGCTGTCCGGCCCTAATGATTAGCGATCCACTCCACTAATCATGGTTGTCACGACACAAACTTCAACACAATTCAACGGTTGGAGGAACAGACCTAGAATTTGCAGATGAACGTCCAAAGAAGTCCGAATAAAAAAAACCTGTTCACAGCAGCAGTGCTAGGACTCTTTAGTGGCTTGTTGCTATCGATCCCTCTCAGTCGATCCCTGATTCCATCAACAGAAGTTCCTAATCTGGTCTCCGTCAGCAACCCATTTGAAGGCTGGTCCAGCTTTGACAATAAGAATATCGTTGTTCTTGGGATGGATGCTGGAGGCGGCAATACAGACACCATTTTCATCCTTGGCATTGAAAATGGTGAAACCTCGATCATTCAAATCCCAAGAGATAGCTACATTGATTCTCGCAGCTTTGGTTCCATGAAGGCCAACGCACTTCATGCGAGAGGAGGACCAGATGCCGTCAAGACAGAATTAACTCGCTTAATGGGCCGCCCAATCAATCATCATATTTTAGTCAATCTCGAAGGAATTCGCACCATTAGTGATTTACTTGGAGGCCTAGAAGTTGATGTACCTAAACGCCTCTACTACCAAGATAAAAGCCAAGGATTACTGATTGATCTTCAGCCAGGCCCTCAGCTGCTCAAAGGCCGTGAACTTGAAGGTTTTCTACGCTGGCGCCACGATGGAGAGGGTGACTTTGGCCGACTTGACCGACAACAACTCGTCTTGAAAAGCCTCTTCAATAAACTCATCAAACCACAACATCTCATCCGTTTGCCAGCCCTCATCACGGCAGCTGGACGCAATCTTGAAACAGATCTTGGCCCTATGGAGTTAGGCAAACTAATCACCACGATGGGAACAACAGAACTCCAAACCAGTCGACTCAAGGCCCGTCCCTTCTATCAAAACGGAGTGAGTTATCTCGACACACAATGGCCCGCAAACGTTCCAGAACGAGGCATCGATTCGAGTGAATCCAGCAGCAGACGCTTCCAGTTGCTGTTCTAAGGGCGTCTGCAAGCAAGCATGTCTGGCATGAACGATAACATTGTCAAACAAAGCCTGCGACTCGTGATTAGTGTCTTAATTACCTGCGCAATCGCTCAGCACTTTGATCGAATCGACTTCGTTTGGTATCCGGTCTTAGCTGTAATTTTTTGGTTGATGATCAAGATGAAAATACTCTACGAGCAGCTCGAAGCAGAATTCTCGGCACGATCAGTGGGGGCTTGGTTGTCTTTCTAGTCCATACACTTTTATCAGGCTGGATCTGGATATTGGTGAGTCTTCTGATCACCATCCCCCTGCTTCGGCGCCTGGGCGGGACCAGTGGTTTATCTACGGCTGTTGTGATTACTGTGATGTTTCTAGGGACCCATGATTACGCACTCTTAAATTGGAGTTATGTCCTCAATAGGAGCATCGACACCCTCGTTGGAATCTGCGTCGCCTTAGTGATGGGCCATTTGCTTTGGCCAAAAGATCGCTTGAAGCGCATGGAAGAGATTCATCAAAAACTGATGACCGCACTGAATCGGCGGATGCAGCATCACACGCAAGCACTGCAGGGGATCACGACTCCACCACCCCCATTAAATCCTGGCTCAATCACGCGAGGTATTTTTATAAATTCAGCGTCTGATCAATATCGAACAACAACACGGTCCACGGCATCGCCACCAGCTCATTCGGCTGCGCTGGAAACAATGCATCAGCCTTTGGCGCAGCCTTCGATCGCACTGGATTTTAAGCGAGAGGCTTCTTGATGATCTATTGCACAGGAACCAGTCTCTACGATTACCTGAATTGGCTGAACAGTAAGATCCAAACTACGTGATTGGCTGGAAGCGATTACAACTCCACGATCAAGATCATCCACTTGGCCTCACCTAACGGATCCTCTTGGAGGAAGAGTTCACATGCTTTCTGCGACTGGTCAGCAGTCAAAGATGCCTGAATCAAATTTTGATTCAGGGAAGAAAATAAATGCTTGATCATAACCATCCCGCCCAACAGAGCAAACATCATCACGAGCAGCATCCCTGGTTGACTCGACAAGATCTACGCCTCGCCGTCGTCACCGGACTCAGTGCCGGACTTGGTCTCCTAAGCCCTATTCCCTATGGCTATTACTCACCACTCACAACAACAGCTGTCTTAGCAAGCACCTACGGAAATTCAATGAGGCTTGGCATTCAGAGACTGCTGGGCTCCCTCATGGGTGTCATTGTTCTGATCATTTTCACCCGAGGAATGGAGCTGCCTCTTCCTTTAGGGCTCGGACTGGCTCTAGCCACAACGCGGCTTTTTGGAGGAATTTTAGGTCTACAAGTGGGCTGCAAAGTGGCTGGGAATATCATTGTGATGGGATGGCTTGTCCATGAACAGGTAGAAACCGTCTGGGGCCCGATTCGCCTCTTCTGGACTGGACTTGGGATTGTTATATCACTATAGGCATCACAATCGATATGGCCCAGTCGAAGCATTCCCACACTCCATCAACAATTTGCATCACTACTCGCAGCTATCGAACAAGAATTATCAACGGAGAGTCATCGGCTGAAGGATAATTCCATAAGCGCCAGATCACCAAAACAACAACAGGCGAATCGCATCTCCCTCCAAATACAACTCAATGCAGCGAGACAACAGCAGGCCATGGCACAAATGGAGCTAGGAGTGAATCCTGAACAGCATCCCCTGCATGAACTATGGAGCAGCATCGACCTTCTAGCTTCACAACCACTCACCTCCCTATGGGCGATAAGAAGCCTGAGTGCGCCCATTCAGAACTCTGAGAAAATCAAGCAACTTCACCAAAAGGAAGCAGAATCATTAGACATACTCTGCAAGCAGATCCTAATGATTAGCAGCGAGCTCAGAAGCCCAGAAACAATTAGCTATCAAAAATTAAATCCTCAGGCGATGCTTAAGATTAAGAATCTTTCTTGTGATTATAGCCAATGGCTCGAACAAACCACTTACGACCACCTAGCCACTGAACTCAGCCAGATCAGCAAGCAATGATTCAGACAAATCATCCTAAGAGTTACCTTGATTGACTACATTCGATCGGCCATCATCGAAGCGGTATCGATTCCATCCATGACAGCCATCTCAAACAAGTCATAGGTAGAAGATTCAATCAATCCCAATTAATAAGCATCCCAAAGATCCATCCAAACTGGCCGAGAGTCTCACCCAAAAAATTGATCCAAAAAGGCGAAGCTTCCTCCCATGCATTGCCCCTTCAAGGGTAAAAGTCTATGGAAGGAATTGGCGATCCATTGCTGCAGCGTCGTTCAGCTTGCAAACAGTCTCATGGTCATGATGACGATGGATCGCGAACGGTCAAACTCAACCAACTTGTGCCATGGACACCTGTGACTGCTGACCAAAGTGCGTGAACATACCCAAAAGTGGCTTTAGGAGCAGTCATCCGAAGCACGTGTTGAATTCCTCCCGATGTGATCTGGTCCTCAGCCGTTACCTGTCCGCGCTCGGATTGATTTGCAGCACCTTCGCGCCCGTCGCCGCTCAGACCATTGCGGCTCCGCTTGATCGAGACGACACAACAGAACAACTTGAGAAAAACTGGGAACGACTGAACACCCAGGTCAACGCTATTGACACGTTGACCGGTCCAGCACCAGCGATCGAGAGCAGTGACGATCTCCGAACCCTGGAAATCCCCGAACGACTGATCGATGTCAATGCTCCCCCCTCCGGTGTGCTGACAGAACAAGACGCGCAGCCTGATCCACTTCTTCGCCTTCCTTCATCCACTGACAGCCAAACACGCGTCCTTTCTCTCACTCTTGAAAAGGCTGTCACGACGGCCTTCCGCAACAACCCTTCCCTAGGCGCTCAGCGAGATTTAATCGAGGCGCAGGCCGCCACCATTGCATCCGAATCAAGTCGCTATTGGCCAACGATCAGTGTGTTCGCCAATCTGGATGGATTTCAAAGCGGAACAACCATCTACACCCCCTACGGCAACAACACCTACGGACTGGGATCGCTCTTTAATCAAGAAGATCAGACTCCCAATTTTGCGCTGACCAAGAATGGGAAAGACATCAGTGGAGTGAGTGCTGGACCCTTTTAGCAGCCACCCGGGGGGGGCATCGGGTTGGTCTCCAATGGGGTCTCCGCCGATGCGGGGCTTCAAGTCGATTACGACATCATTAATTTTGCGCGAACTCCCAGAGTTCAAGCCGCACAAGCCCGTCTTAGGCAACAAGAAAATCTCTATGCCAACCAGTTAAGAGCGATTCAGCTTGAAGTGAGTGAGGCCTATTACAACCTTCAACGTGCTGAGCAACTTGTGCGCATTCGCGATGCGATCGTTCGCACCGATCTTGTCGTTTTAGAAGACACTCTTAATCTCAAACAAGCTGGTCTTGTTCCAAGAGTGGATCTGCTCAGACGGAGCAGCCTTCTCGCTTTGGACGAAGAAAGCTTGATCCAAGCGATGGCTGATCGTGCGGTCGCCCGCCGTGAACTTTGGACCGTTCTCAACCTGTCGAGTGAGATCACCCCCAGTGCCAGCGACCCGATCACGCTCCAACCACGATGGCCCTTAAACCTAGAAAAAACGGTGTTGGCGGCTTATGACGACAATCCAGAGCTCACAACGATTCTTGCCACACAACAGGCACTGATGCGTCGTCAAAGTGAAAGCACTGCAACTTCAAGAGCAAGCAGCCGCCGAGCAATACGCGAAGACCCGAAACGCGATTCGCTTACGACTCGAGCGAGCGTTTTTAAATCATGAAGCAAGTTTGGCGAAATTAGTGTCAGCCAGACGAGCGGTTGGTGCCAGCAAAGAGGCCTTCCGCGACACACGACTACGCTACCAGGCCGGACTGAGCAATGAAGTGGATCTGTCCATGACCCAAGAACAGCTCGTGAATGCCTTAGTGAGACGATTATTCGCCACTGTAGATGTGAATGTCACCTATGCACGCATGCTGCGTGAACTCTTACCCATGCCTAAGAATCCTAACGACCCCGTCTTAACCCAATTAACGCTTCATTTTCCTTGAAAGCAGCCCGAGCTAATGAAACTTTGAAGACCACCAGCGCTCAATTCGATATCCAAAAATCACCAAAAAAACGACAAACCAAAACCATACTTCTGGTGGATTAGCATTCAAAAGCACGATCAATAAAACCAATTAAGAGATTAACCAAGGAATCTCTTGTTTGAGGAGTGGACGCAATGACATCGTGGAAACAGAATCAAGGAAGAGTGTCAGGTTGGCGCAGAAAAGGTATGTCAAAGAAGCGGTCAATCCTCAAGGAGCGATAACCGCCGGTGAGCGAACGAAGCCCCGGCAAGACATAGGTGACCGGTGAACGCCATTCGACATAAGCGTTCGACATAAGCGAAGGTGTCCACAGTCAAACCATCGCGAATCGAGAAGACGCCACTTCCATCAGAAAGCGTCCAAAGGAATCCATCATCAGAGTTGGATTGACGCTGCAGACTGATCTCAGCTCGCATCACTGGGCCATCCCCAGCCAAGCCTTTCGCCAGCTGTGCATTACCAGTTGTTGTGGCGATATCTTCTTGAGTTGCAGGCAAGGTGAGCACACTCGTTACCTTCCCTTCAATGCCGCCAAAACGCCCCCTTTGGTTCCAGCGCGGGACCACTGCAACGGGGAGCCCTAGGGGTAAACGACGCGCATCAGCAGGGGGGAAGTAGGCGACAGCGATCAGATCGCGGCCGTTACCTCGGGCCTCATCACCCCGTCCAATCGTGCCAAGACGATCCCCCATTTTGATGGTCTGACCGGGAATCACCTGCAGATCCAGCACACGGCCATCGCGCTGGGCTGTCATCGTGCCATCAAAGGCTAATTTCGCCTCACTGACGCGAATCTTGCGCTTCAGATCATCAATAACAAAGGTCCGATCGAGCTGCTCAGACTCAAGATCTAGTTTGATTTGCTGAAACATCGTCAGCGATTGTTTGCTTTGAATCTTGAGGTCGTCCAAGGCAACACTGGTGCTGGTCAGTCCTTGCTCTGCTGACACCACTTCATTGGACAGGGGAGCGACCACCGCACGACGCGATAACCATTCAAGGTTGCGAAGCTTTCCCGCAAACGTGCTCTGGAGGTCACCCAGCCGTCGCTCGTCATCTTTGAGTTTGGCGAGCGTGGTATCGAGAGCCTGTCGTGCAGTCTCAATCCTCAATGCATCGCGCTGATTTAACTCAATATTTTGTTTTTGAAGCTGATTTAAATTTCCTTTTTCTTGCTCCAGTTCACGTTCAAGCTCCGGCAAATACAGCGTCATGAGGACCTGCTACTTCTCAACGCGATCACCGAAACGCACATCAAGATCAAGCACTTGACCAGCAGACCTGGCATTCAAAACGCCAGCATTATCTGGATAGATCAGAACGCCTTTCCCTTCAACTTGAGTAGGGACTGGCCAAAACAAAAGCCAAGCTGTGAACAATCCCCCCATCCCTGCCAACAGAGCCCGACCTGCCGATGGTCATCAAGACCATGCCAACGCGTTTTCAACTTTCTAAGGGATATTAAAGCCACAAGGAATATCTCTTCTGCAGGTCCATCCTGAAAACCATGGATGAGGGCAAGTCTAAGAACATTAATCTTATGTCAACAATGTTCAAGGATCAGCCCCTCCTCCATGGCTAGGACATCTATCAGATCAACAACGTAAACGATGTAATCACAGATTCAAATAAGTCTTTAACGCGAGGCCAGCGGCTTTCATTCGTGCTTGTGGCAAGGGTATACAAACGGCCTCGATCAACAACGACGGTGGCCAGCTCATGGCGGTCACGATCCTGAACATGCACGGCGTACTCGAGGTCATAGAACGTATGACCTGAGGACTCCCGTTCTCGAGCTTCGATCAACTCGGCATTGCGTCCACTCCCATCTGGGGCGATCACATCACGGCGCAACCGTTCCCCAACGGCAACAGCACTGCCAAGGGTTTGTAGGTCGTTATCAGCATCCACGTCCGAGACCACAAGACTCACCGTCTCATCACTGTTGATCAAATCGTGAAAGACAACGGTGGGACCTCCCGTCACCGCCACACGGGTCCAACCCGTGGGATAGAGGAAGGCATACCTGCCGTCAGGGCTCTGGAACGAATTAAGACCAGCTCCAGCCCCACTGCAGGCGGTGAGCAATAAAACACAGACGACGCTGAGGAGTGATCGGAGCGGAACTTGCGAAGGGAAGCGCATCGAATCGTTCATGAATCCTTCCCATTCTGCCCGGAGATCTCCCTGCCTAGATTTCAGAGACTTGCAGAAGAGTTCTGAGCGGCTTCACCCGACCGCTAGCCCGGTTGATCGACCAGTTCGAACGTCTCCCTGGCATTGGTCCACGGACCGCACAACGGCTGGCTCTCCATCTGCTTCGCCAACCGGAAGAGCAGATCCATAGTTTTGCTGATGCTCTCTTGGCAGCAAGGAGTCAGGTGGGGCAATGCCAAACCTGTTTCCATCTCAGTGCGGAACCCACCTGTGAGATCTGCAGGAATCCAGAACGCTCGATCGGCTTGCTTTGCGTGGTGGCCGATTCAAGAGATCTGCTTGCCCTTGAACGCACCAGAGAATATGCCGGCAGCTATCACGTTTTGGGCGGCCTGATCTCTCCGATGGACGGCATTGGCCCAGAAATGCTGCAAATCAGCAGCCTCGTGAATAGGGTCGCAACCGACGACATCAAAGAAGTGATCCTGGCGCTCACACCGAGCGTGGAAGGGGACACCACCAGCCTTTACCTGGCTCGCCTGCTCAAACCATTTACGGATGTCAGCCGAATCGCCTACGGCCTTCCCGTTGGAAGCGAACTGGAATATGCCGACGACGTCACCTTGAGTCGGGCGCTTGAAGGCCGTCGAGCAGTTGAATGAACCCCCCAGAAATGCGGTCATGAAAACGAGCATGAGCCGTTACAGCGGAATCCGCCCCAGTGAGCGCCTACCCGAGTGGTTGAGACGGCCGATCGGCAATGCCTCGGCGATTGAAGAGGTGCAAAACCTGGTCAAACAAAACGGGCTCAATACGATCTGCGAGGAGGGCCGCTGCCCCAACCGGGGGGAGTGTTACGCAGCCGGGACCGCAACCTTCTTGCTCGGTGGCTCCATCTGCACCCGCAGTTGTGCGTTCTGCCAAGTCGACAAAGGCCGATCACCAGAAGCCCTGAACCCTGAGGAAGGGGAACGGGTGGCGGAAGCCGTGCTGCGCATGGGTCTGCGCTATGTGGTCCTCACGGCCGTAGCCCGCGATGACCTTGCAGACCATGGGGCTAGCATTTTCACCGACGCGATGGCGGCGATCCGCGCCCGCAACCCCTTGATCGCCATCGAAGTGCTCACCCCAGACTTCTGGGGCGGTGTGGCCGATCAAACCCAAGCCCTCCAAGCTCAACGGCAACGGTTAGCCAGCGTTCTGAAGGCACAGCCCGTTTGTTTCAACCACAATCTCGAGACGGTGAAACGACTCCAAGGCGAAGTGCGCCGTGGGGCGACGTACATCCGCTCGCTTGGACTACTCGCCGCGGCCAGAGAGCTTGCCCCAGCGATACCCACCAAAAGTGGGCTGATGCTTGGTTTGGGTGAAAGCAAAGATGAAGTCGTCGACACCTTGAAAGATCTACGCCGTGTGGATTGTCAGCGCATCACCCTCGGCCAGTACCTCCGGCCCTCCTTGGCCCATATCCCCGTAGAGCGTTATTGGCACCCCACGGAATTTGCAGAGCTTGGTGCCATCGCCAGCGACCTTGGTTTTTCTCAAGTGCGCAGTGGACCTTTGGTCCGCAGCAGCTATCACGCGGCGGGCGACTGAGCCGTCCAGCGCTGCTCAGCTCGCTTCTGCACCAGGGCACAATCCGCCGTCATCAGAGCACCAGCACCACCCCAAACCATGCGCAGAGGCAAATCCCAAACAGCGGCTTCCACCTCACGGACCGTGTGGAAGCCCCGCTGTTGGAAATAGCGCACCAAACGCCGATGCTGGCCCTCTGCATCGCGAATCGCCAACAGCCTGGCCCTCCGGCAAGGAGTGGACTCCAACGCCCAAGCCATGGTGGCGGCCCAGATCAAATCGCCTGTTCCGGCCGGAGCTTGGGGACAAACGCGCATCGTATCGAGCTGCAATCCAGCGCTGGCGCCATAGGCCCAGGCTTTCATCTCGCCCTGGAGTTGCAAGCGATCAGCTGCCAACTGTTCAGCCACCACCAGACGCAAACTCCACAGCCCTAGGGGGCGTCCCACCTTGAGGCGCAGCAGCAAGCCACGCTCGCGCGCCTGAGCTTCTAAATCATTGAGCATCAGCACGTGGGCAGAGAAGAGAAAGGACTCACCTCGACCACCGAGGCAATGGGAAGCGGGCCATACAGATGCGGGAAAAGCACGCCTGTGTGAATGGCATCTGCTCGCAGGGGAGCAAACACCAGCTTTGGATCGATTCTGAGCGATAGGACGGCACCAGCGTCGGCATAAAACCGATCAAACGTGGCTTGCAGCTGCTCTTGCCAAGACAAATGAATGAATCCCACCTGCTCAAGAGAAAGGCCACGGGTTGAAACGCGATAGTCGCCGTGCTGCAGCGCAGCCTGCCAATCGGCTTCCAAGGCGAGATGAAACAACGGCTGATCGATGGGAATCGCAATGGCATCCGCCGGAAAAATCGGTTGCATGGCTCCAGGCAACCAAGGATCTGCCCGTTGCATCAACCGTTCCATCATCGGGTCATCGAGAAAGCGCATGAGCCACTCCCGCAATGGCGCCAAGTGAGGATCAGCATCAAATCCAGCCGCATCCGCCAGACGCCACTGCCTTACAAACGGCCATAGGGCCGCATCCGCCAAAGCCATCCGATCAGCCAGCAACCAGCCGTTCCGACGGATGCGTTCGCTCCAGCTGCGCAAAATCACAAGACCAGCCTGGCGATGGTCCTCTTTTAAAGCTCCGGGATAACGGTCGGTGTACTTGAAACGATCGAGATGATGCTTCAACGACCGATCATTTTCTTCAATCAAAAGAGCTGAGTCTTCAGCCTCCAACACGCCACAGGGATCAGCCTTCTGCAAAGCCCAGCGCATGATCGCCAAACTCTCATCGATCACGCTGCCGTCAGCTAAGACCAGAACCGGAACCGTGCCTTTAGGAGAGGCCTCCAGCATCGCTGCAGGCTTGGCTTTGAGATCAATTTCTCTCCACTGCACCATGAGACCGGCCTGGAGCAGGGCCCAGCGAGCGCGCATCGCATAGGGACAACGGCGAAAGCTGTAAAGAATGGGCAGCAAGCGGGGCCTGAAAGCAAGTCATGGCCACTGAAGCACTAGCCGCGTGCAGCGAGCTGGTCAATCTGTTGTTGGCGCATCGCAAATCTGCGGCGATCGGCCTCTGTGAATTGATCGATGCAATGCAAACACTGCACGCCCTTGATATAGCTCGGCAAACTCTGCTGCTCAGAAGACACCGGCAAACCACAGGCGTGGCATAGGGAGTAGTCACCTCGTTCCAACTGATGGTTCAGCGCAACGCGCTGATCGAACACGAAACACTCCCCTCGCCAACGGCTGTTGTCCTCTGGGACCTCTTCGAGATAACGAAGAATGCCTCCACGCAAATGATGGATTTCGCCGAATCCCTGCTTTTGCAGAAAACTGCTGGCCTTTTCGCAACGGATACCTCCTGTGCAAAACATGGCAATCCGCTGAGGTCCCTCTCGCTCAATGCGAGGACGAAGCTCCTGATCCACCCAGTCGGGGAAGTCCCTAAAACTCTCCGTTTGCGGATTCAAAGCCCCAGCAAAACTGCCGATCGCCACCTCGTAAGTGTTACGAGCATCGATCACCAACGTATCGGGATCATCAATCAAGGCATTCCAGTCTTGAGGGTCCACGTACGTGCCCACACTTTCGCGAGGATCCACTTGGGGCTGGCCAAGCGTGACAATTTCGCGCTTGCTCCTGGCCTTAAAGCGTCGAAACACTTGATCCGGATTCCAGCTGCTCTTCACCTCCAAACACTCGTAATGGGCATCACCCAGCCGAAGTTGGCTGCGTAGAAGAGCGAGCAATCGCTCCACTCCCAGCGAAGGACCGCACACCGTGCCGTTCACGCCTTCAGCAGCAATCAGCACTGACCCGAGAACGGCTTCGGCCTGAGCCAGGGGGGGAAGGGTGCTGAGGAGCTCCTCTTGATCCGCCTCAGCCAACGGGGTAAAGGCATAAAACGCCGCCACCAACAGATCGCTCTGGACTCCATCAGCTCCCATTGCCGGTTCCATCAGGCAGCCGCAGGGGAGTGCCAGTTGGGCTGCACTCCGGCCGTGCGGAGCAGGGCACGGTCAGCCTCCACAGCGGGATTTCCCGTCGTGAGCAGCATTTCACCATAAAAAATCGAATCCGCACCAGCCTGCAAACACAAAATCTGAGCCTCCTGGCTGAGCTGTTCCCGACCCGCGCTCAGACGAACCCGACTGCTTGGCATCAGGATCCTCGTGACAGCAATCATGCGCACGAGCTCGATGGGATCGATGGGGGGGAGTTCCTCGAGCGGAGTGCCCTCCACGGCGACCAAGGCGTTGATCGGAACGCTTTCTGGATGGGGGTTGATCGACGCCAGCACCTCCAGCATGGAAGCTCGATCCTTCACGGTTTCCCCCATGCCAATAATGCCGCCGCAGCAAAGGGTCACACCCGCTTTACGCACCCGCTCAAGCGTCTCCAGACGTTCTTGAAAGGTGCGGGTGGTGATGATTTTGTCGTAGTGCTCAGGGCTGGTATCAAGGTTGTGGTTATAGGCCGTTAGACCCGCCTCAGCGAGACGCTTTGCCTGGTCATCGGTGAGCATCCCGGCGGTGACGCAAGCTTCCATCCCCAAGGCACGCACGCCACTCACCATCTGCAACATCGCCTCGAATGGGGCACCTTCGCGGATTTCACGCCAAGCCCAGCCCATGCAAAATCGGTCCGCACCAGCCTGCTTGGCTGCTTTGGCACGCTCTAAAACAGAAGCAACCTGCAATTCGGGCTGCCCCGTGACATCACTGCTGTGATGCATCGATTGAGGGCAGTAGGCGCAGTCTTCTTCACAGCCTCCGGTTTTGACGCTCAAAAGCGAGGCCAACTGAACGTGATATCCAGGGTTAGACGCACGATGCACCCCCTGAGCACGCCAAAGCAAATCCATCAGTGGAAGATCCAGAAGCGCTTCGATTTCGCTTCGCGTCCAGTCGTGGCGCACTTCAACCGCTTCCGTCATCACCCTGAGAGAAAACCTCGAACCCTCAGGATCCCAGAGCATCGGCGATTAGACCACTAACCCCCCAAAGCGACGGGTTCGGCTTTGGTAATCCACGAAAGCAACGATTAAGGCATCACGATCGAAATCGGGCCAAAGAACATCGGTGACGTGGATTTCGGCATAGGCAAGCTGCCACAACAAAAAATTGCTGATTCGATGTTCCCCACTGGTGCGAATCAAGAGATCAGGATCGATTTCACCGGCGGTGAACAATTCGCCTGAGAGGGTCTGCTCGTCGATCTCAGCGGGGTCAAGCTCCCCACTGGCTGCCCGTTGAGCCAGCCGTCTGGCAGCAATCACCAGCTCATGCCGTCCGCCGTAATTGGTGCAAACGTTGAAATGAATTCCATCGTTGGACGCCGTGCGCTTAGTCGCCTCCTCAATCAAGGACTGAAGACGGGACGGCAGGGGCTCAAGATCACCAAGAAAACGGATCCGCACCCTCTCCGCCTCTAAGGCCTGAAGCTCCCGTTCGAGCACCCGCTCAAACAGCGTCATTAAAAAATTCACCTCGTCGCCAGGGCGAGACCAGTTCTCCGTTGAGAAGGCGTAGGCGGTGAGAGCCTTCACACCCCAATCGCTACAGCGACGCAAAGTCGCTTTCAGAGCCTCAACACCTGCCCGATGCCCCATCACCCGCGGTAAACCCCTTGATTGGGCCCAGCGTCCATTGCCATCCATGATCACTGCTACGTGGGCCGGCAAACGCTGAGGATTGATCTCGGCAGGACAAACCTCAATCCGAGCGTCATCTGAACTAGTGACCAAGCGTTGACTCAAGGCGATGAGTCCTGGGAAGCACTTTTCACGCTACGTGAAGACCCGGTTTTCGCTGGCGTTGAAGTCACGGGAGCCGCCATCAATTCGGTCAAGAGATCCTGAAGACGCGAACTGGTGATCGGACGTTCGAGCTTGCCCTGATTCGCGAGCGACAGCGTGCCTGTTTCTTCCGAAACCACAACACAGATGCAGCGGTCAAAGCGTTCCGTGATGCCCAAGGCCGCGAGGTGTCGGGTGCCGTAGCGACTAATCCCTTGCCGCGACAGCGGCAAAATCACGCCAGCGGAAATAATGCGATTTCCCTTCAGCACCACAGCACCGTCATGAAGAGGGGTGTCAGAAGCAAACAGGTTGAGAAGGAGTTCACTGCTCAATTGAGCATCGACGCTCACCCCTGGATTCAGGAAATCCTCGGGGCGCAAATCACTACCCAAATCCACTAAGATCAAGGCACCACGGCGCGATTTGGACAGCCGACCAGCCGCATCCGTGAGTTGCGCAACGGTGCTGGCGGTCGCTCTGAGCTTGCTTTGAGGATTCCCAAACAAAACGGCAAGCCTTCCGGTGCCGAGAAGCTCCATCAGCCGGCGCAATTCCCCTTGCCAAAGGATGGCCAAAGAAAGCGAACAGGCAAGAACCAAGGCATCGACCAACGTCGATGTGAGTGGAAGATTGAAAAACCGTTTAACGAACCAAGCGAGAGCAACAAGAAACAGGTAACCCCTTAACAGCCAAAGGGTTCGCTGCTCGTTGACCCTCGTAAAGAGAAGAAAACCAAGAGCAGAGGCGCAGAAAACGTCGATCAGCAGGCGAAGTTGCAACACCGCCATTCCGTTTATGCACCCCTCATACGTTCAGCTCACTTTAACGAGCGCAGGCGATTTGGCATCAGGTCATAACGAAGCAGATCCTCTGGCTGTTCTCGCCGCTGAATCAGCTCCGCCTCGCCTTGATGCACCAGCACGGCAGCGGGTCTTGGAATCCGGTTGTAGTTCGAGCTCATCGAGAGGTTGTAGGCACCCGTCGCCAGAACCACGAGCACCTCCCCACTGCGGCAAGTCGGAAACGGCAGATCCTTGAGCAACACGTCACCGGATTCACAGTGCTTTCCGGCCAAGGTGATCGTTTCGTCTGCCGTTGCCAGGGGGCGGTCCGCAAGACAGGCCGTATAGAGCGACTGGTAGGTGATCGGACGCGGGTTGTCGCTCATCCCACCGTCAACAGAGACATAGGTGCGAATGCCAGGAACCACCTTGCGTGCGCCCACGGTGTAAACCGTCACCCCACTGGATGCCACCAGAGAACGACCCGGCTCGCACATCAAGCGCGGTAGCTCAAGACCACGCTCCCTGCAGGCCAAGGTCACGGCTTCTGCCACCACCTTGACCCAAGCATCAATCGATGGTGGATCGTCGGATTCGACGTAGCGAATTCCCAGCCCCCCACCGACATTGAGATCACGCACTGGATGTCCGAGCTCACGGGCCAACTTGAGGGCATCTGCCATCACAGCCGCCAAATCCCGATGCGGATCCAGTTCAAAAATCTGCGAGCCGATGTGCGCGTGTAGGCCTTCAACACGGGCCCAAGCACACCCGGCCAACGCTGTCAGCACGGGCTGCAACTGATCGGGATCAAACCCAAATTTGCTGTCCAAATGTCCCGTACGGATGTACTCATGGGTGTGGCACTCGATGCCCGGCGTGAAACGCAACATCAAGCGAACCGGTGCTCCACCCTTAGGAACGAGCTCAGCGAGGCAATCCAGATCGTGCTGGTTATCAGCCACCACCATCACGCCATGGCTGTAGGCAAGGGCGAGCTCCTCCACCGACTTGTTATTGCCATGCAGCACCATGCGTTCTGGCGGCATCCCTCCATCGAGTGCTGTTAGCAACTCTCCAGCTGAAACGGCGTCAAGACCCAGCCCTTCTGAGGCCACGAGTCCGGTTAAGGCCAAGGAGCTATGGGCTTTTGATGCATACACGGCAAGGGAATCGCCGGGGTAATGACGCTTTAGAGCTTCGCGGTACTCCTGAGCCGAAGCGCGAATGCTCAGCTCATCAAGGACGTAAAGCGGGGTTCCGTATCGCTCTGCGAGTTCACTCAGACGGCAGCCGCCCACCATCAGACGGCCCTGATCATCAAGCTCAGCCGAGACGGGAGCGAGATTTCGATTGGGGCTGACGGGGTCACAGCCGGATTCATAAGGGGTGGCCATGGCTTCGTCAGGGGCAGGCAATCAGGGCAATGTAAGAAGCGACGCTTCTCAACCCTGACTGCAAAAACAATCAGGCTCAATCCAACGCATGCTTTGGCCTGCCTAGAACTCGATGCCCGAGCGCTCAATGGCCTTTGGAATGCCGACCATTGGGAGCGTGAACTCTCCGATCCCAAGCGCATTTGTGTCGGAATTGCCGAGGGCTCAGACAATGTGTCTGCAGTAGCCAGCGGCTGGGTTGTCCTCGATGAGCTCCAAATCACCGTGGTTGCCGTTGATCCTGAGCAACGGCGCCAGGGACTGGGCCGAACAGTTTTGAAACAGCTGCTCGTGGACGCCAGCAGCGCCGGGGCAAGGCAGGCCTTTCTTGATGTGGCCGAAGACAACCATGGGGCCCTCGCTCTTTACGGGGCCTTTGGCTTCCACACCATTGGTCGCAGGGCCGGCTATTACCGCAACGGCAAGGACGCCTTGATTCAGTCCCTTGAGCTGCAAACAGACATCAAACTGAATTGAATCAATTCAGCACGCAATGGGTAGGGATAACCGCACTGATCAAACAGAAACCCGCACTACATTTCTGCATTGATTAACACTTTTTGGGATGCTCACCCCAAATCACTACTGGGATCTGAGTTGGTATCGAGAGTGATCACAACAACTCTTCATCCCTGATAGCTTGGTTTCACCATTAACGGCCCTCAAGATGTTCGAGCGGTTTACCGAGAAGGCCATCAAGGTGATCATGCTGGCCCAGGAAGAGGCCCGTCGCCTCGGCCACAACTTTGTTGGAACAGAGCAGATTTTGTTGGGTTTGATCGGTGAGGGCACTGGCGTCGCTGCCAAAGTGCTCAAGTCGATGGGCGTCAACCTCAAAGACGCTCGGGTTGAAGTTGAAAAAATCATTGGAAGGGGATCAGGCTTCGTTGCCGTTGAGATTCCTTTCACTCCCCGTGCCAAGCGCGTCCTTGAACTCTCCTTGGAAGAGGCGAGGCAGCTGGGGCACAATTACATCGGCACCGAGCACCTGCTCTTAGGCCTGATCCGCGAAGGCGAAGGGGTTGCGGCACGTGTGCTCGAAAATCTCGGAGTCGACCTGGCGAAGGTACGCACTCAGGTGATTCGCATGCTTGGCGAAACAGCTGAAGTGGGAGCCGGAGGTGGTGGCGGAGCCAAAGGGTCCACCAAAACTCCAACGTTGGATGAATTCGGCACCAACCTCACCCAACTGGCAACTGAATCCAAACTAGATCCGGTCGTTGGACGTCACAAAGAAATCGATCGGGTGATCCAGATCCTCGGCCGACGCACAAAAAACAACCCTGTTCTGATAGGGGAACCAGGTGTTGGCAAGACGGCCATCGCTGAGGGTCTTGCTCAGAGAATTCAGCAGGGGGATATCCCAGACATTTTGGAAGAGAAGCGTGTTCTCACACTCGATATCGGCTTGCTCGTTGCAGGCACGAAATATCGAGGGGAATTTGAGGAGCGGCTCAAGAAGATCATGGAAGAGATCAAATCAGCCGGCAATGTGATCTTGGTGATCGACGAAGTTCACACCTTGATCGGTGCTGGAGCGGCTGAAGGTGCTATCGATGCCGCCAACATCCTCAAACCAGCACTGGCTCGTGGCGAACTCCAATGCATCGGAGCAACTACCCTTGACGAATACCGCAAACACATTGAGCGCGATGCGGCCCTGGAGCGTCGCTTCCAGCCCGTCACCGTGGGCGAACCTTCCATTCCAGACACCATTGAAATTCTGAGGGGACTGCGCGAGCGCTACGAGCAGCACCATCGCCTCAAAATCACCGACGCAGCTCTAGATGCAGCAGCAACCTTGGGGGATCGTTATATCTCCGATCGTTTCCTTCCAGATAAGGCCATCGATCTCATTGATGAAGCTGGCAGCAGAGTTCGTTTGCTGAATTCCAAGCTTCCCCCTGCCGCCAAGGAAGTGGACAAAGAACTCCGCGCTGTCCAGAAGGAAAAAGAGGATGCTGTTCGCGATCAAGACTTCGGTCGCGCAGGAGAACTCCGCGACAAAGAAGTTGAGTTGCGTGAAAAGATCCGCACGTTGCTGCAAAGCAGCCGAGAAGAGTCCCCTGTTAACAGCGGGGATGCCGGCCAAGCCAGCGAAGGTGCGGTGGGAGAGGCTGTGCCCTCCGATTCAGCGGAGGGATCCACAGCCCAACCTCAACTCCTCACCACTCCGATTGTTGACGAGGAAGATATCGCTCACATCGTGGCCTCCTGGACTGGAGTCCCCGTTCAGAAGCTCACCGAGAGCGAGTCCGTGAAATTGTTGAACATGGAGGAAACCCTCCATAAACGTTTGATTGGACAAGATGAGGCGGTGAAAGCGGTTTCCAAGGCGATTCGGCGGGCACGCGTTGGCCTTAAAAACCCCAATCGTCCGATTGCCAGCTTCATTTTCTCTGGCCCCACCGGCGTCGGTAAAACCGAGCTCACCAAGGCTCTCGCCGCCTATTTCTTCGGTAGCGAAGAAGCGATGATCCGTCTCGACATGTCGGAATTCATGGAGAGGCACACGGTCAGCAAATTGATCGGTTCACCTCCCGGATATGTGGGATTCAACGAAGGAGGTCAGCTCACCGAAGCGGTTCGCCGTCGTCCCTACACCGTTGTTCTTTTTGACGAGATTGAGAAGGCCCATCCCGATGTCTTCAACTTGCTTCTGCAACTTCTCGAAGATGGTCGCCTGACCGATTCCAAAGGAAGAACCGTTGATTTCAAAAACACCTTGATCATCATGACTTCGAACATCGGTTCGAAAGTGATTGAAAAAGGTGGTGGTGGTTTAGGTTTCGAATTCTCTGGTGAAAATGCCGAAGAGAATCAATACAACAGAATCAAATCTCTTGTAAATGAGGAACTGAAGCAGTATTTCCGCCCTGAATTCCTTAACCGTCTTGATGAAATCATTGTCTTCCGTCAACTCAACCGTGAGGAGGTGAAAGACATTGCAGAAATCATGCTTAAAGAAGTCTTCGCTCGTATCGGCGACAAGGGAATCACTTTGACGGTGTCCAATGCTTTCAAAGAGCGCCTTGTGGAGGAGGGTTACAACCCTGCTTACGGCGCAAGACCTTTGCGTCGTGCCGTGATGCGTCTTCTCGAAGACAGCCTGGCGGAGGAAGTCCTCACCGGGCGCATCAAGGAGGGGGATTCCGCTGAAGTGGACATCGACCATGACAAAAAAGTGGTTGTTCGACACCTCAACACCACCGCCCCAGTGACACCTCAACTGGCCAACGCTGGGGTTTGAAGCAAGCATGACCACGTCGTTGGTTTGCCATACCCATGCCATTGCTCCTTCCCGGGTGATCCGGGGAGAGCAAGCCTGGCAACAAGGTCTTCCCGCTATTGCTGATCTCTGTCAGCGACCTGCCCTACTCGGACGCAGTCCCGCAACCCAATCCATTCGTGCGCGTTTAAAGGCCGATCTCATCGGCTGTGATTTGGCTGTTGTGGAGAGCCAACTCCATTTCGACTGCTGCGAAGACGACCTCACACGCCTGCAGGCCCAACTGCAGGCAACAGCCTGTGATGCCGTGATTGCAGCCGGTGGAGGAAAGGTTTTAGATGCAGGAAAACTCCTGGCCTATCGACTCAAACTTCCATGCGTCACGGTGCCGCTCAGTGCCGCGACCTGCGCCGGGTGGACAGCGCTTGCCAACATTTATTCCCCCGATGGAGCCTTTATTGCCGACGAGGCACTCGCTACTTGCCCAGATCTTTTGATTTTTGATCATGGCCTGGTTCGCCAAGCCCCGAATCAAACGTTGGCCAGTGGCATCGCCGACGCCCTCGCCAAGTGGTACGAGGCATCTGTGGGGAGCGGATCCAGCACGGACGGAATCATCCAACAGGCCGTACAGATGGCCCGTGTGCTTCGCGATCAACTTCTGATCGATGCCCGCGAGTCGATGGCTCAACCGGAGAGTGAAGCCTGGGTTCGGGTGGCTGAGGCCTGTGGTCTCACCGCCGGGGTGATTGGTGGCCTTGGAGGTGCGCAATGCAGAACGGTTGCGGCCCATGCGGTCCATAACGGCTTAACGCAATTGCATGCCTGTCACAGCAAGTTGCACGGAGAAAAAGTGGGCTTCGGCATTCTTGTCCAGCTCCGGCTAGAAGAGCGCCTTGGCGGCAATCAACTAGCAGCCCAATCCCGTCGTCAACTTTTGCCTCTGCTTCAAGAACTGGGTGTCCCGGTCACGCTGCAAGATCTTGGACTGGGAGAAGCTGGGTTGCATGAATTGCGCGCCATTTGCAGCTTCGCCTGCCGGCCAGGCTCCGACCTGCACCATCTCCCCTTCGACGTCACTGAGACCGATCTGCTGGAAGCTCTCGTGAGCACCGACGCAGACAATCGCTCCGTCAGCACCTCGCTGGAGACCGAAGCTTGACCAACAAGCGCATTCTCGAGAACGCTGCATCCACCCTTCTCGATCCTCTGGCCCGTGAACAGCTCCAGGGCTTGGAGTGGTTGGAACTTGCCTGCACCGATAGCGGGGCAGACCACTACCCAGTGGTGACTATGGGCAGTGGGCCACCGGTATTGCTACTGCACGGATTTGATAGTTCCAATCTGGAATTCCGACGTCTGGTGCCCCTGCTCAAAACCAACAACACGCTGATCATTCCCGATCTGTTCGGTTTCGGGTTCTGTCCAAGGCCAGAACAAATCAGCTACGGACCTGAGCTGGTGCTCAACCATCTCGATGCCCTGCTCGACACCCTGCCAACAGACGAAACCATCGGTGTGATCGGAGCATCAATGGGTGGCTCTGTCGCGATGGAACTGGCGCGGCGCCACCCCGAACGCATCGATCGCTTGCTGCTTCTTGCTCCAGCAGGACTGGATGGCAAACCGATGCCCCTGCCTCCGGTGCTGGACCAACTAGGGGTTTGGTTTCTAGGCAGACCTGGCGTGAGACGGGGTTTATGCAGACAAGCCTTCGCCGATCCCGACAGCAACGTTGGAGAACCAGAAATTGAGATTGCATCCCTGCATCTCAAGGTGCCTGGGTGGGCCCGTTCGTTAGCGGCTTTCGCCCGCAGCGGAGGATTTGCCGGGTGTGGTGACCCCCTTCCCCCTCAACCCCTGCATGTGCTCTGGGGTGAACAGGATCGAATCCTGCGCGCCCCTCAAAAACGTTCCGCGCAGGAATTATTGGGAGACAAGCTTGAATCGGTTGCCAATTGCGGGCATCTTCCCCATCTCGATCAACCGGAGTTGGTGGCGAAACGCTGGCAAGCATCAGAATGACTCCCATGAACGCAAATAGCTCTGGCCCGCTGCTACAGCTGCTGTCCAATGGTCTGCAAATTTGGATCCGAGGTCAATGCGATGACGTCGGTGAGTTGAAGCTGAAACTCCAAGGATCAGCTTTGCAACTTCTGCGCGGCAAGCTGGAAGGTGTGTCCTTAACCGCCCGCAAAGTGAGTTTTCAGAAACTCCCCCTTCTGCGGGCTGAGCTCAAATCCGGTGCCCTTCAAGCCCACATCAATCCCTCCAATCCTGGCCAGCCGATTCAGCTTTCCCACCCCTTCACCATTGATGGAGAGGTGGTCCTCAGCGGAGCCGATCTCAACCGAGCCCTCGCCAGTGATCGTTGGAGGTGGTTAGGAGATCTCATCAGTGAGCAATTGATGGGGCTCACACCTCTGCAAACCTTGAGCATTGACGACGACTTACTGGAATTGCAGGCAGCCGTGATTGCAACCCAAGATCCTGTTCGCGCTCGGTTTGGTCTTCAGGCCGCGGAGGGCACCATTCAAATCACTCAGCTCGAGACAGGAAAATCGTTTTTATTGCCCATGGATTCCGGCATTCACATTGACAAGGCAAACCTCAAAGCAGGTCAATTAATCCTTCAAGGGAAGGCCACTGTCAGCCCCTAATCAGTCCTTGATCATTCCGTGACCTGCAATTTCGAAACGCTAGTTGGCGAGCAAAGGCATGATCAAAATCAAGGCATAGTACACCACCGCTGGGGTGAACAAATAACTATCAATCCGATCCAGAATCCCCCCATGGCCTGGAAGAGCATCTCCAGAGTCTTTCACTCCTGCATCGCGTTTCATCATCGACTCGGTCAGATCACCGACAAGAGCAAATAACGCCACCAACGCTCCAAGCAAACCACCACTCAGCCACCCCAGGCGCCAGCCCATCAGGCTTGCCATCAAAGCCCCCACCACAACAGAGCACAAGGCTCCTCCGATCGCCCCCTCAATCGTCTTTGACGGAGAGATTGGAGACAGGGGATGGCGACCGAGTCGACGACCAATCATGTAGGAGCCAATATCACTCGCAACCACCATCAAACAGGCAGCCAAAGTGATTAATAAGCCCGATGAAAGCCAGGAATTATCAATGCTTAGCCGTTGCAAAATGGGGGCAACTTCAAAATCAGTCAGGTTGCGAAGTCTCAACCAATGGCTTGGAAGAAAGCCGAGATAAAACAAACCAAAAATGGAAGCGGCGATGTCCGCAATCGATCCTGTGACCGGCTGCAAGAGCAACCAACCACAAATGGCTGCACCGGATAAGGGCAGCACGGCATCAGGCAAAAGAGCCGGAAGACCTCCTGAATTGGCCCACTGCGTGCTCAAAAGCAAGAGCTGACACGCCACAAGCGTGGTTTTCGTGGCAGGCCTCATACCTTTGAACTGGGCCATTCGGAAAAATTCCAACAAGCCCAGATGCACGATCACCCCCAACGCGAGCGTGAACCACCAGCCGCCGAGTCCCACCACCAGCAACCCAAAAGCGCCAGCCAGCAGTCCACTGAGCAAGCGCTTGCGATCAAAACCCGTCTTGGTTTTGCCTTTGCTGCTGCTTGCTCCTTCTGAAATCACCCCAGTTGCACCTGCGGCTCTTCAGCCAGAACTTTCACCTTACCGGGCACCAGTTCCGGCCATCTCCGGTGCTGACTCAATAACCACTCCAACCGATCCGATTCAATTCTTTCTCCAGGGATCAGCAATGGAATCCCTGGCGGATAGGGACAAATCATGTCGGCGGCAATGCGCCCACCACTGTCCTGAAGAGACAGCTCACAGGCTTGGGCCCGAACGGCAAGCGCTGGAAGCAGTTCAGGCGTTGAACTGGTCTCCAGAGGCGGCACAAGCAACGGCTCCAAGGGCCCAGACCGGGGTTGGGACAGCTGGAGCCTCCGCCAAAGCTGTTGCATGCGTTGAGCCAACCCACGCTGAGACGCCAAGCCAAGGCAAAAGGTCAAACACAAAGGTTCTGGGAGCTCGGCGATCAATCCCCGCTGCATGAACCAGGCATCGGCATCCAAACCGCTGATTCCCTGCTCTGCCGTCACCAAAATCAAACGCAAGGGGTCATCACTGCTGCCCAAGGGCAGTCCTGCAGCACGAAGGCGAGCGGCGATTTGATGCGCTTCCTGCAACCTTCGCTGCAGCAAACGCTCCCATGATGAGGTCAGCATCCAATGCAACGTTGCCTCACAGGAAGCCAACAACAAGGCACTGGGGCTGCTGGTCTGAAACCTGAGCAACGACGCTTGCACCGCTTCAGAGCTGACTCGCATCCCTTGCAGCCAAAGCACGGCTGTCTGCCCGAGACCAGGCGCTGATTTATGCAGGGAATGCACGACGAGGTCAGCGCCCGCATGCAGGGAGGAGCTCGGGAGGTCCTCCCTGCCAGAGAAAGCGAAGTGGGTGCCATGCGCCTCATCCACCAGAACCGGCAAGCCGCGCCGATGCAGGGCTGCGATCAACGGCGTGGGGTCGGACGCATACCCGTGATATGTGGGATGCACCAACACGGCAGCCACGATCGCCTCGGGGATAGAAGGCAGAGCCATGAGCGCTTGCTCCAGGCATGGCTCAGACATCGCACCGGGATGTCCACGATCAGACAGAAAAGGAACGGGTAAAAACACAGGCCGGATCCCTCCCATCACACAGGCAGCAATCAAGCTGCGATGCGCATTGCGCGGCAACAACACCGCCTGCCCAGGTCCAACCAGAGCCGAAAGCGCTGCTTGAAGTAAACCGGTGGCTCCGTGCACACCAAACCAACAACCCTCAACACCCAATAGGGAAGCCAGTTGTGCTTGCGATTCAGCCACAGCCCCTTCGCTCTCAAGGGGGCCACCAATCTCTGGAAGTTCTGGGAGGTCCCAACTACCGGGTGCCTGCCGCAGCAAACGCTTCAAAGCGGGTGGCAAGGCTCTGCCCCGACCATGCACTGGCAAGTGCAGAGGCTGCCGACGATCAGGCCGCAATAAGGGAATTAAGGAGTGCATAAGGGCCTGCGCTTCTTCAGTCCAGCAAAAAGGGGCAGGGTCGCCCAGAAAGCGATGGAACGAAAAGACAACAACACGACAACGACGGCCATTCAATCGCCCATGAAACGAGTTGAAGGAATGATCTGCCTAAGATTCACGCTCTAGAGATTCGAAGTGTGTTGGATATGGCAGAACGAATCAGTCTGGCCAACAACACCCCGCCTAAAGACGCTTCCGAACAACGCATGCGTTATGCCCCTGGCAAGGATGCGCGCTGGCTCTTCCTCCGACCGTGGATCTATTTGCCGCGGGTGCTCCAAATCTTTTGGGCACTCACGGGGTTGGTCGTCAGCTTGCTGCTTCGCGGCAGAAGCAAGGACGCCGAGGTGCAGCGAAAACTGGCCAGAACCCTGCTTCGCACCCTCACCAATCTGGGGCCTTGTTTCATCAAAGTGGGGCAAGCCCTGTCCACACGGCCTGATCTAATCCGACGCGATTGGCTCGATGAACTCACCAAGCTTCAGGACGATCTCCCCCCTTTCAACCATGCGATCGCCCTGCAAACCATTGAAGAGGAGCTAGGCGCTCCGGTGGAGCAACTCTTCGAAGACTTTCCAGGCGTCCCTGTTGCTGCCGCCAGCCTGGGGCAGGTCTACAAGGCGCGTTTGCACGGTCAGCACTGGGTTGCCGTGAAGGTTCAACGGCCCAATCTTGCGTTTATTTTGCGTCGCGACATGGTGCTGATTCGCACCTTGGGCGTGATCGGAGCACCTTTCCTGCCTCTCAACTTGGGCTTCGGATTGGGAGAGATCATCGATGAATTTGGTCGCAGCTTGTTTGAAGAAATCGATTACTACTGCGAAGCCGACAATGCCGAACGATTTTCTGCGCTGTTTGCTGATAATCCAGCCGTCACGATTCCAAAGGTTGAGCGCCTGTTATCCGCCAGGCGTGTGCTCACCACCTCCTGGATTCATGGCACAAAAATGAGAGATCGCCAGGAGTTGAAATCTCAACGTCTCAACCCTCCAGCCCTGATCCGCACGGGGGTGATTAGCGGCCTCCAGCAACTGCTCGAATATGGATACTTCCACGCTGATCCTCATCCGGGCAATCTGTTTGCCCTCAGTGGACAAACAGGGGATCTCGGCCATGTGGCCTACGTTGATTTCGGAATGATGGATTCCATCAGTGATGCCGACCGCTTAACGCTCACTGGTGCCGTGGTTCACCTGATCAATAAGGATTTTTCAGCGCTCGCTAAGGATTTCCAACAGCTGGGATTCTTGGCACCCAATGCCGACCTGGAGTCGATCATTCCTCCGCTGAGAGAAGTGTTGGGGGGAAGCCTGGGCGACTCCGTTGGCACCTTCAATTTCAAGGCGATTACCGATCGCTTTTCGGAATTGATGTACGACTATCCATTCCGCGTGCCAGCGCGCTTTGCTCTGATCATCCGCGCCGTTGTGAGTCAGGAGGGTCTTGCCCTGCGTCTAGACCCAGATTTCAAAATCATTGCCGTGGCCTACCCCTACGTGGCGAAGCGACTTTTGGCGGGAGACACCAAAGAAATGCGCGAAAAGCTTTTGGAGGTCTTGTTTGATTCCGAGGGCCACCTACGCCTCGAACGTCTGGAAAGCCTCCTCGACGTTGTGGGAAGCGATGCACCCACACCGGGTGCTGAGCTCATCCCAGTTGCGGGAGCCGGTTTGCGCTTACTGCTGAGCAAGGATGGCGCCGACCTGCGCAGACGGCTGCTGCTCACCCTCGTGCGTGACGATCGCCTCAGCACAGCAGACATCAGATCCCTGACCTCCCTGCTTGGACGCACCTTCAGCCCGCGTCGCATTGCAGGGCGCATGCTCCAACAACTGAATCCACTAGCTGCCGCCTAGGGTCCCCCCAACGCTTTCACCTCACACTCTCAACCTCACTGTTATGGGATTAGCCCCTGACCTCATGCCCATCGAGTTAGACCAAGCCGACCTCGATGCACTCAGTGATTTCTTTGGTGATCTCGATCCCAGTGAAATATTGCTGGAATACGCTCCGATGAGCCAGCCGCCCTATCTCGTGGCGGGGCTTGGGCTAGCCATTGGCGTGTTGTGCGGGCTCACCTTTGCGCGACTGATCCAGATTCGCTTAGACGGATGGAAGCAAGATCGGCTCGCCCTTTTACCCCTTGGGACGGCAGAAGTGACAATGAGCTATGCCGGAACCCTGCTCGGCATCACCCTGTTCATCGGAGGGTCACTTCAAGTGTTTGGCTTCGCGTCTGGGGCTGGATACCTGGTTGCCATGCTGCTTTCCCTTCTCACGGGTGGAGCGTTATGGGTGCAATTGGAGCGATTAATGACTCAAGTGGAGTCTGGCAATTTCAAAGCCGTTGATTTCGACAACTTCGACGAATTCTTCTGAATTCAGGCTTAAACAAGCACATAGGCCTGGAGTTGTTCATCACCTCGGCGCAACATCTCTAGGCCTTCACGTTCAAGCCTGCGCGTCCTGTCTCGACTCATCTTCATGGATTTGGCAATGCCCGTGAGGCTCATCGGCTCTTCCCCGTCCATCCCGTAGCGCATACGCAACACCTTTCCCTGCAATTCAGGCAGCTGACTCAACAGATCACGCAGGTCTCCCTTCAAGCATTCGCCTTCCACCTGTTCAGACGGCAGCTCAGCATCACCGGCCAGCAGCTCCAGCAGTTCAGTGTCATCCCCATCTCCCACCTTCATCTCCAAGCTCACAGGCTGACGGGCGCGGCACATCAAATCCTTCACTTCCTCTTCTGGAAG
>Ga0129348_1000006_pt1 | contig 67834 bp, 71 predicted proteins | sample CPBDNA_4_FD_94424 | JGI IMG/M metagenome (GOLD analysis project Ga0129348, IMG submission 94424) | Freshwater to marine salinity gradient microbial communities from Chesapeake Bay, USA - CPBay_Sum_27_0.8_DNA | ecosystem: Environmental > Aquatic > Marine > Coastal | place: USA: Chesapeake Bay...
CACTCAGGCCGCACTCGGCCCTCCAGGGGCGTACGCCCCTGGAGGCAGCTCAACAGGGAGCTGCAGCATGACCACAACCACCCACTCTCATTCACCCTGGACCGATAAAGGGGGTCACGTCACTGTATTCAGCGTCCAAGAGGCATGGTTAAGCGCCCTCGGAGTGATTCATGGAGATGGCGTGCACTGGCTTTCGTGGTTGCTGTTGTGTTGTCTGTACTCCCAACAATCGGACTTCGATCAGCGGAGGCACGATCCGTCTATTCCGTTTCAGCTCCCTCGAGCGCGATCCCCCTCGAGCGCGATCCCCCTTCAAGATCAACCTTTTTAACCTTCCTTCGAAGAAATTTCATCGTCTTGGGCTGACATTGTTCTGGGACAAGTGATAGGGGAGAGTCGAAGAATTACATTGCTGAATTTTTATGCCGTGATGGCAAAGGCTGGTCATCGTGCTGATTCACTTGGTCAACAGGCAACGCTGAGCAAGGGATTGTTCTCGTCCCAGAAGCGACGAGAACAATTTGAAGATACAAATTTATTATTTCATCTGGCGGTGAAATCGCTTGATTCCTCCCTTTTTCTGGAGAGTGTTCGTAGCGATATAGCTGATTAGGCTGCTATTCAGCTGAAACATGTACTTGATTATGTGTTTTCTCACAGTCATCAGAAAATCGTTATTCGTAATATTGAGGACCTTAAAATATCGGCTGATGTAGGAGCTGATTTAATGTCACCTTGGAGGATCCCAGTAACGGCCATTGAGCTCACGACTGTGATCGATAATGACACCAGTAATGAAAATTTTACTTCTCAAGTAATACGGTTGCGTCTATTCATGAAATGTACGAAGAAATTGAAAATCAAGCACCTACCGATCAATCCTACGCAACCCCTCATTTTTACAAGGATTTTATTTTTACCCCTGGCTACTTGGTTCCTACCAAACAGTATTTGATGCTTCCTACCGGGGTCAGACGTGTGGTCGAGGTCCCTGCTGATGGGCAAACTCTCTTTCAGATTGGCTGTGCCATTGTTGTCTTCGCTTTATATATTCTTGCAAGTCTTTGGTTTGTTGGTCGACTGATCACAACGTATAGGGACTCTGGTTCTCTTCAGATTTTAGTGTCTGATTGGCTTCAGGATGATATTCCTTGGACACGAGTTCTGATCGTTCTTACTGTTGTCTTGCCAACCATCTTGACCGATAGATTTATTGATGATGTCATCAATTTTACTGGATTTTCTTTAGTATTTGCAGCCTATTTTTCTATATTATTTTTACTCTGCCGCAAGTATCTTTGCTTTTTATTTGTTAGAGGCGATTGGCCGAAGTGGTGCTGAGCTTCTGACGCGTTTGCGCGGTGGGCATTCCACCCTTCAATTGCAGCGGATCAGCAACTTGGTGATGCCTCTGAGTAGGGCTGTAGGACTGCTTGTGGCGGTTGTGCTCATCTATCGATTGCTTTTCTGCTGGGTTTGCCTGCGAGCACGGTGCTTGCTTTTTCAGCCGTCCCTGGACTCGCCATTGGTCTCGGTGTTTCTAAATTGCTGGGCAGTTTATTTGCCGGTTTATCCATTCAAGCGGACCGCCCTCTTCGCGTTGGTGAATTTTGTCAAATTGGTGAGAATCTTGGTTTTGTGACGAAAATTGGTCTTCGTTCTTTAGAGCTGCAAGCACTTGAAAGTCTCGTTAAGATTCCAAATTCTCTTGCTGACGAAGCCACGATTGTTAATTTTTCAAGGCGAGATCGTTTCTCCTCACCCGATCCTCGGCAGGGCATGGAAGTGCGTTTGCAACTGCCTGCCGATTTTTCACCCTTCCAGTTTGAAGAGTTGCTTCGTCAAACTCGTCTATTGATCGATGACCCTGATCGCCTTCACGGTTTAAAAGCAGAGTCGTCTCTCGTGAGTTTGGATAATGATTCTGGAGATTCCAAGACATTGATCGTTTTTGTTTTGGTTGAACTACACGGCAGGCCTGCCTATCTGCAGATGAGAGAGACCCTGTTGGTGCAGCTCGAGGAATTGCTTGAGAGGATTGAATTGTATGAAATTACGATTGGGGATCCTTACTACACAACCTCAGAGCAGTTGGTGCGTGTTCCAGAGCTACTGAGATGCGCTGTCAATACTGATCCTTGTCTAAATTGTGTGAATTGTCGTCTGCTGAAAATTTCCGCCTGTAGTTATGATCACGAGTTGGAGATATCATCTACTCATCGCTTGCAGGATGATTTTCAAGAAAGCATTCATAGGCTGCATCAACGATTCATTAAAGTGCTTGCTAAAAACAATATTGAAATTCCTTACCCCACTCAGACTCTCTTTGTGGAGTCTCCACGTCCTTAAGTCAGATGCAACGTTGTCCTGAACCAGAGTTGATGAATGCGCCTGATCAGGCGATCGCCTATGCCGAAGCTGATTTTAGTTCCGGCGATCATTCTGTGATTGAACGTTTATATGAACTGATTGATGAATCTCCGACGACTCTTCCTCCAGGTAGCTTGATCCTTGACTTAGGTTGCGGTCCGGGAAATATATCTGAGCGGCTTGCTGCTCGTTGGCCCCTGTCTAACGTGATTGGTCTGGATGGCGCTCCTTCCATGATCAATATTGCTACACAGCGACTGACTGGTTTAAGGCCCGCTTTTCAGAATTTGAACTACAATCTTGTTGATTTAAGCCACTGTTCTATCGATAAAATGACACAATTAAAGGGTGCTTCTGTGATTGTTAGTAATAGTCTTTTGCATCATCTCCATCATCCCCAAAAGCTTTGGGATTGCGTGAAGGGTCTTGCCGCTCCCAATGCTTTTATGTTGCACCGCGATCTTCGTCGTCCCTCCCACGAGCGGGAGGTTGACGCTTTATGTGATCGGTACGCCAGGGAGGCTCCTTCCGTTTTGCAACGCGATCTTCGAGCATCATTGATCGCCGCTTTCACTCCAGAAGAGGTTCGTGAACAGCTCGATCTGGCCGGACTGAGTCAATTCAGGGTGGGGGCGATTGGTGATCGTTACCTTGAGGTATGCGGTCAGTGGTGTTCTTGATGCTGTCTCGACCGTTGACTGTCAGGCTGGTGGTGTCAACAGCGAGATCATGAGCACGCATTTGGGAGCTGAAAGCAGCGAGTCGTTGGATGCATTGCGTGGTGAGGATGGTCTTGCTGAAGCTGTGGCGAGACGTCGCAATTTTGCGATTATTTCCCACCCAGATGCTGGAAAAACCACACTCACCGAGAAGCTCTTGCTGTATGGAGGTGCGATTCAGCAGGCTGGTGCCGTGAAGGCACGTGGTGAGCAACGCAAGGTCACCTCTGATTGGATGGAGCTGGAAAAACAGCGCGGTATTTCGATTACGTCGACCGTTCTGCAATTCGACTATTCCGGAAGCACCATTAATTTGCTGGATACGCCTGGTCACCAGGACTTTTCTGAAGATACCTACCGAACCCTTGCTGCAGCCGATAACGCGGTGATGCTTGAAGATGCTGCAAAGGGTCTTGAGCCTCAAACACGCAAGCTGTTTGAGGTTTGCCGGATGCGGGAGATCCCGATTTTTACGTTCATCAACAAGATGGATCGCCCTGGAAGAGAGCCCTTAGCTCTGTTGGACGAAATTGAGGCTGAATTAGGCCTGACTCCTTGGGCTGTGAATTGGCCGATTGGCAGCGGTGAACTGTTTCGTGGTGTGATTGATCGCCGTACGCGTCAGGTTGTTCTATTTAGTCGCGCTGTGCGTGGTCGGCAGTCTGAGGAAAAGTTGTTGGACTTGGATGATCCACAATTAACTGACTTGGTAGAGCCAGAGTTGCTTGCTCAGGCTGTGGAAGATCTTGATCTGCTTGAAGCTGCTGGTGCAGAACTTGACCTTGAATTGGTCCATGCAGGTGAACTTACTCCGGTCTTTTTTGGATCAGCCATGACTAATTTTGGCGTGCGTCCATTCCTGGATGCATTTATGGATATGGCCCAAAAGCCAGTTGCACGATTAGGTATAGACGGCCCTGTTGACCCTTTGCGACCAGAATTCAGCGGATTTGTGTTCAAGCTGCAGGCAAATATGGATCCACGTCACCGTGACCGTGTCGCTTTCGTTCGTGTTTGTAGTGGACGTTTTGAAAAAGATATGTCCGTACGCCACGCCCGTACTGGACGCACCATTCGTCTTTCGCGTCCTCAGAAGTTATTTGGTCAAGATAGGGCTGTTGTTGAAGATGCTTATCCAGGTGATGTAATTGGTTTAAATAATCCAGGTATGTTCTCTATTGGAGATACGCTTTATACGGGGGTAAAGGTTGAATATGAAGGAATTCCCTGTTTTAGTCCGGAAATCTTTAGTTGGTTGCGCAATCCAAATCCATCTGCCTTCAAAAACTTCCGCAAAGGCGTTAATGAACTCCGAGAGGAGGGTGCCGTTCAAATTCTCTATGACACCGACGAAAGCAAGCGTGATCCAATTCTTGCCGCCGTGGGTCAGTTGCAGTTGGAAGTTGTTCAGCACCGCCTGGAAAATGAGTATGGCGTCGATACCCGCCTAGAGCCCCTTGGTTTTCAGGTGGCACGTTGGGTCACTGGTGGCTGGTCATCGTTGGATGACGTGGGACGCATCTTTAATTGCAAAACCGTGCGCGATGCCTGGAATCGCCCCGTCTTGTTGTTCAAAAACGAATGGAATTTGAATCAACTTGTGGAGGAGCATCCCGAGTTGGATCTCAGCACTGTCGCGCCTGTTGTGAGTGGTGTTGAGCCAATCAGCCTTTAATCGGCCGTCGCTGCTTCAAGGCCTCTCACAACATCGCTTCACAATCGCCAGACTGATCCAATGGATCTGTTTGTGTTGAGCCACGTTTGGCTTCTACGCCCATGCCCTGACGGCGGCACCGACTACGTGTGTTTTCGTCCTGGGCAGGACCGTGTTGAGGTGGTTGAGGGCTATCACCTCCCCCCCCAGATGCCATTGATCAAACGCAGAAAATGGCTGGATAGCGCTGAGGTGCCCCATTGCAGGAGCCAACTTGAAAAGGTGCAGGGGTTCAAGCACGGCCAGCCACTGTTTTGATTCAACTCAGCTCTCCCGATTGCGCGCTCCGCTCGATACGCTCAATAGAGACTGAACTTGGATTAATGGCATCAGGGGTTGATCTCGGCTCGAGCTCAGAGTCCCAGGATCCTTACGAAAGGCTCGGAATTTCTGCTGATGCAGGGTTTGAGGAGGTCCAACAGGCCCGCGAAACCTCTCTTAAAGCTGCTGGTGATGATCCAATGGCTCGGGCACGGATCGAAACCGCCTACGACGCCGTTCTGATGGGGCGCTTGCGTCAACGACAGTCGGGAACGATTAGTTCCGCTGCTGCCACGGCGTCTCGGCTTGAGAGTCAAAGCACAACGACTGCCCCAACGTCCCCTGTCAACAGCTCCGCTCTGTTAACAAGAATTCGGAATCTCTCCCTCCCGAATCCAAAGCTGAACTCAGCCGGTTTTCTTCCGACCTTGCGCTTGGTCGATGGGCAAGGGTTGGTGGTGAGACTCATTGCTGGCGGAATTGGTCTGTTGCTGCTCCTTGCCGCTCCCACCGCTGTCGACTTAGTGCTTGCCCTCTCCACGATTGGCTTGTTCATTTCTCAGGTCAAGCGTGGTCGCCGTCCCCTTGGTGCTTTGGGGTGGAGTTTGGCCCTAGTGGCCTTGGGTCTGGTGCTGGGAGCCGTGGTCGGAGCCTTGTTTGCGACGCAAGCAGGATTGCCCTTTAATCCGATTCTCCTCCAAGCAGTCCCCGCCTATTTGGTTCTGCTCGCTGGAGCGTTGTTGTTGCTTTGAGCTTGTTGCTTTGAGTAAGCCACTTACAGGCTCTCGATGAGTGTTGATAATTCCTTTTTGTCGAGTTTGTAAATTTCACTGCAAAAATGGCATGTGAGTTCAGCTCCATTGTCTTCTTTAAGCATGGTGCTTAGTTCTTCTTTGCCGAACAGTCTCAGTGCATTGATGCTTCTTTCTCTGCTGCAAGGGCAATTAAATTGAATCGGTTGCATCGGTTCCCCGGTGGGAATTGGCTGAGGATCTAAATCTGGGAAAACATCTTTGAGGAGATTTTCTAGGTGATCCTTGCTACTGCGTAGATGTTCGCTGAAGTTGTTGATTTCGCGGCAACGTTCCTCGAGTAAGGACACCAACGCTGGTTCTCTCGCTGCTTTCGGTAACACCTGCACTAAAAGTGCTCCACTGCATTCCAGCCCTTCTTTGTTGATTGTTTCTCCCACAAATACTGCAGAAGGTGTTTGCTCCGAGTGCAGTAAATATGATGCAACATCTTCTCCAATTCCTCCACGAACCAACTCAACAGTGCTGCTGAATGGTTCTCCTTTTCCTTCATCCCTTACAACGTGAAGGTAGCCCGTTCCCGCAGCCGCATTGAAATCAAAGCTGTAGTGACCAGCTTCATTCTCAATGGGATCTAATTCAAGTTCGGGGTGTCCTACATATCCGCGCACGCGACCATCTCTTCCGGCATCGACAAACAGTCCACCGATGGGTCCATCGGAGCCAATGCGCAAGTTCACACGGCCGTGACGCACTTTCATCGAGCTGGCTAACAACAGCCCAGCCCCCATGGCACGACCGAGCATCACCGTTGTCAAATAGGACAGGTGATGCCTCCGCCTCGCTTCGCGTGTGGCTTCTGTGGTGGTCACCGCCACAAGCCTGATGCCTCCGCCAGCTGCCGTGGCCCGGACAAGGCAGTCACCCATGGCGTTTGTTCATCACACCGGCAATGGTGACAGAGCGTGGAGACGCCCCTCCCTCAGGCTCCAATGGTGACCGATCCATCCTTCAAACAGATCCGGTTCATGGGTGACCACGATGAGCAATCGATCGTGGGCGAGATCTTGAAGCAATTCGAGCACTTCGGAGCGAACGGACCAATCAAGACCAGCGGTTGGTTCATCTAACAGCAGCACTTGTGGGCGGCGCAACAGCTGCACGGCTAAGGCAAGGCGTCGTTGTTGCCCTCCGCTTAAACGTTCGGGGGCCTGTCGCAGATCCACATCACCGAGTCCCACTCGTCTCAGCACATGGCTTCGCTCCTCACTCGTAAGCCGTTTGTGGCCAAGCTTTAACTCCTGAGACACGTTCAATCCCAGAAAATGACGTTCAGGAAACTGAAAAACCACACCGCATAGCCAGCGCCTTTGCCGTCGCGACAGCTCTTCTTGATTCCAGCGGATTGAGCCTTTCTGCGCTGCCGCTAAGCCACTGATCACTTCCAGCAGGCTTGTTTTACCACTGCCGCTATTGCCCGAGATCAGCACTGGCTCGCCTGGCGATGCCTTGAGGTTGATGTCGCTCAGGACCACGCGTTCTGACGTCGCCGGCCGGAATCGAATGTCGTTCAGCTCCAGCATGTGGTTCAGAGGCTTCCGTTGGTAGCAGTGCTGTAATCAGCATGATTGATCATGATCGTGGCCGATCTCTTTTGAGACAGCGATGATGCGGAGGTCTCCCACAGGCCATGCACGTTCGTTTTCGAGAGGTTGATCCGTTTAATTGCTGGGTGTGGCTTCGCTTCAGTGAGGCACCCAGTCAAGGGGAGCGAAACTATGTGGATGGCATCTTTGACAGTTGGTATGTGATCGGTCGACTGGGAGGTTTCAATGCCGAGAACCTTCAGGTGCATGAAGAAGCTGAGGATCTCAGTTTCATGCGTTACGACAACGACGATGCCTCCAAGGCGATGCCGGCCTTGATGCACAACATGGGTCAGCTCGAATACCACGAGGAGTGGGCGCGTTGCTGGTTGGACTTGGGGACCAGTGATGGAATTGCTCTGGACGTTTTAATCAATGCCTTAAAGCAGCTCAACTCGGATGTTGTGAAGCTCGATGAATTGCTGATCGGTGGCGTCAATGAGGATTGGCCTGTTGAGGATCACCCCGACAGCGTGTTCCCAAACATGAACTGACTCTTTGTTAAATTAAGGCGTCCTATCTCACCCCGCACACCTGTCCGTTTCGGGTGCTGGACGTTGTGCTCTGAGCTTTGGCTCATCACGCGCCATACCTGACAGGTGGAGGCGAACCCGAAACCCTCAACAAACATGGCTGTCGTCACTCTCGCCGAGATGATGGAAGCTGGTGCCCACTTTGGCCACCAGACCCGTCGTTGGAACCCTAAAATGTCGCGCTACATCTATTGCGCGCGCAACGGAGTTCACATTATTGATTTGGTGCAGACAGCTGTCTGCATGAATAACGCCTACAAATGGGTGCGTTCAGCTGCACGTAGCGGCAAGCGTTTCCTTTTTGTTGGTACCAAGAAGCAAGCGTCTGAAGTGGTGGCTCAAGAGGCCCTTCGCTGCGGATCGTCTTACGTTAACCAGCGTTGGTTGGGCGGAATGCTGACCAACTGGACCACGATGAAGGCCCGGATTGATCGTCTCAAAGATCTTGAAAGGATGGAATCCAGTGGTGCCATCGCGATGCGCCCCAAGAAAGAAGGTGCGGTTCTGCGCCGTGAACTCGAGCGTCTCCAGAAGTACTTGGGTGGTCTGAAGAACATGCGTCGGATCCCCGACGTCGTGGTGCTTGTGGATCAGCGCCGTGAAACCAACGCTGTGCTCGAAGCTCGCAAGCTCGACATCTCTTTGGTTTCGATGCTGGATACCAATTGCGACCCTGACTTGTGTGAGGTTCCTATCCCTTGCAACGACGACGCGGTTCGTTCGATTCAGTTGGTTTTGAGCCGTTTGGCTGATGCGATCAACGAAGGACGTCACGGCGGCCAAGATGGCCGTGGTGATGATGACCAGGGCTGATCGTCAGCTCTTAGACGCTTCGTTTTAGCCGCTGCGCGCTCATCGCCGTAGCGGCATTCTCATAGACCCCCCACTTAATTCACCTCATGGCGGCCGTTTCAGCCAAGCTGGTTAAAGAACTGCGCGACAAAACTGGCGCAGGAATGATGGATTGCAAAAAAGCCCTGGCAGAAACCAGTGGTGACACGACGAAAGCCATCGAATGGCTTCGTCAAAAAGGCATCGCAAGTGCTGAAAAGAAATCCACTCGTGCAGCTGCAGAAGGTGCGATTGGCAGTTACATCCATACCGGTGCTCGTGTGGGTGTGTTGCTAGAGCTCAACTGTGAGACTGATTTCGTTGCCCGTGGCGATCTCTTCCAGGGATTGCTCCGCGACGTGTCGATGCAAGTTGCAGCCTGCCCCAACGTCGAATACGTCAGCACAGACGACATTCCTCAAGACATCATCGATCGTGAGAAATCGATCGAGATGGGGCGCGACGACCTGGATGGCAAGCCTGAACAGATGAAGGTCAAGATCGTCGAAGGACGCATTGGCAAGCGCTTGAAGGAGTTGTCCTTGCTGGATCAGCCCTTTATTCGTGACAGCTCAATGTCTGTAGCCGATCTGGTCAAGGAGGTGGTTGGAAAGATTGGTGAAAACGTAAAGGTTCGCCGCTTTACCCGTTACACCCTTGGTGAAGGCATTGAAATCGAGCAGGTCGACTTTGCTACGGAAGTGGCATCGATGACGAACAGCTGATTTTGACGGCTGAGTCTCACTCCACGAGCGGTTACGACCCCAAGGAGCAGCTGCGTCGGCTTCAACAACAAAGCCGACGTCTTGCTCCAGTGTTGTATCGAGAGCAAGCGCTTTACCTACAACTTTTGCGCGAGCTCTTGTTGCCAAGCGTGCGTAATGCCGTAGGCCATCTCTTGTGCGAACGGGGTGAACGACTGTCGCGGATTTCCGTCGAGCAACAGGCGGAACTGCAGCAAACCTTTGATGGACTCGTCCAGCGCTGCTCCAGCCTGCTGACTGTTGAGCAGCTGATGGATCTTTCCAGGCGCCTTCAGAAAGAAGTTTCAGAATATCGGCAGCAGGCCCAACGCGAGGTGAGCCAGTCCCTTCAGGCTGATGCTCAAACTGAACCGAGAGACATCAATCGTGGTGGGATTGAGTTAAGCCTGAGTCCTCCCATTGAGCATCCTGATCTGCTCGAGGGATTGCTTCCTCGCATGGAGCCTGATGTGGAGATTGAGGTTGATGAGCCATCCATGGAACCCGTGGATGAGCAGCCTCCATCGGTTCAGGATCCGATTGATTCAGAGTCAGCCGCTGACGGCACGTCAGCCGACTTTGATCTGTTGCGCTCCCTGTTTTTGATGGCTGGTGAGGCGATGCAGCAGGGCGATTCGGCTGGCGAGCCAATCAGTTTTGAATCCGATGCGTCTGGGCTGGGTGCCTCCGTTTTCCCAGCAGATCAGCTGGAGGAGGAATGGATCCCCTCGATGCCTGTGGATTTGGTCCATTGGCTGGAAGGACAGGAGGCCGCGTTAAACCGCAGGATTCGCAATTTGTCCCATTCCCTCAATGTTGAGTTGCTGAGAGCAGGTTTGGTGAGCAGCCTGCTTCCAACCACGCTCCTGGATGCCGCCATCGCTGGACAGTTGCAGGCCCTTCCTTCGCCCTCAAATCTTTTACGGCTCAAGCTTCCTTTGCCCATTCCTTCGCAGGACCAGCCGTTGGAAATCCTCAGCATTTTGCTGAGGCCAGCAGATCTCGAATATGACAACGGTTCTCTGAGGCACAGCCGATACCGATTGCGCCAACATCGCAGCAATTTGCTCACAATGGTGCGGCAGCAGCGGCATTGGCAGAGCCGTCTTACCAGTCAGGAGGTTCATAGTCAGTGGTGGCCCAATCCGCCGACGACAGGTCAGGACTGACCCCGGCGCTGGATCGTCAGGGCTTGGAGTGTTTTCTTGCCTGGCTACGCCCGTTGCAGCAGTCCCTCTCCTTAGAAGCGGATAGGGGATTTCTCGATCTACAAGGGCGTCATGAACGGTTTCATGCCTTTCTGAGCCGCCAATTGGCAACGCCCCCTCCGGTGCCTTTGCCCCATGACAGCTTGGTCCGTCTGCAGGCTTTATCAACTGACTTTGCTGCCTATCCCGAATTAGGGGATGCCGGCCGCCGCCGCCTCGTCACTGGTACTCGGCAGTGGCTCCACGGTTTGCGTGCGCGCCTTGAACCATCGGCACCGATGGCCCCCCCGCGGATCAAGGTGTCGTCGTCGTCCCAGTCTTCCGAGCGGGCCACCTCCACTGCTTTCAGGCTCGATTTGGAGTCACCGCTTGCCAGGGTGCATGGCATCGGTCCCAAGTTGGCAGAGCGTTTAGCCAGCCTCGGTCTGCTGGTCGTTCGTGATCTGATCCAGCACTACCCGAGGGACTATGTCGATTACTCCGCCTTGCGCAGAATTGAGGCCTTGGAGGCTGGGGAAACCGCAACGATCGTGGCCACGGTGCGTCGATCCCATGGATTTACCAGTCCTCGCAATCCGAATCTTTCGATTATTGAGTTGCAGCTTCAAGACCCTACCGGTCGGATCAAGGTGACACGCTTTTTGGCGGGGAAACGATTTAGCAATCCCTCCTATCTGCATGGTCAGACCCGTCAGTACCCAGTGGGTGTCACGGTGGCTGTGAGCGGTTTGGTCAAAAGTGGGCCCTACGGCGTCAGCTTTCAGGACCCCTTGATTGAGGTGATGGAAAGTGCCAACGCACCGTTGGGCTCTCGCCAAATCGGCCGCTTGTTGCCTGTGTATCCCCTAACCGAAGGTCTCACGGCCGATCGTTTTCGAAGCTTGGTGGAAGCGGTTTTACCCGCTGTTCGTCTTTGGCCTGAACCCCTGCCTGCGCCGCGCCGCGAAGCACGTGGTTTGTTGGCTCGCGATCAAGCGCTGGTGGCCATCCATCGGCCAGAAAGCAGCGAGCAATTACAGCAAGCGCGTCATCGCTTGGTGTTTGACGAATTTCTGCTTCTGCAGCTCAGCTTGATGCAACGCAGAGCTGCCCTGCGTCAGCGTTCAGCACCCGTGCTTCATGGGGGCTTGGAGCGTGAAGGATTGGTGGGTCGATTTCTATCCCTCCTCCCGTTTGAACTCACGGGTGCTCAGAAGCGGGTGTTCGCGGACATCGAACAGGATCTGGAGCGACCCGAACCGATGGCGCGGCTCGTGCAGGGGGATGTGGGCAGCGGAAAAACCGTTGTAGCGATTGCGGCGCTGCTCCGGGCCGTGGAAGCTGGCTGGCAAGGCGCCTTGATGGCGCCAACAGAGGTTTTGGCGGCGCAGCACTACCGCAGTCTGTGTAGCTGGTTGCCTCCACTCCACGTCAGCGTGGAGCTGCTCACTGGCTCAACCCCGCGTCGCAGCCGACGCCAAATTTTGAGCGATCTCGCCGGCGGTACGTTGCGCATTCTTGTGGGCACCCATGCTCTCTTGGAGGATCCAGTCGAGTTCGAACGGTTGGGACTGGTGGTGGTGGATGAGCAACATCGCTTTGGCGTGCGTCAACGAAATCGTCTTCTTGATAAAGGACTGCAACCCCATCTGCTCACGATGACCGCCACACCGATCCCGCGAACGTTGGCGCTGTCGCTCCATGGTGATCTTGACGTGAGTCAAATCGATGAACTCCCTCCGGGGCGAACGCCGATTCGCACCAAGGTTGTGAAGAGCTCTGAGCGTGAGGAGGCCTATGAGCTCATCCGGGAACAGGTGCTTCAGGGGCAGCGGATTTATGTGGTGCTCCCTTTGGTGGAGGAATCAGAAAAAGTTGATCTTCGTTCAGCGGTTGATGTGCATCGTCAGCTCTCGGAGGAGGTGTTTCCAGAGTTCAGCGTTGGCCTGCTCCACGGCCGTTTATCCAGCGCTGAGAAACAGGCCGTGATTGCTGATTTTGCCGGTGGCGCCACTCAGATCTTGGTATCAACCACCGTGGTGGAAGTGGGGGTGGATGTTCCTGAAGCCAGTGTGATGGTGATTGATCATGCTGATCGGTTTGGTTTGGCCCAGTTGCACCAGTTGCGGGGGCGGGTGGGTCGTGGAGCGGCCGCTTCTTACTGCTTACTCGTGAACGACAGCCGCAACCCTCTGGCCAGACAGCGCCTTGAAGTGTTGGTGCGTTCCAATGATGGATTTGAGATTGCGGAGATGGACCTTCGCTTTCGAGGTCCTGGTCAGGTGTTGGGCACCCGTCAATCGGGTTTACCCGATTTGGCGCTCGCCAGCCTCGCGGACGATGGCTCTGTTTTGGAGGAAGCTCGGGATGAGGCAGCGAGCATCTTGAAGGAGGATCCCGAACTGAAGGCTCACGATCAACTTCGTGTGCTGTTGGAACAACAACGCAAGCGCGCTGCTGCAGCTGTGCAACTCAACTAGCCATCAACCGGATCGAGATCTCAGCGTCGCTGCATGTCGCTGCATGTCGCTGCATTCTCCCCAAGAAACTGGCAATCTGCTCAAATCGATTTCTGTGACTTCTCACCATGCAGCGTCCATGGCATGCCGTTTCGATTGACGATTGCGGTGAATCCTTGCGACCGCTGCGATCTGTTGTGACCTGCATGGAACCGCACCCCTACGTGTCGTTAGGGGCGCCCTATGGCAAGGGAGCAGACCCCTTTTGTCTTCGCCAAGGGGTAAGGAGCCGTTTGCTGGCTGCTCAGGTTCATCTTCTGGGATTAACGCTGGGTGCAGGGCTCCCACCCCTTCGGCTTGGGATTTTCGATGCTTGGCGTCCCGTGTCCGTCCAAGCCTTTATGGTGAACCACGCTGTTGAGCAGGAGTGTGCTCGCCAAGGCATCAATCCGGATGATTCTGAGCAGCTGGAGTGCCTGAAGAGCGTTCGCTCCGAGGTGGCACGTTTTTGGGCACCACCGAGCACTGATTTTTTAATACCGCCACCTCACAGCACCGGTGCTGCTGTGGATCTCACTCTGATTGATGCAAAGGGCACCCCCTTGGATATGGGGGGAGACATCGACGCGATCGGAGCTGAATCTCTGCCGCTTCACCATGCCGATGCCGCAGCTGAACATCCTGATGGGAGCGCAGCTTTATTCCATAGCCGGCGATGTTTGCTGCATCGGGTGATGTCGCAAGCTGGATTTGTTCGTCACCCCAATGAGTGGTGGCACTTCAGTTTTGGTGATCAGCTTTGGGCTTGGAGCGTTCAAGCGGATCGTGCCATCTACGGACGGGATCCAGACTTGTTCAGCCTGGAACCTTGAGCATCTCTTGAACAGTGGCGTCACCAAGTTTGGTGATGTGTTCGCCAAAGCCACGCCGCCCGCCAGCATCTTTCCAACTGAGAAGCAAGGGTTCGATGGTTGCTTCAAGGTCTTCCAGGGGCATCTTCTGTAGAAACGGACGCGCCAGTCGCTGCAAATTGGCGCTGCCACCAAGCCAGAGCTGATACTGATTCACGCCGCTGCCAACAAGGCCAAGCTCGGCCATGTAAGGACGAGCGCAACCATTCGGACATCCGGTCATGCGGACAAGAATGGATTTTTTGATCTCTAAATTGTTGAGCTGGGAGTCAAGTCTTTCAAGAACATCGGGCAGAATTCGTTCTGATTCCGTCACGGCCAGTCCGCAGGTCGGTAGGGCCGGACAGGCGAGGGCATGGCGGACCAGGGGAGCAACTTCTGCTGGGAGTTCAAACCCCAATTCAGCCAATTCGGCTTTGATGGATGATTTTTGACTGGATCCAATATTGCAAAGGAGTAGATCTTGATTAGGGGTTAGTCGGATTTCAAGTTGATATCTTTGAACAATCGAGCGAATCCCTACTTTGATATCTCCTTCAAGGCGACCACACATGAAGGGGAGACCTACAAACCACAACCCCGGTTTTTGTCGGTGCCACCCCAAGTAATCCATCAACTTTGCAGGTGCCTCGTTGATCAGTTTTTTGATATCTCTTTTGAAATAATCCTTGATTAAGGTTTCGCGGAACCACTCAATCCCACGATTGTGCAAAAGATATTTCATGCGTGCGTGCTTTCTAACCTCACGATCCCCATGGTCTCGTTGCAGCGCCATGATGGATTGAAGGAGGTCGAAAATGTTTTCAGCTTCTACATAGCCCAAGGGATCAGCAATTCTTGCGAATGTGTCGTCTTGGTTGTGTGTTCTTCCAAGGCCTCCGCCAACGTAAACGTTGCATCCACGCATGCTTCCATTCTTATTGGTGAACAGAACGAGTCCAATGTCTTGGGTTAGGAGGTCAACAGAGTTGTCTCCAGGAACGGTTACGGCGACTTTAAATTTTCTGGGGAGATAGGTATCGCCATAAATGGGTTCATCTTTGCTGCCGGAAAACACCCCTTTGGCGAACTGACGTTCGCGGGCTTGCTTAACAGGCTTTGCAGGCTTGAATCGATAACTAAGGTCTCCATCAACCCACATGTCTAAGTAAGAACCTTCTGCTGCTTTAGGGCTCAGTAGATCAGCAATCTCGTCGGCCAGTTTTCTGGCGGCCGGATATCCATTGTTTTCAAATGGTGCAGCTGGTGCCATCACGTTTCGATTGATATCACCACAGGCAGCTAATGTTGATCCAAGGTTTTCAATGATCGTGCCTATAACTGTTTTAAGATCAGCTTTCGGTATGCCATGCATTTGAAAAGCTTGGCGTGTTGTGATGCGTAGGGTTCCGTTTCCGTACTGATTGGAAAGATCGTCGAGAGCCGAAAATAGTTGTGCTGGAACTCTTCCGCCTGGATTCCTAAGGCGAAGCATCATCTGCCAGCATTTGATTTTATCGGTTTTTCTTAATTCTCTATGGTTTTGTTGGTAGCTCCCATGAAACTTGAGTAACTGAACCGCATCCTCACTAAAGCGAATTTCGTCATTGCCCAGCTCTGTCAATAACGGTTCTCGAAGATGTCCGCTGTAGAGCTTTCTCTTTTCAGCCTTAGACAGCGCTGTGTCAATCGATTCCGTAGGTTTTGAAGGGCCATCAAACATCCGATCGTGCCCTGCTTCTTGCGTCCCTGAGGTTGTCGTCAAACCTTCGTTCACGGATTCAAGGGATAGGTCTTTTGAAACTAGCGAAGCGGCTTCCAATACAGTCAATAGCTACATACCCAATCGGCGTGTCCTCAACATTCCTCCTTGAAATCGGTACCGAGGAACTGCCAGCAGAGTTTGTGCACTCGGCACTGAAGCAGCTTCAGCAGATGGTGGTGTCCGATTTGAAGGACCTTCGCTTAAGTCATGGCCGAGTCAGGGTTTCTGGGACGCCTAGACGCCTTGCTGTGCAGGTGGAGGCGTTGATGGATCGTCAGCCCGATTTAGAGGAAGAACGCAAGGGCCCACCCGTGAAACAGGCCCTGGTGGATGGTCAACCCGGCCCTGCGGCTCTGGGTTTTGCCAAACGTTGTGGGGTGGACCCGGCTGAACTTCAAGCGCGTGACACCCCCAAGGGTCCTTGTTTGTTTGCCCGTGTTTGTACCCCCGGTGATGCCACCACAACCCTGCTGAAGGAGCGCATTCCTGCCTGGATCAATGGTTTGCAAGGCAGGCGATTCATGCGCTGGGGTGATGGCGATCAGCGCTTCAGCCGTCCCGTGCGTTGGTTGGTGTCGCTGGTCGGGTCTGAGTTGATTCCGGTCACTCTTTCGGCGGCACAACCCCCGGTTCAAAGCGGGCGGTTGAGTCGATCCCATCGTCTCCGCGACAGCACCTTGGAGATTGCCCATGCGGATGATTACGTCGATGCCCTAGCGAAGGCCGGTGTGATGGTGGATCGCTCTCAACGGGAGCAGTTGATTCGCTCAGCGTTGGACCAGGAGGCAAGCGCCTGTTCTGCCTCTGTTGATTGTCCTGAGGATTTATTTGAGGAGTTGGTTGATCTTGTTGAGGCCCCCAGGGTGCTGAGTGGGGAGATTGCCGACTGTTATCTCGATTTGCCACCAGAAGTGATTGTCACGGTGATGCAATCCCATCAGCGCTATGTCCCTTTGAAACGAGAGAACGCTCATGACGATCCCCTGGCTCTTCAGGCTCGGGACGTTCTGTTGTCCAAGTTTTTGCTGGTGGGCAATGGCCTTGATCGTGCAGATGGAACCATCGTTCGGGGGAATGAGCGGGTGTTGGGTGCCCGCTTGGCTGATGCTGAGTTTTTCCTGAATGTGGATCGGAAAAGTCCGAGTGAGACGCGCCGCGATGGCCTGGATCGCGTCACCTTTGCCAAGGGGCTCGGCAGCTTGCGAGATCGATGTGACCGGATCGCCTGGATGACGGAGCGTTTGATCGAATCGCTCTCCATTCCTGCGGACATCGCCATGCATGCCCAGAGAGCAGCTCATTTTTGCAAGCATGATTTGGTGAGCCAGATGGTGGGCGAGTTCCCTGAGCTGCAGGGATTGATGGGCGGAAAATATCTGTTGGAAGAGGGGGAAGATCGCCAGGTTGCTCTTGCTGTCGCTGAGCACTACCAGCCCCGCGGGGCTGGAGATGCCCTTCCCTCCAGCGATGCTGGAGCGCTCTTGGCCCTATCTGAGCGCTTGGAATTGCTCTTGAGCATCTACGCCAAGGGCGACCGTCCCAGTGGTTCATCGGATCCTTATGCCTTGCGTCGGGCTGGGAATGGCATTGTTCAGATTCTTTGGGACAGGGGATGGCGTCTCTCGTTGCAGAGCCTGCTTTCGGATGCAGCCAATTATTGGGAGGAACGCTTCCCCTCCTTTGCGGTGCAACCGGAGGCTTTAGTGGCAGATCTTTCGCTGTTATTACGACAGCGAATGGTGTCTCAGTTTGAGGAGGATGGCTTCCCTGCCGATTTGGTTCAAGCCGTGGCAGGGGAGTCCGTCGGCGACGAGCGTCTGCTCAGTGATCCAGTCGATGCTCGAGAACGTCTGGTCCTGCTGCATCAGCTTCGTGGTGATCAACGCCTGCAGGCCGTGCAAGCGGTTGTGCAACGTGCAGCCAAACTCGCCGAGAAGGGTGATCTCGGAAGCGATCAGCTCAGTCCTACGGGGGTTGTTAATGCTGATTTGTTCGAATCAGAGAGCGAAGCTTCCCTGCTGCAATCGCTGGACGACCTGTCGCCTCTCGCACAATCACGCAATTACATCCAGCTTGCAGAAGGTTTGCAGGGTGCCGCCAAGGCACTTGAGGCCTTTTTTGATGGACCACAAAGCGTGATGGTGATGGCGGACAATCCCGATGTCCGCCGTAATCGCCTCAACCTTCTAAGTGTTTTGAAAAATCAGGCATCAGTCCTGGCGCAATTTGATTGCATCCAGTCCTGATGTCTCGAGGCGGGACCTCAGCCTGCGGTGACCTTGGAACGCTCTTCCTCGATCCCCGCCTCCCCTTGTTTGGGAGCATGCCCTGAGGTCTGGGCCTTGATCGCTTGGGCAGCTTCATCGGCTAAGAAGTCACCATCGGACCTGCCAACGGCTGAAGGAACGGAGTCGTAGGTGGAGGGGGCTAAAGCTTGACCGCGGAGAAGACTGCCAAGGGTGCGAGCGGTGAGTTTCACCTGTTGCCAGGGATTCATCATCACGACCTTTTTGTACAGATAGCTGTCAAAGGTCAGCTTCTGGACGTCTTGGTCATCGCACATTTCAACGAATGCTTCTCGAGCTGCATCAGTGCGATAGAAGATGCGTTGAAGAATATCGAGCACGATGTACGTGGCTCCATATTTGCGATCCCATCGCTTGAGGTAGGTGTTTTTGATCTCCTTTTCAGTGGGCATTTGCGTGCCGTTTTTGGAGATTTCAACAATCGCTTCCGCGCACATGCGGCCGCTCTTGGCGGCGAAATAGATCCCTTCTCCTGAGCTCTTGGTCACGTAACCAGCGGCATCTCCCACAAGGGCCATACGGCCCACGACTCTGCGAGGGCGGGGATGTTCGGGAATGGGGTGCGCTTCAACTTTGATCACTTCGCCCTTGAACAGACGCTTACGGGCCCGTTCGCGAATGCCTTTTTGAAGCCCCTTAATCAAGGATTGATTTTGTTGCATGGTCCCTGTCCCCACGGCCACATGGTCGTACTTAGGGAACACCCAGGCGTAGAAGTCGGGTGAGACATCTGTTCCTACGTACATCTCGGCGAGATCCTCGTAGTAAGCCATCTCTTCTGCCGGCAGCTTGATGCGTTCCTGAAACGCGATCGCCACCTTGTAATTACCAGCGTCCATCGCTTTGGCGACACGGGAGTTGGCTCCATCGGCGCCAATGATCAGATCCACGTCCAGGCTTTTTATTTCGCCGGTAGGACCGCCTGAGCTGTAATCGGCGTAATGGAGGGTGTAAGGACCTTGGCGATTGTCTCCAGTGTCGATCTTTTGCACCAACCCATTAATAAGGGTGGTGCCTAGGTCGGCAGCTCGGTTGCGAAGGAAGGAGTCGAACACCTCGCGTCGACACATGCCGATATAGGCATTGTCGTCGTATCCCAGGGGATCCAACTTGATATCAACCTCCCGATTGGAGGGTGAAATCATCTTCATGTTTCGAACTTTGCGGTCGATGATCGAATCCGGAAGATCGAATTCCTCAACCATGCAAAGCGGAATTGCTCCCCCGCAAGGCTTGGCGTTATCGAGTTTTCTCTCGAACAACCAGGTCTTGATGCCGGCCCGTGCAAGCACTTCTGCGGCACAGGATCCGCTCGGTCCACCACCGACAACGGCAACTCTCAGCATCTCAGCAAACTCCGCCGGGTCATTGATTTCAAACTAATCACGCATCCTGAAAAGTGGTACTAGGCCCTGGCGGAGCCCCTTACGATTGAAACAACACTGCATGAATCCTCTGGGAAGAGCCGTCGCCACTCGTCGCAGCACACGGGATGACATTCCTGTTGCCCGTCGCTCGAAACCTGCTCCTCGTCAGCGACGGAGCGGTTTTGAAGTGTTTTTGGCCTGTCTCCTCGTGGGGGGAGGAAGTTTGGCGGCTGTTTGGTTAGGGCCAGGTTTGTTGGCGAGTCGTTCTTTTTGGTTTTCTTCGGCTCCAGTTCCGGTGGTGGAAGGGATTGAAGCGCCGCCAGATGCCGATGGTCGACTGCTTGGTCATTTTCCTTATGACGAGGCGATTTCCAGCCAACTCGTGCCCGTTGAGGCTGGAATTGAGTTGCACCAGGATGCAGCCTTGGCCCTGGATTCGATGCGCCGTGCCGCAGCTTCCGATGGAATCGATCTAAGGCTGATCAGTGGTTATCGATCCCATAGGTTGCAGCAAGGGATTTTCTTTGATGTGAAATCAGAAAGAAATCAAACCGCCGAAGAGCGGGCCAAGGTTTCGGCACCGCCGGGTTATTCCGAGCACAGCACTGGTTATGCGATTGATCTTGGCGATGGCAGCCGTCCAGATACCAATCTTTCCGTCTCTTTTGAGACGACTCCGGCATTTCGTTGGTTGCAGGATTACGCCCCTAGTTATCACTTTACGCTGTCCTTCCCTGAAGTGAATCCTCAGGGTGTGAGCTATGAGCCTTGGCACTGGCGTTTTGAGGGGTCGGCGGAGGCTTTGCGCCAATTTGAACCCGCACGTCAGATGGCTCTCGGGCGTTGAACACATCATCTTTCCCAGAGTTGCTCTCCCCAGCTGGGGATTGGAAGGCCTTGAGGGCGGCGGTCTCCAACGGTGCTGATGCCGTTTATTTCGGGGTTGAGGCTTTCAATGCTCGTCTTCGGGCAGAGAACTTCCAGCTTGTTGAGCTGCCCGAGATCATGGCCTGGCTTCATGCCCGGGGGGTGAAGGGATTTCTCACGGTGAACGTCCTCCTCTTTGGCGATGAGTTGGAGCAAGCGGCCCATCTGCTGTTGGCCGCAGATCGGGCTGGCGTTGATGCTCTGATTGTTCAGGACTTAGGGCTTTGCCTTCTTGCGAAAGCGCTTGTTCCCACGTTGTCTTTGCATGCATCCACCCAGATGTCGATCACCAGTGCTGCTGGTGTGGCGCAGGCAGCGGCAGCGGGCTGTGAGCGGGTTGTGCTGGCGAGGGAACTCGCCCTCCGCGATCTTGAGAGGCTGCAAAACCAACTGAAGGAGAGATCCCTTGCCATGCCTCTCGAGGTGTTTGTGCACGGGGCCTTATGCGTGGCCTACTCCGGTCAGTGCCTCACCAGTGAATCCCTGGGCCAGCGCAGTGCCAATCGTGGTGAATGTGCACAAGCTTGCCGTTTGCCTTATGAATTGGTGGTGGATGGTGAATCGCTCGATCTCGGAGATCAACGCTATTTACTGTCTCCCCAGGATCTCGCCGCTTGGCCACTCCTGGCGGATTTGGTGAAGCTCGGAATCAGGAGTTTCAAGATCGAAGGTCGCCTCAAGGATCCCACCTATGTGGCGTCGGTCACGGATGCCTATCGCCGCAGTCTCGATGGCTTGGTCTGTGATCTTGCGGAGATTCAACGCCAGCTTGAGCTTGGTTTTTCCAGGGGCTTATCCACTGGTTGGTTGCGGGGCATTGATCACCGTGCCCTCGTGCATGGTCGTTGGAGCAAGAAGCGTGGTCCGGTGATTGGTGAACTGGTTCGCGTCGAGTCAAAGGGATGGTTGGTGTTGCAGTGCACGGAGAGCCCTCGCAACGGTCAGGGTTTGGTTTTGGAAGCGACGGATCGTCAGGATGACCCTCTGACACCTCCGCGTGAAATTGGTGGACGGGTGATGGAGGTGAAGGCGATGGAGAGAGGGCTCGTTCGTTTGCGGATAGGACCTGGCCGTGTCGATCTATCCGGTCTGCGTTCAGGATCCTCGGTCTGGCTCACCAGTGATCCGCAATGGCAAAGCACCTGGCAGCGTCGATCGGAACGCGTGGTGTCTCCGCTTGAACGGGGTCTTCACATTCGTGTGAGTGGGCAGATCGGTGAAGCTCTGGAGTTGGAGCTTATTGAACCTGTTTTGCCTGGTGGAGAACGCTGCAGCGTGACGAGTCAGGCCGTGTTGGAGCCTGCCCGTGATCACGGTTTAGATCGTGAGCGCTTGGTCGCTCAGCTTGGGCGTTTGGGTGGCACGGGCTGGTGTCTTGAGCATCTGGAAACCAACCTGGGATCGGGGTTGTTTCTTCCCGTTGCTGAGCTGAACAGGATGCGCCGCTCGTTGTTGCAGCAGATGGCTGATGGCGGCCTCACGGCAGCCTTTCAACAGGTGGGGCTGGAGGCGTCTTCGGAGCGGGTGGACCCTCAGCCCATCGTTGCGGCAACACTCGAGCGCTTGGCTGATTGGCGGGACTCAGCACAGCCGCAGTCCAAGTCGCCGTCGTTGGTTGTGCTCGTTCGAAGCCTGGAGCAGTTGCGTGCTCTTCAAGACATGGGCGATGGACCGATGACCTCGGTTATTGCCGATCTAGAGCATCCGAAGGATCTCAAAGAAGCTGTGGCGATAGGCCGTGGCTGCTGGCCTGATGGAATTTGGTTGGCCGGACCTCGCATCACCAGGCCTGGTGAACGCTGGATGTTGGAACCGCTTCTGAAAGCGAAAGCGGATGGATATCTCGTACGCAACGCGGATCAGTTGGAGCTACTCACGGGCCAGGCTCCCTGTGCTGGAGACTTCACGTTGAATGTCGCAAACCCGCTCAGCTTGCTTTGGTTCCTGGAGACCTGGGGACTGGATCGGGTCACAGCCAGTTGTGATTTGAACCTCAGCCAATTGCTTGATTTGGTGCAGGCATCTCCACCCGAACGGATCGAAGTGGTGTTGCATCAACACATGCCGCTCTTTCATATGGAGCATTGCTTGTTCTGTTCGTTCCTCTCGGAGGGCCACGATCACACCGATTGCGGCAGGCCCTGTGAGCAGCACACCGTGATGCTGAGAGATCGGAGTGGCGTTGAGCATCCGCTGAAAGCGGATCTTGGCTGTCGCAACACGTTGTTTAATGGCAAGCCGCAGACGGGAGTTGAGGCGCTGTCGGCCTTGCGTCATGCAGGGATTCATCGCTATCGATTGGATCTTCTCGATGAAGGGGCCGAGGCCACGTTGCGGCGGGTCCAGCTGTACAGCGAAACTATTTTAGGACGTACTCTCTCAGCTGACGTTTGGAGGCGCGAGCAAATCGATCACAAACTCGGCGTCACGCGTGGCAGTTTGCGCATCGGTCGAGAAAATCAAGCGTTGCAAGTCTCATGTTGAGATAGCATGTCGCGGCTGCGCCTGCTGGCGTTCCAAAGTTTCCCCTAATAACGTTACGGACCTCATGAGCGCCCCGAACAAGGCGATTCGCAATATAGCGATCATCGCCCACGTGGATCACGGCAAAACCACTCTGGTGGATGCCCTGCTCAGCCAGTCCGGAATCTTTCGCGACAACGAGGCCGTTCCAACATGCGTTCTTGATTCCAACGATTTGGAGCGGGAGCGCGGAATTACGATCCTTTCGAAAAATACTGCGGTCACCTATAACGACACGAGAATCAATATTGTTGATACCCCTGGCCACGCTGATTTCGGGGGCGAAGTCGAGCGTGTGCTCGGCATGGTGGATGGATGTTTGCTGATCGTTGATGCAAACGAGGGGCCCATGCCCCAAACCCGTTTTGTGCTTAAAAAAGCCCTCGAGCAGGGTTTAAGACCGATTGTGTTCGTCAACAAGATTGACCGTGCACGTGTCGACCCAGAAACGGCTGTCGATAAGGTTCTTGATCTCTTTCTAGAGCTTGGTGCTGACGACGATCAGTGTGATTTCCCTTATTTGTTCGGGAGTGGTTTGGGTGGCTTCTCGAAGCCCGATATGAAAACAGAGAGCGACAATATGCGTCCTCTCTTTGATGCAATTTTGCGTCATGTTCCGCCTCCAGTAGGAGATCCTGAGAAGCCTCTACAGCTTCAAATCACGACTCTTGATTATTCCGATTTCCTTGGTCGGATCATCATTGGTCGCGTTCATAATGGTGTTATTAAACAGGGGCAAAGAGCTACGCTCATTAAAGATGACGGCAGCGTCAAAAAAGGTCGTATCAGTAAGCTTTTGGGCTTCGAGGGTCTTCAAAGAGTCGATATCGAAGAGGCATCTGCTGGCGATCTTGTGGCAGTGGCTGGTTTTGATGATGTCAACATCGGCGAAACGATTGCTTGCCCTGATGAGCCAAAAGCTTTACCGCTCATCAAGGTTGATGAACCCACCTTGCAAATGACCTTTGTGGTCAATGATTCACCTTTCGCAGGGAAAGAAGGCAAGTTTGTGACCAGTCGCCAGCTTCGCGATCGCTTGCAGCGCGAACTGCTCACCAATGTGGCGTTACGGGTTGAAGATACGGATTCCCCAGATCGTTTTGCTGTGAGTGGGAGGGGGGAACTTCACCTCGGCATCTTGATTGAGACGATGCGACGCGAGGGCTATGAGTTTCAAGTGTCTCAGCCTCAAGTGATCTTCCGCACCATTGATGGAACTCCCTGTGAACCTGTGGAAACACTGGTGATGGATGTTCCTGAAGCTGCCGTTGGTTCCTGTATCGAGAAGCTCGGAACGCGCAAAGCTGAGATGCAGAACATGGAAACAGGCGCTGATAACCGCACGCAACTCGAATTTGTGGTTCCGTCGCGGGGGCTGATTGGTTTCCGCGGTGAATTCATTCGCGCTACTCGCGGAGAAGGAATCATGAGCCATTCATTTTTCGAATATCGCCCGATGCAGGGTGAGTTCGATACGCGAAGGAACGGTGTTTTGATTGCATTTGAAGAAGGCACAGCTACTTTCTATGCTCTTAAAGGAGCGGAAGATCGTGGCCAATTCTTTATTACTCCAGGCACTAAGGTTTATAAGGGAATGATCATTGGTGAGAACACCCGTCAGCAAGATATGGAAATTAATATCTGCAAGGCAAAGCAAGTTACCAACATTCGTTCTGCTGGAGCAGATGTTTTAGACACATTGCAGTCACCGATTCAGATGACGCTCGAGCGGGCTCTGGAATACATCGGTCCTGATGAAATGCTGGAAGTCACTCCTGAATCCATGCGGTTAAGGAAATTACCAGCCAAAAAAATGGCTAAGCGTTGAGCGCTCGCTTAGATCCCCGATTCCAGCAGGCCGTCGATCTTTTTAATCGACGTGCCTGGTATGAGGCGCATGATGCTTTTGAGGAGATTTGGCATGAAACGGCAGGACCGGAACGTCGATTGCTCCAAGGAATTCTGCAAATCGCAGTTGCTCACGTTCATTTAGAACGGGGCAACCTCAAGGGAGCAACAATTTTGTTGGGTGAAGGAGTAGGACGTCTTTCTTCCGCCCAACCAGGTGATCTTGGGCTCGATTTACCCTCGGTTCGAGATCAGGCCCGTTTGAGGCTTGAAGCGTTGCAACATGAGACTGATCCTGTCGTACTTCCAGGACCTGAGTTGCGTGACCACTCCTGAGTTTCTAGGTACATTGGCTTTGATGATGAGGGTGCTCTGATGGTCTTCCGTTCCCTCGCAGTTGCAATGAACAATCGGATTGGCAATCTCGTATCCGCTGCTGCCCTGTTGGTGTTTGCTTGTTCTCTGCTCCCTGTGAGTGCTCAGACAGCAGAAGCAGAAGACAGTTTGATCACGATTGAATCGGATACGCAAAGCGCCGACAACATCACAGGTGTCGTGACAGCCCTGGGTAATGTTCGGATTGTTTATCCCTCTCGAGGGATGGTGGCAACGTCCCGTCAGGCGCAGTATTTCAGCCGGGAAGCGTTGCTGGTTTTAAGCGGAGATGTGGATGTGGTGCAGGAGGATGGAAATAGTATTCGCGCTGAACGGGTTACTTACAACCTTGACGATGAACGTGCTCTGGCGAAACCAATGCCGGGTCAGCAAGTGCAGTCCACCCTCTTGCTAAAGCAGAGTCCCTCCTCTCAGACTCCCTTAACGCCATGAGTTTGAGTCTTGAGCAGGTCACTCTGACCCTGGGTGGCCGAACGTTAGTCCGCTCCCTTTCACTGACTTTGAAGCCTGGTGAAGTGATTGGCTTGCTTGGACCCAATGGGGCAGGCAAAACCACAAGCTTCAATTTAGTGATTGGATTGTTGCGTCCTGATAGCGGTCAAGTTCTTCTGGATGGGCATCCCGTCGCGGACTTGCCGATGCCCCAAAGGGCTCGTCTTGGCATTGGCTACCTGCCGCAGGAACCCAGTGTGTTTCGCCAATTGACCGTTCAAGAAAACCTTGAACTTGTGTTAGTTCAAAGCGGACTTTCTAAGGCCGATAGTCGTCAACGTCTCCATCAATTAATCGAGGACTTTCATCTCGAGTCTTTCATCCATCGTTGTGGGTACCAGCTTTCGGGTGGTGAACGCAGGCGTTGTGAAGTCGCCCGTGCCCTTGCCGTTGGTTTAGAAGGTCCGCGCTATCTACTTCTTGATGAACCCTTCGCGGGGGTGGATCCACTGGCTGTAGCTGATCTGCAACAAATGATCCACGGGCTGCGCGAACGCGGAATGGGCATCCTTATTACCGACCATAACGTTCGAGAAACTCTTGCTATTACGGATCGGGCCTACATTTTGACGGAAGGAAGCATCCTTGCTTCCGGCCGCTCTGATGAAGTGGCGCATGACCCACTCGTACGCCGTCATTATCTTGGGGAGGATTTTCAGCTTTGAATAATCATATTTTGATAGATGTCCAACATAAAATTCGCAAGCTTATTCATCGAATTCCATTGCTTGATCGGTGGCTTCTTGGTGAGCTCATTGGCCCATTATTGTTTGGTCTCACATTATTTACGGTTGTATCCCTATCCGTAGGGGTGATGTTTGATCTGGTTCGCAAGATTGTTGAATCGAATCTCCCATGGACGATTGCCGTACAGGTGCTGTTGCTGAAGTTGCCCAGTTTTTTGGTGATTTCTTTCCCAATGGCGACGTTGATTGCATCGCTGCTTGCCTATAGCCGACTTTCTGCCAATAGCGAGCTGACGGCACTACGAAGTGTTGGCGTTACAGCGAGTCGCATGATTGCACCTGCGATTGCCTTGGCACTGTTGATGACAGGCCTTTCTTTTGTTTTCAACGATGTCATCGTGCCTCGTACGAATCGCTCTGCTGAATTCACATTGCAACGTGCCCTGGGTCAAGCGATTGCTGCTGAGAAGGGAGAAGACATCATCTACTCCCGTTTTGGACGAGTCACTGGTCCTGATGGAGATGTAGGTAAAGGTTTAACCCAATTATTTTACGCAACTAAGTTTATAGACGGAAAGATGATTGGCGTTACTGTTTTAGATTTTTCGCGATTTGGATTTACTCAGATGCTTGTTGCTGACCATGCAAATTGGAACGAGTCTCAGGCTAAGTGGGAGTTTAATGACGGCAAAATTCTTACTCTGACTCCATCTGGTAGTACAACATCAGCGGATTTCGATCGATATTTCTATCCACTGAGCCCTGCGCCGTTACGGATCGCGAAATTGCCTAAAGATGCCAACAATATGACCGTGTCGGAAGCCATTGAAGCTGAACAACTGCTCTCTGATGCGGGGGACCGCAAAGAAGCACGCAGGCTAAGGGTTCGAATCCAGGAGAAATTTACTGTTCCGATGGCCTGTTTGGTGTTTGGTTTGATTGGTTCAAGTCTTGGTGCCAAGCCCAACAGCAGAACCAGTCGGAGTCAGGGATTTGGTATCAGCGTCGTTCTGATTTTTGTTTACTACGTTTTGAGTTTCAGTTTCAGTTCCCTCGGTGTGAAAGGCACCTTGCCTCCCCCCCTAGCCGCTTGGGTGCCTGTTTTGATTTGTCTTGCTGGTGGTGGAGTGTTGTTGCGGCAGGCCAGCCGGTAACCAAACACGTCAGAATCAGGTTGTTTCGTGGTGATGGCGTTCATGGAGTTGGCTGGGATTGATCCGGTGCTTGGCCTTGGATTGTTTGCTTTCGGTCTGTTGCTGTTGGCCCTGCCGCTCGCCTTCTGGAAAGTGAGCTCTGAACAGACGTCTGGCCTCGTCACGTTGCTGATTGCCACTGCCAACCTGGCATTAACGGCTCAACTGGTCCTGCGTTGGTGGCAATCGGGACATTTCCCGATCAGCAACCTCTACGAATCACTTTGCTTCTTGGCCTGGGCCTGCACGCTCACTCAATTGCTGGTGGAGAGAACTTGGCCTACGCCGATTGTCGCTGCAGCCGCGACTCCGATGGGTTTGGGGTGTATAGCGTTTGCCAGCTTTGCGCTTCCTGACCAGTTGCAAGAAGCGTCTCCGCTCGTTCCAGCGCTGCGATCCAGTTGGCTGGTCATGCACGTGAGCGTGATTATGGTGAGTTATGCCGCCCTTTTGGTGGGCTCACTGTTATCAGTGGCTGTTTTGCTGACCGACCGTGGTCATGCTTTGCAACTGCGCAGCAGCTCGATAGGAAGTGGAGGGTATCGACGTGCTGCGCTTGCGACTCCCCTCGGCAGCGTGGGTGACCCTGAAGGAACCACGTCTTCCATTGAGCTCTCATCGGTTCAGTTCACTCGGAACGAACGTTTGGACAGCCTCAGCTACCGCACGATTACGGTTGGCTTTCTCCTGCTCACCGTTGGCATCATTAGCGGGGCTGTGTGGGCCAATGAGGCCTGGGGCAGCTACTGGAGCTGGGATCCCAAGGAAACCTGGGCACTCATTTGCTGGCTTGTGTATGCCGCTTATCTGCATACGCGCTTAAGCAGAGGCTGGCAGGGAAGGCGTCCGGCATTCGTAGCGAGTGCAGGGTTGGTTGTGATTGGCGTTTGTTATATCGGCGTGAATCTTCTGGGTATTGGTCTCCATAGTTATGGCTGGTTCTTTGGATAAAAGGTTTTCGTTGGGTATTGAGTTGTGATCGCTTAGAAGAGGACCATTTAGACCATTTGGTATGTGTGCCATGTACGGCGATAAAGGCAAGTTCTTTCTCTATCTTTCAATTATCTCTCCAATAGACTGAGAGCAAACCTCTCAAATGGGAAACAACTAGTTACCTCGCTCACCCATTTGAGGGAAAGCATGGCAGGTACCAGATGAGTCAGTGAATGCTTCAACGTTTTGGTAGAACACGGTTAGAGATTGAATGGACTAGGATGGCTTTCCGCTCTTTTACAAAATGGAACAACAGAGATACCAACCATTTGACATTGATAAAGCTCCAGACAAGGTCTTCTTAATTGGAAGTTCGTTCATTGTGCTCTTTCTGTTTCTCCTGTGATCTGAGCTTCCGTCTAACCAGTGGCTGACCTCCACCTTGAAGCAATCTGGGCTAGAAGTAGACCTGATACGTATGTATATAGTGCGACTATGAGGAATGAATTGCATATGCTTGTAACATCTGTCGCCGCAGCATCGATTGAGCAATGCTCGCAAAAGCTTTGCTTATAGCGTTTGTACTGCTGCCAACTTCGCTAGCAAGTGCTGATGAAGCTTTTGCTGATGATTTCAGTATTTTTCTGGCTTAATGTTGATGATATCGTATTCATATTGATCGCTACAAAGAAAGGCTGGCTGTGCCTTCCAGCCTGAATTCCCAACTGGAACCTTCCATTCTTTTGTTGCAGCTGTCTGCGGAGACCCTGGCAAGGGTTGTCAAGGTCACAGTATGAAATGCACACATTTGTTGCCTCGGGCGCAAATCAACTGTTAGGTTTGATACCAGGACAATTAATCGTCATATTCATTTAATCCATTCGATGGAATATACAGTTAGTATCTAATTGTTCTTGTTGACTCATCATGACGGACATCACCGATAAGTACGAAAAGTTCAAAGTTCCCTACAGCACGAACGAAAAGCATTCTGCTGACGAGTTTGATCCCAAGGAAAATGGTGGCTTAGACAATCCAGCTAATCGTCACAAAGACAAAGTGTTGGATGATATCTGTGATACCCACCCCGGTTCACCAATGTGTAAAGTGTTTGATTGCTGATAAACTCAGCTGATTCATCGAGTTTTAACAAGGCGCTGCGAGGCAAGAGATGATCTCTAGCTTCGCAGCTTTTTTATGGCCAAAACGTTGTTTCATTCACCTGATTTGATGATTTATTGATCGTTCACGATTGGTGCGTTGTCATAGGTCCGTCTTGGTTGATCCTGGTTTCCTTTTCTGGCATCGAGGAAAGCATGCCGGCGCTGGCTCGTACAGCCGTTTGCCTTTGAGCTTTCTCGACTTTGAGCTCTTGATTTTGAGATCAGTGCCCTGAGGAGCCTTTGGCCCTTTAGATTTTCTTTACATTTCGCTATGCAGAGTGGCATTTATTTTTTGTTTGGGTTAGAGCTGTAGAAGATAGGGCTTAAATCATGAGTTATGAAGCTAAGGAGCGCACGCCATTTCCCTATGGCCAGGTTGCTTATCCAGCTTTTCTTGGTGTAAAGCCCGGTGACTACATCATTGTTAAAGGGGAAAACCAAGTACAACTCAAGAAGGATCACAGCTGGTGGATGGGACAGGTTGTTTCTTGTAAAGCTGAAGCTAGAGATCCCAGTGGAGATCGTGTGATTCAAGTTGTGGATGTTGATGACGAGAAGATCAGCTGGGTAAATGTGGATGAAATATCACATGTGTTGTATGGGCTAGATGGTTTGTCAAATGATTAAATAGCCTGCTGCTTCGAAGCTGTGATGTTCAACGCTCCCCTTGTCCATAACAATATTTTTTAAAAGTAGAAATGCTCTCTATTTACACATAGCGAGTCATAAATTCCGATAGTGTGATGCCTTCTTTCTTTGCTGAATTACAGCAATCTCTGAAAAGCTCGTCATCAGTTTCTGTGCGGGCTAGGTCTCGAAATTGTTCTAGGCTCAGCTGATTGTGATCAGGGCTGCTCTCCCGCATTGAATTCCATTTGGCACAGAGTGAATCGACCATCTCTTTTCTTGAATAGGGAGGGTTGATCTTCTGCTGTTTTGCCAAATGGATGAGACTCCAGTTCTTGTCTAAACTATAGTGACCAAAAGGATTTTTGACAATAGTCTCTAGTGGCGAGGCTTTTTTCAGTTTTGATATTTTATTGTGTTGCGTAATTGCATTGAAAGCAAGTAATCCGTACTGTTTGCTTTCAATGCTCTTTATTGTTTTCGGCTGAAAATGGTTTAAATCGAAGTCTATTCAACTCCATGTAACTATTAAAAGTTGTCTTTGAAAGTTCACTTGGCGACTGTTCACTTGGCGACTGATTGCCGCGCCGATCGCCAAGATGGCATTGGCTAACTGGCCAGTGTTTGGCAAGACTGGGCATCACCGTTCATTCGTGATCGCCATCTGCGCAGTTCATGGTGATCAAGCATCGCTCGACGGGATTTCTCTGCATGAGCTAGGCGTTGAATCAATGCATGGGTGTCATGGGTAGAAAGCTCACCGTCTGAATCCCACTTCATGCAGGAAACGCCTTTTTTGGAAGTGTTGACCATTGTGTTTGCCTCTTTCGTTCTGTCACGGTATGCGCACATAAAGCCTTTGCTATGGAGCAAACCTTAAGAAGTCTCGATTGCGACGCCTGCGACCAGCAGGTCACTGCGCTGTTCTTGGGAGTGGTGTTTTGCTTCTTGCCCTTCTCTTCGATGCGACGCAGGGAGGCCTTTTGGGACTCCCTGCATCACGATGTTCCCGATCAAACGATCGATCTTTACCGAGGTGACTCGACAAATTCAGCATCGATCACATCATCGTTCTCACTGTTTGGTTGTGAGGTTTCAGGCGCCTCTTCCTGCTGCGAGTACAGGGAGGCTCCCATTTCCATCAGCGCAGTTTTCACTCCATCAAGGCGTTCCTTGATGAGCGGTGTGTTCTCTGTTTGAAGGGTTTCCTTGAGTTCCGAGAGCACCAACTCCACTTTGGTTTTGGCCTCGGCTGAGATCTTGCCTTCTAATTCCAGTAGTTGCTTTTCTGCCTGGTAAATCAGGGATTCCGCTTCGTTCTTGGTGTCGATCGCTTCTCGCTTTTGCTGATCCGAGTCAGCGTGTGCTTCTGCGTCCTTCACCATCCGATCCACTTCGTCCTCGCTGAGGGTTGAGGCACCACTGATGGTGATCGATTGTTCTTTCCCTGAGCCTTTGTCTTTTGCTGTGACACTCAAGATTCCATTGGCATCAATGTCAAATGCCACCTCCACTTGAGGAACACCACGAGGGGCAGCAGGGATCCCATCCAATCGGAAGGTTCCAAGGCTCTTGTTATCAGACACCATCTGTCGCTCTCCTTGGAGAATGTGAATCTCCACGGAGGTTTGGCCATCCATGGCGGTGGAATAGATCTCGGTTTTGTTTGTTGGAATGGTTGTGTTCCTCGGAACCATCACATTCACCACACTGCCCATGGTTTCCACGCCCAAGGAAAGAGGCGTGACATCCAATAAAAGGATGTCTTTCACTTCACCCGAGAGAACACCCCCCTGCACAGCAGCACCGATGGCAACCACCTCATCAGGATTCACGGTTTGATTGGGATCTTGACCCGTTGCCGCTTTGACCAGCTCCAACACGGCAGGAATGCGTGAACTGCCGCCCACCATCACCACTTCACTGAGGTCATGAGCTGAGAGTTTGGCGTCCTTGATCGCCTGTTGAACCGGTTTCTTACAACGATCAATCAAGTCAGAAGATAACTCCTCAAATTTGGCTCGGGTCACTGTCAGCGTCAGATGCTTGGGACCATCAGATGTTGCCGTGATGAAGGGGAGATTCACTTCGCTCTGTGTAGAGGCGGAGAGTTCAATCTTTGTTTTTTCTGCCGCTTCCGTGAGGCGTTGCAGGGCTTGCGAATCCTTCCTTAAATCAATCCCTTCGTCTTTCTTGAAGGTTTCAGCCATGTAATCAACAAGCACTTTGTCGAAGTTGTCACCTCCAAGATGGGCATCACCACAGGTGCTGATCACTTCGAAAACACCATCTCCTACTTCCAAGATGGAGACATCAAACGTTCCACCTCCCAAGTCAAAGACCAGGATCTTTTCTGCATCCTTCTTTTCCAAACCGTAAGCCAGCGCTGCTGCTGTGGGTTCGTTGATGATCCTCAGGACTTCTAGGCCAGCAATTTTGCCAGCATCTTTTGTGGCTTGTCGCTGGGAGTCATTGAAGTAGGCGGGAACAGTCACCACCGCTTGAGTCACGGTTTGACCCAAATATGTCGAGGCGTCATCGGCCAGCTTCCTAAGCACACTGGCGCTGATCTCTTCTGGTGAGAACGATTTCTCCATCCATGATGACCGGATTTTGATCTTGCTTGCTACCGATTCAACGGTGTATGGAACGTCTCTGGTTTCATCGGTGACCTCATCCGTGCGCCTGCCAATGAAGCGTTTGACAGATCCAAATGTGTTGTCTGCATTCATCACCGCTTGGCGTTTGGCGATCTGTCCAACGAGCTGGTCCTTGCCCTTGGTGTAGGCAACCACAGATGGAGTGGTCCGAAACCCTTCTGCATTTGCGATCACGGTGGGGTTTCCCCCTTCCATTACGGCGACACAGCTGTTGGTTGTGCCTAAGTCAATGCCAATTACTTTTGTCATTTGTTTTTAATGATTGAATCTATTCTTATGGATAACTCTTCCAAACAAGGAGCGAGTAAACCCAACCAATGAGGTGGGTTTTCCCCCAAATCCATCCTTTTGGTTCGGTTGGAGTACGGTTTATACAACTTCTTTATTCTGTGTCTTTGATGGGCTTGTCCAAGGGAACATGTGTGCCTTATTTGCTTCAATTCTAAGTCCGAAACGTGTCTAGTTTTCTTGTGGTATTGCGGTTATGAGTTGCTCTTCTAACAACATATTGAACTCAAATAATTGTTCGTCACTGAGTTGTTGCCTTGATGAGGCCCCTAGTTTTGACTGCAGGAACGTCTTTGCACGTTCTTGATCCCATTTCAGTGTCGTGAGCATTTCGTCGCCTTGCGCGATTAAGTCGCTTCTGCGTAACGGAATGGGAGATGAACCGGCATCAGCGCCGGCTTCAATGCTTTTAAGCTTATTGAGAAAGGAAACGAGATCGCTATATCTCGTTAATTTGTGCCTGCTTCCATGGCCATAGGCTCGCTCCAAATAGATCTTTTCCTGATCCCGGGTCCAGCCAATTCGTTTTAGTTGTAGATCGATGGCTGTTAGTTCTTCGCTCCAATCCTCCGGGTCCGTGGGAGCTTCGCTTGGTTCAGGAGTGGAGACGGGCTGAGGCTCATTGTTTTGAACGGGGATTGGAGACGCCGTGTTGGCTTGATTGGTCTCACTACTGCCTGGATCTATGGCTGGTTTTGCTGGTTGCACCTGGGGGTCACCCTTCTGTTTGATGGCTGGCTGTGGGTTCCGCTTCGGCTCAGAGCTCACCTTCCCTTTCAGATTGCGTTCCTCTAATCGCTGTCGAGCTCTGTCCTCTGCCTCCTCAGCATCGGCTCCCTCTCCTAGCGCGCTACCCAGATCTCGTTCTCCATCAAAGCCGCTGACACGCACCACACATCGATTGCTATCGATGTGGCAAATCTCCACCTTTGTTTTCATGCCTCTGGAGGGGGTTAACCATTTCTAAGCTGTTGGGATGGATTCAGCTGCCTTAACGTCCCTAACGCCTGTTCTCGACGGTGTAGATCGTTGGGCTGAGCTTTTGCCTCTTCTTCCAGTGCTCGTGGCCTTGGAACTGGTGCTCTCCGCTGACAATGCGATCGCTTTAGCTGCTGTCGCTCGCAAGCAACATGACCCAATCAAGGAAAAGAAGGCCCTTGACCTTGGTATATCCATTGCTTTTTTTCTCAGGGTTGGCCTGATTTTGTTGGCTCAGTGGGTGTTGGCATTCAAGCCATTGCAACTCCTTGCTGGTGTTTATCTTCTCTGGCTTTTCCTATCCCATCTTTGGTTCAGACCATCAGGCACCGAGATTTCTTCCGGATCCTCAGGGCAAGCCCCCTCGATTTCTTTCGCGCGAACGATTGTTGCCTTAGCTTTAACGGATCTCGCCTTTTCTGTTGATAGTGTTGCTGCTGCTGTCGCAATTAGTGATCAACTGATTCTTGTGATTACTGGGGCCTTAATTGGAGTTATAGCGCTGCGATTTACCTCTGGTTTGTTTATTCGCTGGCTTGATATTTATACGCGTTTAGAGACGGCTGGTTATCTTGCGGTTGGTTTAGTGGGCTTCAAACTCATTGGCTCGCTGGTTGTTTCGGACTTGCATCCACCTGCGTGGTGGACCCTACTCACTGTTGCCTTGCTAATGATTTGGGGCTTTTCTGAGCGTAAAGAGCCCCTAGGTGGCGAGGCTTGATCCGATGCTTGTTGAAGTACGTCAGGCTGCTACGCAGGTTTTGCTCGATCGCATGGAGTTGAGTGATCCTCCAATGCCGGGGCAATGGTTTAATCATGATCAGGACAGCTATCTCGTGATTCAACGCAGACATCGCTATAAATTGTATTCAGGTCGTTATGAACTGTCTTCGATTGTTCTCCTTGTTAAATGTCAAAAACAGCCTGCTGATGCACGGTTTATTGGTCACGGTTGGGTGATTGGAGACGCTGAGTGCCGCTTCAATGCTTTGAGCCCTTTGCTTCGCTGTGCCGTATTGCCAGATGGACCTTGTGATCGTTGTGTTCACCGGGAAGTTCGTTGATGACATCCTTCCGTTGGCATTCAGCCGTTCTGCTCGCTGGGCATGGAGTGGCCTCAGGCCAAGCTCTGGATCGCGCTGAACCACGCCTGTCTCCTTACCCGAAAGGCACGATTGCGATGCAAACTCCGTTTTTTGCGGCGTTAGGTCTTGATCTTTCTCCGTATTGGCCTGGAACACTCAACCTTTCGTTTTCACCTGCTGAGCTACAGCTCACCAATGCAGATTATTCGTTTCCTGATCTGGAATGGACCGACTTACATCCGCCTGAAACCTTTTCCTTTTGGAAGGTTCGCCTGCGTTCTGTTGGACTTTTAGATTTTGATGTTCCAGGTTTGGTTTACCGGCCTCATCCAGAAACAAAGATAAGGCACTGGCAAAACACGTCCGTTCTTGAGATTCTTGCTCCCTATCTTGATGGTGTTTGTTTGGGTCAACGCCTTGAGCTTGGCGTGAATCCTGACGCAATGAAAGTATTGGGTTCTTCGTTGTCGTGATTGTTTGTCTGTTTTTTGAGAGTTGGTTGTTGGTCGCCTTTCCTTTTATCTTTCGGTTAGTTGTGCTTGCTGCCCGTTTTTTGAATCTCCCCCTTTGTTTAAATTTGGCAGTTCTTCAAGCTTGCGGGTAAAACTTGATGACGGATGCTGAACGGATTAAAACTCGCTCAGTGCTGCTTGAATTTTTGAAATTCAGGGTGTTAGCCGCAGGCCAGCAGTTTTTTGATGGCACGGCCTCGGATCATCGGCGGCAGTGGTTGGCTTTGGTGCACCCGCAAGCGCTTGCCCTCTCAGATGAGGATCTGGAGCAGATCTGGAATCAGGCTCGTTCGCTCTATACGGAGGGTTGAAGGTGTGGATCTAGGCTGAATCTTTCGCTCTGCTGGCCATTTCCGCTTCCCCTGTCGCATCTGAGTCCACAGCCTCTGGTTTTGATTCCCTTGGTTTGAGTCAGCCGTTGCTGAAGGCTTTGCAGGAGAAGGGATACACCGCTCCGTCGCCGATTCAGTTGCAGGCCATTCCCGCTGTGATCTCTGGTCGGGATGTGATGGCCGCAGCGCAAACAGGAACGGGTAAAACTGCAGGCTTCACGCTGCCGATGTTGGAGCGCCTGAACCATGGAGCGCGTCCTGGACGCGCACAAATACGCGCCTTGGTGCTGACCCCTACGCGTGAGCTTGCTGCGCAGGTGTTGGCCAGTGTTCGTGATTACAGCAAGCATCTTCCGCTGACCAGTGACGTCGTGTTTGGTGGTGTCAAGATCAACCCTCAAATTCAGCGGTTGCAGAAGGGCGTTGATGTGTTGGTTGCCACCCCAGGCCGCTTGTTAGATCTGCTCCAGCAGGGGGCTGTTCGTTTCGACCGCGTGGAATTTTTGGTGCTTGATGAAGCCGACCGAATGTTGGATATGGGGTTTATTCATGACATCCGGCGTGTGATTTCTCGCCTTCCTGATCGTCGTCAAACCCTGATGTTTTCGGCCACTTTTAGTGCGCCAATTCGGAAACTAGCGACCGGCTTGCTTGATCACCCTGTTCAAATTCAGGTGGCTCCTGCCAACCAAACCGTGCGCTCTGTGGAGCAGGTTGTTCATCCTTGCGACATGGTCCGCAAGATTGATCTGCTCAGCCATCTCATTCGCAGTGGAGATTGGCTTCAGGTGTTGGTCTTTTCCCGCACGAAGCATGGTGCCAATCGTGTTGTGGAACGTCTCAGTCAGCAGGGTCTCCTAGCTGCTGCCATCCATGGCAACAAGAGCCAGGGTGCGCGCACCCGCGCTTTGCAGGGATTTAAGGACGGTTCGGTGCGCGTTCTTGTCGCCACAGATATTGCAGCCCGAGGAATTGATATTCAGCAGCTGCCTCATGTGGTGAATCTCGATCTCCCGAATGTTGCTGAGGACTATGTGCATCGTATTGGTCGTACAGGTCGGGCTGGAGAAACTGGACACGCCATTTCTCTTGTTGCTGCTGAAGAGGCACTGCTCTTGAAGGCAATTGAACGTTTAACGGGTGAGTCCCTTCGTCGAGAAAACGTGCCGGGATTTGAGCCCACCGTTCTCAAGGCTGCCCCCCTGGATCTGAGCGGAGGACGGGGACGGCGTTCAGGGGGCTCATCGCGCCGTCGGCAAGACACGCGTAGCACGAGAGCGTACCGCCGCTAACGCTAATTCGTTACGTAAACGTGCCAAACTGTTGTTTGGGTGCCGCGTTTAGTTGTTGGATCAGGGAGTCGCCGTGGCTCCGCCCTTTCCCTTCCAGCTGCGCAGCGCGAATCAGGATTGGGCAGCCATTCGTGCTGACCACCACGCCCATTCCCTTCACCGATTCCAGCACTGTGCCTGGTGGATGCCCTCCTGTGGGCCAGCGGCCGATGAGGGGGTGCACCTCTGCCGGCAGCTCTTTTCTCAAGCGATCGATGAGCGGTTCGCAATGCAGAAGTTTGAGGCGTTTGTCGTTCCAAAGCGTGACGGCATTCGGATAGAGCGCCATCACCTTGCGATGAATGTTGAGTGCCGATGCGGACCAGTCGATTTGGTGGTCTTGTTTGGTGAGCATGCGCGCGTAACTCGCTTCTCCAGGACGATCCGCCTGGTCGACCAGCTTCAGCCTTGCCCTGCGCTCGGGTTCGGACCCGTGTCCTGCCGATTCGATCAATGGCATCGCTTCCACCATCAGATCAGCTGTCAGAGCGCTCATCCGCTCGGCCAGGGTATGGCCGTTATCGAGTAGCCCAATCGACAGGTTTCTTTCGATCAGAACGGGTCCAGTGTCGAGGCCTTCTTCCATGGCCATCACCCCCACACCTGTTTCGGAGTCACCTTCCAGCAGGGACCACTGAATCGGTCCTGCACCTCGCCAGCGGGGAAGCAGAGATCCATGGCCGTTCCAGCATCCCAGCGGCGGTTGATCCAGCACACTTTTGGGCAAAATTTGCCCGAAAGCCACCACCACGGACAGATCGGCGTGGAGCTCAGCGAGTTGCTGTTGACAGGTTTTGTCCTGTTTGATGCGTTCGGGGGTGAACACCGTTAACCCCAGCTCAAGAGCTTTGGCTTTCACCGCTGAAGGAATCAACGTCTTGCCGCGTCCCCGGCGTCGATCCGGCTGGGTGACCACTCCCACAAGCGCATGGCCAGCTTGATGGAGAGCCACCAGTGTTGGCACGGCATAGTCGGGCGTTCCCCAGAACAAAATGTTCATTGAGCGAAGCTCAGGCCTCTCCCGTGATCGCTAAACCATCCACCCAGACATGGGGTGAAACGCCTTGATGGGTCACCACCTCATGGGGTTCTAGGTGAACGATTCCTTTCAAAACCTCGCGGATGTCGCCAGCGATCGTGGCTGCTTCTACAGAGATGCGCTCACCATCCTTCACGAGCCAGCCATCAAACGGCAGCGAAAAGGCTCCTTGGCTGGCTTTTACGCCTGCATGGAGTGCGCTCAAGCTTTCAATCAACACGAAGGGCTCTTGGGTGCTGCGATGGTCGAGATGGGGAGAGGGACTGATCAATCCTTGACTGGAACTCACCTCAAACCAATCGGGTCCAACGGAGACCTTGGCTCCGAGTCCGGCATGACCGGTGGGAGACACTCCAAATTGACGTGCTGTGGCTTCGGAATGGAGAAGATTCTCCAATGTGCCGTTGCCGATGAGGCAGAGCCGTTTGGTTGGTGTGCCTTCTCCATCAAAGGCCGCTGCCCCCACGTGATCGGGATGTAACCCGTTGTCGTGCAAATTAAAAAATGGCACGGCGAGCTGTTGGCCAAGCGACTCTTTGCTGCTCAGGCTGACGCCATCGAGAATCGATCTGGCATTTAGCATGCTGCTGAAGGCACCAATCAGATCAAGGAATGCCTCCGGTGTGAAACAGACCAAATAACGACCGGTATCAATCGGTTTGTAGTTGAGATGGCTGATGGTGCGCTCGGCTGCTTCCTTGATACAGCCGGCAAGGTCAAGATCGGCACTGCCAAGCGCAACGCGAACGGCCCCACCGCTGCGTGGTTTTCTGCCGCTTTCTTCGGCACGGGCATACAGGTAGAGGCTTGCCTGAGTGCGTTGCATGTGGCGAAGTGCCCCCTCGCTATTGAGGTAGATCCGCTCGCTATTGCCTTCGGTCAAGCCGTTGTAGGGGACGGTTTCGATCGCAGGATGTTTGGAAAGCAGCTCCCCTTCCACCTCTTTCAGGGTGCTGAGCAATTTTTGAATGCTCTGAGAGGGTTTTAGCGGCCGATCAAGCTCTGGAATCGGTGCCGTTGCCAGGGGTGAAAAGCCTGGGATGTCTTCTGTGTTGCCAAAGGAACTGGCCTGATAAGCGCCATGCAGGGCTTTTTCGAGGCCTCCTGGAGAAAGGTCAGACGTGCTGGTTATACCAACCAGTCCTTTCTCATTCCAAACGCGAACGGTGATCGAGCTGCGTTGAGCCGCTTTCATTTGCTTGGCTTCACCCCGATCCACTTGCACCGAGGCATTCATTCCTCGGCTGGCTCCAAGGTCCCATCGACGGATTCCGTCCCTGGTCGCGAGGGTGTGGAGCTGATCGCGGAGCTCTTTCACATTGAGAGGTGTATGGGTCATGCTCAGCGGCCTCCCACAGTGATCGAATCAACCTTGATGTGGGGTTGCCCCACCGTGACAGAAATGTTGCCGCTCACCGAGCCGCAGTATCCAGCGGCTAAGTCGAGATCATTGGCGCACATGGAAATCCTTGGCATGACTTCCTTGGCTTCACCGATCAAGGTGGCCCCTTTGACCGGACGGCCTAATTGGCCATTTTCAATGATGTAGCCCTCTTCCACAGAAAAATTGAATTGACCCGTGGGTCCCACACTTCCTCCGCCCATGGACTTGCAATACAAGCCACAGTCAACAGATTGGATCAGCTCATCGGTGCTGTGGGGACCTGCAGCAATGTAGGTGTTGCGCATGCGGCTCGCAGCTGCAAATCCATGGTTTTGCCGTCGACCACTTCCCGTTCGCGGATGTCCGGTGCGGAGTTCACCGGCGCGATCGCTCAAAAATCCTTTTAGGACGCCATTTTCAATGAGGACGGTTTTCTGCGATTCCATTCCTTCATCGTCCATCGATAAAGAACCGAAGGCACCGGTACTCAGCCCTTCATCAATCGCGGTTACAGCCGGATTGGCAATCGTTTTCCCGACTTGATCGGCAAACGGGGTTGTCCCCCGTTCCACTTGGGTGGTTTCGAGCAGATGGCCGCAGGCCTCATGGAAAATCACGCCTCCAAAACGATTGGCGAGGACCACGGGCATTTGTCCTCCATCCACGTAATCGGCATGAAGCATGGTGGCGGCACTGCTGCACACTTCGTTGGCGGCTGCATCCACATCCCACTCCCGCAAATCATCCGGGCGGTCGCTCGATCCAAAGCGGCGAGCGATGCTTGCACGATGCTCACCATCGGCGGCTAAGACACTGAGGCCGCTGGACTGATGCAGGCGGATGTCGCGGGCATAGGTTCCATCACTCGCAGCGACAAGCACCTCTTGCCAGTCGCGTGAAAAGCTGCCGCGACGCACGTCAAGATGCTGTCCGAGCTGATCCAGACGCGCTGTTCCTTCCAGCAAACGTTGGGTGATTTCAGCGAGCTCAGGTGACTGAGCGAGCCAGGTATCTTTCTTCGCACCAAAATCCTTGAGCTGATGGAGACCTTGAAAGCCTCCCTCGCGCTGGAGACCCTTGTGCTCCAGTTCGAGCATGGCCAACGCTTGGTCCAGTGCTTGGACAAGGCCTGATTCACTGAGGTCGTTGGTGCTAACGAACCCATCTCGATGTCCAAGGAAGACCCGAATCCCCGCTCCCATCCCGAAGGATGGGGACACGCTGGTGATGCGCTCCTGTTCGGCAAGAACTCCGAGGTGATCAGTGCGCTCTAAGAACACCTCCACAAGATCAGCGCCGGCACGCATCCCTGTATGGAGAAGCGTTTCCAGGCGATCTTTCCAGGGTGTGTGGCTCGGATCCAGATTGAATGTCTGGTTAAGACCGGGATGGGTGACGACCAAGCCCCTCGTCTGCGTCAACCTTGATTATGGAGAATCGCGGAAGGAATCGGAGACAGGGGCTCTGGTTGCTTTGGCAGTCCTCAACGAACGCTGGGGTGGTACTGATCGCTGCGGATCGGTGCCATGAAGAACAGGGACGCCATTTGAACGCCGTTGGCCACCCAATGGGGAAGTTTGCGCAGCACTTTGATGGGTGCAGGGGAGTGCGTTGCATCCACAGCGCTGAGCGCTGCGTTGTTGTTCACCAGGCGCTCGAGACCATCGAAAAAGCGGGGATTTTTCACGTCGAGGACCACGGGGAACACCCGTGCCGTGTTTTCGTTCGTCTTGTCGATGACCAAGCGGTCGTATTCGCGCGCATCCAATCCGAGGGATTCGTAAAACTCTTTGCGCGCCACATCACGGACATACATGGTGGCGAAGACAGCAAGAAGGAAAAAACGGCACCAGAGCCTTGCGCGCAATCCCCTCACCGTGTCCGGCTGCGCTTTCATTAAAGCGTCGAAGAAATCACCGTGGCGATTTTCGTCTTGGCACCAATTTTCGAAGAAGTTGAAGATCGGGAAAATCTTGCAATCTGGATTTTGCTCAAGATGGCGGAAAATGGTGATGTAACGCCAGTAACCGATTTTTTCAGACAGATATGTGGCGTAAAAGATAAATTTCGGTTTGAAGAATGTATAGCTTTTGCTGGCCGTTAAGAAGCCAAGATCAAGTTGGAGACCGAAATCGCTCATCGACTTATTGAGGAAGCCGGCATGCCGAGCCTCATCACGGGCCATGTGCGAGAAGCATTCGGCAAGGAGGGGGTTCTTGGTTTTAATCCGACGGCTGAGCTCTTTGTAAAGCAAAAATCCGGAAAACTCAGACGTGCAACTTTGCTCTAAAAATTCAACGAATACTTTGCGAGTTTCCGGGTCGAGTTGATCGGCGGCTCCATCAAATTCGCCATTGCGGACGAAGTGATGGCGGTTGTAATCCTTGCGAAATTCTTCGCAGATGGCCTCTAATTCCGCCTCATTAGGCCGCAGATCCATCGCGGCCATCGCCTCGAAATCTGTCGTGTAAAAACGAGGGGTCAGGATCGTGTCCTTCTCCGGGTCTTTCGCCGTTACGTTGGATCCTGGTGCTGCTGTGGCTTCCGTCACGGCTGTTGGAGGCACCATCGGTTGCATCAGTCACTACAGCCCATCGTAGGTCGCCCTCTGGTAACCCCGCAGCCCACTGTTACGAGCTCTCAGTTAATTCCCACCTAGCCATTTCTGGCCATTGAGACGCTGCAGCAAACGGGACTGGAGCAGGGCCAGATTGATGCGCTTTTCGTCGATTAAAAAAGACTCCAGCAGGCTTGGCTCTGTACCGGACTCTGCAAGCGCAATCGTTTTACCGGATGTGATCGAATCCGATTCAAAGCAAACCCAGAAGCGCCGATCGCCAGGGAGGGCACCGGTGAGCATCCAGCATTGGCCTCCCACCACGGGACGATCGCCTTCAACTAAATCGATCGAAGCGGTGATTTGGTGATTGGTGCTCAGCGCTTTGCTGAGGGATGGGATCAGGTCGTCCTTCATGAACGCCTGAAAGGGCTTGTCCTCCAGCTTTGGCTTTGGAGCAGGCTTGGCTGCGGGCTTTGCCGCTGATTTGGCTTCAGCTTTGGGTGTTGCGGGAGTTTCGCTCACCGGACTTTGGTCGCTGGGCGAACTGTAGACAGCCCAGTGCGCTCTCTACCAATCATCGCCAATCTGTTGATTCCAATCGTCGGCCTCAACGCTTTCTCCTCTCCCGGCATCAGCCGCCGATGGATTGGTCTTTTGTTCCCTTGGCTTGATGGGGTTGCTGTCGGCGGCCTGGGTTGCTGATGGAGTGGCTTGATTGCCTCGATGCACCACCCTGAACGGCACCGAGACGGTTGGGGCTGGATCGCGCACGTCCCGTTCTGGCCAGGGCGTGGGTTGAGCCGGTCTGGCCTGGGATGGTTGCTCGCGAGGCATCGGCTCGTGAACATCGGGCCCTGTGGCTGGACGCCGAACCTCTCGGCGCAGCAGAGGTCTTGAGGTCACCATCGCCAATCCCCCCACTGCGCTGACGCTCGATCCCAACACGGTTGAGACGGCGATCCAGGCCCCAATCGGCAATGGTGGCAATCTCCAGGTGAGCACCCGCAACGATGAGGCCTGTCCGAGATTGAGGGTTGCGATCAACAGCATCACCACCACCGGACTCAGACAGGGAATCAGCAGCAAGCGTTGAAAAGGCGTCATGGCTGGCGCCCCTGCCAACGGTTCAAAGGACTTAATTCCTCACCGAGGGAGTCGAAGAGGCGTACGACGAGGAAATCAACCATCTCGCTGAGATTTTGAGGTTGGCTGTACCAGGCAGGAATTGGGGGGGCAATTCTTGCTCCCGCTTCCGCGAGCGTTGTGAGATTGCGGAGATGGATCAGGCTCCATGGCATTTCTCTTGGAGCAAGCACCAGGGGTCGGCCTTCCTTGAGATGAACATCCGCACAACGTTCGAGAAGATCACTGGCGACACCGGCGGCAATGCGTCCCACGGTGCCCATCGAGCAAGGAACAATCACCATGCCCCGAGTGGCCACACTGCCACTGGCAATGGTGGCGGCTTGATCTCCCCAGCGATGGCAAATTAGAGATCCGGTCTGAACATTCAGCCGCGTTCTCCAAAAGCGTTCCTGAAGCTCAGGATCGACGGGCACTTGGATGGATTGTTCCGCGAGCCAAACCTCATGGGCACCACGACTCATGATCAGGTGAACGCTGCGTTCCCGCTGAAGCAGCAGTTGCAGGGCCCGCTGGGCAAGCGGTTGGGCTGAGGCACCGCTCACTCCCAGGACGTAAGGACGATCTCGTTGCTCCGAGAGGGACACGGCCTTAACCCTCACTCACTGCCACCGGCAGTGGCGACGCATCCTCAGCTTCTGCCGATGCCATCACGATGTCCAAGTCGATTTGATTGCGCAGGACATCCACCTTGGTCACACGCACCGTGACGGGATCTCCAAGTTTGTAAACGCGGCGGTTGCGTCGACCGACCAAGCGATTTTGGCGTGATCGGTATTCGTACCAATCGTCGTTCAAGGAGCTGACATGCACGAGTCCCTCCACCATCGAGGGAGCAATTTCCACGAAGAATCCATAACTTTGAACGCCGCTGATGACGCCTTGTTGCTCCTGATCGAGCATGGGTTCAGCGCTTCGTGCCTGAGCCATCGCAATCACGTCTCGGCAAAGCTCTGCCTGCTGGCGACGCCGAGAATTGAGCCGTTGTAGGTGGCGTTCTTGGAGCAGCTCCTCCAATCGTTGTTGCAGAGACCCACTAAACAGGGGCCAGGTCAGCGTTGAAGCAGCCCCTTTGCTGCCCAGGTTGACCGTTTCTTTTTGGCGAACGCTGGGACGATCTTTGCCGTCGTTGAGCAGCTGACACAGCACCTGCTGGTTCAACAAATCGGCGTAATGCAGGGTGGGACAACACCAAGGAGCCAAGAGGGGAGTCGATTCGTCCTGAGCGGGCAGAGACGTGTCTTCTGTCTCGGTCGCTGATGCATCGTCTTCCCCTGCAATGTCCTCGCTGCCGTGCGTGATGTGCTTGGCTTTCGCCTGCATCAAACGGAACTGGGGATCGGGAAGGGTCTGTTTCAGCTGAAGGTTGAGCACCCGTCTGGATGGGCTTGCGATCAAGGCTTGAGCAAGTTCGGATGCCGAGGTGGTGCCCTCCTCATCCAGGGAGAGGGGTAGCTCCAAGGCAATGGCTGCTTTGGCAACATCATTCAGAGCTCCACTTTCGGGCTCGTTGGCTTGAAGCACCAAAGCGGGAAGATTGAAATCCTGGCAATGCTGAGTCCAGGTTGCATGCGCTGCTCGCAGGAAAACAGCCAAGAGTGAGAAGGGATCCTCTTCCCTTAGGGGTTCCATCCACTGACGATTGCCCCCATCAGGTTCGCTGGCTCGGAGGTCTCCCAGAGAGTCCAAATCGGGTGTTGGGAGATCCAATTCGATCTGACCATGCTTCAACTCGGCGGCGTGAAGAGCTTTGGCACAAAAGATCAGGGTCTCGAGTTGTCCGATCTGATCTTTGATGGATTTGAGGGCTGCTGGAATGGCACGAGATCGGGGTTTTCGCCCCGCCAAAGCTGCCAAAGCCCCAGATGTCACCTCAGCGACAGGGCGAATCTTCGTTAAACAAAACTCCCAATCGCGTGCTTCACCTTCAGAATCGAACTCAACGCGAAGACTCACCGCAGCTTGGGACTCACCAACGTTGAAGGCTGCCGCTTTGGCCAGGTTGGGACTCAGCAGCGGGATCCACTTATTGCCGAGACAAAGAGCTTCGCTTTGTTCGCACAGCCACTGATCAAGGCTGTTTCCGGGGTTAACGCGCTCAGCGACCGCAGGAGCATGAATCCATAGCTGGGTCCCACCTTCATGGGGGCTGACATGGACTGCTGGTAGGTGGGGAGCACCATCCATTACCCAGTTGTTCAGGAGCAAACAGGGCTGATCGGTGAGGTCTTTGCGACGTTTATCTATTGGTGCCTTAATCGTGGTTCTGGGCGCACTTGCCCTGGTGTGCAGATGGGCCTTGGTGAGTAAGAGATCGCGATCAGCATCGACTCCGCCGTTGAGTGGCAGCGATCGGGCCACATGACCGCGCGCTGGGTGTTGAGCAATCGGATAGCGATCGAGCTGCACTTCAACCACCGATGTGGCTGGTCCCTCAAGGCGATAGTTGCGATCGCCTTCTGGTAATTCGATCGAGGCGAGCACGCGATCATCGAGCGGGACGGCGAGCAGGCGCTCATCCTGTTGTTCCACCTGGGCCAGAAGGCTCGTCGTGGCTCTCTGCAAAATGCATTGCACCCCTCCTTCTGGAGATCGGCGTCGGCCTGCATCACGGATGATGCGCACCAACACACGGTCGCCATTCCAAGCGTGATTCAGCTGATGGTCACGGATGTAAATGTCTTCACCGCCGTCATCACGAATGGCAAAACAGAACCCTTTGCTGCTGCAGCGCAAACGGGCTTCGATTAACCCGATTTCATCGCCTCGGGAGACGGAACTCTCCTCTTCAAGGCTCAGCACTCCGAGCCGATCAAGGCCCTTAAGCGCAATGCTGAGTGACTGTTTGTCGGCTCGATTCGTTAATCGGAGAATTTTCTCGAGCTTGCTGACCTCAAGGGAACCGTCGTGGGGGACCTGGTCGAGAAGGTCGGCGACCGTGAATTTCATCGGAGCGTGAAAGAAACCGGCCTTCAGGACCGGGAGTTGAATCAAAACCGTTGCACTCGAAGAGTTGGTAATGCAACGGCTGAATGACCACCCGACTCTAATCGCCCGACTTGCGCAATCCCCCTCTTATTCCTCCGTCTGGGTGGATCCCAGCCCGGCTTGGAGCATGGGCAGGAGCAAGCGGCCTCCGATCACCAGGAACCCTGTGGAGGCCACCAGTTGCAGCCACTCGGCGGGAATCACAGCCGACAAGGACCCTCCAGCAACAGCACCAATCAAGCTGGCGAGCACTAACGCGCTGGACGATCCCAGAAACACCGCCAACGGTCGATCGGATGTGCCGCTGATGGCCACTGTTGCCAGTTGGGTTTTGTCACCGAGCTCTGCCAGAAACACGGTCACAAAAGTGGAAATGAGGAGGGCGAAGTCCATAACAATTTCAGAGTGATTGGGTCTCTATCAGTGACTTCAAGGCCTGACTTCCCAGCCACAAGCCCAGTCCCACCATCAACAAACCTGCCATTTGTTCCAGGCGTTCTGGGGGAAGGATGGTGGAGAGCCAACGTCCCACCAAGACCCCCACCAGGCTTGAACAGATCAAGGCCAGCGCGGCCCCGATGAACACCAACCATGGCTCGCCGGATTGGGCTGACAGAAGAAGGGTTGCCAATTGGGTTTTGTCGCCCAATTCAGCGAGGAAGACGGTGGTAAAGGTGCTCAGCAAAACGGCATTAAAACCAAGCTTGCTGTCGCTACCTGCTTCAGTCATCGGAATCCTGACGTGAGCGAATCAACCGCTCGAACTTACGCAGTTCCAGGCTTCTTCCGCCATGAACCGATCGAATTTGCTGTCGACAGCAATCAATGGCAAAGCCATTGACCTCCTCCGCTGGTACCGCAAATAAGTCGGCTAAACCGCTCACCCGGCAAAAGTCGGGTCGGTCCTCGTAAATCCTGCAGCGCCGGCCTCCCTGGTCGAAATGCTTGCACCATCCGTCTTCTCCCACCATCTCCAAATAAATCGTTTGCTGGTCGTCCGATAACGCTTCAAGAGCTTCCGGTCGCTCGGCCGGCGCAAGCCTGCAACATGCTCCGCATTGACTCAGGCATGACCAGTGAAGAGGAGGGCGGCTCATGGCTCAATTCAAATGCTGCTGTGACAAGGCATCACATTGATACCTCTCGATCAGGGCAATGCGGAGGAAAGCCCCGTACCCTTTTTGAGGCATCATGCTGATCAACTGCTTTCCTTCCATGGGATTTGATATCCACCTGATTGCAAATTTTGGGGCCCTTGCTCTCATCACGCTTGCTGGCCCAGCAGTGATCTTCATTCTCTTCTACAGGCGCGGAGCTCTCTGAAGATTGGCGAGTGCGTGATACACCGGTGTTCGGGAGACCAGCCGGCCGGTGTAAGCGGCGATGACTGCCGTGAGACAAGCTCCTGCAAATAATTGTTGATCGCCCACCAGTCGCCAGGAAAAAATCAGGGAGACCAGCGGCAATTGGGTGGCTCCAGCGAGGCCGGCTGCTAACCCAAGGCCAACGCCAACTTGGGTGCTGAATCCGATCCCAGCACATACCGTGTAGCCGAGAACGGCACCAAACGTCAGGCATGGATCGATCAATCCGCCTGGAACTCCAGGTGCGAGGGCCAGCATCGGTCCGACCACTCTGACCACCGTGATCCAAACGCTCATCAGACCCGAGCGGACATCACTGTGCTCGGAGCCAAGTTCGGGCATCCCTTGACTGAGCAGTTGCCTCACGAGTGCTTCACCATCCGCCGTGCTCGTTCCCCAGCTCAACAGGGCGAGCAAACTGAGTGCCGCTCCAAGGCAAAGACCGTTGCGCAGGGGGCGCTGCCGGACCATTGGCGCCAAACGCGCTGTGGTCCAAACCAGACCACGGTTGAAGAATCCACCCACAAGACCAGCGGAGATCCCGATCGGAATGGCCAGCAACAACTGCTCTGTTTCTGGCGCGAACACATTGATCAGTCCCAATCCAAAGATCGGCTCTCCCCCAAGGTTTGAAAACCCAGCAGCAGCAACGCACACCAGCAAAGCCGGCCAGATCGTGACGATGGAATATTCAGCTGTGAGCTCCTCAAGCATGAACACAACGCCCAGCAAAGGAGTGTTGAAACCACCGGCTAGGCCGGCTCCTCCGCCAATGGCGACCATCTGTCGTTCGGTGAGAGCTGGCATCCAATTGGGCCAACGTTTTTGCGTGGCGCGTGCCACCGCTGAGCCAAATTGCACCACTGGACCTTCCCGTCCCAGAGGAAACATGGCTGCTGTCGCTACCGACCAAAGGATTCCTCTGTGCAGCGTGCTGCCTGCTTCCATCGCATCTGGCATCAACGATGGATCTTCCAGTGCGTTCATCGTTGAAGGAATGCCCGATCCAGCGCCGCCTCGCCACGGTCCTCGTTGAAGCATCAACAGGATCGGCATCACCACAACGGGAGCGATTGCAATCAGCAGACCAATCGAGGTCCAGCGGGTTTGGCCGGTTGTTGGCAGGAAATCGAACAACCACTCCTGAATGCGATCGACGAGATTCAGGGGGAGGCAAGCCAGGCCGATCAAGACGCCAACAGCTAGCAAGCCAATGAAATGGCGCCCAAGTCGATTGATTTCGTTCAAGATCGACGCTGGGCCACGGAACCGTGAGTTTGTTGTGTTGCGTTCAGAGGTCATGGAAGAAGGCCAAGGCCAATGCAAGCGTCTCGGATGAGGTCAGCAACGTAAGGATGTCCCGCTCTGCTGTCTTCAGTTTCAAAGACACCGTTGCTGTTGACCAGCCCAGACAGTCGCTCTCCAGAAGGGTTCTCAATCTCTACGGTTGCGGCGTCGGGGCTCGTGCAGCGATAAACCCCCAGGCCGCGGTGGAGATCCAAGCCGGCGTGATGTTCTCGTAGAGCCTGGATTTCGAGCTGCAGTTTTGCTTCTCCTTGCCAACGGTTGAGGCTGATCCGGTAGGCAACATCCACGATCGCTGGCAGTGGTTGGCTTGGCTGCCAGCGCCAAGCGATGGCTTCCCTTTCACAGTCTCCCTGCCCCAAGGTGAGTTTCAGGTGTCCGCCGCGGAGCAACCGTTGGGAGATCACCTTGCAGCCTCTCGACCAAAACAGGGGCGCTGGATGGCCGATTCCAAAGGGTTCAAGAGAAAGCAACGCCGACCACAGGTCGTGATTGATCGCTGAGAGCGAGAGGAGGGCTTCTGGTGCTACAAGAATTCCCTCCCCACGCGTTTGGATCCAGGACAGAGCCAAGCCATTGAGCTCCTCATGCAGGCGATGCACGTGCTCGGCTTTCACCGTGAATCCACCTGCGGCGGGGTGGCCGCCATGGCGTTCCAGCAGAGCGGTGCAGTGGTCGAGGGCTTTATCGACAGCGAACCCGTCGGGTGCGCGCACCGAGGCCCGCATCAGGCCGTCGCCATCCGCAGCCAGCAAGGCGGTTGGGCGTTGAAATCGTTCCATCAATCGTGCCGCAACGATGCCAATCACGCCGTGATGCCAGTGGCCTTGGGCGAGCAGAAGAAACGGTGGTAGGGGATCACGGTCAGACTCCAATAAGGCCAGGGCCTCGGCCTCAATGGCATCGCAGAGCTCTCGTCGCTGTCGGTTGAGACTGTCGCATTGGCGGCCCAGCTCAATGGCGCTGTTTTGGTCGTCTGCGGTGAGCAAATCTACCACCAACTGGGGATCGCCGATCCGTCCCACCGCGTTGATTCTGGGGGCCAGTTGAAAACCGATGTCATCGGCGCGCAGGGGGCGATCGCCGAGTCCAGCGAGTTGCTGTAGGGCGCGTACTCCTGGGCAGTTGCTTCGATGGAGATGAAGCAATCCTTCTCTCAGAAGGGTTCTGTTGGCGCCTGTCAGCGGTGCCATGTCGGCCACCGTTCCAATGCAAAACAAATCACGAGCACTGGCGATGGCCGCTGGCTGGCGCATGCGTTCTGCGAGTTCGCGCGCCAGGACATAGGCGAGTCCAACGCCGGCTAATCCGCGATAGGGAGAGTGTTCCGGGGTGGTGGCCGGATGAATCAAGGCGAGAGCTTTGGGGCGCGTCTTTGGGAGCGTGTGGTGATCGGTGAGCACCACCTCGATGCTCAGATCCTCTGCTCTGCTCAGGGCCTCATGGGCTGCCACTCCGTTATCGACGGTGACAATGAGCCGGACCCCATCGGCGTGGAGCTCATTCACCATCGAGCAGTTCAAGCCGTAGCCATCAGCCATGCGGCTTGGGATCGCTGCTTGGGGTTCAGCACCCAAGCAGCGCAAGGTGCGAAGCAACAGCGCCGTGCTTGTCATGCCATCGGCGTCGTAGTCGCCACAGATCGCAACGCTTTCTGCCGTTAAACAGGCCTGATGCAAGCGTTGGACGGCCTTGTCCAATTCGGGGAAATGGCCATCAGGTTTTGGGAGGGGTGAATCACACAGAAGTGCATGGACCTGATCTGGTTCCGTCAGACCACGGCGGAACAGCAAGGCCTTGATGGGGAGAGGCAGTGGAACCGCATCCAAAGCCCTGGGGTCAATGCCCCTCGGTAGTTGCCATTGCTGAACGGACACGACAGACGGCAACGGGCGGGTGCTCAAGCAGCCTGCATTGTGCTTCGTCCTTCAAGCTGTTGCCATGAATTGCATGACCATCATGCCTGTCTTGAAGACCGTGTTCTGGGATGTGGATGGCACCCTTGCGGACACGGAAATGGATGGGCATCGACCTGCCTTCAATCGAGCTTTTGCAGAACAGGGTTTGGATTGGACCTGGGATCCAGAGACCTACAGAGCCTTGCTGAGCATTCCTGGTGGAAGCCTTCGGATGAAAACGTATGCCCAGCAGCAGGGAGAGGTCTTGACTGACGCGCAGTTTGCTCAGCTGCGCGTTTCAAAACAGCGTCACTACCTCGCTGCAGTGCGTTCCGGCGCGGTCTCTCTTCGCCCAGGGGTCGCAAGACTGCTTCGTGAGCTTCAGGCTCGGGCGATTGATCAATGGATCGTGACCAGCAGTGGCGGTCCGTCCGTATCGGCATTGTTAGACACCCTGTTTCCCGGCGGCGACCATCCCTTCGCTGGGGTGATTAGTGCCGATGATGTATCGAGGCATAAACCCGGTCCCGATCCTTATTTAAAGGCGCTGGAACGCAGCAAAACCGAGCCGAATGCGGCTTTGGTATTCGAGGATTCAACCCCGGGTCTTCTTTCGGCCAGAACGGCTGGACTGCGTTGCCTGCTCATGCCTTCTCCCTGGGATCAGGAGCTCTATCGGTATCAAGATCAGGCTGAGGCGGTGCTGGATCATCTAGGAAGTGCCCAGTGTCCATGCACTGTTTCAAGCGGCCCCCCTTGCTTGGAAGGGGTTATCACGCTGGAGTACTTGCAAAGGCTTCTCGTCTTGCCTGATTGATGACGACCCATCTCACCCGCTATGAACAGTTTCAGCGAAGGATTGCTGTTCAACTCACACCTTTGCTAGCGGGATCTTGGCGTCGCCGCAGCCTGGGTGTTATCTCCCTGCTGCTTGGGTTCATGCTGGGTAGCAATTTCACCATGTACTGGTTTGAAGAGATCGGTCAACGCCCCGTTGTCGTTTTCTTAATGGTGGTCGTGATCGAGCTGTTGATCCGAGCACGCACCCATACCAAGCGAGAACCATGGCCCCTGGGGTGGCTAGCCCTTGACAACATCCGCATTGGATGCGTTTTTTCGGTCGTTTTTGAGGCCTACAAGCTTGGTTCCTGATTCGTCGCAAATGGCTCCCAAAGGTCTGTCTTTGCTTCTTGAAGCCTTGGGTTGGTCCGATCCCGAGCGCTGGTGGGGCCATTGGCAGCAACGCGGTGGTTTTGATCTTGCCAGTTGCGTCTGGCCCGAGAACGTGAACGATGAATGGCTGCTGGGTGTGGCGTTTCCATTGCTCTCGCAGGTAGAGAGCCTCATGGGGATGGGTGGTCGTCCCCTGCTCGGACTGAGCGCTCTTCCTGGATGCGGAAAAACCACCCTTTGCGATTGGCTTGTGCAAGCCAGTTCCGAATTGGGATGGTCGATCGCGTCTCTTTCAATCGATGATTTTTATTGGCCTGGTCCAGAGCTTGATCGACGGATGGCAGGAAATCCCTGGGGTGTGCCCAGGGGAATACCAGGTAGTCACGATCTGGAGTTGATGGCCGTAGCTCTCGATCAGTGGCGAGAGACAGGGATATTGAACGCCCCTCGCTTTGATAAATCCCTCCGTCAAGGTCGAGGGGATCGCAGTGAATGGGTTCGCTCCACTCCTGATTTAGTAGTGCTGGAGGGATGGTTCGTGGGCGTTTGCGTGCCTGATGAGATTTGTTCCGCTCAGAACTTGCACTCGCTTGAGCTCACAAGCGAAGAGATGCTGTATCGCGAGCGGCTCATTCGGCTCATCCCTGACTATGCACCGATCTGGAATCGAATCGATAAGATTTGGCACCTCAAATCCCAAAGCGGTACTTCGAGCCGGCTTTGGAAGCGACAGCAGGTGGAGACCCAAGCCAGGACCACCGGTGTTCAAGTGTCTGAATCCGCTGTCCAAGATTTTGTTCGGATGATTGAAACGGCATTTCCAGCACCTTGGTTGCAGGATCTGCATCAATCTGATGTTGTGATCGATCTCACAAACCAACGCGCTGTTCGTGAGATCACCTTGAAATGAATTCAGTCCTCGCTGTCATCAGCATCAGCAACGGGATACACAAAACCCTGTGCGCGACCGCTCAACACTGATTTGCCGATTGACATGGCACGTTGTGCAGCAGTAGCTGCTTTTGCCTTCCAAACAGCATGTCGCTGGTTGCGCTTGCTCTTAGAGGTTTTCTTCTTTGGTACAGCCATTGCAGCCGGAACTCTTCCAAACGTCCATATTCTCCTTTCGAGAGTCCGCTCGTCAAATCGCTACTCTTAATACATCGCAGGAACGGTGTGAGTTCAGGTCCGGAAGATCGTGAAATCATTGTCTCCCAGGCATCTGGGAGCGATGCCAAGGAAAAGCCCACCAATCCTTTTGCTCGCTTTAAATCGGATCCACCGCCGAGTTACAGCGAGTTATTGACGCAAATTTCAGCGGGAAAAATCAAAGATCTGCAATTGGTTCCTGCGCGTCGGGAGGTGATTGTGGAATACGACGATGGCCGCATCGCCACTGTTCCCACCCTGGCGAACGATCAAATGATTTTGCGCACAGCCGAAGCCGCTGGTGTTCCCCTGACGGTGAAGGATGTTCGTCAGGAACAGGCCTTGGCTGGGATGGCTGGAAATTTGGCCTTGATCGTTCTGATTGTGGTGGGCCTTTCGTTTCTTCTCCGGCGCTCAGCGCAGGCCGCTAATAAGGCCATGGGCTTTGGGCGCAGCCAAGCGCGGATCCGCCCTCAAGATGAAATCACCGTTCGATTTGAGGACGTTGCCGGAATTAGCGAAGCCAAGGAAGAACTCCAAGAGGTTGTGACCTTCTTGAAGCAACCGGAGAGTTTTATTCGTTTGGGTGCGCGCATCCCTCGGGGGGTGTTGCTGGTGGGACCGCCAGGGACGGGAAAAACATTGCTTGCCAAGGCCATCGCTGGGGAGGCAGGGGTGCCGTTTTTCTCCATCGCGGCCTCTGAATTTGTTGAGCTGTTTGTGGGTGTGGGTGCCAGTCGTGTTCGCGATCTGTTTCGCAAAGCCAAGGAAAAATCGCCTTGCATCATTTTTATTGATGAAATTGATGCCGTTGGTCGTCAACGCGGTGCAGGAATTGGCGGGGGCAATGATGAACGGGAGCAGACCCTGAATCAGTTGCTCACTGAAATGGATGGCTTTGCTGATAATTCAGGTGTGATCTTGCTTGCCGCCACCAACAGGGCTGACGTGCTCGATACGGCCTTAATGCGTCCAGGCCGTTTCGATCGTCGTATCCATGTCGACCTGCCTGATCGCAAGGGGCGTGAGGCGATCCTTGCGGTTCATGCCCGAAGTAGACCTCTTTCAGATGAGGTGTCTTTGGCTGATTGGGCCCTAAGAACACCAGGATTTTCGGGTGCTGATCTGGCCAATCTCATCAATGAAGCCGCGATCCTCACGGCGCGACATGACCGTTCCTTTGTAGGCAGCTCAGAATTAGAGGCAGCCCTTGAACGCATCACGATGGGCTTATCGGCGTCTCCCCTCCAGGACAGTGCCAAGAAACGGCTGATCGCATATCACGAAATTGGTCATGCCTTGGTGGCAGCCCTTACGCCTCACGCCGATCCTGTGGACAAGGTGACCTTGCTTCCACGCAGTGGTGGAGTGGGCGGATTTACCCGATTCTTCCCTGATGAGGAGGTGATTGATTCCGGTCTGGTCAGCAAGGCTTATTTGCGGGCGCGTCTTGTCATGGCACTCGGTGGACGTGCAGCAGAGACGGTGGTCTTTGGTCCTGGTGAGATCACCCAGGGAGCGAGTGGAGATCTGCAAATGGTCTCTCAGCTCGCCAGAGAAATGGTGACTCGCTTTGGATTTTCTTCTCTGGGGCCCGTTGCTCTTGAAGGTGGTGATCAGGAGGTGTTTTTAGGTAGAGACTTAATCCATACCCGTCCCTCCTATGCAGAGAGCACAGGTAAAGCAATTGATGCTTGTGTTCGCCAGCTGGCAAGCCAAGCTCTCGATGAGGCGATCGCCTTATTAGAGCCCCGTCGTGAAGTCATGGATCGTCTTGTTGAGGCCTTGATTACGGAAGAAACGCTATCGAGTTCGCGCTTCTATGAAATAGGGGGTCTAGATCAGCCGCAAAGTAGGGAAAATCAATTGAAGAATGATGATTTTTATAAACCCCTTCTGGCTCAAAAGCCAGCTGCGACTTGATTCGCTCCACTCCAGTGGCAAAAATCATCCAGATGGTGGGGCGTTTTGGGATCTTGTTGATCCCACTGATTGTGATTGTCTCCAGGTTGCAGGTGGAGTGGTATTGGTTCGATCAGTTTGAACTTGGATCTGTTTATGGCAAACGTTTATATCTTCAATTAGCAGGCGCACTCTTTGCCTTTTTGTTTGTTGGCGGTTGTGCGCTTTGGCGTCAATCTTGGTTGCGCTTACCTGAATCCCTCAAGGATGAGAAAAAATCTGTCCTGACCGGCTATCGCTTTGGCTTCAGCCTGTTGGCATGCCTCTTGGTTTTGCTCTCCGTTCTTGCGATCGATACCCGTCTGGCCTGGCTGGCCTGGAGCGACCCTTTTTCATTGCCGTACTGGTGGAGTCTTCCCTTTTCGACAGCTTGGCCGCTGCTGAGTGTGTCAATTTTGGCGTTGATGTTGATCATGTTTGGCCTCACGCGCAGCCGACGGTTAGGCCTTGCCCAGGTTTATGGAAGCGCTTGTGTTTGTTTGATCGTTGCCCGGAGCTGGGGACTCTGGAGCCTTGCTTTTGCGATTCCTGATCTCGGTCGCATTGAACCGATGCTCGGCTCTGATGTGAGTTTTGGTTTGGGTCGTTTTTCTGCAATCGCGCTTGGCCTTGAGTTAGTCCTTTTACAGCTATCCCTCACGCTGAGTACAGCGTTATGGAGTCGATTAACACGTTCAACTTGCCTTAGCGATTGGGCTTTTCCAGGCTTAACCGTGCGTCAGCGACATGGTTTGAGGCCAGGTTTTGCTTTGGTGCTGCTTACCTGCTCAGGACTGCTGTGGCTCTCAAGGCACCAGTTGCTTTGGACTCAGGATGGAATCGTTGCAGGTGCCGGATGGCTTGATGTTCATCTTCTGCTTCCTTTGCGATCCGTGGGCTCGATTGCACTGCTCGTGTTGGCATTTGTTGTTTTGCCATCACCATTCTCGAGTCTTCGTCGCCGTCAATTACGGCTGATCCTGGCATGTATTGCCGTGGTGTCGTTTGGCCTGGAGATGGTGTTATTTCCGTTGATGCATTGGCTTGTGGTGCGTCCGCGGGAATTACAGCTTGAGAGCCCATATATCAGTCGTGCGATTGAGGCCACGCGTCAGGCTTATCAATTGGACGGCATTACCACCACCCAGGTTGAACCATCTCCTCGCTTGAGTCCCCAGGATCTCCAGGTCGGCGCAAGCACCTTACGCAATATTCGGTTGTGGGATAGTCAGCCTCTACTCGCGACGAACCGACAGCTGCAGCAGCTCAGGGTTTACTACCGCTTCACCAATGCAGCAGTTGATCGCTATCAGTTGCGTCCTGATTTGCTTGAACGTCAGCAGGTGATTCTCGCTGCGCGTGAACTCGATCAGGCAGCTCTCCCCAAGCGGTCACGCACCTGGCAAAACCGTCACTTTGTTTTTACGCATGGCTATGGATTTACGTTGAGTCCGGTGAATTCAAGCGCAGAAGATGGTCTTCCGGATTATTTCATTAGTGATATCGGGCGTTCAGCGCGTATTGAAGGTAATGAATTCCTAGATATTAGTCGCGCCGATGTCAAGAAGAATGTTCCGATTGGAAGGGCTGCCCTCTATTTTGGGATGCTTCCTTCTCCCTATGCCGTTGCACCAACTCAAATTGAGGAGTTCAATCATCCAGAAGGCGATGAAAATACGTACAACCATTATTCAGGACGAGCTGGCATCCCACTGGCATCTTTAGGACAACGGATTGCTGCATCGGTTTACATCCGAGATCCAAGGTTGCTGAATACGGGCGTGTTGCAAGCTGATTCAAAATTATTGCTTCGACGCGATGTCAAAAAGCGCGTGAAGGCTTTGGCACCCTTTTTGCAGTTAAAAGGTGATCCTTATCTTGTCTCCGTTCCCATGGAGTCTGATCTTAATCAGTATCAGGAAGATCAACATCAATATTGGATTGTTGATGGATACACCAGCTCCAACACCTATCCCTATGCCTCAACGCTTCCTGACGGACAAGAGATGCGCTATGTACGCAATTCTGTCAAGGCAATTGTTGATGCCTACAACGGAACGGTAAGGCTCTATGTGAGCGAACCGGACGATCCGATGATTCGTGGTTGGCAGAAGGTGTTCCCCGAATTGTTCCAGCCCTTGGCCGCTATGCCTTCGTCTTTGCGACAGCATTTGATGGTTCCTAGTGCCCTATTTGAGTTACAGGTGCAGCAATTGCTTCGATATCATGTCACGAATCCACGCATTTTTTATAGTGGAGATGATGTTTGGCAAGTTCCAAAAGAGCTTTATGGAAAAACACAGATTCCAGTGGCTCCGTATCACATTACAGCGCAAGTGAAACCCAGTGTTGACTCTGAATTTTTACTCTTACAACCCCTTACTCCGCTCGCACGTCCCAACCTTTCTGGCTGGTTGGCGGCAAGAAACGACGCTGAGCATTACGGAGAACTAATCCTGTTGCGCTTCCCTAGCGATGTTCCGATTTTTGGACCTGAGCAGATCCAGGCTCTGATCAATCAAAATCCTGTGATCAGTCAACAGTTTGGCCTCTGGGACCGAGCAGGCTCTCAAGTTGTTCAAGGGAATTTATTGGTCGTACAACTCGGAAATGCCCTTCTCTATGTTGAGCCGATTTACCTCAGAGCACGGCGAGGTGGATTGCCGACATTAACGCGTGTCGTTGTCAGTGATGGCAGTCGTGTGGCAATGGCAAAGGATTTACGCACGGGTCTTGATGCACTCGTGCAGGGGAGTGGGTCTAAAGATGTTGTTGTGCAGGAGCTGGATAAGGCCTTGTAAACTTAGTTTTTGTTTGGATAAACTTATTCCATTTGACGACGTGCTTCTCTCAATGTTTTTCCAGGCTTGAATAAAATAAATAGGCCCCAAAGAAACAAAGGTATGACCACTAATAATGTATAAGTGCCAACCTGTGGTGAACCATCAAGAGGCTCTGGAATCTGGCTCAGAATCCAGACTGGTGCTAACCACCAAGGGCTGATTCCAATGTCGTTTAACCTTCGAATATCAATTGGTACCATGATTGCAAATGCTGCAATTGTTGTGAGTGTTAGATTTTTATCCCAGGTTTCGGCAGTGATCTCCAATCCCACTAATAAGCACAGTCCAATATTGATGCCAAGGATCAATAACAGAATCACCAGTCGCTTAATGATCTGTTTGAAATAGTCAAGCCTTCCAAGCTCACCTCTCCAGTCGAAGAATTGAGGTAAACCTTTCATCGTTAGCATTTTCATATCATTTCAGATGGAAAGAAAAATCTCTGTCTAGCAACGTACAAGCGCTTGCTTTATGAGGTGCAAAAGGTTTTGGCTTGCTCAACGCTTTGTTTGTTTTTCATCTCCTTCACGACGCAGTTGCAGGTGGCATTTAAATGGCTCAAGAGCAGTTGTTTCCCAGCTTTCTCGTATTCCTTTCTCATGGCAGAGGAGCACTTGCCGAAAATGATCTTGTCTACCATGCCTGCATGGGCTGGAACAACAGTGATTGCAGCCATTGCAGCAAAAGCAATCACGCCTGGCACTCGGGGCATTGATATCAACGGGCCATTGGCTTCATGGCAAGGTTGGCCAGACGACGTATGAATGTCCGTAGTGATATATACTCATCTTCTCTGCACCTGCACTTGATCAGCTTCCAATGAGTCAGCAGGTTTTACGCATTCATGAGCCTGAAGCATAAGGTGGCTGCTACGACAACACAGCTAGCAACAACAACGAGTCCCATCAGAATGAGTCGAAGACAGTCTCATCATTTGGCTACAAGTCATCATTTGCCTGTCTCCGATGACACTATTTACACAAGTCAGCAGGGTGCTGTTGTCCCATTGGATCAGTCCGCAAGATCTGTATTCAGATACGTGTTTCGTCTGAGCATGGGCAACCAGAAGGACTCGTGAAGTATTGGAATCACAGAAAGACAAAGCATAAAAAATCGGGATAGATCAGTGACCTATCCCGTGTTTTTAATGATCGTTACAGGCTTATGACGGCAGCGATCAGCCGATCGCAGCAAAAAACTCTTTGCTGCCCTTGGGATCAGGCTTCATGGTCTTCTCGCCTGGAGTCCAGTTCGCTGGACAGACTTCATCTGGATTGGACTGCACATACTGGAACGCCTGAAGGACGCGCAGGGTCTCATCAACATTGCGGCCAACAGGCAGGTTGTTGATTGTGGCGTGCATGATCACACCCTCAGGGTCGATGATGAACAAACCACGTAGAGCCACGCCTTCAGCGTCATCGAGAACGTTGTAAGCCGTGGAAATTTCCTTCTTCAGGTCTGAAACGAGTGGATAGTTGATATCGCCGATGCCGCCCTGATTGCGTGCCGTTTGGATCCAAGCCAGGTGACTGAATTGGCTGTCAACGGAGATGCCCAGCACTTCGGTGTTTTTGCTGGAGAAATCTGAGTAGCGATCGCTAAACGCCGTGATTTCTGTTGGGCAAACGAAGGTGAAGTCCAGTGGGTAGAAAAAGAGCACCACATACTTGCCGCGGTACTGAGACAGGCTGATTTCTTTGAACTCCTGATCAACTACAGCGGTAGCGGTGAAATCAGGGGCCTGTTGGCCCACGCGCAGGCAACCGTTGTCGGTCATGATGAAAGGTCGATGGGGATGTGACGGAAGCAGCAGACCAGACTCAATCCAAAGTCGGTCCGACTTCTAGTTACATCCCTTAATTTATCACGCCCTCGTCTCGTTTGGCGTGCGATGAATCGTTAATAAGCTTCCCTGCTGATGGGGTTCTAAAATCATTCAATGATTGATCAACCCATGTCTTGGGATCAGGCCTTATTGCGGAAATTCAGCAGTACAGGTCATTTCCGACTTTTAAATCAAGTGCGTAGTGAGCTTAAAAGCCAGCCACTCAACCGTGACCCCCAGACCAGAAAGCTCACACTTCAGGCAAGGCCCCACCATGGACAATCGGTAAGGCAACAGCGGCGACCAAATCCAGTTCCTGAGGATCAACCGATCTTGAACATGGAAGAAACCACGAAAGACAGCCCAACATCATTCAGAGAGCGACTTAATGCCATTGAAATGCGCTGAGATTTGGTCGCGTTAGCGATTTAAGAACAAAAAAATGGCTCGGGGGAGACTTGAACTCCCGACCTTGGGGTTATGAATCCCACGCTCTAACCAGCTGAGCTACCGAGCCGTTACCAGATATTTTAAACGATCGCCCGGGTGGTTTATGCGCGGCGACGTGCGGGGAGCTTAGCCATTGGGTCGAGTGCTGAACCACCACGTTGGCGAATTTCAAAATGCAGATGAGGTCCAGTGCTTCTTCCCGTACTGCCCATGAGGGAAATTTTTACTCCCTGGGGAATCATTTGTCCTTTGCGAACTAAGAGGCGGCTGTTGTGGGCGTAACGGGTGGAAGATCCATCGGCGTGAGCTAACTCCACTAAGTAACCGTAACCACTGCTCCAACCAGAAAATTTCACTACGCCGTCTTTTGCGGCAACGATGGGAGTGCCGACGTTATTGGCAATGTCGATGCCCTTATGCATGCGGCCCCATCGCCATCCGAAACCAGAGGTGAAAACACCCTTTGTAGGCCATATGAAGGATTGATTTCCAACAGACTCACCCTCAGCTCCAGGCAATGCGGGTAGAGCCGGAAAGCTGGCACCGCCTGAAACCGTTGGCCGAATCGCAAGAAGCGCTCTGGGAGAAGCCTTGGCAACACGCACTTCGCTACCAATCGCCAAACGGGCTAGATCGAGACCAGGATTCAATGAGCGCAACTCACTCAAGCTGACTCCCTGATCTCTAGAAAACGTTGACAGAGACTGGTTTGCTTTGATGCGTACAACGGATTGTGGAGCTGGAGGGGTTTGAAGCGGTGCTTTGCGGAGCAACGTTGTTCCGTCAAGACGGGTCGCACTAGCGAGGCTTTCCTCAGCGTCAGCAGGGATCACGATCCAAGCACCAGGCTTGATCGTGTCTTGGGACGCCTGGTCGTTAAGAGCGGTTAAATCTGAGTTGGAAAGTCCGAGATCAGCAGCTATATCTTGAAGAGTGCTCCTTGTCGAGACCTTGACCCAAAGTCTGCTTTGGGTTGCTGGTGCCGATGCCAGGAGAAATGGCGCCTGCACATGTCCAGCATCCGCTAATCCAGGATGCTGTGACAAGACAGATAAAGACGTTCCTGATGCGATTGCCGTAACGAGAACGAGAAGGGGCTTCATCTGAATCAGCGATGGGTAACGATCCTGCAGAAGCCGCCACAGCTCTGGATCGGCCTGAAAGTAGCGGCTGTAGGACATCGGCGCAAGGGCTGAGTGTCAGCTTGCCAATTACCACAGTTGAAGCTGCAAGCCTGCGTGGTGGCTGACGATGGCACAAGCCACGGAAAGATTCAGGCTCCGCACGCCCCCTTGGCCATCTTCTCCGGCGCTGCAGGACATCGAAATGGTTGTGATTTGACTGCAGCGACTGCGTGTTGCTTCCGATAGGCCGGTGTCTTCTCGACCGAATAACAAGACATCTCCGCGTTCGAACTGCATCTCTTGAAGAGGCACGCCGCCTCGACGGCTGCAGCCAATCACCCTGGAGTCTTTCCCAAGCGACTTAAAAAACGCATCGGTGTCCTTGTGGATCGTGAGATCAACGTGGGGCCAGTAATCAAGACCAGCTCTTTTTAAATACCGATCCTCAAGACTGAACCCAAGGGGCTCAATCAAATCCAGGGGTAAACCAAAAGCTGCGCAAGTACGGGCAATGTTTCCCGTATTGGGGGGAATTTGCGGTTCCCACAGTGCCACCCTCAAAGGCTTTTGAATCACAGGCCGTTCATTGAATGCTTGATCGTTTGAGATTTGCTTCACGGAACGAGAATGCCTAATTGAGAAAGATTCAATGCTCTTCCCTGTACAACAAGCCAGCTATCGGCTGCGTGTTGTTCTAGTTGTTGGGCTAGCCATCCTTGGCGGTCCCTAAACAATCCGCCAACCACTGTGGCGGGGATGACGCCCCAGCCTGTTTCTTCGATCACGATCACGGTGGGGCATGTTCGTGTGAGAAGACTTTGGATGAGCTCTTCTGCCTCCTGGGTCCAGGCTTGATCGGTGAGATCGAGATGCGCTGCTGTATATCCGCCAAGCGCATCGATCAACAACGGTTGATGGGGCTCTTCTTTGCGAATGCATTCGGCAAGGTTGCGTCCCGGTTCGCGCAGCTGCCAGTGCAAGGGTCGTCTTTCGCGATGCAGCAGTATCCGCTCGTCCCAGCTTGGATCATTCGAACGATGCGCTGAGGTTGCGACGTAGGTGACCGTCTGTTGAGAGCTGAGTAAATGTTCAGCCCAGCGGCTTTTCCCTCCTCGGCTGGGCCCGCTGACAACAACGAGCCCGTTCGGAAGCTTGGATCTTTGCTTATTTGCGCTAGCCAACGGTTTATCCGCCTCCGTTCATGCCTCGCAGTGTGGCAACGGAGGATGGACTGACACGATTGAGGTAGCGGAAGATCCAATATTTGAAAATTGTCGCCAAAATCACCGGGAATGTAGCGATAAATAGGAGGATAAAGTTTTCTCGGGCAGGGAAACCAAAGTGATTTGCAATGCCATCAAGCAGCACAGTCCAGCCTTCTGGACTATGAAATCCAACGAAGATATCGGTGAAGAGAATAATCGCAAATGCCTTGGCAGAGTCGCTTAATCCGTAAACAGCCTCATCAAAAAATCCGCGAAGAACTCTCAGCTCTTCGCGACTGAATAAGCAGACCATCACGAAAGCAAGCGTGGCTGAAATGTCCGCTAAGACATTTTTTACAGCATGGGTGCTTTCGGCGTCCGCCTCGTCTTTGAGCTCAGAAGCTTTTTGCTCAAGTTTTTGTTGGAGCTCTTCTTGGCTTGGGATGGAGTCCCCGCGAAGAAGGGCATCGAATTCAATTTCCGCCTTGTACACACGCAACTTTTCTACGGCCTGTTCTTCAAGCTGTGGCTTCGGATAACTCAAGAAGGGCAGGTCTGGAGCAAAGCGGTCCACAGCAGGACTAATGATGTAAGTGCGGCTGACCTGTTGGACCAACAGTGGCACCAGAATCAGCAGTAGAAGAACCTTCAATGAGATCAGGGTCGAATCCCGGCGTCTCCGAAAGCCTGCAACTAAGGTCGCTTCACCCGCTGGATTGAGCTGCCGGCGCACCTTGTCGAACACCCCGAGTAAGGAGCGCGGCAGCGGATCAGGATCCCGTGTCATGGTCGGAGCGGCCGAGGCCCGTTTAGGGCTGTACCGATTCACAACACTTTCAATCAGCTGAAGTTGACGCAGTTCCTGAGGATCCAGCTGGGAGCGCTGGTACTCCAGCTGATCGAGAGACGTACGACAAACATTGATCGCAACGCGAAACTTGCGCAGAACGGTTGCCTGAACAGATTTCGGAACAGAGAGCTCTAGATCGGGCCTGATGGGACGGTCGCTGTAGTACTCCAGCTCCAAGCTCTGGATCAAGAGGGCCGCTTCATAGCCGCGGTCCAGATCAGAGTTGACATCAAGGGAGTTGGCCTTGCCAAAGGCTCCGATCCAATTGCGAAATGCCATAGCTGGTTAGCGGGAAAAGACCCACCAGGTGGCCATCGGAACAATGGTTCCAACGACTAGAAGCACAATCACCCAGGTGAAAGCGTTGCTTTCGCTCGTTTCCTCGACCGTGGGAATGTTTGTGGGAAGGGTGGTGCGTTCAATTTGAACCGGAGGGCCGGGATCTTCCCCGCCATTGAGAACCACTGCAATGCGTTCAATTCCATCCAAGGACGCCTGGCGGAATCGCTCTCCATCCCGCATCGGTTGACTCATGGTGGTCCGTGCGGTACTGCGGAGCAAGGCGTCTGGCAATTGATCACTCAGCTTTGCTGAGACAACAACTGCAGCTTGTTTGTTCTGGGTCTCCTCAAGGAAGAGGATGAGAGGACGTTCACTGCTGTTGTCGGTATTGGACCAACGTTCCACCAATTCCTCTCCGAATCCCGTGAGGCTCAGCCCGTAGTCCAGTTTCCGCAAAGTGATGACTCTGGCGTCCACCTTTGAGGACTCCAGTTGATTCAGCCGAGCTTCAATTTCATTTTTTCCAGCTCGACTCAACACATCAGCTGAATCAAGGACGGCTTTCTCCGGCGGCTGGGCTGGTAGGTCTTGAGGCGATAAGGCAAAAACCGCTGGCACTGCCAAAAACAAACAGAGACTTGCGGCGATGAACAGCTGAAGAGACTTAAAAAGGCTAGGCATCATGAGGCGATCGATTGGTGGAGTCTGCCGTCAGCTGGCAAGGCTGTCGTGATTCAAGGCCATGATCGCGTCAATCACGGCTTGTGCTTTGCCTTGAGGGAGATCAACGCTTTGAGCGAGCTCGTTGAGAAACGTTTGCTCTTCAGTTGTCACCGTCCTATCAGCGTGAACCAGCTGTACGGCCACAGCGAGAGCCGTTTCCTTTTGGGACTCCTTGAGTTGGGGGAGGGCATCTTTAATTAATTGTCTTGATCCTTGCTCGCGAAGGCGTTTGAGTAGTTGGTCAAACAACATTGCCATCTCACTTTCGCTTCGATCCTTATAAGGGGTTCGATATTCCAGTTGACGCCTCAATGCGTGCGCTTCATCCTTGCCCAGCACTCCATCGCAAGCGACTGTGGCCAGTGCAATCGCGGCAAAGGCTTCGGATTCCGTCATCAGCGTTGGAGCGTTGACTTCTATTTCAGCAAGAGTGCATCGATCTGACTGCTCATGAGTTGCAAAACATGTTGAGATCCGCCCAATGGTGTTTGCTTGCAGGCGTGCTTGTTTTGGGGCTTTCCATCCTTAACGCCAGCACAGCAGAAACGGTCACTCCCAGCTTGGAGCGTGCCGATGTTCTCGCCGGGATGGCAGGCGTTGGCTTGATGCTCGTTTCCATCCTCTGGACAAGGGCATCTCCACGCAGTCCGGAAGCTGTTGAACTGGAGGGTGAACAGGGTTTTGTGCTCTCCTCAGATTTAGCGGATACGGTCCGGTCTGAACTGGCGTGGGGCAGCCATCAGTTTCTAACCGCAACCTCTGCAGCCACCATTCTTGTGTTTTGGAAGGGCTCGGTTCTACTTCGTCGGGGCCTTTTAGGTTCTGGTGATTTTGCACCTGGTGAGATCTGTCGACGATCCCTGCAAAAACAAGAACTGGTATCTCTGGTCAAAACAGACCTTTACCCGGGGAAAGCCGAATTTGATCCGGTCTTGCCAGGCTTGCCCTCCGTGATGGTGCAACCCTTAGGTCAAAACGGATGGGTTGTGATTGGTGGTTGGTCGGAACGATGTTTTAGTCGTTCCGATGAACGCTGGCTCACTGGTTGGGCAGAGAGGCTTAAAACAACGCTGACCGTTGCCGAATCAGAATCAGTTTTAGAAGCAGAAGAAGAATCGTTGATGTAGCACTACTTCTTTGCTTTCCGTTTGCGAGATGCCGCTGCCGCTGAAACAGGTTGAAATTAGATAAAACCAGCACGCTTTGCTGGATGTGGCTTAGAACCAATTGCTGTCACTTAAACTGAGATTTTTCAGATCATCAACCTTTGAGCGAATCCACCGGTCGTGCTGACAAAGCACAGTTCTTCCCTTATCTAGTCACCCTCGCTTACGGCGAAAAAGACACACCAACTCTCGCTCAGGTCGTTTTCCTGAGTGACAAAGCGGGTGAAGATACGAGGACCATTGCGAAGTCACTACTGGACAATGCCAAAAACCTAGCTCCCCAAACTCCGAGGTTCGACTGGTCGACTATTAAGGTGCAAGGAAGCCAAACCTTGGACGACAAAGAGCTATCGAAGTTGGTGGAAGCGGCATCCCAGGGTCAGGTTGGTGTAGGAAGAGTTTCTGGGTTGAAACTCAACCAAGATTGACGACTAAAGGGCTGCTGCAAAGCTCAGGTCTATCGTCTGGAGTCCACCTATCAGATGTCGCGGGAAAACCTTTTGTAGTGTTACTAAGGATGCTCACAGGGATGGCTTCTTATTTGCCTTTTCTGCACCGCTCCTGGCTTCGAATCCGCCAGGGATCAATGATTTAGATCAAGCATTTTCATTCATCAATGGCCCCGCCACGAGCGGGGTTATGCAGAAGATGGTGTAGCTAGGGCCAATCTTCAGGATACTCAATGATGATCTCAGGCTCTTTAGTCTTAGATGTACATTTCTCATTGACTACCCTGTCTACCAACCTGCCAGACCATCTCTCGAATTTCCTTGAGTATGTAATTTTGCACTCTTCGATGTAGCCTTTCGTAGAGTCTGAATGTATGACTTCTGATTTAGTAATGCAGGTATATTGATTTTCTCCTTCCATTGCATCATAGACTTCTGGGCCGCAATGCTTTATCGAGCTCTTTAATCCTTGAGCAACGACTGCAACAGGAATAACTAGAGAAGCTAGTAATAAATTTGCAGTTTCTTTAATCATTGCAGTATTTGATAATCAAAGATTTGTGGTCTCGAATCAGATCCTGATACCCTGTGGAGGGCTGCAACTCTTTTCTTGCCCATAGGTCAGTGATTAAAGGCTCCATAGCTTAATCTTGATCAACATCATCTTGCGACTCGTTTTGGTTGATCGCGATTATTTTTTAGTCCATGATTCATTAATCCCGCCATGAGCTGGGTTTTTTTATTGAAGACTCAACAAGTGCAACACCGAAACTGTCTACTGCAGCGTTCAGTAGGAAGCAATTGACCACTTTTTTATGCTAGACACATCGTTTTGAATCCAGGCACTGATATTCTTGCTGCTTCGATTGGTGCTGGTGGCATCGTCCTGCTTCAACGGCTGGACGCCAAAAAGGACGAAGGAAGTGAAGTGCTGATCTGATATCAGCTGACAGTCAAGCAACAACAGCATTATTCGCAGGTCACACATCTGTACTGTTCTTTAAAACAACAGAAGCAACTAGAGTTATGTGGGAATTGATTGGTAAGTATGGATAGCTGGTAGGAATTGTTTTCATTCTCGCCTGGAGTATTTCCCAGTCACTTGCTGATAGAGATGATACTAATCGCATTTAGAATCAGTTAAATAGAAAAGCACAAGAGCTTTATCAGCGTGATCAGGAGCAAAGACGTCTTAATTAAGGAGAATATGGCAATATAGAAGGTCGGCTTAACGTAGCCAATGATGGTGAATGCTTGATCCACATATGTTCGATAACATGAAAAGCCTTTAATGCTTCGCCACGAGCGGGATTTTTTATTGCAGCAGAGAGCTTTAAGTAGTTGCGTTCCTGTTTGCCTCAATCCAAAATGATCTAGTGCTTGAAAGATGGGTTCTGTTTAGGCAACGATCGGCAACGAACGATGTGACGTGACCCCCTTTATCGGTCCAGGG
>Ga0129348_1000007_pt1 | contig 61703 bp, 70 predicted proteins | sample CPBDNA_4_FD_94424 | JGI IMG/M metagenome (GOLD analysis project Ga0129348, IMG submission 94424) | Freshwater to marine salinity gradient microbial communities from Chesapeake Bay, USA - CPBay_Sum_27_0.8_DNA | ecosystem: Environmental > Aquatic > Marine > Coastal | place: USA: Chesapeake Bay...
ACGCTGAACTTGAGGACGCTGAACTTGAGGACGATTTACAATCCACACCACCACGATGGAAAGGACAGCACAATAGAAACACCAAACAGAATTAAACGTTGCGCTATAGGTAATCCAGGTAAGGAAGATCGAGACAAAGATCAGCACGCCAAATAATTTCACAGCTCGATCACTAACAGCGACCAAGGGGAGAACAATAAAGCCCCAATAAACAAGCTCACCAACAGGCTCAGTATTCACAAAATTATGGAAGATACTTTGAAGATTAGAAACGTCATACATCAATCGACCGTTGCTAAATACGGACGGCTGAAGAGCTGGGGGATTGAGCAACAAAGGAACATAGAAAAAGATACCCAGAACGGTTGCAACAATGGCCACCCATTTCAAACGTCTTTGTAGACCGACTGAATCTGTCGTTCGACTAATAGACCAAGCGCTCCATGGAATCCAAATCATCCAAAAACAATAAGCAAAGAATAAAAATCCAAGCCCAGCCAAAGATGTCAACGGTTCAATCTTTCCACCGACGATTCCAGTCCACTCCAGACCCTCTACAAATTGCTGAACACCAAAAAAGAAAGGCACGAGTGCTAATGGTTTATATCCAGGTTGTTCAGCCTTAGAGGCGAGGTGAAGGGAATACATCCCTAAGGGCATGAGGACCGCAGACGCCGTGAAACTCGCAGAAGCCGAGAAGCACATGAGTTTTAAGCAAAATCAACGAAGGACCAAGTTTGGCCACACACGCCAGAGTTGTCAGTCAATCAATGAAGGAGTGCTTCATTTAATAGATCAAGCGATCTGGGATGTGACATCAACTGCTGATGCGTCCAGACGGGCACAGCTGTGCTCGTCCCGATTGGAAGCACGGCTTGCCACCCAGGGCACACCATGAGATCCCAACGGCAAAAGAAGCTGAAGCACTCCACAGCCTGCAAGTCGGAATAATTCCCATTCAAAGAGCGCAGCAGGGGACTACCACGCTTCATGTCTGCCAAACCAGCGAACAGCCAGGCGGGAACGCACTGGGCAGTGAGTGTTCCCTGTTGGGGGCTACCGACGCTAAGGAACCGATGCGTTCGCTTGGCACCTCCCAACTCTTGGAGCCAAGTCCGAGCAATCACCCCACCCATGGAAAAACCAAGAATGTCAATCGACGTCTCCAGTCCCCACCGTTCTTGAATCAGGTCATCCAGCTGCTGAGCGAGCTGGCGAAGAGGGGTCGCACCAAAGCGATGGGGCAAATGGGGAGACAACACCGGACGATCCTGACCTTCAAGACGACGCTCCAGACGAGAGAACAGCCGAGGCGTATCAAGAAGACCGTGCACTAAGACGAGAGGCCGGCTGGGAGCTTCAGATGGCATCAATGGCCCTGCTCAGCTGACCAGTTGCGCCGACGCTCCAGCGCGACAGCACCTGTAAAACCAGCAATCGGAGGCTGGCACTTCTGGAGGACCAGGTGCATAGGCAAGGGACCATAAAGACGTTCTAGAACCTCAAAGATCTCCTCACTGAAACGTTCAATGGTGAGGCAACACAAATCTCTGGCCAACTCCTGAAGTGCCAGCACTGCCAGGCTGTAATCAGCGGTCGCGCTGAGATCGTCCGACCTCGCCGATTCACTGAGATCTAAACCCAACGAGATGTCGAGTTGAAACCATTGACCATCCCGTTGTTCATGATCCAGCACTCCGACATGAGCCCAGAGGCGGAGATCTCGGATATGGATCAAATCCATAGCTATCAGGTCGTAGCGGTTGGTAAATCGCGGTGGCTGAACTGTGCGCGCCCCTCAGTAAAATCTGCAGCAAGGTGCCCCTCACCACGCAATCGGTAGCGATAGGTCACCAACCCCTCCAACCCGACAGGCCCGCGCGGGGGCAAGGTCTGGGTGCTGATGCCAACTTCTGCACCAAAGCCGTAGCGGAAACCATCCGCAAAACGAGTTGAGCAATTGTGATAGACACCAGCGCTATCCACGGCCCGCAAGAACCGTTCTGCGGTGTCTTGATTGACCGTCGCAATCGCCTCCGTATGGCGTGAGCCATACCTCTGAATGTGTTCGAGGGCCTCGTCGAAATCCTTCACCACTCGCACAGCAAGCACGAGATCCAGATACTCCTCACTCCAATCTTCGCTGGTTGCGGCCTGCTCCACCCCAAAGCCTCGACTGGTCTCATCGCCGCGCAAGCAAACACCAGCATTTTTAAAAGCAGGAACAGCCTCTTTCAGAAAGCTCGGCGCCATTTGCTGATGCACCAGGAGCGTCTCGATCGCATTACAAGCCGCCGGATACTGGGTTTTGCTGTCGATCGCAATGCGCAAGGCCTGTGCGCAATCAACCTCTTTGTCCACATATAGATGGCAAACACCATCGGCATGGCCAAGAACCGGAATTCGGGTGTTGTCCTGAATGAAACGAACCAGCTCGTTGCTACCCCGGGGAATAATCAAGTCCACAAGACCGTCGAGGCGCAGCAGAGCCAAACTCTCCGCTCGGGTTGTAAGTAAATCCAACGCATCAGCAGACACCGATGTGCCAGCCAAGCCCTCTTTCAACGCCTGCATCACAGCTTGATTCGTGCACTTGGCCTCGCTGCCACCCTTCAGGATTGCGCCATTGCCTGAGCGAATGGCAAGGGCAGCGATTTGGATCACCGCATCAGGCCTGGCCTCAAAAATCACCCCTAAAACCCCAAGGGGCACCGTGACGCGCTCCAACACCAACCCATCGGCAAGCTCGCGATGCAATTGCCTGGCCCCCAGAGGGTCATGCAGTGCCGACAATTGACGGACGCCATCAATGGCTCCAGCCAGTTTGCCCGCGTCCAATTTGAGACGAGCCACCAACGCAGGAGCCAAACCATCCGCAGAAGCCTGAGCGAGATCGTCCGCATTGGCTGTAACGATGCGATCGGCATGGGCCTCCAGAGACGCGGCCATCGCCATCAGCGCCTGTTGTCGCTGTTGGTTGGAACTCTGACCCAAACCAACAGCGGCACGCCGAACGGCTGTAGCCAGGCGCAAAAGATCAGCTGATGGTTCTGGCACACCCTGACTGTTCATCGTCGCGCGCGTGTTCTTTGCTTCATCATCTCGTTTCGCGTCACGTCAAGCGTTCGATTGCTAATCGGGCTGCGCCAAGTCGGCCTGCACCGTTACCGAGCGCACAGACGTCAATGCGCAGACCTTGACGACTCATGGCCTGAACCCTTTGAGCAACCTCCTTGCGCACGGAAGGCAGGAAATGGGTCGCAGCGCCAGAAATCCCGCCACCCACCAGCACCAGTTCTGGCGTGAACATGTAAACCAACGAGCTGATCCCTACGCCAAGAGTGCTCCCATAACGGGACCACACCGCTTGGGCTTCCGCATCACCATTCGCGGCCAAAGCTGCCAATTCGGCTGGATCTCCATCCCACAACCTCCTCAACGCCGAGATGCTGGCGAACTGTTCGAGACTGCCGCGGTTGCCGCTGTTGCAGGGTGGCCCCTCGGGATCGAGACCGATCAGCCCCGGCTCGGCCGCGGCCCCATTGTGTCCCGTGAATAACTGGCCTGACAGCATGACCCCTCCGCCCACACCAGTTCCGAGAGTGAGCATCACCACATCGGAACACCCCTTGGCCGCCCCCTTCCATGCCTCTCCGACCAATGCACAGTTGCCATCGTTGGCGAGGGTGACCCGACGCTGGAGACGAGGCTCAAGCCAATCAGCAAGCGGAACCTCCTCCCAGCCAGGCAAGTTGATGCAAACCCTCGCCACACGGGCCTCCACATCCATCGGACCCGGCAACCCAATCCCAACGATCGAGGCGCGGCGATCGGGATCCAAGGCTTCAATCGCTTCTACTAATGCGATACAAACAGCACCTGGTGTTGCTGGCTGAGGAGTTTGTACCTGCTGCTTCTGAAGAAGTTTGCCATCTGCTGAGAAGCGACCAAGCTTGATCGCAGTTCCACCTATATCAACTCCGATCACTTCCGGGGAATGCATGACCTAAAACCGGAAGAAAAGCTGCAATTGACTTTGCCAAGTACCCTGCGAGTCAACAGAACCTGAAACACTCAGATTTTGATCTATTTGATAACTAAGACTACCCTGAGGAGGAATATTATTACGATTAGGAGCGGCCAAAACAGACAAGTTAAAACGGTCCGAAATACTTACGCCAAAGTCAGTCACAATTGCTAATTGAGGCGGAACACGGCCTGATACTCTTTCGCCTTTATTGTCTACCGTAGGAGTAACATAAGTCGGATACAGGGCAAACTGAAGTCTCTGATTAAAGGCATCAGTAAACGTTCCCAAGACCGTCGAAAGCAGAGACTGACCAAGCACCGCGGCCAAGGCTGTTCCTGCACCTTCGCCAGTCAGCCCAGCCAACGAGTTTCCACCAATCAAACCAAGCAACTGGGGCTGTGGCAGAGGAGGAGAACTACGAAGCTGAATGCTATCGGCAAGGCGATTGGCCGGACCTTCAGCTTGAAGCATTACTTTCACCAAACGCAATTGACCTCCCGCGCCAAGGGCTCCGGTGCCATTCGTATCAAATACGGTTGTGCTCGAGGGATCGCTACCAACACCAATGTTGACACTATCTGAGACCCTAGTCTGCATTGCAATATCTACATAGGGGATCAGACCTTGAGAAGGGGTGAAAACTGCCACGTTTGGGGCTTTGCGATCCAAGTTAAAGGTGCTGGTAAACATCCACACCCGCCCAGTAAGCAACTGAATCACACCCCTCAATTTAATATTTTGATCCAGAGGACCATTGAGGGAGACTGAACCTGCTGTGGTGAAATTGGCCAGATCAGGTAGGTTGGTAACAGGCTGGACTTGAACCTTTAAATTAGGTCCAAACCGCACCCGAAAGTTATCAAAAGAAATCAATGGCAAATTGGGTAGTGATGCCTTTAGGCTTTTACTTGGGTCTTCCTCAACATTGGGTCCGAGCAAAACAAGTGGTTCTCTAAAATTCCAATCTTCTTCAAGCAACGCATTCGCTGAAACGAAAGAGTTTGCAGGATCCACCTGATTGACCTTCTCAGCACTGTCCTTATTGCTCGATTTGGATCTTCTGAACAGAGATCGATTCGGAGTTATCGAACCTTCACTCAACTGAAGATTCCCTTGAAAATCGGGATTCACAAGTGCTCCACTCACGCGGAGATCAGCAGCAACAGCTACATCCGCGGTAGGCACCTTGATTCGGGCCTTTTCAATGGTGATGGCCAAAGGAACGTCTTCAGGCGCAGGCTTAAACAACGCCAGAGCACCACTGGCTTGAAGGATTCCGGAGGATCCAATTCGACCCTTAAGTTCCTGCACCTCAAGGCGATCAAAATCGAACACAACAGAGCTGTTGACCTTGCTAACGATTTGGTCCTGAACAACAAATTCGCCATCGTTCATCACGATGAATCCATTGGCTTCAGGAGCCAGAAGGCTGCCGCCAATCAACAATCTGAGATCGGTGTTCCCCTGCTTCCAAGCGACCACATCTCTCGAAAATCCAGCCAGGAAGTGAAGACCATCACCATGACTTTCCACCCGAACGTCTAAGGGGCGATCAGGCGTTAAGGGAACTTGCCCAATCACCGTCAGTGGCTCATCAGCCCCCTCTGCCCGCAAAGCCAAATCAAGCTGCAACGTCTCGTTGGAGAACAAAACCTGACCGCGATCAAGGGCAATCGGCTCCTGACCTACGCGTGCCTTCTCCAGCACAAGCTCGGTTGTCAGTACCGGTGAGCCATCCCCCAAGCGATAGCTACCCGTGAGCCCAAGAGCCCCTTGCAAAGCAGAGGGGACCGGAGCCACCAGTGCAAGAAGGCTGAACGGCAGATGAACCAAAGAAAAACTGCCCTCGCCTGAAGAAAGAGGTCCCTTGAGCTCAGCGATGAACGGTTTCACCTGCAGAGCGATGTCTTCATCTTCACCATCGATCCAAAGATGACCACGCGCGGTGAGATCAATGTCGAGGCTCTTGAGGTTTGGCCCCTGAAGATCAATCACAGCATCCACTTGCCCCCGTAGATCTTCAGGATGAAACGCTTCTGTCTCCCTGCGATCTCGGCGGGCATCATCAAGGGCCCGTTGGGATCGCCTAAGCGCCTTCAACTGCCCATCCAGAGAGCCACCAAAGGTGTTGACCAGCAAGGTGCCTAGATCCGTGGCATCGCCCTGATCAGCAGGAAGGGACTGGGACAGCTGGGGGAGGCTCAGCGCACTGGCCGTTAGCCAGCGTGCACTGAGACCACGGGCCTGAATCTCGGCGTTGAGTCCAGCATTCCGATATCCATCCGCCTCAAACGTGATCTGTCCGCTATCGCGCGGCAACAGTTCCCCGCTGATGTCATAGCGGTCATTTTTGTACTGAGCCGTCATCAGGGCTTGGCGCAACTGGATCCCCAGCAATCCCGGTTGGGCAAGCTTCAGATCGGCCGACATGCTCCATGGCTGCAAACTCAAATCACCGGAACCACTTAAACGGCCATACACCCCTTCCCAACGCTGTTTTGGAGGCAAAACCAACTCCAAACCATCCACACTCAGATCGTTCGCTGTCCAGCGATAGAGGGCAGGACTACCGCTGATCTGCAGCTCACCTTTCCTGCGCTGGAGGCGCACGGTTTCTGGCAACCAATTGCGCCCGAGTTGAGCATCCAATGAGCCAGGAATCACGGCTCCAACGGAGGCCATCTGGAGCTGACCGCCACCACCAGGTCGTCCTTCAAAGCGGCCTTGCCAACGTTCAACAAGACGAATAGATCCCGCACGAGGGCTATGAACTTCGATCTGAAGATCAGGCTGTAACGACTGAAGAGGACCACGGACCTCCCCTTCGGCCGTAATCGTGCCATCCATCTCCGTCCCAATCAGAGAACCGATCCTGCTGAGCGGGTAGGCCTGTAAGCGCAGATTGGATTGCAACGCGCCAACTTGCAGCCCACCTTTCCCGAGTTGAAGGGGCAAGACAGCATCAGCATTGAACTGAGGGCTCGTGAAGCGGTTCAGAGTCAACAAACCCTGCTCTGAAGACCAATCGGCCTTGAGCGACCAATGGTCAAGCAAGGGATTGCTCTCCTGGTTGAGCGCCAACTGAAGTTGAGGCGAGAGGCTGGGGCCAAACAGGCGCAACTCCCCCTTTAAAAGAGCCTTCGTGCCCAACAGCTCAGGAATCAAGGGCAGGCCCTTCCAGGCTTTCCCGACCACTTGCAGCTGCTTTGTCTTGACATCCAGCTGCGGAAACAAGGAACCCTGTGCCTTGATTGAGGCACCGGAGGCTTCTAGAGAAAGGTTTTCAAGCCTGGCTTTCCATGCTTTCGGGCGACGCCCATCTCCGCGCACCTGCAGATCAATGGCAACGGGTTCATCCAGGACCTTTGCCTCTGGAAGTCTCCATCTTCCTGCAAGTTTGAAACGGGGCTGAGACCAGTCACCATCAAGGCTTAGAGCCAACTGATTGTCCTGGTTCAGCTCCTTCAAGGTGGCGCTTAAATCAAATCGCTTATTGAGGTGAACCCGACCGCCCAGGTCGGCCCTGTAGGAGCCGTAACGCCACTGACTGCGTGGAATCGTGAGTCGATCTCGATCACAATTAAGACGCAATTGTTGCGATGCAAGTGCGTGCTGAAGCGGCTTGCCGCTAACGGTCAAACCCACAATAGAGAGGCCACCCCCACAGCTGATTTGCCCTCGATTCCAATCAAAACTGAGATCACCACCCACCTGGCCCCCCAACTCGATGGGCTGCGCCATCGGAAGCAAACCTTGCAGGCGGTTAAGGCGAATCCGCTTCAATTGCGTAGTGAGCAGAAATTCAGGGCGATCCCAGTGAGCACGCCCCTTTAGCTTCACCGTGCCTCGATCGGGCAGAGCGATTTGAAAGGCACCATCAGCCCATTTCTCATTGAGACGAAGACGCGCTGCTCCCGCCAAGGAGAGCTGAAGGTCAGAGGGCTCAACATGAATGTTGGCTGGATCGATGAGCCTCACACGAAGGTCGACGCGATGAAAGAACTCATTGTTGACCCGAGGGCCTGGCACCCAAAACTGTCCCTGTTGGTTGCGGTTGAGATTGAGATTGGTTCCCTTCAGTCGGGCGACGACCACCAGCCGCAAGTGGCGAATGCTGGAGAGGGGATCAATCCCCAGGGTGAGTTTCTGCACACGCAGGGTCGAGGCATCCTTCGTTCCAGGAAGAATCATGATCGGTCCAATTCCGATTCCATCGAGCCCAAGTCCGCGATAAGGGCCAATCTCAATCGGATGTCCCAGAGGGACGGAAAATTGCTGCTCCAGGGAGGGACGCAAGCCATTGACGGCTCGTGCAATCAAGCGGTCAGCACTGAACCAAACGGCAGCAGCCACAACTGTGAGCCCCAGTCCAGAGATCACCACTCGTGGAGCCATCGCGCCTTTGCCTGTGCTCCGCATTGATGACCGTCATCCCAGCCAAGGTCGGACGCAATATAGAAAGGAGATTTGTCCCTAACCAGCCCATGCCGCTTCCGGAATTATTGGAGGGTTCCAGCAAATGGCTGGCCTGGAGTGGCCTGGGCCTCTCCGTTCTTACCGTGGTTGCCTTCGTAACCCGTTGGGGGCTGCGTTTTCGGCTTGTAGGCGTCAGTAGTTTCACGTTCTTGTTAGCCGTGAGCTGCTGGGCTTTTTCGATCAGTTATTCGCCCCCGGTGCGCATTGAAGGAGCTGTGCAGGTGCCGATTGTGTTTGATAACGGCACCGACCTCGTCGTGGCACAGGCTTCCAGTGGCTTTGCACAAGAAGCCATCACCCCCACCCTGAACCAAATCGCTGCGAACCTCCGGCCCGGAGGTCGCAACATGGAGGTCCGTGTTCGACTTCGGCAACTTCAAACCGAGAGCGAGGGCAGCTCAAGACCCGTGGTGCTTGGGGAAACCAAACGGGACTTCAGCCAGGGATGAGCGCAACTGCCCCTCTCCGTGGATTACCGCAAGGTTTTCGCGATGAACAACGGGATCTAACAGAAGCTGGCATTACCAACTGGGGACAGCTGAGCGATCTGACAGATCAAAAGCTGAGCCGTCTTGTCGCCACTGGACGATCCACAGCACGAAACCTCAAACGTCTCCGCGGCATCGCTGATTTGGTGTGTTGTTTGGAACTTGCGCCAGCCGACGCGGCTCTATTGATGCACGCAGGCTTTGCCACAGTCGCGGCGATCGCAAGCTCTTCCCCGCAGGACATTACGAACCGGACAGGGCGTTTAGAACGCCATTTGGGGAGTGGCAGAGCTCCGGTTGTGGATCTGGCGATAGCCAAACAGTGGATCCTGCGAGCCAAAGCCAGGCAAACCACGAACTGACCGTTCAACGCAGCAACCCAGGTCTTACCCCTTTGAAATGGTTTTAGTCATTTAAGGAGGAACCATGCGTCCCCTCCATCAGGGTCTCGGCAGGACTTGGACTTTTTGCCATCGGGCTATTAAGGGCCTATCACTTTCGTTGTTGATATCTGCTTCAGCAGGGATTGCTCAATCAAGCCTTCTCGAGAGTGTCAAACGAAACCCAGCGGAAGCCAGAGCCATGTGTCAGTCGTTCAAAGCCATGAACAGCAATGGCCAGTCCGCACTGTCACCCGAAGCGATCAATCAGCTAGCAAGTCAACGCAACCTCAGCAACAATAACGCTGAAATTTTGGCTACCTACGTGATCGGATTGCACTGCTCGGATGTTCGCTGATCAGATGTTGTCTGATCAAAAGTTCAAGGATCAACAGGGCACTGATCAACAGTTCATTGACGCGACTTTGATCACTCCTGATGGGGTGAATCTGGTCGCACGCATCTGGACACCGCAGGGGGCTGGTCCTTGGCCCACCCTTCTAATGAGACAACCCTATGGCCGGGCAATTGCTTCCACGGTGACCCTCCCCCACCCGCTCTGGTGGACCGAGCAAGGGTTTGCGGTCGTCGTCCAAGACGTCCGCGGACAGGGCAGCTCTGGGGGAACATTTCAAGGATTTGGCCAAGAAGCTCTCGACACCGCCGAGACCCTCACATGGATCCGCGAGCGGCCCGAATGCAACGGACGCATCGGCCTGTACGGACTGTCCTATCAAGGGCTGACCCAGCTGCTCGCACCAGCGGATTGCCAGGCTCCTGACTGCCTTGCGCCAGCCATGTGTGGCTTAGCGGAACGGGAGGATTGGAGTTGCGAAGGCGGCGCTCACTGGTGGCACCTCGGCCTTGGCTGGGGGTTGCAGCTGGCAGCCCTTCAGGCCAAGCGCCGCAACGATCCTGGCGCCTGGAACGAGATCTACAGCGCTTTGGTGGAAGGTCGCTATCTACGCGAAGGCGTCGAGCTCTTAGAGCAACATGACCCCCAGGGAATGGCTTTGCGCTGGTTGCGGCAACCGGCAGATCAGGACGAGCGCTGGATTCTCCATCGCCCAGCGCAAACCTGGCTCCAGAAACCCATGCTGCTGATCGGCGGCTGGTGGGATCCCCATCTACGGGGTCTCCTCGACCTTCTCCAAACGGCCCGATCCAGAGGCGGCAACCCCGAACTGCATATCGGCCCCGCCACCCATCTGCAGTGGTGGCCGGAAACGACCCAGCTTCTGCTGGATTTTTTCAATCAACATCTCAAACATCCCCCAACCCCCAGCCAAGACAAAACAACTGCGATCAGGCTTTGGGATCTAGGCGATGGGACCTGGTCAGGTCAGAGCGGAAACGAGTGCAGCAAGGCCTGTTGGCATCTCCACAGCAATGGTTTGGCTTGCCTTGATCCCACCGATGGACAACTGCTCGAAGCCACGCTGCCTGGATCAGGAACCTGCGTCATCGTTCATGATCCATGGCGACCAGCACCGGCCGTTGGTGGGCATTTGAGTCCCACGGCGGGGCCGTGCGATCGGAAAATCGTTGATGAACGCTCGGACGTGGCCGTTTTCAGTTCCGAACCGCTCAAAACAGCTATCCAGCTCTGCGGTCGCCCCCTTTTGAAACTCAAGGTATCCGCCGATCAGCCAGCCTTTGACGTCTGCGCGGCACTGTCAAGACTCCCTGCTGATCGCGATGAGGTGCGACAGATCTCAACCGGTGTGTTGCGGGTCCGACGGGACTTTGACGAGCCATCCAGCCCCATCACCCTGGAACTGCAGCCGCTGCTCGTGAGCTTCCAGCCTGGAGATCGGCTGCGGCTCTCGCTTGCAGGGGCCGCATGGCCAGCCATCGCTGTCAATCCAGGAGATGGTGACCAACGCTTTGGCCCCCCCACAAGCGATTGCCGCGTCATCACCCTTTGCCTTCAGCTGGATGGGGCGACACTGCAAATGGCGCCACTGCTCGTTCCCCAAGCCGGATGAACTCCGGCAAACTAAGTTCATTGTTGCTCCACGTTCATGAAGCTCTCCTCCTGCCTTCTGGTCTGCGCTCTCGCGGCACCGATGCTGCAGGCGTTCCCCGTGCCAGCGGCACGAGGAGAACAGCTTTTAGCCCAGGGAGCGTTGGCGCCACGCACCCCGCTGAGTGCCAGTGAGGCCAGTGAAGCAGCAGATGCACTCCTGAAAGCGCTGCAAGCCCGTAACGCCCAGGCTTTGTTTGATCGCTTATCAACGCCACTGCAAAACGCAACCACCTTTGAAGCCGTCAAGGGGCGCTTGAACAAGGCTCATCGCATCAAATCCACCCGTGTTGTGGCGATTTATCCAGGGATCGATGACACCACCGTCGATGTCATTGCCCAAACCGATCAAGGCAGCAAAGAACTGCTTCTCGTTCTCGACGATGAAGGCAAGCTCGTGGCCTGGAAATGGTTAGGGGAAACGCTGCCGATCGAGACAACCGCTCTGAAATTTGTGCGTGATCTCGACGCACAACGCTGGATTGCTGCTCGCTACTACCTTTCGCTCGATTTTCAAAAGGAAATTTCCCCAGAAGATCTGGAACGCAAGTGGAGCAAATTAAGCCGCGTCCTGGGCGGCGTGAAGCGGATCAAAAATGCTGTCATCTCAAGCAAAGGAGCCGATCAACAACTCGTTTTGGTCACCATTGAATTTGGAACCGTGACCGACAACTTGTTCGTCATCTTCGATGGCCAAGGTCGAATCATCAATGTGGACTTCTCTGAGGATCTGGTCTGATCCCAAAAACTCAGCACATTCCATGCAGCCAAGGCGGGTTTTCCGCTTAAGCTCCCGGGCTAACGAAGACCATCCCCCTGCATGACCGGCGCTGTTCTCGACTGGATGGTTCAGGACAGCCAGAGGCTGGCTGAATGCCGACACGACCATCCCTTCTCTCTTTTGGGGCCCCAACAGCTGGAGTCGGGCCAATGGGTCGTGAGAGCTTGGGTTCCCGAAGCTGAAACCGTTGAGTTGATCCTCAATGGCGAACGCCTATCGATGCAAACGCCTCATCACCCATGGGTTTTTGAGGCCGAATGTTCTCGGGATCCAGGCCATAACTACAAATTGCAGATCCGCCGTGGCGGGATCGAACACGAGCAATTCGATCCGTGGGCCTTTCGGCATGAGTGGATGGGCGAGATGGATCGCCACCTCTTTGCAGAGGGCAATCACCATCACATTTGGCGTCGGATGGGAGCCCACCGCTGCCAACAAGGCGGCATTGAAGGTGTGATGTTCTGCCTGTGGGCACCGAATGCACTCACCGTCAGCGTGATCGGAAATCTCAATTCATGGGATGGCCGCTACCACCCCATGCAGCAGAGACTGGGTGGCATCTGGGAGTTGTTCGTTCCTGAGCTTAAGGAAGGACACTTTTACAAATACGAAATCCGTACCCAAGACGGCCACTGTTACCAGAAGGCTGACCCCTACGGCTTTCAGCATGAAGTTAGGCCTGATACCAGCTCCATCGTTAGTCATCTCGACGGATTTCAGTGGAATGATGACGCCTGGATCAGCAGCCGAGACAGACGCAACCCTCTCGATCAGCCGATATCGGTTTACGAGATGCACCTTGGTAGCTGGATTCACGCCGCCGCCGACGATCCATTCATCGAAGCCGATGGAACTCCTCGCCCACCGGTGCCTGCTGCTGATCTAAAGCCAGGTGCCCGCCTGCTCACCTATCCCGAGCTTGCCGATCGTCTGATTCCTTACGTCAAAGAGCAAGGATTCAGCCACATCGAATTGATGCCAATCACAGAGCATCCTTTCGATGGGTCATGGGGATACCAAGTCACTGGCTGGTATGCACCCACAAGCCGCTACGGCACTCCCGACGAATTTCGCGCCTTCGTGGATCGCTGCCACGCCGAGGGCATCGGGGTGATCATTGATTGGGTGCCTGGCCACTTCCCCAAAGACAGTCATGGGCTTGCCTTCTTCGATGGCTGCCACCTGTACGAACACGCCGACCCACGAATTGGAGAGCACAAGGAATGGGGGACGCTGATCTTCAACTACAGCAGGAATGAGGTAAGAAACTTCCTCGTTGCCAATCTCGTCTTCTGGTTTGACCAGTTCCATATCGATGGCATCCGGGTTGATGCAGTGGCATCAATGCTCTACCGAGATTATTTACGGCCCGATGGTGAGTGGTTAGCCAACGAACACGGGGGTAGAGAAAACACCGAAGCCGTTCGCTTCCTTCAGCAAGCCAATCACGTTCTGTTCGAGCATTTCCCAGGTGCTCTCTCGATCGCAGAGGAATCCACCACCTGGCCCATGGTGACTCAGCCCACGGAGAACGGTGGCCTTGGCTTCAATCTCAAATGGAACATGGGTTGGATGCACGACATGCTCGATTACTTCGAGCTGGATCCGTGGTTCCGCCAGTTTCACCAAAACAACATCACGTTTTCGATCTGGTACACGTACACCGAAAACTTCATGCTTGCCCTCAGTCACGACGAAGTCGTGCATGGCAAAAGCCATCTCCTTCACAAGATGCCAGGCGATGACTGGCAGAAGTACGCCAACACGCGCGCCTTGCTGGCCTACATGTGGACTCACCCAGGCAAGAAAACGATCTTCATGGGTATGGAGTTCGGTCAACGTTCTGAATGGAACGTTTGGGGAGATTTGCAGTGGGATTTGCTGAACTACGAGCCGCACGCGGGTGTTCACCTCATGGTGAAAGAACTCAACGCGCTCTATAAGCAAGAGCCTGCTCTCTGGAAAGACGACTTTGATCAGTACGGCTTCCAATGGATCGACTGCAATGACAATCGCCATTCCGTGATTAGCTTCATGCGACGGGAAAGCACAAGTGGCTCTTGGTTAGTCGTCGTGGCCAACTTCACGCCCCAAAGCCATTCCCATTACAAAGTGGGAGTTCCAATCTCTGGCTTCTACGAAGAGATCTTCAATACCGATGCTGCCAAATACGGTGGCAGCAACCTGGGAAATCTTGGTGGGAAGTTAAGCGAAGAATGGGGAATCCATGGCTATGAAAACTCCTTGGATCTCTGCCTGCCGCCACTCAGCCTGATGGTGTTTAAGCACGATGCCAAGAAAAGTTTGGCTGAAGCCAGCAAAAAAGAGAGTGATTAGGTTCAGGTGATGTGACAAAACTGGCCGAATCGCCGAAAAGCACAGCGTTTTGGTCAGTTTCGTCAGTTAGGTTGCCGCCTGGATCTTCACGCATTCATGAGCGACACCCTGCCCCTACTGCTCCGTGCCGCCCGCGGAGAATCGGTAGAGCGTCCTCCAGTCTGGATGATGCGCCAAGCAGGGCGCTACATGAAGGTCTACCGCGACCTTCGGGATCGCCACCCCAGCTTCCGAGAACGATCTGAAAACCCCGATCTCTCGTACGAGATCTCCATGCAGCCCTTTAAGGCCTTCCAGCCTGATGGGGTGATCCTTTTCTCAGACATCCTGACCCCACTGCCTGGCATGGGGATCGAGTTCGACATTGTTGAGAGCAAAGGCCCTCAAATTGGTGATCCAATCAGGAACCTCAGTCAAGTTGAAGCGCTCAGGCCTTTGCAGCCAGAAGAGAGCATGCCCTTTGTGGGCGAAGTCCTGGGCCGGCTGCGCAGCAGCGTTGGCAATCAGGCCGCAGTCCTTGGCTTCGTAGGTGCCCCCTGGACCCTGGCGGCATACGTCGTGGAAGGAAAAAGCAGCAAGAACTATGCCGTCATCAAAAAGATGGCCTTTCAGGAGCCAGAACTCCTGCATAAACTCCTCGATCACTTCGCGACTTCGATTGCTACCTACCTGCGTTATCAAATTGATTCCGGAGCGCAGGTTGTCCAGATGTTTGACTCCTGGGCAGGGCAACTCAGCCCCGCCGATTACGACACGTTTGCTGCGCCCTATCAGAAAAAAGTTGTTGATCTCGTCAAACAAACGCATCCCGACACCCCATTCATCCTTTACATCTCTGGAAGCGCAGGGGTTTTAGAACGAATGGGTCGCACAGGTGTCGACATCATTTCTTTGGATTGGACCGTGGACATGGCTGAGGGCCTCGCCCGCCTTCCTGACCACATCGGCGTACAAGGCAATGTCGATCCTGGATTGCTGTTTGGCACACCTGAGGCCATTCGCGATCGCATCGATGATTGCGTGCGCAAGGCCCGTGGTCGCCGCCACATCCTGAATCTTGGCCATGGAATTTTGCCTGGCACGCCTGAGGAGAATGGCCGCGCATTCTTTGAAGCTGGTAAGACTGTGATGGATCGAATCGGGGAGGGCTGATTGATCCCGTCACCCGCTCGAATCTTGATTACCGGCGCAAGTGGTTGCGTCGGCCAATACACAGCGGCTTGGCTCCTGGAAAATTCCGATGCCGAGTTGCTGCTTTGGCTGCGAGATCCAGCCAAACTTTCGGCAATCTCAGCAGATCAACCACGTGTCCGCTTGTTAGTAGGAGATCTGCGTGAAACAGATCGATTTGCGAGCGAACTCTCCGCCGTGACCCGGGTGATTCATACGGCTACTGCATGGGGAGATCCTGAGCGTGCCCATCAGGTGAATGTTGTGGCCGTCAAAAGGATGCTGGCCCTTCTGAATCCAGCTGTCGTTGAGCAGATCATCTATTTCTCAACCGCCAGCATTCTCGATCGTTCCTTGCAACCGCTTCAAGAAGCTCTGGCCTACGGCACCGAATACATCCAAACCAAAGCTCAATGCCTTGGAGAGCTTGAACAACACCCATTAGCTGAACGCATTGTTGCGGTGTTTCCAACACTGGTTTTCGGCGGAAGGGTAGATGGAACAAGTCCCTTCCCAACCAGTTACCTAACGGAAGGCTTAGCGGAAGCAAGCAAATGGTTATGGCTCGCTCGCTGGCTGAGAGCCGATGCCAGCTTCCATTTCATCCATGCGGCTGACATTGCTGCAATCTGCGGAATCCTGGCAACCAGCCCTCACCAACCCAATCCAGAACCTGGGCAGGGACCGGTCCGCAGAGTCGTGATGGGACAACCGTGGATCAGCGTGAACGATGCCGTGGCCACGCTCTGTCGCTGGAGAGGTGTGTCGCGCACTCCTGGGATACCCCTTTGGAGCTGGCTAATTGAAGGCCTGATCAAAATCCTTCCCATCGAAATCAACGCATGGGATCGATTTTCAATTCATCAACGTCACTTCGTTCATGATCCCGTTACCCAGCCTGAACGCTTCGGTGGTCGAAGCTATGGACCAGACCTTGAAACAGTTCTGATGAATTCAGGACTTCCACATCGTGGAAGCATCTGAACAGCGTTAAACTCACAACAGTGTTTATGAGCTCATGATCAGCCGTTTGCGTTCTCTCCTCTCAGCCGCGATTGCTTTGGCACTCGTGCTGGGCATCGGTGTTGGTACAGCCAATGCTGCCACTGTTGAAGTGAAGCTCGGTACAGATTCCGGCATGCTTGCATTCGAACCCAGCACCCTCAACATCAAAGCTGGTGACACCGTCAAATTTGTCAACAACAAGCTGGCACCTCACAACGCCGTTTTTGATGGCCACGACGAGCTCAGCCACAGCGATCTAGCGTTTGCTCCCGGCGAATCATGGGAAGAAACCTTCACTGAAGCTGGAACTTTTGACTTCTACTGCGAGCCCCACCGTGGTGCTGGCATGGTTGGCAAAGTTATCGTTGAGTGATCGCTTAGATCAGCAGTTGAACACAAGTCCGGCGAGCGTTTTAACAGATGCTCACCGGGCTCTTTTTTTGTCCACCGAAATGGATAGGGTTGTATAAATTGAAATTGGTGGTGATGCTCCATCCCATGTCTCTGTTCGCATTGCTGCTTTGCATTGGCCTCAACCTGTTGGGAGTCTCACCTGCAATTGCGGCCAGCACTTCTGGCGTTGACGTCGAACATGGTGGGCAACTCTTTTCTGCGAATTGCGCTGCATGTCACATGGGTGGTGGCAATGTGATCAGTGCGTCCAGAACATTGAGTCAAAGCGATCTTCAAGCGCATCTCAATGAGTACGGCGACGATCACATTGAGGCCATCGAGCACCAAATTGAAAATGGGAAGAATGCGATGCCTTCGTTTGAAGGAAAATTAAGCGAACAAGACATCATTGATGTAGCCGCCTACGTAGAACTCAAGGCTGAAAAAAGCTGGCAGCGATGAGCCGAGAGGGTTGGAAAGATTTTTTGCGTGCTGCAGAACGCAGTCCAGCTCTTCAACGGGAACTCAGCGTCTGTAGTGAAACAAAAGACATCGTTGCGCTTGGCAATAGACTAGGTTTCTCATTGTGCCTAGACGACCTCAACCAAGACCCTCAAGCCGAAGCGATCGGCAAGTGGTTCGAACAAAGCACGATCCGATAACAGTACAAACCTCCACATCACGGCCTATAAATCTCACCTTTAGCCTGGAGATCCTCGAGTGAGATCAAGAGTTGATCAAAGCGGATGCCATGACCAGCGAACAGTTGGATCGGGTCATTGAGATGGCATGGGAAGACCGCACACCCTTTGAAGCCATTGAATATCAATTCGGTCTCATGGAGAAAGATGTGATCAGCTTGATGCGTCAGTCGTTAAAACCTGGATCCTTCCGTAGCTGGCGCAAACGTGTCTCAGGCCGCAAAACCAAGCATGCAGCCACGAGCCATGCCAACCGATTCAAAGCAGCCTGCCACCACTAGGCAACATCGAAAAATCAATCATCAGATTGGTTGCTCGAGCGACTCGCAATCTTGGCATCAGCCCAACGTGAGAAAAAATAAACAGCAATAAACATCGGCAAGTAAGCAATCCACATGTTGTCAAGCTGCAGTCCACTGTTGTTAACGAGAACCAAGCCTCCGTAGCCCACAACAAAATAAATACCAGCTCGGCGAAGAGCTCCAGCCTGCTTAGGATTCATTGGGATCAACCACGGAATCCCAAGCTAATAGATTCTTCCATCAAGGGCATCCATCTCCACCCAACCAAGAAGCAGCATCCATTGCAGAGCCAAGCTTCGGAGGATTCCTGAGACCGAAGAAACAGGCTCAACAGCACAATCATTGAAGAAAAAGAGGAAGAAAGTATTTTCAGGGGTCAAAAGACCCATCAAAAGCTACAAATCCCCAACCCAAGAGACAACCACAATAATACAAACAATCAAGAACGAATGAATGCTTCATAGACATGCGCACCAAGAGTCAAAAACAAAGCATATATCTAGCAAGCCATGAATACTTAAATGCCAAATACACCATGCAAATGCACATCAGTAGACATGCAACAGACGAAAGCTCGACGCCAAAAACTCTTTCTAGACAATTATTGAGTAAGGTTGGCTTAGTGAAACCAGAAGGAAAGAAATGACTGACATCAAAAACCGCCCAAGTCCAAGCGAGATGACCTACGCGCAGGCCTGGGAGGAATATCAAAACAATGGCGAAGCCTGGAGAACCGAGCATGACGAAGCCCTTCAGCAAGTGCGTTTAGACATGCCTGAAGCCGGCTCCGGCGCACTTGTGGAAGCCGGCCTGATCATGGCAGCTCGCCCCATTGGTCAACGCCAAGAAGCACTCAGCCGATGGCACGAATTCTTCGAAAGTGACAAAAAGACGAATGCTTTAAAGGGTTATCCATCTGGACACCCCAAATCAAGGAAGTAAAGCATCGGTGTCTTTCAATCAAAAAGAAGAAAAAATTGACATATTTTCTCTTGATTTTATCAATTAAAGATAGCGATTATCAATCCCTCAACAGTCCGCCATACATGGTGACGAAAAGGGCAACGGATGCCGTTTATTGGTGGAACGCCTTACCTTAAACCCCTTTTCATTCACAACTTAATGAGCCTTAATGTCGCTTTCGAACGGCCTCCAACACGGCAAGATACAGATCCTCGTCAATCTCGCGAATGTCGTATTCCGTAGGCATGGCGCCATGGTGATGTTCATGCACCACGGTCCAACACTTGCGCTCCACATCGCTCAACTCGGCTCCGTACACGGCATGGACACGCTCCACCAATGCCTTAACCAAAGCTGAATCAGTTGCCATCCCTATGTCCCATTCAACGTTGTGGATCGGCCGACCCTACAAGTGCAGGTCGGGATACCGCATGGTGGCGCAAAGACCGACCGAGCCGGATCGGTTCTCCGCTCTACAAATGCAAAAGATCCACATACGGTTCCAAGCAATAAAACGTAGAAACCGCCATGCAACCCACTGCTGAACAGTTCACCGAAAAAGCTTGGTCCGCGATCATGTCAGCCCAGCAGCTGGCCCAAAACCGTCGGCATCAACACCTTGAAAGTGAGCACCTGTTGAGGGCTTTGCTGGACCAGGAAGGTTTGGCAGGCCGGATCCTCGATAAGGCTGGGGTGTCTCCACCCGCTCTGCAAACGGCTGTAGACACTTATCTCAGTCAGCAACCATCCCTCACCAACGCCCCCGACTCAGTCTTTCTAGGCAAAGGTCTCAATGCCCTGCTCGATCGCGCTGAAACGCTGAAGCAAAGTTATGGCGATAGCTTTATTTCCATTGAGCATCTGCTGCTGGCCCTCGCCGACGATGGCCGCTGTGGCCGCCAGCTGCTGAGCCAAGCTGGCACCGACAGCTCTCGTTTAAAAACCGCCATTAATGCCGTGCGTGGCAGTCAAAAAGTGACCGACCAAAACCCAGAGGGAACCTACGAATCTCTCGAAAAATACGGTCGCGATCTCACCAGCGCTGCCCGCGACGGCAAGCTCGATCCAGTGATCGGTCGAGATGAAGAAATCAGGCGAACGATTCAAATTCTCAGCCGACGCACCAAAAACAACCCTGTCCTGATCGGTGAACCAGGGGTTGGCAAGACAGCGATTGTGGAAGGGCTTGCCCAACGCATCGTCAATGGGGACGTGCCTCAAGCCTTGCAAAATCGTCAGTTGATCGCCCTCGATATGGGAGCGCTGATCGCTGGGGCCAAATATCGCGGTGAATTTGAGGAACGACTCAAAGCCGTGCTCAAGGAGGTCACCAACTCCGAGGGACAAATTGTCTTGTTCATCGACGAAATCCACACCGTGGTGGGTGCAGGTGCCACCGGTGGTGCCATGGACGCCAGCAACCTGTTGAAGCCCATGCTGGCCCGAGGTGAACTGCGCTGCATCGGAGCCACCACCTTGGACGAGCACAGGCAACACATTGAGAAAGACCCCGCTCTCGAGCGTCGCTTTCAGCAAGTACGGGTCGATCAACCCACGGTGGAAGACACCATTTCAATTTTGCGAGGACTGAAAGAGCGCTATGAGGTGCACCACGGCGTCCGCATTGCCGACAGCGCCCTTGTCGCAGCCGCCGTTTTGAGTAGTCGCTACATCGCTGATCGCTTCCTTCCAGACAAAGCGATCGACCTTGTCGATGAATCAGCCGCCAGGCTCAAGATGGAGATCACCTCCAAACCAGAAGAGATCGACGAGATCGATCGCAAAATCCTGCAGTTGGAAATGGAGAAACTCTCGCTCGGACGGGAGTCGGATGCGGCCAGTCAAGAACGGCTTCAACGATTAGAACGAGAACTTGCTGAATTATCCGAACAGCAGAGCACCCTCAATGCTCAATGGCAGCAAGAAAAAGGTGCCATTGATGAGCTCTCTGCTCTGAAAGAAGATATCGAACGCGTGCAGCTGCAAGTGGAGCAGGCCAAACGCAGTTATGACCTCAACAAAGCAGCAGAGCTGGAATACGGAACGCTGGCTGGGCTTCAAAAACAACAGCTAACCCAGGAACAGGCGCTGGCAGCAACCTATGACACGGCAGAAAAATCACTACTCAGAGAAGAGGTCAGCGAAGACGACATCGCCGAGGTGATTGCGAAGTGGACAGGAATTCCCGTTGCCAAGCTTGTGCAGTCTGAAATGGAAAAACTGCTCAAACTCGAGGACCAACTGCATGAACGCGTTGTGGGGCAAGACCAGGCCGTCACGGCAGTAGCCGATGCCATCCAACGATCCCGAGCAGGGCTTAGCGATCCAAATCAACCCATCGCTAGTTTTTTATTTTTGGGGCCCACCGGTGTGGGAAAAACAGAACTGTCAAAAGCCTTGGCAGCCCAATTGTTTGATAGCGAAGACGCCTTGGTGCGCATCGACATGTCGGAATACATGGAGAAACATACGGTGAGCCGGTTAATCGGTGCACCTCCCGGATATGTGGGATATGAGGCTGGAGGACAGCTCACAGAAGCGATACGGCGCAGGCCATACGTGGTGATCTTGTTTGATGAGGTGGAAAAAGCTCATCCAGACGTCTTCAATGTGATGCTCCAAATTCTGGATGATGGGCGTGTCACGGACGGGCAAGGCCGCACGGTTGATTTCACCAATGCTGTGTTGATTCTCACCAGCAACATCGGCAGTCAATCCATCCTCGATTTAGGAGGTGATGACAACCAACACCAAGAAATGGAAAGCCGGGTTAATGATGCTCTCCGCAGCCACTTCCGCCCAGAATTCCTAAACCGAATCGACGACACGATCATTTTTCACAGTCTTCGTCGTGATGAATTGCGCCTCATTGTTGCTCTACAAGTGGAGCGGCTACGACAACGCCTCAGCGAGCGCAAGCTGGGTCTCAACATCAGCGAGGAGGCGACCGACTGGCTGGCCAATGCGGGCTATGACCCGGTTTATGGTGCGAGGCCCCTCAAACGCGCCATTCAGCGCGAGCTGGAAACACCCATTGCGAAAGCAATCCTCGCCGGTCGCTACGAAGAAGGCGGCAGCGTTCAAATTCAAGTCAAAGAAGAACGACTAAGCCTGCTCTGATAGCACTCTTAAGCTTAAGCTGTCAAATATGATCCTAAGAATTTAGAAGAGCAAAGATCAAACTCTAAAATTCTAAATTTTGCACCCCTTTTGATGGATTTACTACCAATCAATTCTCTGCCAAAAGGGGAATCATCAAAGTATTATTCCTGAGCAAAACCTACTGCACAAAGCTCAATTAATACCATTCAGGCCATGAGAGACATCAAATCGAAGCAAAAGGCTGCCCCCCCGAATTCGTAGGTTCAAACCAGTGAGGTACTGAAAAATAAGTGGCTTCATTGCTGATATTTTCCCTAGCTTCTACTTTCCAACAGCAGGTTCGACCCTGATCACGTTTTTTCAAGAGTTCATTGGCCCAGTTCCACAACAATTGTGCGGTATGTTCCATCCCTACATTTTGCATCACCCGAAGATCTAGAGCTCCCTGCTGATGAAGAGATTGCCACTGTTCGAGCAAGGGATCATCTTGGTTGACCAAAAAAGTGTGATCAAACTGATCCCTCAACTGTTTCTCTAAGGGACGCAAGCTTGAGAAATCCACCACAAAGCCACACGCATCAAGCTGCTTGGCAGCAAACCAAAACGTGAAGCTTCGGCTGTAGCCATGAACAAAATGACAATGGCCGGAGTGTTGCCATTGCCTATGACAACAGGGATACCCCTCGAAATGCTTGCTGCAGGTGAAGCCGGCGAGAGGCAGAAACATCAGCGCGGAAGAGGGAGCACACTGCGAGAGAATTGACCATATCTATATCTACATGCACCGAGTCCCGATGCCAGCTGCTGATGTCGCCTTCATTGACGAACTCCGCTTCAACGACAAGGGGCTAATTCCTGCGATCGCTCAAGACTGGCTCGATGGGGCCATCCTCATGCAGGCCTGGATGAATCGTGCCGCCCTGGAGCTCACGTTGAGCACCGGTGAAGTGCACTACTGGAGTCGTTCTCGACAAGAGATGTGGCACAAGGGAGCAACCAGTGGTCACACCCAACGTCTCAAGGGCTTTCGCTACGACTGCGACGCTGATGTGTTGCTTCTCACCATCGAACAAGCCGGCGATGTGGCCTGTCACACAGGGGCACGCAGCTGTTTTTACGACGATGGTCCCGTGCCTAGCCAGGGAGGAGACGAGGCCGCAGCCCCTCCAGCCGATGCCTGCACCGAATTGATGCGAGTGATTGAAGATCGCCGCAATTGCCCAGAAGAAGGCAGTTACACCAATCGATTGCTGGAAGGGGGGGACAATCGGATCCTCAAAAAAATCGGTGAAGAAAGCGCAGAATTTGTGATGGCATGCAAAGACAACAACGCCAGCGAAATCGCAGGAGAAGCCGCTGATTTGATTTTTCACCTCCAGGTTGCTTTGGCCCACCACAACGTCAGTTGGCGAGACGTCCAAACCGTTCTGGCCAATCGCCGTGGGGCACCCAGGCGTTCTTAAGGCGGCCCTGGCATCGGCACCCCAAAGTCACTCGGCTGCTGTCGCATCCACTCCAGGGTGAGCTGATCCCGCGGCGACAGCTTCAACACCGGGGAGGCTCCTTGTACAGGGGCCATCGCATCACTGGGAACCTGGCTGTGGGCCCAAAGTCCGAAGGCGTGACCCAACTCATGAAGCGCGGTGGCCTGTTGAGACTCGGCTCTCAACTCAGGGGAAACCATCACGGTGACGTTCGGCTCAAGACGCCATACCCCCTGCCGTTGGACCTCCAACACCTGAAGCACACTTCTGCCATTGCTGGCTCGCCATCCATCAGCAAGACGTCGCCGGGGCGGCCTGCGTCGTTCGATCCGGACATGAGCCCGCTCAGAGTCTTCAACTCGGATGATCGGCAAAACCGCAGACCACTCATCGAGAGCGCGATCGATCGCGCCGAACCATCGCCGCTCCCAGCGATTGGGCTCAGCCCCTTTGGCTGGCTGAACCCAGACGCACCAGCGCGGCAGAACGGGGAATCCAGAATCGCTAATCGCCAATCTGGATCCATACCCTGGGGCATTCGTCAGATCACTACGTCGCAAAGGATCGGTCCTGATCTGCTGAGCCTGAACTGGAGGACAGGGGTCAACTTGCATGCGTCAAATCAGGTCGCCGGAAGTCCAACTCCACGAGCCATCAGCGTTGCCAACAAGGGCACCAGGGCGAATCCAGCCAGCTCAATGTTGATAATCCAGCCCAGGCGGGTAGCCAGCGCCTCGGACACCTTGGGCAGTTCGCCCTTACGCAAGGGAATCGCCCAAAGGATGTAGGTCACCGTTGGGTACAAGGACAAGGCACCCACAGATAGGTACAAACCGACCTTCCACCAAAACAGGGGGTTCGTCGTATAGAACTCGCTCCCTTGCCCGAAATACAAGACACGAAAAATGCCACTGATCAGCAGTGCCAATGCGGCGATCCCATAGATGATGTCGGTGATCACCATGGCCGTGGCTGCCCGACGATCCGGATCCGGACGCAAGAGACGCCGCTCCACGACCAGAGCGGCGAAGCAGAGCATGAAGCTCAGGTAGTGCACATAGGCCACACCAGCGCTTTTAGCAATCTCTGGAGTCAGCAAAGTGGCCAGCGGCATAATGAAGGATTCAGTGGGGCTGACCGTAGCTGCTGGCTTGCCACACTCGCCAGGGTCAGGCCCTTCTGGCTGACGCGCAACAAAAAGAAATCATGGAGCAATAATGAATAACGAAAAAAACATTAATTAGGGTGTAAACATGAATTCCGCAGTCTTTATTACGCAATCTAATTAGAAAGACTTCCGCCCTAAGTTCAAGAAAACCAGGAGTCACGGATGGTGAGTTCTCTGAGTGCTTTTCTCGGCGAAATCGGTCGGCATCAACTGTTGACGCCTGAGCAGGAATTAACCCTGGGCCGCAAGGTTCAAGCCATGGCAGCTCTGACTGAGCGCTGCACAATGGCAGGTGGCGAAGGTGATGCATGCGTTTACAGCGACGAGGAGAAGCGCACGATCAAGCGAGGAGAAAAGGCGAAAAATCACATGATTACGGCCAATTTAAGGTTGGTTGTCAATCTTGCGAAGCGTTATCAAGGCAAGGGACTGGACCTTCTTGACCTCATCCAAGAGGGCACACTCGGGCTCACCAGAGCGGTGGAAAAATACGACCCCACCCGAGGGCATCGTTTTTCTACTTACGCCTACTGGTGGATTCGTCAAGGTTTGAACCGCGCCCTGTCGACCCAAAGCAGAACCATTCGCATCCCTGTGAATGTCAATGAGAAACTAACGAAATTACGCGCTGCCAAAGCGCGTTTGATGCAGAGCAATGGTCTTGCCCCATCGGCGGAGCAATTGGCCGAGAGCATGAAATTACCGATCAGCGAAGTTGAAGACTTACTGGGCTGTGAACTTCGCAGCGTCACCGTGAGCCTTCAGGGTGTGGTGAAGTCGAAATCGGATCCATCTGAATTGGTGGATGTCTTACCAAGTGACGAAATCCCACCCATGGAGCGGGCCGAAATCGCCGAGCGGACGGACTCCGCTTGGAAGCTGCTCGACAATTCGAACCTGACTCCCAAGGAGAGAACCATCGTCATGCTGCGGTTTGGGCTTGATGGAAGCCACGAGTGGCGCACCCTTGCCGAAGTTGCCCGACAGATGAACTGCAGCAGGGAGTATTGCCGCCAGGTGGTGCAAAGAGCTTTACGCAAACTGCGTAAAACCAGCATTCAACATGGCTTGGTGGAACCCGCCCACTGAAAATCCAGCGAATTCAGGGATAGTGGACTTTTCATGCCCAACCAACGCTGAATCGTTCATGACTGATGCCTCCTCCTTCACGGAACCCATCTTTGAAGCAGATGTGATTGACAGCTCCGTCATTGATGAGGGAGTTTTTCAACGTCTACTCAGGCGCGCAGGAAGAACGATTGCGGCCCCAGCCCTTGAAGCGCTGGAGCTGGTTCTGGATGCGTCCACGCCGGCTCAAGCCAGGCTCACCATGCTGGCAGCGCTGACCTACCTGCTCATACCAACCGATCTCATCCCCGACTTCCTACCTGTCGCGGGATTTAGCGATGACCTCGTTGCCTTGACTGCCGTGATCGGTCTCTGCAGCAAACACATCACCCCCGCCATCCGTCTACGGGCACAACGCAGACTGGATCGATGGTTCCCCCTCGGTCGCTCATGAATTCCTGGTCTGCCGAGGTCGAGAAAGAACTGGCCATCGTTCTGAAGGATTGGCTGAAACAGCAGGGTCGAACCCAAGCCGACCTTCGCCGGAGCCTCCGGGCAACCTCAACGCGCATGCCCGCTCTGATGGAAGTGCTTGAGCGAGAGCACCGCCTCGGAGGACTTCCCCGTCTCGCGGCAAAGCTCTGCAGCATCGAAGCCGATTGGATCAACAATGCCCCGGCCCATGCCAGCGCTTCCGCAGGAGACTTAACGACGGACACGGATCCATTTGGCCAACTCGACCTTCTTCTGCGCGAAATCCGCGACGATCGCGGCAACTGAACGAGATCGCAGGCAAAGTGGTACCAGATGCCTTCCTGCCTTGCGTTTATCCGCTTCCCTCGTCTTCAGCGTCGGACTCATGGCTGGTGCTGGTCTCTTTGTTGTGGCTCCCCAAATCGCGCAGGCTCAATCAGAGACATGGCTGCTTGGACCCAACAGCCGCTCAGGGCAAGGCAGCACCGTGGTGCCCACCGATTGCGTGACAGGAGACGATGGATCGATCACCTGCAACACCAAGATCGAAAACCCAGCAGGGACCACCCCTGCCAAGCCTTACTACAACCCATTCACCAACTAACCAGCCGTGCCTCAGGCCCGTCGTAAGCGTCGATCCTTCCTGCTGCTCGTCGACTCCGCAGAGCAACAAGTAGCCAAGCTGCTCACAGTTATCACATCCGTGGTGATTGTGGCGGCCCTGATCCAACTCACCATTCGGGTCAGTCTTGCGCTGATTTACACCGATCGAAATTCCTATTGGTTGGGTGATGGGCTCATCAAAATTCTTGGAGATCTGCTCACCGTCCTGATTGCCCTGGAAGTCCTTCAGAACGTCACGAGCTACCTGAGGAAACATGTCATTCAAATTGAACTCGTTCTGGTAACAGCTCTCACGGCTGTTGCCAGAAAAGTCATTGTTTTACCTGCAGGATCTGAAAACAAACCACAACTCCTCATTGGGCTGGGGATCGCTTCGATTGCCCTGGCCGGCTCCTACTGGCTGGTCAAACGCTCAACCCCTCTTGATTCAGCGGCAAGACTGAAGGATTGGAACCCACAGGCCAATACAGAGCGAGCCATAGAGTCCCAGGACTCGGATCTGTCCGCTCCAGGCGGTGACGACGATGGGCTGGAATCAAGAGCTGATCACCCACGCTGAGATCAAGAGATTCATCTGGATCCTTGAATTGCAGCCTGGCACTGCCACGCATCAGGGTCAGCCACTCGTTTTCGGCCTGGTCGTACCAGAAGTCTTTGAGGCTAGAAGCCGCACAAGACTCGATCCGCATCAATCGCCAACCAGGACCTTGGCAAAGCATCCGCTCTTGCTCCTCTCCAGGCTGTAACTCCTGGCTAAGCAACAAGTTGTTCGCGGGCCGATCCATGGCCGCCTCCTCTCCATCGCCCCATCGCCGAGCGATCTCAAAACCCCAGGAACGGGCAAGCTCAACGACTGAGTTGTGATCATCACAAGCGGCGAGCTGCTGACGGCGCTCAGGATGCTCATGCAGGGACTCAACCAAGCCATTCAGATGATTCACCTTCTGCAGGAATCGCTGAAGATCCTTTTCGGCCAACTGGAACGTCCGTGATTCTTCTAATCCTGCCAACAATCGAGACAGCCATCAGCACGGCAGCAAACAAGGCAGCAAAGTATGGCTGTATGGCTATTTATGAGCATGATTCGACTCCTCTCATCCATCCTGCTGGCCGTGCTGCTCTTGTGGCCATCGACTGCACTTGCCGTGGAGTCGGGAGCCTCGTTATTTCAAAATAATTGTGCTAGCTGCCACCCCAATGGCGAAAACATTATTCGTCGCGGGCGCACACTCAAGATCAAAGCTTTAACCAAGCGTGGAATTGATAGCAGTGAGGCCATCGCGCAAGTCGCCCGAGAAGGAATCGGACAAATGAGTGGTTACGCCGATGCCCTTGGTGAGGGTGGGGATGTGATTGTGGCCGAATGGGTTTGGCAACAAGCTCAAAATGCCTGGATCCAGGGATAAACATCTAGCTGAGTCCAAATTCCTTCGCGCCAATACACGTCTTGTTCAAGCAGGGCACAAACGCTGTTCTTGCTGTCTGATTCAAAAATCGCAAACACGTGCGTGCTGCCCTCTGTTGGACCCAGCGTGATTAAGGTTCCCTGCTCTTTAAGCGCTCGCAGTCCAGCAAGATGCTCGTCTCGAAAAGGCTCACGCTTTTGAAGTGCGCCCTCGCAATAGGTTCCCCAAAGAACGAAGCGTGCCATTAGTCCATCCACCTAATAGTTATTGTTGACAATAGGATGGCATCTTCGAGGCGCACAAATCACTTGGATTTAACGAATTTAAATTGAATTTACATTGAATTTTTATGGAATCGTTGTTTGCGATTGCGCCAAGTGACTTGCAATTCGATTCAGTTGCAATAAAGAATTTCATCAGCTAGCAAAATCATCAGCCAGCAGCATCCCTGAGTTGCCTGCAAAACTCTCCAGCCTCTAATGCAACTTTCCCGGGCGCTGCAGCGGCGATTCGTTTAACAAGAGCACTGCCAACAATCGCACCATCAGCTCCCCATTGTTTCACTTGCAAAACTTGTTCAGGACCCGAAATCCCAAACCCGACAGCCACCGGACCACTGTTGCAGGCCTTTAAATCGCTCACCAAAGAGGCCACACGATCTTGGAGCTTGACGCGCTCTCCGGTCACACCGGTCACACTCACCAAGTAGGTGAATCCACGGCTGGATTCAGCAATCCTCTGCATACGATTTTGTGGTGTTGTTGGTGCGACCAATAACACCAAATCCAATCCAAACGTTGCCGCCAAAGGCGACAATCTCTCGGCTTCCTCTAAGGGAAGATCGGGTACCACTAATCCTGCAGCGCCAGCAGCAGCAGCTTCCGCAAAAAAACGCTCTGGCCCCCGATTGAGGAGCGGGTTGGTGTAAGTAAACAGAATCACAGGCATGCTGAGCTGACCTTTCAAGCCAGCCAGCATCTCGATCACTTTCGCTGGCGTGGTTTTTTGCTCTAAAGCCCGATAGGCAGCAGCCTGAATTACAGGCCCATCAGCCAATGGATCCGTATAGGGGATGCCAAGCTCAACAATGTCAGCACCATTGGCCTGAAGGCTCAAAAGCACTTCAGCCGTTGTGCTCAAGTCTGGATCTCCTGCCATCAAGAATGGCATCAATGCCATGCGTTGTTCCTGAGCCGTTCGGGAGAAAACCGCTTCAATCCTCGAAAGTTGATCCGTCACAAAAAGCAGAGGGTCTGATTAACGGAGCCTACGGTTCTGAGGTCTGTTCCGATTCAGACTCATCCAAATTGAGAGAGGCCAGCAGGGCTTGCTGCTCATCCGGACTCAAGGCATCAAATCGTGCCTGAAGCTGATCTGTTGTGAGTTGGTCGTACTCCTTTCGGTAGCGGCGTCGCTGCTGCATATACGTCATCTGACCAGTCACAACCCTGAAGAGGTAAGAGCCTGTCCAGCCCACAACAATCACCACCAAGACGGCCTCAGCAGCGATTCCTGCTGAAAACCCCTCAAACCCTGCAGCCTTAAACAGCCAGAATCCAGCGCCTCCCGCGAGTAAGAGCCCCAGACCCAGCTTGAGAACACCAGCACGCGTCAAAGACTTAAACCTCCCCTTGACCGCTGAGGCGGAAATTGAGAAATGGTGCGAACAGAATCATTCCCGGAAAGAAAAAGAAAACCAGCCCGAAGACGAACAGGCGCTCAATCTTGCCCATCACGTGCCAGCGCCGATTCATCCAAAAAAAGAGTGCCAGTGGCATCACTACTAGGTACAGGCCACCCAAGGCCAGATAGCCACCGATCACAAGCAGCGTGTCTAAGGAGACCGAAGACAGGAGATTCTCGATGGACACAGAAGACGACCTGGTTGGAGTCAATCTAAGATGTCGAGGCGGGCCTGCAAGGCAAGCGGGGGCGTGGCGGAATCGGTAGACGCACGCGACTTAAAATCGTTTGGGATGAAAATCCTGTGGGGGTTCAAGTCCCCCCGCCCCCATCCGTCCAGACACGCATGTATTGGAGCCCACATTCCAATGTCCGTAATGGCAACCAGTGAGGCCACCATCGAGGGAGTCAATCGTGGATCAAGCAGCTTTTGGGGACGCGAACGTGATCCTGATCCCTTAATCCCCTCCAGCCAGGTCAACAGACCAAGCCAGAGACTCGCCAGCATGAAAGAACACAGGGGCTTCTCCAGAGTTAAGTTCTCCTAAAACACCTTGAGGGAGAGTGAGCTGGTTCGGCACGGTCTGCGGCTGACGCACCAATGCAATGGTGTCGGTGTTGAGGGGCAATCCGTAAAAGCGCGGGCCAAATTCACTCGCAAAGGCCTCTAAGCGATCCAGTGCACCCTCCTGGTCAAACACAGCGGCATAGCTCTCCATGGCATGCATGGCGTTGAAGATTCCGGCACAACCACAGGCTGACTCCTTCCCCGCTCGGGGATGGGGTGCGGAATCCGTGCCAAGGAAAAAGCATGGAAGGCCACTCGTTGCCGCCTTAACCAAGGCACGACGATGACATTCTCTTTTGACGACAGGAAGACAGTAAAAATCACTTTTCAAGCCACCCACGAACATCGCATTGCGATTGAGATGGAGGTGATGAGGCGTAATCGTGGCAGCCAAACGCTGGTCGCCGCTAGCGACGTAATCCACGGCCTGCTCTGTGGTGATGTGCTCTAAAACAATCCGCAATCCAGGGTGACGCTGACGCAAGGGGATGAGATGTCGTTCAATAAAAACCGCCTCCCGGTCAAACACATCCACATCTGGATCGGTGACCTCTCCATGAATGAGCAAGGGCATGTCGATCGCCTCCATCCTTTCCAGCAGGGGCGCAATCAAAGCCAGATCGCTCACCCCAGCCGCTGAATTGGTGGTGGCATTGGCGGGGTAAAGCTTTGCAGCAGCAAACACCCCCTCAGCAAAACCTCGTTCCAGCTCTTCGGGATCAAGGTCATCCGTCAGATACGCAGTCATCAACGGTGTAAAAGCCAGGCCGTCTGTCAGCGCGTTCTCAATCCTCTGGCGATACTGCTGCGCAGCTTCCACAGTCGTGATCGGTGGGCGCAGATTGGGCATGACAACGGCCCTCGCGAACACTCTGGCCGTGGCAAACAGCACCGCTTCCAACATGGGCCCATCGCGGAGATGGACATGCCAGTCATCCGGACGACGCAAGACCAGACGATCTGAGCAGGTCATCTAGGAAGGAAGCTCCTGAAGCTGAGGCAATTGATTGACGGCACGCAACAACACCTCATAACGACTGGCGCTGACGTGATCTTCGGGGAGAAGGTCAAGAAGCTTGAGTTTCTCCAAGCGCTTGCGTGTCGCCCCAGGGTGGACAACGACATACACCAAACGGCCTACTTCAATGGCTTCTTTGATCGCATTTTCAAGGGCCAGGGAGGCCGTTACACCGAGGTGAGACACTTCACTGAGATCAAACAACACAGCCTCACAAGCCTCAATCGCGTTGTGCTCACGATTGATGGTTTTAGCGACACCAAAAATCATCGGCCCGGTTAGCTGAAAGAGCAAAAGTCGTCCAGATGCACGATCGAGCAGCGCTTGTTCATCAAGCGGAAGCGTCACATCATCATCGGTGGTACTAATGGTTTTCACTCCCTTGGACTGAAGGGCCGTCATCCGTTCAATCGTTAGGACATTGGCAACAAAAACTCCAATGAACACGGCCCAAATCAAATCGACGAGAACGGTGAGACCAATCACTCCATAGGTAATGCATGCTGCTTTCATCGAAAGATGATGAGCGCGCATCAAAAAACTCCAATCGATAATGTCAAAACCAACCTTCAGGGCAATCCCGGCCAGCACAGCCAAGGGAATCAGCGAAGCCCAAGGTGCTGCCACCAAAATGACAAGCATCAAAATGATCGCTCTCACAATTCCCGACAGGGCAGAACGTCCGCCAGCCTGAATGTTGACAACCGTTCCCATTGTGGCGCCAGCGCCAGGGAGGCCACCAAATAAACCAGACGCTAAATTACCCAGACCCTGGCCGATGAGTTCCTTATTGGAGTCGTGTTCTGTGCGAGTAAGGCTGTCTGCCACAACAGAAGTGAGTAGGGCATCAATACAACCAAGCATTCCCAACACGGCCCCATTCACCACCATCAGCCGCAGCAAATCTGGAGTAATTCCAGAGAATGTAGGTGGCTGAAAACGAGGAAACTCAGCGGAAAACTCAGGAATTCGGCTTAAACCAGCATCCGAAAAGATGCTGAGAGATAACGCTGTTCCAACAACGAGGGCGAGAAGCTGGGGAGGACAAAAACGCTTCCAACTTTCAGGGGTAAACCAAAGAATCAGCAGCGTGAAGAGCGCAAGTAAAAACTCCAGCGGTTGTGCACCGGAAATCAACTGAGGCAGACTGGATAAAGTGCCAATCACACCGCCCGTTGGACTGGTCTGACCCAAAAATGGGGCCAACTGAAGGATGACAAGGATCACCCCAATTCCAGACATAAAGCCTGAAATCACGGTGTAAGGCATCATCGTGATGTATCGGCCTAATCGACAAAGTCCGAACAGGATCTGGAAGAGGCCTGCGAGCATCACCACCATGAAAGCCAGCGCCAGCGCTGTCGATCGGTCGGGGATTTGGCTGGTGAAATTGAGGATCACCGCTGTGAACACCACCGTCATCGGACCAGTGGGCTCAGAGATCAGCGTGGATGTCCCACCAAACAGGGCCGCCACTAGGCCAATAATCACTGCACCCCAAAGACCTGCAGCCGCACCAGCTCCAGAAGCCACGCCGAAAGCCAGCGCCATTGGAAGTGCCACCACAGCAGCCGTCAGCCCACCAAAGGCATCGCCACGGATGTTGCGAGTGCTGATGTAATTAAGGAGCACCAGAGTCCCGTCTTTGAAGTTGAATAATGCTAAGTCTCTTCCCCTTTGCAGCCGTCAAGGCGAACAAGGAAGATAGTTCTGAATCTGAAGAAGCACGGAGTCGATGCCTGACTTTCTGATCTCTACCCTCGAGCTCTTGGTGGGAATCGGACTTCTGTTCGGCGGGGGCGAGTTATTCGTCCAAGGTGCGGTCATTCTTGCCGTCATCCTCGGCGTCCCTCAGCTGGTCATTGGCCTGACGGTGGTTTCGCTTGGGACGAGCGCACCAGAATTTTTTGTCAGCATCAGTTCCGTGGTGCAAGGAGCTGATGCGCTGGCCGTCAGCAACGTGGTGGGGAGCAACATTTTCAATGTGTTGGTCGTGCTCGGCTGCAGCGCCCTCGTTCTGCCGCTGAAAGTGGAAAGCCGCTTGGTGAGAAGGGATGTCCCTCTCCTCCTTGCCGTTTCGGCGGCGGCTTGGGGGATGGCATCGGCTGGACGTGTGACCTGGCAATCAGGCGTTGCACTCTTGCTGGGTCTGGTAATTAACACCGTCTGGGAAATCCGCACAGCACGGGAGGAACCAGAGGAAATGGAGCCTGCCGAACCAGAGGTTGACTTGGAAACCGCCCAACAGGGTTTGATCAAAGCCATGGTTCGCCTGTTGGTCGGCATTGTTGTTCTTGGCTTCGGCGCCCATCTGCTGGTGAAAGGAGCCAGCGCAGTTGCCTTAAGCCTCGGTGTGAGTGAGGCCGTGATCGGACTCACCATTGTTTCGGCTGGCACCTCGATGCCTGAATTAATTACCTCTTTGGTCGCTGCATTGCGCGGGAGAACCGATCTCGCCATTGGCAATGTGGTTGGCAGCTGTCTGCTGAATCTTCTTCTGGTGCTGGCTGGAGGTGCCTTGGCCGCAGGAGCAAAGGGTCTCAATGTCTCTCCGGATTTAATCCATGACGACATGCCTGTGATGATTCTGACCAGCCTGGCGTGCCTGCCAATCTTCTGGACAAAAGGGAGAATTTCCAGGTTTGAAGGTGGAATACTCGTTGCCTTATACGTTCTTTACATCACCGATAACGTTCTCCCTCGCACAGGGCTTTCGTCTTGGTCGGACGAATTTCGGCTGATCATGCTTTGTGTTGTGCTACCAGCCGTTGTGATTCTGATTGTGGTGCAGGCCGCTCGTTACTGGAGGCAGCTCAAACACAAAGGTGTTTCAAGCTGAACAAAGACTTCTTCTTGTATTCCGTTATGGAGGGATGACTGCGGAGCAAAAGATGTACATGCTTGAAAGGCGTCAGTCAGCATTTCGATGATTGGGCTGCTCCCCACGCTTAACGACAAGAATCTCCCCTGGCTGGATGTCATTCATCCAATCGTGGTGCACTTCGTGATTGCGATGGCGCTGATCACGGTGGTCTTCGACCTGCTTGGAGTGTTCACAGGGCGTCGCAACCTGTTTGAGGTGAGCTTCTGGAACTTGCTGGTAGCGACCGTGGCCATCTTCGTCGCCATCATCTTTGGACAGATCGAAGCCGGCCTAGCCACTCCTTATGGAGCTTCAAGAGACATTTTGAATTACCACAGCACCCTTGGTTGGTCGCTTGCTGCGATTCTCAGCCTCCTGACGGGGTGGCGATATGTCGCAAGACAAAAAGACCCCACAGTGCTGCCACGAGGATTTCTGATCATTGATTCAGTCTTAGCAGTCCTGGTGTTTTGCCAGGTTTACCTAGGCGACAAACTCGTTTGGATTTATGGCCTCCATACGGTCCCGGTGGTCGAAGCCGTCCGTAGTGGAGCTCTGTCATGACGGTCATCAGCACCATTCTCTCGCCGGTGAATGAAATCGCCGAAAAACTTGGGGCGAATGATCTCCCCTACGCGATCCCGATTCATCCCAATTTGGTGCACTTCACCATTGGCTTGTTTGCTATCGGAATCGCCTTTGATTTTGCCGGAGCCTTTTACCCACTTGAGAAACGAGTTTTTCGTTTCTTAGCACTACCAGCAACACGAAGTGGGTTTCACGATGTTGGCTGGTACAACCTTCTCGCTTGCAGCGTGATCACCTTTTTCACCGTTGCGGCTGGCTTTTACGAAATGCTGCTTGCCGTTCCACTGCAAGGAGTTCGCAGCATCATTGGCCAAAACGCGATCGACACCATGCTGTGGCATGCGATCGGAGGGGTCGCCCTGCTTCTGATCATTGTGGTGATGACCATCTGGCGAGGGTTTCAACGATTTTTGTGGCGAAAAGACTTTGGTCGTCAGGTGAGCTGGCTCTATCTGGGATGCGGTGCTGTCGTGCTCCTCGTCATGGGCGTCCATGGAAGCCTTGGAGCCTGGCTTGCCAGTGAATTTGGTGTTCACATCACGGCCGATCAGCTCCTTGCTGCCGGGGCCGATCTCAATGAGGTCTTGCCATGACGAGCGCAACTCCCAAGAAGGGACCAAATATTGGCGCCATTGTGATCATCACTGTCGCCGTCGCTATCAATCTGGTTATCTCGAAATTGATGGCGACCTGGTCTCTGAGTTGGTTCCCACCACAAGCATCCAGTGCCGCACCTTACGTCGACAATCTGTTCGCACTGGAGACGGGGATCGGCTCATTCATCTTTTTTGGATGCACCGGCTTTATGGGCTGGGTGTTGTTATTCAACCGGGCTGGAAAGTACGACGAAAGTGATGGGGCACCGATCGAAGGCAACACCAAATTAGAAATCACCTGGACGATCATTCCCCTGGTGACGGTCTTCCTGATCGCCACTTATTCGATGAACGTCAATATGAAGCTTCAAACCCTCGGGCCGAAGCACAAATACGCCATCGGAACCGATCCAACCCTGCTGATGGAGGCAGATCCGATTGCTGAGGTGGGACCGATCGATGTCATTGCCCGTCAGTGGAGTTGGGAATTCGTTTACCCCGACGGAGTTCGCAGCTCTGAGCTGCATCTCCCGATTGATCAGCGTGTGAATTTCCGAATGATTTCGGAAGACGTGCTCCACAGTTTCTTCGTCCCGGCCTTCCGGCTCAAACAAGACATCATTCCTGGAAGCATTATTTCTTACAGCCTTACTCCAACAAAAGAAGGGCGATTCCGACTCCGAGACGCCATGTTCAGCGGTGCCTATTTCTCCCAGAACCAAACGGACGTGATTGTTGAAACCCAACAGGATTTTGCCGAATGGTTAAAGACAACGTCACAACAACCGCTCCAACAGGGTCTTGATCCAAGTCGCGCCCTCTATGACCGCCGCATCGCCCGTGGTGACAAGGGCTGGGCCACGGTGCCGCCCGCTCCAGCACCGATGGTGAACGACCCCGGTGATCCCTCCATTCCACACGACGCCTGAGACATGCCATGACGACGAACACCTACGACCTCCGCATTCTCAAGGCACCGCATCCAGTTCCTGGAGCCCCGGACAACTGGAAGCGCTTCTTCAGTTTCAACACCGACGCAAAGGTGATTGGAATTCAATACATCGCCACAGCCCTTTTCTTCCTTTTAGTGGGTGGCCTATTGGCCATGATCGTGCGAGGCGAACTAATCACTCCTCCAGCAGATCTTGTTGACCCAACCGTCTACAACGGCCTCTACACCATGCACGGAACAGTGATGTTGTTCCTGTTTCTGTTTCCCATTCTCAACGGTTTCAACAATCTGTTGATCCCCACGATGATCGGGGCACCAGACATGGCATTTCCGAAGCTGAATGCCGCTGCTTTCTGGCTGGTGCCAGTGTTCTCCATCGTCTTGATGGGAAGCTTTTTCGCCCCAGGCGGACCCGCTTCATCGGGATGGTGGTCGTACCCACCGATGAGTTTGCAAAATCCACTCGGCCATTTCATCAATGGAGAGTTTCTCTGGATTCTTGCGGTGGCCCTGTCCGGCATCTCCTCGATCATGGGCGCCATCAATTTCGTGACAACCATCATCCGGATGAGAGCCCCAGGGATGGGCTTCTTCCGAATGCCGATTTTTGTTTGGACGGCATGGGCCGCCCAGACCATCCAGTTGATAGGACTGCCGGCTCTCACAGGCGGTGCCGTGATGCTGCTGTTTGACCTCAGCTTCGGTACAAGCTTTTTCAGGCCAGAAGGTGGCGGTGATCCAGTGTTGTTTCAGCACTTTTTCTGGTTCTATTCCCACCCCGCCGTTTACGTGCTGGTGTTGCCAGTGTTTGGAATTTTCTCTGAGCTCTTTCCGGTTTATGCACGCAAACCTTTATTTGGCTATCGCTTTGTAGCAATTGCCTCTTTCGGAATCACCTTTCTCAGCCTGATTGTGTGGGCTCACCACATGTTTTACACAGGCACACCGAACTGGATGCGTCACATCTTCATGTTCACCACGATGCTTATTGCCATCCCAACTGGAGTGAAAGTATTTGCCTGGCTGGGAACACTCTGGGCAGGAAATTTACGCTTGAGCACACCAATGCTGTTCTGCATCGGCGGTCTCATTAATTTCATTTTCGCGGGAATTACTGGGGTGATGCTAGCCACCGTGCCCATTGATATTCATGTAGGCAACACATACTTCGTTGTTGCCCACTTCCACTATGTCATCTTCAACACCATTGTTTTTGGTGTTTTCGCCGGTATTTACCACTGGTTCCCAAAATTCACAGGAAAGATGTATTACGAAGGCCTTGGGAAAGTCCATTTCGTTCTCACCTTCATCGGAGCCACGCTCAACTGGCTTCCACTTCACTGGGCCGGCTTGCTAGGCATGCCCCGTCGTGTGGCCTCCTACGACCCCGAATTCGCCATCTGGAACGTGATTGCAAGCATCGGCGCCTTCATGCTTGGCGTCGCCTCAATCCCCTTCATCCTGAACATGGTGAGTTCCTGGGCTCGCGGACCCAAGGCTCCTCCCAACCCCTGGCGAGCGATTGGTCTGGAATGGCTGCTGCCATCCCCGCCTCCAGCCGAAAACTTCGAAGACGACATTCCGACTGTGATTAGTGAGCCCTACGGCTATGGCTTAGGCAAACCCTTAGTCGAAGACCAAGACTTCTATATCCGTCGCTCCATGGAGGCCTAAAGCCATGACCACAACCAATCCCGAATTACCCCTTAATCATCAACCCGGCCACATCAAACATGATGGGCACAACCTCACAGGTTTTATCATTTTCCTGTGTTCAGAAAGCATTATTTTCCTAGCCTTTTTCACTGGGTTTGCACTGCTCAAAATCACCGCACCAGAGTGGCTTCCCGAAGGCGTTGAAGGGCTGGAAACACGCATGCCTTTGATCAACACAATTGTGCTGGTTAGCTCAAGCTTTGTAGCCTATTTTGCCGAACGATATTTACACCAGAAAAACCTTTGGGGCTTTCGAGCTCTATGGCTTCTCACGATGGCGATGGGAACCTACTTCGTTTATGGTCAATATGTGGAATGGTCCGAACTTCAGTTCGGACTTAGCAGTGGTGTTTTTGGTGGTACATTTTTTCTACTAACGGGATTCCATGGCCTGCATGTGATTACAGGCATTCTATTAATGGGAATCATGCTGCTTCGGTCCTTTAGGCCAAACAATTACGAGAAAGGCGATATGGGTGTCACGTCAGTGAGCTTGTTTTGGCATTTTGTGGATGTTATTTGGATCATTCTTTTCCTCCTAATTTACGTCTGGCAACGCACCACCTAATCCGTCTGAGTTTTTAGATCTGCCTTAATTTTCCACATCATGATCATCGACGACCGCCATTACGACGTCATCATTATCGGCAGTGGTGCCGGTGGTGGAACGCTTGCCGGCACCCTAAGCAGGCAGGGGCATTCCGTGCTCATGCTCGAGCGGGGCGAGGCCATGGCACTCGAAGATCAAAACGTGGCCGATGTGGATCTGTTCCGGAAAGATCGTTACCACCCCAAGAGTGAACGCTGGTTTGGCCCCGACGGTGATCCATTCGCACCACAAACCACCTATTCCCTCGGCGGCAACACCAAAATCTGGGGCGCCGTGCTGGAACGCATGCGCGAACAGGATTTTGGGGAAGTCCCGTTGCAAGAGGGGATTTCACCGTCCTGGCCAATCGATTACGACCGGCTCTCCCCTTATTACTCAGCCGCTGAAAAGCTGTACCGGGTCCACGGTCGCTCTGGCGTTGACCCAACCGAACCAAGCCGCTCTTCCCCTTTTGACCATGAGCCAAAACCCCTGGTTCCCTTTCTTGAGCCCATGCGAGAAGCGCTCAAACGCCAGGGATGTCAGCCCTATGACCTACCGCTGAGCTGGTCCAAGAGCCAGGAAGATCCGAGTGGAGATTCCCAGCTTTATGGCCTCGACAATGCCGATCCTTCTCACCTAGAGATCCGAACGCAAGCCAGGGTCAAGCGTTTGCACGTGAATCCGAGCGGCAGCTCGGTCAAGGGAGTGGAAGCGGATGTAGCTGGAGAAACATGGCTGTTCAAAGCGGATCTCATCGTGCTTGCCGCAGGTGCCATTAACACTCCGGCCATCCTGCTGCGATCGCAGTCCAGCCATCATCCCCGCGGCCTCAGCAACGGGTCCGATCAAGTTGGTCGCAACTTGATGAATCTGCAACTCACCTCCATCCTGCAGCTCGCGACCGAACGCAACGACGGACGCTATGCGCGGTCGCTCGGAATCAATGACTACTACTGGGGTGACAAAAACGTCTCCTTCCCCCTCGGCCATATTCAAGCCGCGGGAGGCGTCCTGCAAGACGCCCTGTTTGCAGAGTCACCACCGGTGTTGTCCCTTGTCACCAAGATGATTCCCGACTTTGGACTGGAGCGACTGGCGTCCCGCTCGGTGGCTTGGTGGGCCATGTCAGAGGTCTTGCCCGACACCCACAACAAGGTATGGCTCAATAACGATCAGATCCGCATCAACTACATCCACAACAACCGCGAAGCGCATGACCGACTGGTCTATCGCTGGATTGACACTCTCAAAGCCATCGAAGCCGACCCACTCACGCGCGTCGTCAATCCAGCCCCAACCCACCCCCGGGGCGAAGCACCCTTAAGCGTGGTGGGCTACGCATGCGGCACCTGTTGCATGGGCAGCGATCCAGCGGCCTCTGTGGTCGATGCCACAGGGAAATGCCATGAACTCGACAATCTCTACATCGCCGACACGAGCGTGTTCCCAAGCTGTCCAAGTGTTGGGCCTGGTCTGACGACCATCGCCTTAGCCCTGCGCTTAGCTGACACTCTCAGCGAGCGCATGAGCTGACCCAACCCAAGGGATTGAGGGATTAGGCCATCGTCACAAACTCCTCTGAAACCGTCGGGTGCAAGGCCATCGTGCGGTCGAAATCAGCCTTGGTCGCGCCCATCCCGACGGCGATCGCAGCCATCTGGATGATTTCAGCTGCATGCTCTCCAACCATGTGACATCCGAGCACCTTCCCGCTGCTCGCCTCCAAGACCAGCTTCAACAAACAACGGGGGCCGTGTTTTGGCAAAGCTTGAGCCATGGAGCGAAAACGGGCGCGATGAACCACAATCCGATCCGCACCGAGCTTGGCGATCGCCTCCTCTTCCGATAGGCCCACCGTGGCCAGCTCCGGCTGGCTAAAGACAGCACTCGCCACCAAGTCGTAATTCACCTGTCGAGCCGTGCTTCCAAACACACTGTCTGCAAAGGCACGACCCTCATCCACAGCAACGGGGGTCAAGCAAATGCGATCCGTCACATCTCCCACCGCAAAAATGTGGGAGAGATTGGTGGCTTGATCTGCATTAACCGGGATACGACGGCCCACCACCACCACGCCAGCAGCCTCGAGCCCTAGGCCTGAAAGGAATGGTTGACGCCCAGTCGCCAACAGAACCCCGCCACAGGGCAGCCGATCCCCACTCTTGGTGACAACGGTCAAATCGTTCGGTCGGCCCTCAATCGCAGCAAGGCCTTCTCCAAAGCGCAGATCGATGCCCTTCTCCTGCATGCCCTCCTGCACAACGCCTGAAAGCTCGCTGTCGAAACCTCGTAAAAGCTGTTCACCCCGCACCAGCTGGGTCACCCCAACGCCGAGGCCTCGCAGGATGCCCGCAAATTCACAAGCAATAAATCCGGCGCCAACCACCACAACCTTGTCCGGGAAACGCTCCTGCAGAAACATGTCATCGCTCATCCAAGCGAGCTCCGCCCCTGGAACCTCCGGCCGAATAGGGCGCCCACCCACGGAAATCATCACGCGCTTGGCCTGCAGCACCTGATCGATCTCGCCTTCGCACAGCCTCGAAACGCCAATGCGATGGGGATCGAGAAATCGCCCCCACCCTTTGATCAGCTCCACCCCCGCTTTGGCCAAAAACTCGATGTGAAGCGCATTCAGGCGATCCACTTCGTGACGGACATTGCGCAGAAGCTCAGACGTATCAAACGTTGCCCCCTCCACACTCACGCCATAACTGGATGCCCCATCGAGTTGTTCGGAGAGAAGAGAGCCGTACACCAAAAGCTTTTTCGGCACACAGCCACGAATGACACAGGTGCCGCCAACGCGATCTCCCTCCACAATCGCCACCTTGGCTCCATATCGGGCCGCCCGTTTGGCAGCCGCCAGACCTCCAGACCCAGCACCGAGAACCACAAGATCAAAGATTGGTTCCATGGAGCGCACTGTTTTCTCACATCTTGCCCGCAGGCTTCGGCGCAGGAACACCACAACAATCGAAGCCCAGTCAGCTCACAGGTGATGAGCGACTCAATTCAGAACTCAACCTCGGCATAGTGGGATGCATGCAGCGTTGAGATCTGCCCTCTGCATCTTCCTGAATACGCCCCGATACCTGACCACACCAAAGGGTTCAAACTCTTTGAGGTGGCCGTTGCTGACCTTCAACCCACACAGATGTGTGTGGGGATGGCTGAGGTATGGAATCGGCAACGCGATTTTCGTGAGGAAAGTTCCGAGGAGCGTCGTCGCTATCTCAATCGCAAGCCAGTCCCTCTGGTGCGCAATCAGCTTGGACATCTCTGGATGGTGGATCGTCATCACCGCCTCCGAGCCTTGCTCGAAATGGTTCCCAGCATCAAGACGTTTGGCTACGTGATCGACGAGCTGCCCCATAAAACCAGGGAGGAAGCACTTCAGGCCCTGCACCAAAAGGGGTGGCTTTATCTTCACGACGGACGAGGCAATGGCCCTTGGCCGGCGCACGACCTGCCCGTCAGCTTGCTTGGCCTCCAGGATGATCCTTACCGCAGCCTGGTTTGGAAACTCAAGCAGGAGGGAGTGATCAAGCCTCAGCCCTTGATTCCTTATCACGAATTCCGTTGGGGACTTTGGTTGCGAACACAGCCCATGCCTCCCTTTAGCTCTCAACATTTGGATCCCGCCCTGCCTGCAGCACGCCGGCTTGCTCGCTCATCGGCTGCCTCCCATTTAGCGGGCTGGAAGGGTGGTGATCCCTAACGCCTGCGGCGAGAGTCAATTTGCAATAAATCCTTCACCCGTTGAACCTGACTAGCGAGTTGAGGGTCGGTCGCCAGCTTTTTTTCTACTTGTTCAATGGCATAAATCACGGTGGTGTGATCCTTGCCTCCGAAGGTGTCGCCAATTCTCGGCAAGCTCAAATCTGTCCCTTGCCGCATCAGGAACATCCCCACCTGACGCGCCTGACTCACCGCCCGACGCCGGCTGCTGCTGCGCATGTCATCCGCCGTGACGTCGAACACCTCCGACACCTTTTCGATCACTTGCTGCGGTGTGACATCAACGCCCTGCCCGCTGGGATCGAGCATCGGCGCCACCGATTCCACGGTCATCGGGATGCCTGTGATCGAGGAAAACGCAACAGCCCGAGTGAGCGCTCCCTCAAGCTCGCGAATGTTGGAGGTGAAGCGTCCAGAAATGTATTGGATTAAATCTCTAGGGAGAGCGACGCGCTCTTGCTCTGCTTTTTTCTGAAGAATCGCCATTCGCGTTTCCAGGTCAGGGGCCTGGATATCAGCGATTAATCCCATCGAGAACCGAGAGATCAATCTCTCCTGCAGCCGGGGGATCTGGCTTGGTGGCCTATCGCTGGCAATCACAATCTGTCTCCCTGCATCATGCAAAGCATTGAAGGTGTGAAAGAACTCTTCTTGGGTGTATTCCTTCCCCTCAATGAATTGAATGTCATCCACCAAGATGAGATCCGCAGCCCGATAACGGTCTCGGAAAGCCTGCATGCCGTCCTTACGAATCGCAGTGATCAAATCATTGGTGAACGTTTCGGTCGACACATAAAACACCCGTGCTTCCGGATCAATCTCCAGGCGGTAGTGCCCGATTGCCTGCATGAGATGGGTCTTCCCTAGGCCCACACCACCACAGATGAACAGCGGATTGAATTCACGGCCTGGGGCCTCAGCGACGGCCAAAGCAGCGGCATGGGCCATCCGGCTGTTCGGTCCCACCACAAATCGATTGAACACATAGCGCATGTTCAAGCCGGGGAGCCGTCGAGGAGGGCGACTGCTCGGCGGCGCAGCCACTGCTGCAGCCGTTGAGGCCGGCGGCTGGCTGGACGCCGACGCTTCCGACACAGGAGTGCCCCCAGAGCCCGCGTCGTCATCGTCTCGAGCGAGCACGATCACCTCGATCGGATGACCAGTGATCTCCTGCGCCACTTCAGCGATCGTGCTGGCGTAGTTCTTGCGCAGCCAATTGCTGGCGAAACTATTGGGAGCCTGCAGGGTGAGCGTTCGATCCTGAAAGGAACTACAGCGCGCAGGACGAATCCACGTTTCAAAGGTGGGCTTACTGAGATTGCTCTGAAGGGCGTGCTGCACCTTGTTCCACAGCTCACTGCCCGTCAGAACCACATCCCACCTTCTGCGAATGCCGAATCTACGCGCCTCATGCCGAGTGGCCCGTCTTTAATGAGACCAGTTTCAACACGTTTCTGTTCATGGCAGCTGCCGTCTCCCGCACCCTGGCACGATCCCTGCCCTGGATCGGGATCGGATTGGTCAGCTTGGCCATGGGAGGGTGTAGTTCGTCCTGGCGTCAACGCCTTGGCTTAGAGCCTGAAGCGAAGGCACCCGCAACCGTGCCCGAAGTCAGTGACGGGCCTCGTTCGGCCCCTCTACAACCAGGCCGTAACGTCATTGTCCAAGCCGTCGAAAGAGTGGGCCCATCGGTCGTACGCATCGACACGGTGAAACGCGTCTCGAATCCCTTGGGCAGCCTGTTTGGAGCCGGCCCAACCACCCAAAAACAGGCCGGTCAAGGTTCAGGATTCATCACACGCTCTGACGGTCTGATCTTCACGAATGCGCACGTGGTAGAGGGCGCTGACAAAGTGGCGGTCACCTTGCCTGACGGTCGCAGCTTCAATGGACGCGTTCTTGGCGGCGACCCCTTAACGGATGTGGCCGTTGTGCGGGTTGTGGCTGAAAAGCTGCCCGTCGCCCCTCTTGGCAACTCGAACGACCTCAAACCTGGTGAATGGGCGATCGCGATCGGTAATCCCCTCGGGCTCAACAACACGGTCACAGCGGGGATCATCAGTGCTGTGGATCGGACCAACGCCGTAGGGGAAGGTCAGCGTGTCCCTTACATCCAAACCGACGCTGCTGTGAATCCAGGGAACAGCGGTGGTCCCCTCATTAATGCCGCAGGGCAAGTGATCGGCATCAACACAGCCATTCGCCAAGCCCCAGGCGCGGGACTGAGTTTTGCCATCCCAATCAACCTGGCCAAGCGCATTGCCCAACAGATCATCAGCACCGGTCAGGCCTCTCACCCCTTTATCGGTGTACGACTGCAGAGCCTGACCCCCCAGTTAGCCAAGGAGATCAACGCCACTAGCAACCTGTGCAAAGTCCCAGAACTCAACGGCGTGCTTGTGATTGAAGTGGTGGAGGACAGCCCTGCAGCCAAGGCTGGAATTAAACCTTGTGATCTCATCCGAGATGTTAGTGGCTCCGCCGTCAACGACCCCTCGGAAGTGCAGCTTGCCGTTGACCGAGGACAGGTGGGTCAGGCCATGCCGCTAATCGTGGAACGAGATGGAGAACAGCAAACCCTGGAGGTCATCCCAGAGGAGCTGCCACGACAAGGATGAGTCGATCCCCCATCCCAACACTCGTTGTGATGGCGCGCTGGCCAGCCAGCGGTCGCTGCAAACGCCGCCTGGCCGTCGACATCGGAACGGAGCGGGCGGCCATCATTCAGCAACGCCTCACCGCCCATACCTTTGCCGTAGCTGAAGCACTAACCGAGCGTGGGGATGTGGATCTACAGGTGGCGATGAGCGGTGTCAGCCTCCGATCAGCCCAACGTTCGCTGCTTTGCCTACCGCCATGCACCCTCGTCGATCAGGGGCATGGATCGCTAGGGGCTCGCATGCTCCGCCAGATTTATCGTGCGCGCTTCGGGCAGCGCAACAAGGCTGTGATCATGATCGGAACCGATCTTGCCGATCTTTGCCAAAACGATCTGATCCAGGCGGCCCAAACACTGCACAGCCAACCGTTGGTGATTGGCCCCTCCGCCGACGGTGGGTATTGGTTGCTGGGGCTGGGCCCTGGATTAACGCGGCCACAGCTCGATGCACTCTTTGCTGCCGTGCCATGGGGAAGCCACAAGGTGTTCGACATCACCTGCGCGCACGCGCGCGGGCTGGGGATCACCCCCCATCAGCTCAGCCTGAAAAACGACATTGATTGTCTTGCTGATCTCGGTTTATGGCAGCGATGAACGCTGACACCCCCACGCTCAGCGTGGTGATTCCTTGCCTCAACGAGGCAAATCGTCTTCCGCTTCTCCTCGCGGACCTGCAACGTTGGCCTCTCTCGATCGCGATCACGCTGGTGGATGGTGGCAGCACCGACCACTGCCAGCGCATCAGCGCTCTCGCAGGCGGTCACTTCATCACGGAGCATCCAGCTGGGCGGGGCAGGCAACTGGCGGCAGGGGCCGAGCACGCCCTCCATCAAACCGAAAGTGACTGGCTCCTCTTTCTGCATGCCGACAGCCGCCTACCCAGTCACTGGGGAAGCCGCGTGCTGCGTCGCATTGAGCATCCCGATGCCCAACGATTCGCATGGTTTTTTGACTTGCGTATTCACCCCAGCACACCGGCCCGACGCCTGCTGGAAGGGGTGATCGCACTTCGTAGCCGCTGCGGCCAAAGACCCTATGGAGATCAGGGACTCCTGTTGCACAGGTCTCTCTATGCGCGCAGTGGTGGCTATCAACCCCTGCCGCTCATGGAGGATCTCGACCTCGTGCAGAGACTCAGCCAACTCACACGCTTGCGTGCCCTTGGGCTGGCGATCACCACCGATGGCCGTCGCTGGCAGCGGGGGGGGGTTCTGCGCCGCGGTCTTGAGAACGCCAGGTTGCGGCAGCGCTGGCGGCGCGGGGAATCCCCAGCACGCTTGGCAGCGGAGTACTACGGGAAGTCCCTTTCAGCCACTCAATTGGAGTACCAAAAGCCACAACGATGACCATTGGGCTCTAAGTCCCAGCCAAGACGGTCGTAAAAAGGCAGCACCCCCGGATCGGCGAAGAGCGTGGCGCGTTCCGTTCCCATCTCTGTCAGCGCTTCGAGGATGTAATCCATCAATTGACGACCAAGCCCGGCCCCCTGATAGAGGGGATGGACCGCCACATCCCAAATCGTGGCTTCAAGCACACCATCTCCAGTGCAGCGAGCGAAACCCACCAAGCGTGGAATGCGTGGGTCATGGCGCCACAGCCCCACCCTGAGCAAGCTGTTATCGAGGGCCTTACGCACGCGGCGAAGCGGTCTGCGACTCCACCCCACGGCCTCTAAGAGCTGCTCCAGCTCGACCAAATCCATCGGACGAGACTGGCTAAACACCAGGCAGAGGTTCGTATTGGGTGTTTCACAGATCCGAGCCTCTTTCCCGTAGGAATGCACCAAAATCTGTTGGGTGAGAGAGGAAGTGCTAGTCACCCTGTTCTGCGACGATGGCTTAATCCTGACGCACCGATGACCTCTGATCTGCTGCTGATCGCCGTACACGGTTGGATGCTGAGCCGAAAGGTCTGGGCACCGTTTGAAAAAAGCTGGACGCGCTTAGACACCTCCATTCCTTTGTTGTGTCCTGATTTACCAGGATTTGGACTGGAGTCTCGCCCTCGCCACCTTCGACCGACCTTGGCGTCCTACGGGCAATGGCTTGCGGAACACATTCATGCGCAAGCCAAGGGTCGCCATGTGGTGTTGATGGGTCACTCGCTGGGAGGAAGCATTGCCCTGCATGCGGACACCTATCTGCGGCGAAATTGGGGTAAGCCCCTGTCGGGCCTGGTGATGTTGGCGGCCGGAGGCGGGATCTACCAACCGAGACCGTTTCGACGTCTCAGGTTTGGAGGGCAATTAATTCTGAAACTTCGTCCCGCAGACCTACCAGGGCCCATCGGCACGCTGGGGCCATTTCAAGCGGAACAGCGCGCTGCCCTGGGGCTTCTGGTGAACAGCACCACCCGCGGAGCGGTCAAACAGATTCCAAACCTGGTGGCCAATTTGGAGACAGAAAACCTATGGATTAGCGGTGAACAAGACCGTGTGATGGAACCCGGCTATGTGCAACACCTTGCCGAATACAGCGACAAACATTGCCTGAAAGAACTCAAACAGTGCGGCCATCTGGCCATGCAGAGCCATCCAGACCTTCTTGCACAAACCATCCAGACCTGGCTCAGCGATCAAAGCCTGGCCAGTCCTCGCTCCTGAAGATCAGCAAGTTCGGCATACAACCCGCCACTGGCACGCAGCTGCAGATGGGTGCCCTGCTCGATCAGGCTTCCTCGGCGAAGCACCAAAATCCGATCAGCAGCTTCAACCGTGGCAAGTCGGTGGGCAATGACCACGGCGGTGCGACGGTTGAGGAGACGATCTAAGTCACGCTGCAGGGTGGCTTCCGTCGAAGGGTCCATAAACGCCGTGGCTTCATCCATCACCAGGACCGTTGGGTTGCGAATCGCCACCCTGGCCACGGCAAGCAGCTGTCTTTCCCCAGAGCTGAGATTCCCGCCCCTCTCTCTCAATTCGGTTTTCAAGCCTTCGGGCAATCGACCTAACAGGGGGTCTAGGCCGAGGTCACGGCACACCTCCTGCAATTTCTGATCATCGAGAGGCTGATCCAAACGCAAGTTGTCAGCCACCGTTCCACTGAAAAGAAAGGTGTCTTGAAGAACCACACCCAGCTGTCGACGCAGCTCTTGCAAAGGCAAGCTGCGGATGTCCTGGCCATCGAGAAGAATTCGTCCCCGCTGAGGCTCGTACAACCTGCACAGGAGCCGAATCACCGTGGTCTTGCCAGAACCTGTGGGTCCAACCAGTGCAACATGCTCACCAGGTGCGATCCGGAAACTGAGATTGCGCAGAATCGGTTCGTCTTTTCGGTAAGCAAAGTCCACCTCGTCAAAGATCACCTCACCACGGGCTTGTGAAGATGAAGCGTTCTGGAGAAGCGCGGAACCAGGTGTGGCGCCATGGTCCACAATCTCAAGAGGTTCCTCCAGGAGCTCTCCGATTCGTTCCACGGCGGTGAGTCCTCCCTGAATCTGGGTAAACCGCTCAGCCATTTGCCGCAAGGGGTCAAAGAGGCGCTGTGAGTACAGGATGAAGGTGGTCAGCGTGCCCAGTCCCATCGCCCCTGCTGTCACCATCCATCCACCGAGAGCGAGCACCAGGGCAACCGCGCCTAACGACACCCATTCCAAAAAGGCAGAGATGCTGCTGTCAAAAAAAATCGTGCCATTCACAGCGCTTCGATAGGCCAAACCGGTTCTCTGAAACCGATCTCCATTCACAGCTTCCCGGCGAAACATCTGCACAACCTCCAGACCTTGCAGGTTCTCCTGAAAATCAGCATTGAGTTGCGAAAGCTCCTCCCTCACTCGATAGTTGGCCTTGCGATAGCGCCTCTGGAGCCAAACAATCACGAGGGTGACAGGCACTTGGGTCACCAACAACAACAATCCCAAACGCCACTCGATCAGCAGCATCGAAACCGCAATCACCAAGAGGCTGACGAGATCGCCGAGCACGCCGACAGCACCACTTCCAAACACCTCGGCTAATGCATCCACATCGCTGGTAAGGCGAGTCAGCAACTTGCCCACGGGCATGCGGTCATGAAACCGCAGGGACAAACTCATCGCATGGGCAAACAAATCCTTGCGGATGCGAGCGGTAAGCCGCTGGCCGACGGCTTGAATATTGAACGACTGAACTCCCTGAAGAGCCAAGCGAACCAGAACCGATCCCAACAACATCAGGATGATCAGTCGGATCGCAACCGTGCTGTCGAGACCCTGAAAAAGAGGAATCACCGACTCGTTGGCGGCCCCTCCAACACGGCGCAGCACGGCAATCGCCTGGCCCACCAAGAGCGGCTGAATCGCGCCGGCAAGAGCCACCGGAATGAGAAGCACCAACGTGAGCGTGAGTCGTCGTCGGTCTTGGCCCAAATAACGGCCGAGCCGCTTCACCCTCTGAAAATCCGAACCAGCCATCAACTGGCCACCTGGGACGCGGGTGTTGCCGACCGCATCGCTTCCACGATCTGGCGCAGATCGCCTTGATCAAGGCGCAATGACAGGGGGTGGCCCACCAAACGAGCCGTCGTAAGGAAAAGATCTTCGATCGCAACTAACCCGTTATCACGAAGCGTCCTGCCCGTCGCCACCAGATCCACAATCGCTTCAGCGATCCCAGTGATCGGGCCAAGCTCGACCGAACCGGTGAGGTGGACGAGTTCCACAGGCAAATCGATGGCATCAAAGTGGTCGCGGGCACAGCGGGTGAATTTGCTTGCCACTCGGCAATGGGGAGGAAGATCCGTCGCCCGCTGATATCCACTGCTGGCCTTCACAGCCACTGCCATACGGCACCCTCCAAAGCCCAGGTCAACCAATTGCGCGACAGGCATCTGGTGCTCCCGCAAAACGTCGTACCCAACCACTCCAAGTTGAGCTTGCCCATAGGCCACGTAGACAGGAACATCTCCGTTCCTCACAAGCAAAGCTCTGGCTCGACCACATGCAGATGGAACCATCAGTTGCCTGTTATCGGGGTCGAGAACTGCAGAAAAGTCGAGCCCGGCCGCCGCAAAGCGGGCCACTGAATCTTTCAGAAGTGCTCCCTTGGCTAGGGCAACAGTGATCATGGAATCAATCGTTCAGCAGAACTTTAACGATGGCGATGGCCTCCACGATTGATGGCATCTACCCAGTAGCCGTCCTCAGCGACAACATCGTCTGGGTTTGGGTGCATGGCAATCAGGCCATCGTCATCGATCCTGCCGTCTCTGAACCCATCATCGACTGGCTATACACGCGTGGGCTGCAGCTCGTCGCAGTGCTTCAGACCCATCACCACTCCGACCATATCGGCGGCACCCCTGGACTTCTTCAACGCTGGTCATCAGCTGAAGTCGTGGCCGCTGCGGACGACCTAGAGCGCATCCCATTTCAAACGCTGTCCGTCCACGACGGTGACGCCATTGAGCTCCTGGGCAGGCCCGTAAGGGTTATGGATGTGCATGCCCATACCCGAGCTCACATTGCTTACTGGTTGCCAGAGGGAGCGTCCTCAACCTCTCGAACCAGTGCGTTGTTCTGCGGCGACACCATGTTCAGCGGCGGATGTGGACGGCTCTTTGAGGGAACCCCTGCTGACATGCACCGCGCTCTACAAAGGCTGGGGTCCCTGCCTCCAGACACCTTGGTCTGCTGCGCTCACGAATACACCGAGGGAAATCTTCGCTGGGCCGCGCAACAGGTGCCTAACGATGCCCTCATCACAAACCGACTGCAGGAGGTTCAGGCGAAACGTCGGTCAGGTTCCCTAACCCTTCCCAGCAGCATTGCCGAGGAGTGGCGCTCCAATTTGTTCTTACGGGCAACCAGCGCCGAACAATTGGGACGTCTGCGTCAACACAAAGACAAATGGAGAGGTTGATCACATCAATTCAAAACTTGAAGTGATAAGCACTGAGGATGGAGCAGAACCTCACTGTTTTGTTGCAAAGAAAGCTTGCAGCGCAATCCCCTCTGATGGTCTTCAGCAAGAGGCCTGATGAGACGCAACTGCTGATCTCCAATCTGAATGCGATACAGCCAGGAGCAACCCAAAAACTCCCGCCCCATCACATAGGCATCTCCTGCAGGATCAGGAGCCAAATCGATCAATGCCGGATCAACTAAAACGGTGGCGTCATCAGGAAGCGCCATAGACCGCTGCCCTTCTGGAATCTCCAGATCACCCAGCAAACAACGCAACAACGACGTGGATCCGTCCCTCCAGACCGGCAGCACATTGCGTTGCAGAACGAACCGACCGACAAAGGGCGTTGCCGGGACCTCAACCAATTCACGGGGAGTCGCGCATTGATGAAGTTGACCGTCGCGAAGAATGGCAACCCGCCCGCAGATCGCAAGGGCCTCCTCCGGGTCGTGGGTCACCAACAAACCGCTGGCCCCGCACGCACTGAGCACTCCGGGTAGCTCACTGCGCAAGCGCAAACGCACTTCAACATCAAGGTTGGAGAAGGGTTCGTCCAGCAACAAAACAGAGGGCGCAGGCGCGAGAGCCCTTGCGAGAGCCAAACGCTGACGTTGCCCCCCCGACAATTCGTGCGGGTAACGACCTCTGAGAGCCGTCAGCCCCAAAAGTTCAAGCAACCATGACGCCCGGCTGGTGTCCTGACCGCGACGGAGTCCAAAGCAAGCGTTCTCCCAAGCATTGAGATGGGGAAAGAGGGCGTAGTCCTGGAAGACCATGCCCACACCACGGCGTTCCGGAGCAAGGCGCACGCGGGATGAGGCGACGTCGTTCCCATGCAGGCGAACCACGCCCTGACTGGGATGTTCAAAGCCAGCGATTAAACGCAACAGCGTGGTTTTTCCGCAACCGGATGGCCCCAGCAACCCCACAAGCTCACCCGCCTTCAGTTGAAGATTGATGTCTTTCAAAGTCCAAGCTTCATCGCCGCCGCCGTAGCGGTGCCACAGACCCTCAAGCTCAACCGGGCACGACTCCATCAACACGGAACGCGAAAATGAAGTTTCATTCTGAGCCGTAACCATGTCATCCACCCCACTTAAGGCTGTCATCACCCAAGAGGCACCAGCTCCGGTGGGGCCTTACAACCAGGCTGTGATCGCCGGTGGTTGGCTGTATTGCTCCGGACAAATTCCGCTTGATCCTGCAACTGGAGCGATGGTGGGAGACGGAAATGTGGAGGCTGAGACCCGCCAAGTGCTGAGCAACTTGAAAGCTGTTCTTCAAGAGGCCGGCACCGACCCCTCAAAAGTCGTGCGCACCACAGTGTTTCTGGTGGATCTTGGTGATTTTCAAGCCGTCAATGCCATTTATGCCGAGGTGTTTGGTGATGGAGTTAGCCCTGCCAGAGCTTGCGTTCAGGTTGCAGCATTGCCAAAAGGCTCAAAAGTAGAAATTGATTGCATTGCCTGGTTGAACTGAGCATGGAATGGGCCCTCCACAAGAGGGGGGCTCACGGTTTCTTAGGTTGAGACGAAGCTGAGAGATCCTATGGCCCAAGCCAAGCTGACCATTGGCGAACTCGAAGCGGGCTACCCCCTGTACTGCAAAGCCCTCCGGAGACTTCTCAAAGAGGGGCGAAGCATTAAGGACATTGAACGAACGGTGTGCTGGGGGCACCTGGAAACACTGAATCGCTGCCTTCCAGGTCGCTACAAAGCACCGTCCTATTTGTTGGCATTGATTCGGCGGGATCTGGATCAACCCAAGCACTGACGGCTCAAGGAGAACCCGAAATCTTTGTCAAGGGCTGAGAAGGATCGCGACCCTCAATCTCACCCTGAAACACGCGACTTGCAAAAACATCTTCTGCTTCGATGGTGGTCAGATCATCACGACTAAGAGATTGATCGAGGCGAGAAAATAACCGATTCGCTTGACGAAGCCTCAGACGATCAAGGGCATTCCGAATGGAACGAGCATTCGCAAAGTGTGGCAACTGACATCGCCTCTTGATGTAAAGGCTGAAGGCATCATGCGCTGATTCGCTGAAGTGGTAATCCTGCTGAGTGAGCAACAAAAGGGCAATCGCCATGAGCTCATCTTCGCTGTAATCAGGAAAAATCGATGTGATGAGCCACTCGCGAGGAAAGACCCGGATTAGATTGGTAAAAACTGGCCATACGATCCTTATAACCAGCGAAAATCACCACAAAATCTGATCGCTGATTCTCCATATATTGCAAGAGTATTTCAATTGCTTCTGCTCCGTAATCACGCTCATTATCAGATTTGTAGAGATAATAGGCTTCATCAATAAACAGAACGCCACCCAAGGCACGCTTGACCATCTCACGAGTCTTCGGCGCCGTGTGCCCGACATATTGCCCCACAAGATCATCACGCGTCACGGTGACAACATGTCCCTTTCGCAAATAGCCAAGCCGAAAAAGAATTTGCGAAATTCGTTTAGCGACCGTGGTCTTCCCCGTCCCTGGCCTTCCAGTAAAAGACATATGCAAACCAGGGGCTGTGCTTTGCAAATCCAACTGCTGGCGAGCTCGATCCACCAGAAGCAACGCCGCTATTTCACGAATGCGCGTCTTCACTGGCCGCAAACCAATTAACTCCTGGTCAAGCTGCTGAAGGACCTCCGCAACACCTGAATCGGCATACGCTGCCGCCAGGTCAACTGAAGAGGGCATCAATTTCTGAAGCAAAGCAACGATCAACATCACTCAGCTGACTGTCATTGCCTTCAGCATCTGGGCGAAGAGTGATATTCACATAGGTTCGACCAAAACTAATATCAGGAAATCTCTGCTTAGCTTCGCTGAAGTCGCCAAGCCGATCAAGAAAATCACGGGTGGCAGCATAGCTTTCAAACTCAAATCGGCGTTCTAGGCAAACTGGCCTCTTGCGCTCATGCCATTGGTCCATAAAACCATCCTTCCATCACCTACAAACCTAGTAGAGAACAGGCCAACAACCAAACAAATAAATCTTAAAACTCAACTTACAACTGACAGGAAAATCAAAAATCAATCATCTCAACCAAAAGAGTTTGAAGTCAAAAACCCAGAGCATCATCGGCTTGCCAACAGCAAAATAGATACACATGTTCCAGGGAGACGAAATTTTTCAGCAAAAGCAAAAGGAAGAGGCAAAGACTGAAAAAAGAATCTCCTTGATTCAGAAGATGTTCAAAACAGGCTAGTTTTTACAGCAAGGATTAGAGAAGAGCCCCTCGCTGACACCCCATCAAGCGCTCTGACCATGATTCGGCATAAGCACGATTGGCCTGTTGCTGATCGGCATCTGTCGTATCGAGGGGATGGGGCATCGTGCCAGCGATTGCACCATTGGTGACACAAAACATCGATTTTTGAAAACTGATGCAGATCTGCACATGAACATCATGCATTCCCCTGCCATGGGACTTGTACCAATCACTGAGCTCCTCAGGAAGATTTCGATACATATCTTGCATGCACAAACTTGGAGGAATGCCCGCTCCCATGCTCGGGATCGGATCTGCGTACAAGGCTCCGTACTTGAAATCTCCGATGTCAGCTGAAATCTGTCGAGCCTGTGCGTTGTAGGACACAGTCCCAAGGAAGGGCATGCCCCTAAAAAAGACCGCCTCCACGTAGGGCACAGCCACATCAACCAAAAATGTCAGTCCGGCCTCTGGTGGTAGAACCCATACCTCTTCATTCCCTACCGTGACTTTGTAAGTCATCGGATTTCCAGCAGCAGCGACTAATCCATCTCTGATGTGATGAACAGCATCGATCACACAACCAATTTCACCGTTGCGGTATCGGCGAGAGAGGTCGAGGAACAGGTCACTCATCACCCGCCAAAAAAGCCCAAGGGCGTAAATGGTGGTCATCGAGCGGATTGCCTCAGGGGCAAACCCTGGATAGAGCCGATGCACCAATGCCAACAATGGATCCCGGCGACTACGCAATGCAATGATCTTCTGACAAGCCTCGAGAAAAGGCTCTGAATCGAAATACGCATCCATTCCGCCTGTTCCGTGCCAAAACATTGCTTTTTGGCAATATTCGGCATATTCAAAGTTGATACGATCGCCGCGAAGGTGCTGCCATAAGCGCTCCACGCTGAAACCTTCGTGAAAGAATCGCATCACGGGGAATGGATTCAGTAACTGGGTTTCACCCTGATTCACCAGGTTCTTGCTGTAGGCATCAAGAACGATCCCGTAGCTGTCGAGAACATTGACAATCTGTAGGAGATGGTCGGGTGTATCGGCCAATAACGGTTGGTCAGAGAGCAAACGACGAACCAGCTCTTCACAATCAGGGAGGGTTGGAAGCATTGGGACATCAGTGATCTTAGTAGCAGTCATGAAAGTCCTCCTGTGATGGGTAAGAGCGCTAATTCGCTGAGACCGGTTGTGGCCGCCTGACTCATCCCCACCAAGAGATCAGGCGCTAGACCAAGGAGCAGAACCAACAAAGACAGCGCGATCGCCGGAAGCTGCTCATGGAGCGGCACGATCGAAAGAATGGTGGGATTGGAGACGCTGCCTGCAGCAATGGCCAAGCGTCCAAAGAAGGCTCTGTTAACAAGCAACAGGAAATACACAGCGGTCAAACCTGAACCCACCATGCACAGCAAGGTGGCAATGGGGAATGGCTGAAGACTTCCCCTGAAAACGAGAAATTCAGAAATAAAGCCCGCCATCCCCGGGATTCCAGCACTGGCCATCACACCCACGATCATCAGTGTTCCTGTTAGGGGTAAGCCCCGCTGGGGGTTAAGAAGTCCGCGAAGAACGTTCAGATCTCTTGTACCCGTTCGTTCATAAACAACACCTACAGCGAGAAAGAGAATCGCTGAAATCAAACCGTGGCTCACCATTTGGAAGAGTGCACCGATCAAACCCAATGGCGTTGCAGCGGCAGCAGCAAGCAAGACATACCCCATATGTCCAACAGAGCTGTAAGCCACCATCCGCTTCATATCCGACTGGGCAATTGCAGCTAAGGAGCCATACAGCACAGAAATCGCTGCCCAGAGAGCCAGCCAGGGAGCAGCAACCTCCCAAGCCTCAGGGAAGAGACCCAGACAAAACCGCAACAACCCATAGGTCCCAAGCTTGAGGAGAACTCCTGCCAAAAGAACCGAAACTGGAGTTGACGCTTCAGTGTGAGCATCAGGAAGCCAGGTGTGAAATGGAAAGAGAGGGATCTTGATCCCAAACCCGATCAACAGTGCCCCCATCAGCAACAGTTGTGAGGTGAGACCCATCTCTCCCGACAAGATCGGTCGAATTCCAAAATCAACGCTTCCAGTGACGAGTGCAATCCCAAGGAATGCTCCCAAAATCAAGACCCCAGAAACTGCAGTAACAATCAGAAACTTCGTGGACGCATAGGCTCGATTGGCACCACCCCAGATCGCGATCAAGAGCCAAAGCGGGATGAGTTCAAGCTCATAAAACAAGAAAAAGAGCAAAAGATTTTGAGCTAAAAAGGCTCCATTGACAGCGCCACTAATGATTAATAAAAGCGCAAAATAAATTCTTGGACGATTCTCAATCTTTCTCGATGCCACAGCTGCCACAAGACAGAGCACTGCATTCATCAAAACTAGAGGTAGGGAAATTCCATCGATCGCCAGGGAATAGTCGAGCCCAACACTGGGAAGCCACGGCAATTGCTCCTGAAGCTGCAAGCCAGGGTTGCTCGGATCAAACCAGAACAGCACCGCAAAACTGGCAAGGCATTGAACGGAAAGAATGACCAGGGTCAGACGTCTTAGTTGAGCTGGCGTTGATCCTTGAGGCCATAGGGACAGCAACAGAGCCCCGAGGAAAGGAATAACAAGTAGCAGGGTAAGAATCATCATTAATTCAGTTCAGCCACCAGCTCAGTGATGACAAAAGCAACACGATCGCCGCGATGACCGTTAAAAGATAGCTTTGGCTTCGACCACTAATGCTCAACTTCAGGCCTTCAGCACTCTGAAGTGAGAATCGAGCAAGTCCATGGAGTACTCCATCAACAACATTTCGATCAAAGCTATAAGCAAGCTTCGAGAATAAGGCCACTACATTAACGATCGTCAAGCGATAGAACCTCTCTGTATAAAAATCATTTTCAAGAAGGTCCTGGATCCAACGCAGCACGGGATTGAGAGATCGAGACCAGGCTTTGTTGAGGGGGATGAAAGCTCCTACCAACAAGCCAATCAAACCACTCCCCACCACAACAGCAGCAGCCCACAGAGGGAACGCAAGCAAACCATCCAGAGACTCCAGGCGAATCAACAACAGCGGAGTTAAGACAACAATGACGGCAAGAGACACCATCGGGAAGGCCATCTGCCAGTTCACCTCTGCCGCTCGACGCGTCTTTGTTAGAGAGCGGCCAAGAAAAACCTGTCGGTAAATCCTGGTCAGATTGAGGGCTGTTAGCGCATTGGTGAGAAGGAAAACTGGTACAAAAATCACTGAGCGAGCTCCCACTAGCTCAACGGCCTGCGCCAGGCAAAGGAATCCCCCAAGGGGGAGAAGACCCACAAGCCCCGCACTTCCCACCAAATAAGAACCAGTTGTGGCAGGCATTCTCCCGCCAAGGCCACCAAGCTCAGTGATGTCCTGGCAATTCGTGGAAGCGATCACTCCACCCACACTCATCGAAAGCAGTGCCTTCGAGACAGCATGGGCAAACAGGAGCAGCAGGGCCAGTACGGGCACCTGCAAAGAAATCGCGATGAAAACAAGCCCGAGATAAGCAGTTGTGGAATACGACAGCGTGCGTTTGATATCCACCTGAGCAATCGAGACCAGAGACCCCCCAATCGCACTAATCGTTCCAATCACCTGGAGAACAACGAGTGTGACGGGCGCGTTCTGCAGCAGAGGCATCACCTTCAGCAAAACAAGAGCACCGCAGGTCACAACCACAGAGTTCCGAAGAATCGAGGCTGGGTTAGGACCTTCCATGGCTTCATCAAGCCAGAGATGCATTGGGAATTGGGCGCACTTACCCGTTGGGCCAGCAATCAGGCCTAGTCCGAGCAATGTTGCCGCAAGTGGACTGATTGTGTCTGCAGCAGACCAGGCATAGAGGTCGTCAAAGCTGGTCACACCCGACCACGTTGCTAGGGCAACCATCCCCATCAAGAGCATCACATCACCAACGCGCTTGGTGAGGAATGCATCCCTTGCTGCAGTCACCACGAGGGGTTGGGCGTACCAGAACCCCACCAAGAGGTAGGTCGAGAGCGTGAGCATTTCCAGCAGGAAATAGCTCTGGAACAAGGAGTCGCTCAAAACAACCCCGGACATCGCCCCCTCGAAGAAGCCCAGCAATGCAAAGAACCTGGCTAACGCCCACTCCTTATCGAGATAGCCAAGGGAATACAACTGAGAGAAGAAACTCAAACCAGTGATCAGCTCAAGAGCAGACACATTGGTGAGAGAGAGGCTGAAGCTGATCTCAAGATTGAGATCGGCCACGTTGAGCCATGGAAACGTCAGAAGGGTGGGTCCACCTGCCATAACGTCGCGCAGCACAAGGCTTCCATGGATGAAAGCAAGCAATGTGAGCAGGATGTTGAGGTAGGCCGCAGGGCGATGGGAATCACGACGAAAGACCCCTAAAGCCCAAGGCAGTGAAACCAACATCCCGGCGAACCCATAGAGCGGAATCAACCAGGCGGTTTGCAGAGGCAGCGTTGCAGCTGAAATCAAGAGAAACGGGGCGGTTGCGCCGTTGAGAGGAATGTTGGGCCGGGAATCTAAACGGAGTTGAACAGAGGTGACGTATTGCTCACATCCGCCGCGTCACGTTCGTACAGGAGAGAGCTGGTTCCACTTCATCGTGAGGACGAGCAATGATGTGTGCCGCAACAAGGCCGTCTCCAACCCGTTCACAGGCATCAGCACCTGCGCGCACGGCAGCATTCACCGCTCCGGTCTCTCCACGCACCATCACCGTGACGTATCCACCGCCGACGTATTCACGACTGATCAGCTGCACCTCTGCAGCTTTCGTCATTGCATCAGCTGCCTCAATGGCAGGCACCATGCCTCGGGTCTCAATCATGCCAAGGGCGATACCAAACGGACGCCTCGGAGAAGGGCTCGCAGAAGCCTGAAGGGAGGACCCTTTTCCACTGCCTCCACTTGGTGGTGTCCGTCGGGAGGTGCTGCGAGCAGGGGAGCTCGCTACAGGAGCAGAAGCGCTCTCGACAGGCTTCACATCAACGGTGGCTTTCGCAGCGGCTGAAGTGGGGGTAGCGGCTTTATTCGTTGGGGTTGATGCGGCGGAGTCGGCGCTGGAACGACGACGGGGTGAAGGGGTGGCCATTGGATGGATTGGGTTGAGGTGGGACGGAGAGCAGAACGTGAATTAGTTATCCATCTGGCATCCAGTGGTCGATGATTCCACCGATGGTGAGATCTGTGAGCACCGTGTTGTCAGGACAGGCATGTCGTGCGGCAGAACCACTAGCGGTAAAAACCCAATTGCCTTCTCGAGCGCCAACAGGATCGACAGCAACGAGTTGTTTGCCCTTGTTGTTTTTCAGAATTCGCAGGTGCATATGGTCCAAACCTCCGACGCGGAAGGTACAGACAAGAGTCCCCATCACCTGCATGATTTCCACTAGTTCTTCGCCTCCTTCAATGGAGACGATGGCTTCGGTGGATCGGGATCCCAATGGTCAATGATCCCAACAATGGTGAGATCGCTTGGATACGACTTACTTCCTGCAGCTTCCCTAGCGGCAGAGCTACTGACACAAATCACCCAATCGCCTGGCTTCGCGCCAACAGCATCAACGGCAACCTTTTGGGTGCTGCCGTCTAGAACAACCTGAAGGTGCTTGTGTTCGAAATCAGGAATGCGATTGGTAGAAACCAGTGGCTTAATAACCTTGACGATAAGCATGATCAGTGAGCCTCCTGAACATCTGGATCGAGTGTGGACCCTACAACTTCTGCTGGAGAAGTTTGACTTCGATCTCGGATGGTTAAACAGGTATGAATTAAACCATCACCAACGAGATCTGAGTATCGATTCGCAATAGCCGAATCCACTCTCTGACAATCTGAAATCGCTCGTTCACGCGCACCAGGTACTGAACTGGAATAATCAAAACGGATTACAACGGGGATAGGCAGATCATGCATAACATTTAAACCTTTGAAAATTTTCACTCCAACGTCCAAATCTGGAGCCCCTTCTTCGACGGTATCTAGGTGGGCAAAATAAGTGAGATTTCGTAAATGAACTTCTTTAAAACCGATTCCTACACCAATAAAACGTTCCGCATGGCCAGCATCTGGATAGGGACCACCATGAAGCTCAGATACATAATCAATTTGAGAAATATTATTGGCCAATAAGCGAGTCAATAAAGACACCATTCCCGAGTCCATCGTCCCGGGAGCACCAGATTCAACAGCTTCAGCGATTTGAATCAAGGCTTGATCGGGAGACATCGTTGACGTTGCCTCATACAGATCTCGAGCTGACACCCAACGATCCAACTGAGTTGAACTATCGCTTGCGGGTGGATGAACCCTGATTGCATCGGTATCGGTATCGAGTCCAATCAATAACAAATCAACGGAAGCACCACAACAAAAGCTATTTTCAACAGCTTGTCGGAAATCAAGCAGTCGCTGATATCCAGCGGAGGCAGCCAATTTGTCATCACTTCCATGGGCAGCACAGCCCTGATGGCTTGGATCCAAGGAGCTGAAGTGATAGGTCACAACCTTGAGATAACGGGTGTCTTGGCTGACAGCGTTAGGGATGGACTCGCGATAACGCCGATGTTCTGTTTTGACCCATCGGTTGACGGTATTTTCAACATCAAACATGGCTCCGGCATGACTCCGGCGACGCACTGAACTGAACGGAATCCGTAAGGCGTAAGCAATGGAATGAGCCAGCCGACCATCCGCACAAGGTGTCACATCGAGGAGATGGAAACCGCAATCAAGAAGGAAGCGCTCAAACGTCTTTGCCGCTTCACTCCCTGAAGAGGCCGCGAGAGGATCGTTCTGAAAAAAGCAATCACTAAAAACACGGTGCGACTCAAAAACGCACCATGCATAAAGCGCTCTCATATCTAATGGACGTACCCAAGCACGCTCAAGAATGTGCTTGGGCAGGTCAAAACCAAGTTCACGACAGGCTAGTAGCTGTGCCTGATCGATAAAATCAGCGTGATGTTGAAGCGCTGAAATCTTTTGGAGAACAGGAACAATTCTTTCGAAGCGCCCTTTAACTTCCAGCTCGTAAGCCCGTAAATGGTCATTAGCAACCGAATCGGTTAAAGGATGCAGGCGTTTGGAGCCTGGACGGTTGGATGTTGGACGGTTGGATGTTGGACGGTTGGATGTTGGACGGTTGGATGTTGGACGGTTGGATGTTGGACGGTTGGATGTTGGACGGTTGGATGTTGGACGGTTGGATGTTGG